>Ga0213919_1000021_pt1 | contig 172010 bp, 229 predicted proteins | sample McNCre317MG_FD_161056 | JGI IMG/M metagenome (GOLD analysis project Ga0213919, IMG submission 161056) | Freshwater microbial communities from McNutts Creek, Athens, Georgia, United States - 3-17 MG | ecosystem: Environmental > Aquatic > Freshwater > Creek | place: USA: Georgia | collected...
AATATAAGGGACTTTGGTAAAAATTATAGAACAAAGCCAATATATAGAGACTCCAACAATAATACCTCTTTATGCGTCTGCAAAGAGACAGGTAGGTTTATTGATTTTTCTGCTAATTTATATGGCTCTCTAGAGGATCTTGTAAAACTAAGTTTAAACTTAAAAGATATATCAGAAGCGAAAAAATGGCTTGGCTCTAAAATAGATATAAAATCTTTAGAGAGAAAAGAAGATAAAAACGCTTTAGGTAAATATCCAAGAGTTTTCTCTAAAAATCTATTGAACTCACTAATGCCAGTTCATGACTACTGGATAAAGAGAGGAATCTCAAAAGAGACATTGGAAGTTTTCAAGGGAGGAACGGTTTATTCTGGGCAAATGGCCGGAAGATACGTTTTCCCAATATTTTCCAAAGACAAAATCATAGGCTTTGCTGGAAGAGATATTTTTAATAACAACAGCGACCGGATAAAATGGAAACTTCTTGGAGATAAGGCATACTGGATGTTTCCTATGGAAAACGTAGAAGAAAATCAGTCTAACGAAGAGTTAATTATTATAGAAAGTCTGGGCGACTGTTTAAGTTTGTGGGAAGCAGGTATAAAAAATACTCTTGTTCTTTTTGGTATAAAACTTCAAAAAAATAAAATAAAAGAGATTATTAAAAGAAATTATAAAAAAATAATAATAGCATTAAATAATGATATGGAGCAAGAAGCCAATATAGGTTTTGACGCATCATGTTTTATTAAAATGCAGCTTATGAATTTTTATGATGAAAATCAAATTTTAATAAGAATGCCAGTAAAAAAAGACTTTGGAGAAATGACAACAGAGGAAATACTAAATTGGAAAAAACAAAATTAAAATTAAGTGCTTCAAAGATTAAAATGCTTTTAAGCTGTTCTTGGCTATATTATTGTAGGTATGTCCTTAAAATGCCTTCAAAATCAAATGAAGGGGCTTCTAGAGGGCTTTGTATCCATACCGTGCTTGAGTGCTTTATTAATAAAAGGCACGAAAAGCATTTTAATGCCTACAAAGACGGCTCAGAGACGCCAGCGGTCAAAAGATTAATAGAGAAACTCGCCAAGAAATACGAAGTTTTTTCGGAAGAAAACATAGAGATAATAAACAGCATGATCTCTGTGGCGTGTAAATACGATTTTTTTGGCCTTTCTAATGGGGAGCCAAAAGAAATAATATCCGAAAAAGAATTCAGCATAGATTTGGGAAATTTCATAATAAATGGTTTTATTGATAAAACTATAGTCTATGAAGACTTTATAAAAGTAATAGATTATAAAAGTAGCAAGGCAAAATTTAGCACCGAAGAGCTTGAGTCTAATATTCAAGGAATGTTGTATTCACTGGCAATTTATAAACTATACAAAAAAATACCAAATGTTGAATTTTTATTTTTGAAATTTGCTAGGAATCCATTCCAAAAATTTGGAAAATGCACGGAAGAGCAACTGAAAGGTTTTGAGTATTTTCTAGAAAATTTAGCAGAATATCTTAGTTCGTTCGATACTACTAAGGCTGAAAAAGGGTTCGCAGCAAATGATCCTAAGAAAAGATGGCAATGTGGGAAAGAGGGTTTTAAACCATGCGGAAAAGCTCATTATATATGTGAATATAGGAATCGTGTTGAATATTTTGCATTGTTAGACGATAATGGAAAAGTAGTAAAGACCTCTTTTAAAAAAGAAGAGATAAAAGAAAAAGGTAAAATAGTAAAACAATATTATATGGGCTGTCCAGCGCATACAAAAGATGATTTTTTAGACTAAATGAAAAAAATACCAATATTCAAATCGCACTATAGCATAGGAAGATCAATATTAACTCTTGAGGCTGCGGGGTCAAGTAAAGAAACTGAACCTGACTCTATATTCGATTTGTGCGTAAAATATTCAATTAAAGACCTTTATTTAGTTGAAGATGGGCTTTCTGGATATCTAGAGGCACTCAAAAACTCTTCTGAGCTTAAAATAAATTTAAGATTTGGCGTAAGATTTTTAGTTTGCGCAGATATTAACAAAAAAGATGAAGAATCTAAATCCACTGAACATAGAGTCATAATAATGGCTAAAAATGACAAAGGCGTAGAGCAACTAATTAAACTTTACGAAAAAGCTAGTAAAGTTGGTTTTTATTATAAGCCTCGACTTGATTTCGAAACAATTCATTCTTTATGGACTGAAGACTTGATAATGTGCCTTCCTTTCTATGATTCTTTCATTCACGAAAATTTCCTAAAAGGCAATCACTGTGTTCCAATGTTTAAAAACATAAAACCTTTCCTTTTTGAGGAAGATAATGATTTCATTTTTGATAATTTAATTTCTAAAAGATTACACGAATATGCGGCACAGAACAAATTAGAAGTTATAAAAACTCAAACAGTATACTATCATACTAGGAAAGACTTTTTAAGTTATATGACATTTAGATGTATAAATGAAAGATCTACGCTTGAAAAACCTCAATTAGAGTTTTTCTCTTCTAAAAACTTTTGCTTGGAAAATGCATTATGAACTCACACCTTCTAAGATACGATAAAACAAAGAAAATATTTCTTTTTGATTTCGAAACATGTAATTTAAACTTATTCTTTGAATTAAATCGACCTTGGCAGGTCGCATGGCTAGTTTTCGATCTTAATAAAGTTCATGATTTGCAAGAAAGAAAGATGAAATGGAATGATTTTGAAATAAAAATCAAACCAGAAGTCGCCGCATTAAATCACTTCAATCAGAGAATTTACGATATAGAAGCCGTAGACGAAAAAAAAGTTTTTGATGAAATGTATCAAAAGATTGAGGAAGTAGATTATTTAATGGCTCATAATGGATTGGGTTTTGATATTTTCTTTTTAAGGGAATGGTATAAAAGACATGGTAAAAACTATAAACTACTGCACCATAAAATGATAGACACGAATTGTCTTGCAAAGGGCAAAAAGATGAATATAATTTACTCTCAAGACAAAGATATGACTGAGTATCAGTTTAAATTACTAAGTAAAAAAGTAAAAGGCATTAAGACTAGATTAGGTATTATAGCGAAGGAATACAATATAGAACATGACTACGCTAATCTTCATGATGCAAAAACCGATATCCTTTTAAATAAAAAAGTCTGGGATAGAATAAAATTAGAAGTGGAAATATAATGAATAAAAGAGAAAGAAAAAGTTGGCCGGAAACTGCAATGTTTTTAGCGGAATCAATCGCATCACTTAGGTCGGAAGATCCTTATATTCAAGTTGGAGCTTGCGTTATCCATAAGTCTAAAAAAATATCACTAGGCTATAACGGCCCGCCACCTTCTATAGAGGTTGACTACTCAGATAGAGACGCTAGAAGGTATTATATGCTTCACGCAGAGGCAAACGTATTAGACACCTGTGAGCCGGGAGAAATAGATATTATGGCAGTAACTCACTTGCCATGCTCAGACTGTCTAAAAAGGATATCTAAATATAAAATAGAAAAAGTATTTTATAAAAATGATAATTATGCATCCGTCAATATTGATAAATCAATTGAGATGGCTAAATTTTTAAATATACAATTAATAAAAATTAAATAATATGGCATCACTAGACTTCATATTTGATTTAACAAAAAAGCTTCAGAAACAAGACATCGACTTTTTGCTTATTACAGTTCAAAAAGGTGGAGCTAAAAGCACAGATAAAGTTCATGTATTCGATTCAATATCTCAAATGAAAAGTATTAAGGGAGTTATAGAAGGCATAGAAACTTCTAAGGATATACTAACCGAATACATAAAAGAATTTAAGAAAAACAAAAAAAATGGAAAATAAATTTGAGAAGTCATTCTCTACTCTTACGTATAACATAAACGGCGTTAAATTACCTACATTTAGCGTAGAAGAGAATATTAATAAAATTCCTAATTCGGAATTTCTTAAGGAAATAGCTTTTAAAGGACTAGATAAAAAAGTTAAATCTTCAGATAAGAAAAAATATGAAGATAGACTAAAATATGAGCTTTCCGTCATAGAAGAGTTGAATTTTACAGACTATATTCTTTTAGTTTGGGATGTGATTAATTTCTGCCATAAAAATAAGATACCTGTAGGCATGGGAAGAGGTTCTGCGGCGGGAAGTTTGGTGCTATTTTGCATTGATGTTACGAAGATTAACCCTATTACTTATGATCTTTATTTTGAAAGATTTATTTCAAAAATTCGCGCCAAGAAACAAGTAGTAGATGGGGTAACGTATCTTGACGGATCTTTAATGTGCGATGTCGATCTTGATATTTGCTATAGGAGAAGACATGAGGTAATGAAGTATATTACTGATAAATTCCCTAATAGAACATGTAAAATCTCTACTTTAAATTCTCTACAAGGTAAGCTACTTATAAAGGAATGTGGTAAAATCATAGGAGATTATTCTGAGGAAGACGTAAAGAAGGTTGCTGATTTGATTCCTCAAATTTTCGGTAAGGTCAAGGACATCGAAGAAGCCTACAAAGAAGAGGAAAAATTCAAGAATTGGGTAGAGTATTCTGATAAAAATAAAAACATTTACAATACTGCCTTAAAGCTAAGAGGGTTGATTAAAAACAAAAGCGTTCACGCCTCAGCAATGCTTATTTCAGCGGAGCCTCTCGATGGAAAGATTCCTACAGAAATAAACTCTTCAACAAAAGAAACTGTTTGTTCTTATAGCATGGATTGGTCTACTTTAACAAGCGTTAAATTGGACTTACTTGGGCTAAAATGTGTGACTGTAGTTCAGGATGTGGTAGAGCAATTAAATTTAAAATACGAAGATATAAATCTTAACGATCCAGTCATATACAAAAATCTTCAAAACTTAAAATGTCCTCACGGCATATTTCAAGTAGAGGCTAATGCAGTCTATTCTGCATGTAAGAAAATTAAGCCGAAAAACCTTGAAGAGTTAAGCGGCGTCATGGCAGTTGCAAGACCGGGAGCCATGCAATTTATTGAATCTTATTCTAAATTTACTACAGAAGGAGAAGTTAATGGCGTTCATCCATTTTTCGATGATATTCTTAGTAAAACTGGAGGGCTATGTTTATATCAAGAGCAATTGATGAAGATGATTAATAAAATAGGATTCTCTCTTGACGAAGCCGAAACTGTTAGAAAAATAGTTGGCAAAAAGAAAATAAAAGAAGCTAAAGAGTGGGAGGGGAAAATTGAGAAGAAAATCAAAGAAAAGGGTTTAGATCCTAAAATCTCTCAAATTTTATGGAAGATTCTAGAGGATAGCGCAAATTATTCATTCAATTTATCTCACTCAATCTCTTATGCTAGTTTAGCGGCACTAACAGCATATTTAAAATTTAAGTATCCTACTGAGTTCTTTTTGGCCTTGCTTAGGATGACTAAGAACGAACCAGATCCTATTGAGGAAATCTCTAAAATAGTAAGAGAACTCCCTCATTTTGGAATAGAACTAATCAGGCCAGATATTGCTAAATCAGATATGGATTTCCAGAAAGAAGGTAAAAATATAAGATTTGGTCTATCTTCCATAAAAGGAGTTGCGGATAAGACGATAGAAAAACTTCTCAAATTTAAAAGTCCAAAACCTAATAAATTCAGTATATTTAGATCTGCTGATGAAAGCGAATTATCCATTGGTATATTAACTGCTTTGATTCAAGCTGGCGCAGTTCAAGATTTTAAGCAAACAAGAGCTAAAGTAGTCCTTGAAGCGCAACTATGGAATAAGCTCACGGATCGAGAAAAAAGGGCTGCGGAAAATTATGGGGAAGAAAATGATTGGGATTTAGTTAAAGTAATAAAAATACTTAACAATAAATATGATGACAAAGGTAAACAAATAATTAAAAATAGCAGATTAGAAACTATAAAAAAGCGTTTTCATGATTTCTCTGTTATATATGAAAAGAATAAATCTAATCAGGCTTTAGCTAATTGGTATTACGAAAGAAAATTGTTAGGCTTTTCTCCATCTTCAGAATTAAGGTTCACATTTAAAAATACTGAGAATTTTAATTCAATTTCTCAGATATGGGAGCAGGAGGAAGAAGACGAGGTAAGAATGATAGGTGTGGTTAAAGAATTTAATGTCTCAAAGTCGAAAAAGGGAAATAAGTTTTTTAAAATTTTAGTAAAAGATGAGACTGGAGAGATTACTGTCTTGATTTTTGACTCAGGAAGAGATAGAATTGCTGAATTGATAGAAGTAAATAACGGTGCGCTTCCAAAGCCTGAAGACATAATAATATTAAATGGTAAAAAGAAGACTGACTGTATATTTGCGGACTATTATAAAATAGAAACTACTAAAATATATACGAAACTAGGGGATCTTAGAAGAGAAGAGAAAGAAGAAAAACAAACTCAAGAATAATATGCCACTTAATTTTTTTAAAAATAGAGAAGAAGATACGACTGGAGCAATGATGTCCTTGTCTTTTAATTCAAAAGACAAATGCCTGTTCATAACTGGTAAAAAGCAAAAAAAAATAGATTTCGAAGAAAAGGCGTTCGAAAATAGTTTGCCAGTTATTTTTAGATTGAATTTAGAAGAGATTGGCGAGTTTATTTCGGCACTCTCAAATAAAGAAGAGATGAATGTCGAAAGAGTGGCTAATGACGGTATAGACAAAAAATTTCGTCTATATTGGAGCGAAAAAGGTGCCATATTTAAATTTTATTACGAAAGCGGAGGAAAAAGACTTATTTTCTTCATAGGATTTAAGAAGAGCGAAATACCAATATTATTAAAATATGCTGATTTTGCTTTAGAACATATATTTTCCGCTATATATTCATCCGATAAGAAAGCTGCAACGGAAAACTCACCAGAGGTAAAATTTACTCCAGTTAAGAAAAAGACCTCAAAAGAGAAGACTATTGAGCTAAGAGAGAGCAAACCTGATGATGGGGAGGTATCTTTTGATGCCGAACCACGAAATCCTGAAGCACAGCAAATAGAAGAATGGCCAGAAGAAACTACTGGAGAATATTCAGAGCAAGATAAAGACTTTTGATATTTCTCTTACTTCTCTTTATTATATTTAAATGAGAAGAAAGAAGATTTTTATACAAAGCGATTTTTCGCTTGCTAAAACAGGTTTTGGAAGAGCAATGAAATCATTGCTCATGTATCTTTATAAAACAGGAAAATATGATATAACTCATTTTTGCTGTGGTATAAACTATTCTAACGCCATTCTCACCAAAACCCCTTGGAAGTCTCTAGGCTGCTTGCCTGACTCTCCAGAGGAAATGGACGCTATTAATAGAGATCCTAATTTACAGCGAGACGCCGGATATGGCGGATACCTAATAGATAGGGTTATTAGTAAAGAAAAGCCGGACGTATACATAGGCTCTCAAGATATATGGGCATTCCCTAATTACCATGAGAAATTCTGGTGGAATAAACCAGAAAGCGTGATTTGGACGACTTTAGATTCTCTCCCAATTCTTCCTCCAGCTATCGAAGCCGCACCTAAAGTAAAGAATTACTGGATTTGGAGCGATTTCGCTTCAAAAGAAATGAACAAATTAGGCTTTAATCACGTTCAATGTGTTCATGGACCAGTAGAAGACTCTAAATTTTATAAGTTACCAAGCCACGCCAAGAATGGCTTAAGAAAAAAGCATGGTATTCCAGAAGATTCTTTCATTATAGGATTTGTTTTTAGAAATCAACTTAGAAAATCTGTCCCCAATCTTCTAGAAGGATTCTCCATTTTTCAGAAAGAAAATCCAGAAAAGAAGGCAAAATTGCTATTACATACCTGCTACTCTGAAGGATGGAATATTAATAAATTAGCGAAAGAATATGGAGTAAATACAAATGATATTCTAACTACTTACATTTGTAAAGTATGTGGAAATTACTCTGTAACTAATTTTACAAGCGACGAAGAGAAATGTCCACATTGCAACGCAGAGAAGTCGTTTAGCACAACAGGGGTAGGGCGTGGAGTAACAGAAACTCAATTAAATGAAGTTTATAATTTAATGGATGTTTACGCTCATCCATTCACTTCTGGTGGGCAAGAAATACCTATTATAGAGGCTAAACTAGCAGAACTTATAACGCTAGTAACTAATTATAGCTGCGGTGAAGAGCTATGTAAAGATGGTTCAGGTTCATTACCGCTAGAATGGGCGGAATATAGAGAGCATGGAACAGAATTCAGAAAAGCCTCAACATATCCATCTTCAATTGCAAAACAACTATCTAAAGTAGCTAAAATGGATAAAGACAAAAAAGCTCAACTTGGAAAAATGTCAAGAGAGTGGGCTTTAGAGAATTATTCGATAAATAAAATAGGAAAATTTTTCGAAGAATTTATAGATAATGCTCCATTTTGCGATTTTGATTTCGAGCAAAAGAAGGATATTAAAAATCCAGAAGCTAAAATAGAGGACATTCAAGATAATGTTATTTGGGTAAAGAATCTTTACAAAAATATTCTGAACATGAATGTAAACGATAATGATAGCGGACTTAATCATTGGATTACTCAATTAAAGAATGGAGCAAACAGAAAAGATATAGAAGATTATTTCAGGAGCGTAGCTGCAAAAGAAAATGAAAAAATAAAAAGTGTTAAAAACTTTTCAGATTTTATAGACGAGAACGGAAGAAAAAGGATACTCGTTGTTCTTAAAGAGAGCATTGGAGATATCTTTTTAGCCACGTCTCTTCTAGAAGATATGAAAAAATCATATAGTGAGTATGATTTATATTTCGCCTCAGATCCTCAATACGCCGAAATACTTGAAGGTAATCCTAACATATATAAATGGATACCTTATATTCCTCAAATGGAATCTGAGATAGCAATGACAGGCAACTTATTCAATAAAGGATTTTTCGATGCCTATTGTAATCTAGGTATTTTTACTCAAAGGCAATTAAACTATCTTACTAATAGTAGAATATCATTAGAATTAAAATAATATGCACATACTAGAAGCTTACGCTCTTTCATCTGGAAGGAAAATTAAAAAACCATTTATTGTAGAAAAGTTTTTCCCTCTTAATTTAGATAAGTATATAGTTATCCAACCATTCTCCAAGCCAAGCAAAAGCTACGACTATTGGAATGATGTAATAGAGGAGATATATCCTATTTTACAACAAAACGGATACTCGATATTACAGATTGGAGCAAAAAACGAGCCTGCACTTAAGGGGTGCTATAATTTAGCGGGGCAAACTAATTTGGGTCAGGCTGCTTATTTAATTAGGAATTGCGAATTATTTCTAGGCGCGGACTCTTTCGGAGCACATATAGCCAGTAGTTTTGGAAAGAAAATTGTCGCATTATACTCAAATAATTACGTTGAATGCGTTAAACCATTCTGGTCAACAAATGAAAATTCTATTCTTTTAGAGCCTGAAACAGGAAAGAAACCATCCTTTTCTTTTGAAGAAAACCCAAAGAGTATAAACAAAATACCTTCCGAAAAAATAGCAGAATCAGTAGTTAAGTTACTAGGTATAGATTATGAAAGTAAATACGAGACAATTTTTACTGGCTCCTTGTATCAAAACAAATATATAGAGACAATTCCCAATCAAGTAGTTAATACTAAGGAAATCGGAATAGAGTCAATAGTCGTAAGAATGGATATGGTTTATAGCATAGACCATCTTGTTAATCAATTAAATTTATGCAAATGCTCAATCGTAACGGATAGAGAGATTGATATTAATTTAATTAAAGCTTTTAAAGATAGAATTAAAGAGCTTATCTTTGATGTCAAAAATGAAAAAGGATTTAGCGGCGAATATCTATCAAGAATTCAAGAGCTAAATATACCTAATTTTTTACTTACCTCTCTTAAAGGAGACGATCTTAACAGAGTAAAATTAGAGTTTTTAGACTTCGGTAATATAAATGAGAAAAATGACCTTTCTTCTGTTCTAAAAGAATTAATTTCAAAATATCCAGATAAGAAATTATTTTATAAAAGCAATAAAATAACTTTAAGTGAAGGAATGATTTTTCAGTCTATTTTTGGCTTGAAAAATAATCTACCAGTTGCTAATATGAAATCTGAGATTCAAGAAGTTTCGCTTAATGAAGATTTCATTGCGGAGATGGAAAATTTCAAAATTTTAATAGAAAAATAAAATGGAAAACAAATCACCAACATTTAATAGAGAAGCCAATGGGTTAGTATCCGGCGTAACGTATCAATTTAATCCAGACGGAACTGTAAACTGGAGGAAAATGATAAAACCAGAATTCCTAGTCCCAAATGAGGAGAGACTTTCTGCGCAGCAGTTAGAAAATCTATCAACTTTAAATGTTCAAGATTTGAAGGATGAGCAGGTGCTTATACTTTTGGGCGGGATAAAGGAGCTTGCCTTCTTAAGAGGTTTTACCTCTGTTAATTATCAAGTTCATGCGGCAACAAGAGAATATATCTGCGTTCAATGCAATATTATGTGGATGCCTCATTTTGAAACTCAAAATTATTGTGTCAGTTCTTCCGCATTAGCCGACGCTCATGTAGATAATACTAATAGAATGGGCTTGGATTTCTTAGCTTCTATAGCAGAGAACAGAGCATTTGTAAGAGCCGTAAGAAATTTCCTTAGAATAAATATAGTCGGTAAAGACGAAATGAAAAACAGAAGAGAGGCTACAGAAAACATAAATTCAATAAACCAATCTACATCAAGTTCTGGACCGGCAGTTTTAGATGAATACGGTTTCCTTTCCGATTTACTAGAAAAGAAGTCTATTACATTCGACAAGGTAAGAGCTAGGCTAGTAAGAGAAGGAGTCGAATCCGCTGATACCTTCCAGACGGTTAAAGATATTCCCGCTCCAGAGGTTTATAAGCTTATAGAAGCATTAAAGAAGCTTAAGTGATTGAGTTCTCTATCACTGTAAAAATAGCATTTACTCTGCCAGTTTGAGGGGATCTAATAGTTATTGCATCATCTGCGTTAAGGGCTACGAAATCCTGAAGAGCGGAAACAACAGAGTATCCTGTGGAAATTCCGCTTATCATTAATGGGTAGGTAGAAAAGTTTACATTACTACTCGAAGTGCCCAAGCCAACCGCATTCCAGTCTTCTAAATAAATATTAACATAGGCTGACTGATTCGTTTCGTTCGCTAAAGAAATTTGTTTCACTAAAGCGGTTTTATCTACTGGACACTTATATCCAGTTAAAGGAGAAAATCCTGACAAGAAAATTGGAACTGTTTTATATTCTGATGGCATATTTTTAAGAGAAAACGTAAATTTTTGTTTCTAAATCATTTAAATTAGATACATCGTAGTAGTCATATACCTTTACACCGCTATAAAGACCAGTGATACCAGCAGTATTTAAAATACATAAATCATACGTTTTATCTGTTAAACTTGTTAAAGTTGGTATGGTGAATTTTATACTTTCGGTATTAGTAGCGGGACTGCCCCAGCTTGTATTAGGACTATGAACTACGCAGTCGTATCTATTTCCAAATGCATCTCTTAAAAAGCCGCTTGTTATAGCTTGAAAGTTTTGACCGCTTAAGGTAATATTAGTTCCAGTAAATATAGACATTTTTCTTGGATTAGGAGAAATATTACTAAAATATGGTTGTTTAAGATAAGATATAGAAGTCTCTGATGTTTTTGGGTATGGCAGGTTTATATCTCCAATTCCATTAGAAAGCCAATCTTGACGCCTTAGTTTTATTTCGGCATCTTCGACAATTACATCGACTATATTGCCTAGTATTCCTGTTATTAATTTATCAGATACGGCTTTAAAGCTCTGAATATTGCTAAATTCAGATGACAATAAATATTTTCCTGATAAAATTACATTTTCTACCCTTTTAAGGTTAGTTCCAGAAATAGATATCAACGTATTAAAGCTTCCTATTCTTGGCGAGAATCCGCTTATAGTAGAAATGCCACCAGTAATTCTTATTCCACTTATAAATTTAGCACCAGAAAATTCAGAAGATATATTAGAATTAAAATCTGTCCATCCACTAAATATAGGATATAAATTTCCAGTTCCGTAAAATTGGCCATTTATATAGCCCGTAATTTTTACATAATTTAACGATTGCTCATCATAGCCAAAAGACAAATCTGAGTATTTATCTATTATATTAAAATGTTCTCCGCTTCCACTTACCAAGAAGCCAGTAACTTCATATCCATTTATCAATTTAAATGAGAATTGAGAACCTATGAATGAATTACCAGTTAAAGTAGATGAAATTATTTTAGGTAAAGGATTAAAAACTATATTTGAATTTCTAAATTTGTTATTTCCACTTACAGAAATATAATCTGTAACAATTCCATAGGGAACATAAGTGGTAGCTAATTCAGAATTTACTATATTAGTTCCGGTAGACGAAATAAGATTTCCATCGTATTTTTTAAAATAAAAATTACATCCTGAAAAATTTTCGCCACTTAAAGTTAGAATTTCGCTTGGAAGAGCTTTAGATGGGTATACTCCAGTTACTTTAGGAGGGTAGAGAATAGTAATTGAGCCGCTTGTCCCTGTTTCAAATCCTTTGTTTCTTAAATAAACTCTCTGAGAGATAGCACCATTAGGAACAAAAGTATACAGAGTATTTCCAGATGAATAAAAATTTGAGACTGTAAATAAACCGCTTCTTCCGCTAAAAACTATTCCTGTAACGTAGTTTAAATAATTTCCAGAGAAAGTAAGAGCTTCCGATACTACGACTGGATTTGGATAGTAGCTATTAATAACAGGAGAAGGAGGAACAACGATTAAATATCCGCTACTAACGCTTTCGCCCATTGCATTTTTAACTTTTATATAAGAGTTTAAAATACCAGAAGGAATCTGAATGTTTATACCTGTATCATTTACAGAAGTAAAATTAGCAGACTGATCATTTAGCGAAACTCCTGTTACTAAATCAAATCCAGTTCCATATATTGAGATACTGCTTCCCCAAAGCCCCGATAATGGAGAAAATCCAGATATTGAAGGCTTGTCTACATAAGAGAATACTCCTGTCGAAACGATAATAGAATTACCATTGTTTATTATTATATTATTGTTTTTTACATATCTTCCGGGGACAGATATATCCAAATAGGCATTATTGTCAGATCCAGTTATAGGGTAAACAGGTATATAATTTAAACTATTAAAATAAATAACTGAATCTAAATATAGGTTAGATCCAGATATTCTCAATGTATCATTCTCTTGCCCGTATCCGTAAAATCCACTTATAGTAGGCGCACCCTTCAAATGAAAGACGTTATATCCAGACCCTATACCACCAGAAGCGAAGACCTTAATAGAAACTTTTCCCTCATTAAATGGCAAAGCTCCACTGTATAAATTTGGGACATTTAAATATATTGTATTATTAAGCGAGCTACTGCTAAACGCTCCTGTATTCGAAACCGTAAATTTGCCCGTGCCTTGGCAAAAGTCTATACCAGTTACGTTTTTGAAATTAGAGCCATAAATTATTAAATTATTTAATACATTACCTGAAGAAGGATAAACATTGCTTACTACTGGAGTTGGCGGAATAATATTTAAACTAAAAGAGGACGGATGAAAATCGTAAGTATTAGATTTTAATATATTAACCGGACCAGAAGAGGCATTTTCTGGCACTGAACCAGTTAATTTAATTGAATTTATTACTTTAAATTCTCCAGTAGCACCATTGAAAGAAACATAGCATGAGTTATTTACTGAATTATAATGAATTATATCAGTAAGGAAGTTAGAGCCGGATATTGTCAATGCGTCTCCAGTGCTCGCGTTTCTTCTGTCTAGCCCAGAGATGTAAGCAAATGGCTGAATTTTATCTGAGCTTAAACATGTAAGACCACTCTGGGCAAATAATTTTATGAAACCTTTAGTATTTCCACTAGGCAATGAGAAAGAAATACCAGAGTTAGAAAGAACACTGAAAGATGAAACATTTAAATTGTTTACTGTTATACCTGTTACTCCAGAAAAAGCATACCCTCTTACATTTATAATTGAGTTTGGAAGTCCTGTTAAAGGGTAAAAGCCGGTAATAATAGGAGATGGAACAAATAAAAATTTAGAATATGAAGTTAAATTTCTGGAAGCCGATTCAATTCTAACTCTACCCCATGCAGAATCCTTAGGAACAGTTACAAAAATGTTTTTATTTACTTCTCTAAAATCTCCTGAAGCCTCCCCAGCGAAAACCACAGCACTTATCTGGAAAAGCCCGCTGCCAGTTATGCTTATTGTTTCATTTATATTTCCGGTCGTTACCATATTAAAATTCTCCTATACCTCCATTATCGATAGATATATACTCGTCAGAAGTATCCCTTCCTCTTGTCGTTATAACTGTTATCTTTCCAGATGGATAAACTGAATTTATAGAAAACCTTATGTAAGGTATGTTTTTTATTTTTACAAATAAAGCACTTGCCATTTTTTCCTGACCATATAAAACAGAGACGAATCCATCTAAATTACTTCCAGAAACTAAAATTGGCTCATTAATTACTGGATTAAGCTTCGAAAAACCTGATATTTCGGGACCGTAGTTATTTATATTTTCCTGAGTTAAAGTATAAGATGATTCCAAAACACTGTTTTGGCCAACAGAAAGATTTCTGGCGGCAAGATTACCTGATACAAAAATATCGTCTACTTCTTCTTTGTATTTATTGCATATTGAAACAGATATATATCCTTCTGCGCCAGAATATCCTATTCTTTTGTCTAACTCGTTACAGCTTATCTCGCAAACGGATTGTTTTTTAGATGGGAGAACTGAGTTCGGCCCTACAACGCCTTTATTGTATAAATCATCACGAAAATCAGCAGAATTTTCAACGCTTGATTTCCAAGATATTTTTCTAATACCAGATGAAGAAACAAAATTTGAATCGATAACACAGTCAGAAAAATTTAAGAAATTTGGTCTTGAAATTCTTTCTCTATTTGGAGCAAAACTTCCATTAAGATCTCCCCAAAATATTATTTCTGCACTTGCTTTAACGGGTGAATTTGGTATAAAATCAATCAAGTAAGAAGACACGAATCCTGACTCAAAATATAGTCCACCAAAATTACATTTTACAGGAATAGAAGAGTTAGATAATAGGTTATTTTTAACGAAATCATTTCCAGTTAAATAATATGAAACAGACAATGTTCCATTTACGTCCGTGTTCCCTACAACATAAGTTGGGTCGTTATAACCAACGAGAACGTTACTTGAAAGGGCATTCCTGCAAGAAATTGAAGCTTCCTCCACGAATAGGGGCGAATCATTAATAGTGATTTTACATTGTTTCGAAGAGTAAAACATTAGAAGCTCCTTTCTAAATTTATCTCGGTAACAACGTAATTATTAACAGATGAATTCATTTTTGATTCTGTTACGTATGAATCTTTGAAATCCATAGAAATTCTTTCCGCGAAATCTGTTCCATAATTACTAATATTCGATATCGAGACACTATCTACATTGCCGGATAAAGGAATAATAGAATTATTATTTAAATTACCAGAGAAATTGATTTCTAGGAATTTTTCTTTAATTAATGAGATCGTTTCATTTCCTTCCAAAAAGATTATATCGCTTGGACTCTTTCCCCCTATAGTAAACACTGGCTGATAATTTAATTCACAAGAGTATGAAAAACCATAGGTGCTTTGGAATCCAGTATGTCCATAGTCTACATTTATAGCCCAAGAATGTAAAAATTTTGATTCATTATTATCGTAGTCTATTACTCCTCTTTTCTTTGATATTTTTCCAGATATAGGGTAAAAAGTAGTAAAAGAAACACTTGCTGCCGCAGGCTCATTAGGCGAAAAATTCAAACTGTAGCTTTTTATTAAAGCAGGGCATTTTAGTCCGCCTATATCTATGTTCAAGAAAGAGACTTCAAACGGATTTGATTTTATTTTTTGTATCTCTAATAGATTTATATCATCTACTTTTGGTATATAATTTATTTCTATATCAGATGTAATAACTGATTCTGGGCTTCTAACTGAAGAATTATAGTATCCAATTGGAGAAAGGTTCGCGAGCGAGCTTTTCTGGCTTATAGACGCAGAGTTGGCTATCAACCCTGTTCCATTGATTACGACATCACAATCTGAGAAATTTATAGCCATATTTTATTATAAATAAGAAATATCCTGTTTCTCATAACTGGCTTCGTAATGCTGAAATACTTCTTCACTACTTAATATCTTTGAGTAAATAGATACTTTATCGATATAGCCTTTAAAAATTACAGAGGCAAAAGTATTGCCTATGTATAAAACTGGCATAGATAAATTACTACGAGTTATGGGGCATGATATGGTATTATTATACTGTCCATTTACGTATAAATCTATTTTACCTATTTCGGCATTAAGACAGAAAGCATAGTGAACCCACGTATTATCTTGCGGAGAGACTCCCAAATCATAATCTACTCCATCAAGCCTAAAATGAAGGTTAGTCATTGTATCTCCTATGACAATCGAAGGCCCACTCGAATCAGTTCCCCAAGAAAATAAGCCGCTTCCAGCAACTAATGCTCCATTTAAGTAGTCGCTGCTATAAAACCAGCCGCATATTGTGATTTTGTCAGAATTATGGGGGATAGAAGATAATGAATATGCATAGCTATTTGAACTATTGCCAAAAATTACTCTACCTGTTTCTGGATCATTTAGGTTATTAAAAAGATAAAAATCTACATCTTTATTATAAACTAAATTTTTCCAAGTTAAATAAGAGTAAAAACTAGAATCATTTTGAGCGTCAAGAAAAAGAACTAAATCCTTGTTAGGTATATATTTTTTTGAATTGACAAATCCCCTATAAGTCAATGTAACAGTAGAGATAGTCTCTGAATCCCCAGAATAGTCTTCTTTTATAAGTAACATATCTTCAAACTGAAAAGATGATAAGGCGTTAGATTTGTTGGTTTCATACAAATCTAAAGTAACGTTTGACTGCCTTTTCGTAAAGGGATAGTTTTTTAAGTTATATGCCTCATACTGTGCCGCACTTATAGTTACTGAAAAATTTACAGAAATTGGCCAATTTGTGTCCACTCTTTTGGGCGCGAAAGTTCCTAATATGTAATCAGCCCGTCTATTCACTATTATTTCTAAAGAATAAGAAAGAACGTGATCTGTAGAAAAATCATTTGTAGAGAAGGAAATACTTAAATCTTCTGACGAAGAATCTTTCACATCGTCTTCAGATGATATGAGATTTTGAGCTTCTTCGTATGATATTTTTCCAACATCTCCAAAAACTGAGAAATCAGCAGAGATTTTAGGGGATTCACCTATTTGACACGAAGATGAGTATCTAGTAAGGTATCCACTAATGAATCCATAGTTATTCGTTACATTGTTTTTGTTAAAAATGATTATACCGTCTACAGGGTTAACTCCAGTATAAGATTTTAATGGGTCTACCGATACTAGATTGCAATTAACAGTAAAAGACCCATTTTTCGGGCCAGAAACGTTGAAACTTGAGTTATCTGCGCCCAAAGAAGAGACATCTACTGCATTTACGGGGTTGCTAAAAGAAACATTTTGAACTCCTCTTACCCTTGAAGAGTTCAAATACAAGTATTGACTTTCTCTTCTAATATAATTAGACATACCTTGAACCTTTAGCAATTATATTTACACTATAAACTATTTTATTGGTGTAAAATAAATAAGGAATAAGGCAATGGACTCTATATTTAACATTGAGGAATGGGAGGCTAATAAAGTCTATTACAAAAACAGTATAGTAATAGATAGTGGAACTATTTATTATGCATTAAAAACCCATTCATCTTCCATATTCGATAGAGTGAATAATTTTGGCGGTGTCCTAACTATTGGTCAAACTGAACTGCCAAATTTCATTTGGAAGCCCTCTTATGGTTCTAAAGCCTCTTTTGCGCCTCCAGTAAGGACAATTAAAATGGGGGATGGATACGAGCAAAATTACGCCGCAAATATAAAAAAAATAATCATAGAGCATGATTTAATTTTTGAGAATAGGAACGATCTAGAAGCGATGGCAATATATCATTTTCTATGGTCAAGGAACGGTAAAGACGTATTTTATTGGGAGCAACATTCTCAATTCTCTAAAATCTCCACTTTTATAGCAAAAGATATAGTTTTCCAAAGGAATTTCTTTAACAATAATTCTATAAATGTCAAATTTATGGAAAAGCCAAGTTACCAAACTATTTTCTAGTATGTCTTCAATTTACGATATTCAAGATTGGAATTACTCATTTCCTTATGTTAGAAATGATATAGTAAGATACGCGGGTAATTTCCTTTACTCACTTAAAGATATAGCCGAAAATACGGATTTTTCTTATGAAAATTTTGGCGGTTTTATAATAACAAATGAAAGAAAACCAAATTTTATTTGGAAACCTTCGTTTCCTGTTAAGTATAATACTGTGAATAGGATAATTAATACATCTTTTAAAGAAGGTGCGTTAAGTCTTGGATACGATGGAATAAATAGTAACTCTATAGAAATAGAAATGAATTTTTCGAGCAGGGATGATAAAGAGGCAGCGGCAATATGTCACTTCTTAGACCAAAGGGGTGGCGTAGAATCTTTTTATTACACGGTAGGTTTCCCATTTAATGTCTCTAAGTTATTTATATGCAAAGAGTGGCAAAGCACACCTTCTAGCCTGAATATAAATAACATAACAGCCACATTTAAACAAGTATTCAACTAATGAATAAAGATCAAGCCATAATTTCATCAAAGAAGTTGCTTTTAGAATCAACTTCTCTTTCCCCTTCTTCTTTAATCACATTGTTTGAAATGGACATTTCTGACTTAGCTTTTGATAAAGGAATTATAGGAGAGATAACAGAATTTAATGAAGAAGATAGAATCTTTAGGTTCCATAATAATATACCTTTAATTTCTAATCAAATAGTTTGGAAAGGTAAAACTTTCTATGGATTGCCAGTTAAGGCAGAAGGATTCGAAATAAATGGAAGAGGAACCTTGCCAACGCCAAAATTATCCATATCAACTAATGAAGAAGGAGTTCCGTTCCTATCTAAATTAAAAGTCCAAATCAATAGACTTGGTGATCTAACAGGTATAAAAGTTACAAGAATAAGAACTTTTTATAAATATTTGGATGCAATCAATTTCGAGAATAGCGAAAATCCAAACGCAGATCCTTATGTAGAATTTCCAAGAGACGTATTTTATGTAGACAGAAAAACCATAGAAAATAAAAATACGATAGAATTTGAGTTGGCATCGATTTTAGATGTGGAGGGAATTAAGCTTCCAGCGAGAATCGTTGTATCAAATAGATGCACTTGGCAGTATAGGGGCCAAGGATGCTTATACGAATCAGAGGCCAATAGAAATGTTGAGGTTCATGGACCAGAAAATAAAAGTAGACTTCCTTCTTCCGCCCCTCCTGTGGCTACTGAAAAGGGGGATTTAATTTCTGAACTATTACCAGATGGAACAAGTTTAAACTATAGAGGAAAGCACGATAAAAATCTTACTTACAACATTGGCGATTATGTCTACATTGAAAAAAATGGTATAAAATACTATTTTGTCGCGCATACTTTAGTTCCAGAGAATACTTTTCCTCCAAATGGAAAATATTGGATTCAGGACGGTTGCAGTAAGTTAGTTAATAATGGATGTAAGTATAGATGGGGAGTTATTGGAGGAACTGCCGCGCCGGGAAGAGCAAACGGAAACCCTCACAATGGATGTCTACCGTTCGGCGGTTTCTCCGCAGTTAGTAAGGTTAGGTAATGATAAGCGAAATAAATAAGAAAATTATAAAAGAACACGCTTTAGAGGACTGCTCTAAAGAGTGCTGTGGACTTATTTATTCTAATGGAGAGAATGGTCAGTCCGTATTTAAAAGTAGGAACATATCTTCTCAGCCTGAAAATTTCTTTGAAATAGATCCAAAAGACTATCTTAAAGCCTCACTAGAGGGAAAAGTTATAGGTTTTTACCATAGCCATTTCGGAGAACATGCTAATTCTTTTACAGATTTTGATATTTTAAATTGCGAAAGATTTAAAATGTTCGGTGTCATTTACGATATAAGGACGGATTCATTCTCTTACTATTCTCCATCTGGTTATAAGCTTCCATACACGGAAAGAGAGTATGTCATAGGTGGAATAGACTGTTTTTCTCTTGTTAGGGATTTTTACAAAAATGAACTTAATATAGAAATAACAGACCTTGAAACGAAGTATAGGTATATAGAACACAAACCGGAACATCCAGATAATGTTGGCTGTTTAAATATACTACCGGAACATTTTAAAAATAATAATTTTATAGAAGTTAAAGACCTGAAAGAAAACGATATCATTTTGATGAATAGTGATAAAATTTTATCCCCAATTCATTGTTCTATTTATAGGGGGAATAATTATATTTTACATCATCCGTTTGGCGCAAAATCAAGAATAGAAAGAATAAGAAGTTGGCACACAAAATATACAACTCACAAATTTAGACATAAGAGCATGTTATGAAAAAGTTAACAAATATAAAGCTTCATGGGATATTAGGCGAAGAGGTTGGGATAAAAGAATGTAATCTTTCGATATCTTCTGTTTCAGAAGCTATCAGAGCATTAGAGGCTTTAACAAAGAATAAGCTTTATAAATTTTTTAGGGATAAAGACTCGGAAGGAATTGCCTATAAGGTTTTAATTAACGGAAGGGAAGCAGAGGTCGAAAACTTAAAAGAAGATGATCTTGATAGAATTAAAAACAGTGAGCTATGCATGAATTTTAATGATTTAAAAAGTATAGATATAGTCCCCGTTATTCAGGGGTCAGGGAAAGCGGGATCTATAGGAGCAATAGTTTTAGGTGTCATATTAATAATAGTTGGAGCCTATCTCTCTGCTTTTGGTGGTGCGGCCCTAATTGGCGCAGGTATAGGTTTAATTGTTGGCGGCGTCATGTATCTTCTCTCTAGTCCTCCCAAAATAGACGATTTTAGAGAAGTTAAAGGCGGGGGAAGAACTTCTTATCTGTTCAGTGGCCCTCAAAACACAACTAGAGAAGGTGGGCCTGTTCCCGTAGGATACGGAAGAATGATTGTAGGAAGTCAAGTAATATCTGCTTCTTACGAAGTGTCACATGCTAACGCAGATTATAATCCATTAACATCATAATGAGCGACGAAATTAAATTTTTCATAAAAGGTGCCGGTGGCTCACAACCCGAACAACCTAAAGCAAGAATTCCTGTAGAAGCCAGAGAGGGTATAAGCGGGCAATTTATAGAAAGCGGAAATCTTAGCGTTCCGGTTGATAGAGTTGTTTCTCTTACTCAGATTAGAACTTTAGACTTAATCTCCGAAGGCGAACTAGAAGGTCTTGTTTCGGGTGAGTATTCTTATGTTGGGTATCCGGGTGAAATTGGATATAGAAGTGCAGTTTTCAAGCCTTTTCAAAGTAAAGTAATTGGTGGTAAGTCAATACCTTATCTCAGATCTATTTACTGGAACGAAACTCCAGTGGTGGATAAAGATAATTTATTTAACTTCCAGCAGATAGATGTAACCTATTCTGCCGGAACTCCAAATGGAAGCTCTTCTGTGGGGATTGGAGATGAGCTAACAATAAGTAGGAACATTCAGGAAAGATTGAGAGGCCCAAACTCAATACTAGACGCGAAAAATAAACAGCAAGCAATAGGAGAAGCAGAACAATTTGCTAAATACTATAGGATTCTAAATAAAGACTGTAAAGGAGCTATCGTTAATGTAAGAGTCAACGCTCTTTCTCAAACAATAGTAGGTGGAACTAAAGCTGGTGATACGGCAGCTTCATCTATATTTTATAGAATTTATTATAAACCAATATTCAATAAAGCAGGAACAATATCAGCAGAAAATGTAGGCCCAGAAGATCAAGCGGGATACATCGAAGGCAAAGAAGAGATAATAAGAGGCAAAATTAGTTACGGATACATTAGATCTACAAGAATAACTTTTGATGAGGCTTATTTCCAAGATCCAACTTTTATAGGATGGGCAATTAAAGTATTCAGACTCACTCCAGATTCTCTTCAGGGAACTTTAAGAAATCAAACCTACATTGATAGCATAACTGAAATTTATGGAAACTCTTTCTGCTATCCAAACTCAGCTATAGTTTCTCAGAAATTCAGCGCAGAATACTTCAATCAAATCCCAGCAAGAGCATTTGACGTAAGGCTTTTAAAAGTAAAAATTCCTTCAAACTATGACCCAATAACTAAAACGTATGAAGGAATATGGGATGGGACTTGGAAGTCGGACGAGTATGGCAATGATGGGTTATTTTGGACGGATAATCCGGCATGGTGTTTTTACGACATCCTAACTAATAGCAGATATGGGCTAGGCAAGTATATCTCTAGCTCTTTAGTCGATAAATGGACGCTTTACCAAATCTCTCAATATTGCGACACAATGGTTCCAGATGGGGTAGGCGGCGTCGAACCAAGGTTTACCTGCAACATGATTATTACTAGCAGGGAAGAAGCCTATAGGGTTCTGAGCGACATGGCAAGCATATTTAGAGCTATCCTATATTATCAAGGTGGATCAATATACACTTCGATGGATATAGAGAAAGACTCTATCTATCAGTTTTCCAATTCTAACGTAGCAGAAGGCAATTTTAATTATTCTTCTAGCAGTAAAAGAGTAAGGCATTCGGTAGCTATAGTAAGGTATAATGACAAAACGAATTTTTATTTGCCAGCAATAGAATACGTAGAAGATACTGAAGCCATCAAAAAGTATGGATATAGAGAGCTAGAGGTAGCCGCTTTTGGCTGCACAAGTAGGGGTCAAGCTATCAGGTTCGGAAGATGGGCATTACTTAGCGAATCTCTTGAAACCGAAACCGTATCCTTCGATGCGGGCCTTGAATCATGTTATCTTAAACCGGGGGATATTTTTAGAGTATCAGACTACTATAAAACAAATTCAAGAAGAGGCGGAAGAATTTATGATGCATATAAAAGTGGGCAAAGTTCAGTAGTTCTTTTGGACGACATAGTAACAGGGTTCAAAGATAGCTCTACATATAAATTAGCAATAACTTCTCCTTCTTACAGTTTCGATCCAACACTTGTTGAAGGGATTACAAGCGACGACATTTCAAACATAAGAAAAAATCAAGTCCAATTAATAACTTTTTCTGGTGGAGACGTTTCATCTATAAGCGGCTATTCTAGAGTTATAATTAATGAAGACAATTGGTCCAACCAAATAGATTTTAAAAATAGATATGTAGTGCCTAGATCAGTATGGACTATAGAAGCTACGGGAAATGATTTGTATGATAATAATTTTAATAATCAATGGGATTATTATAGAGTCATAAAAATTGAAGAAAAAGAAGAGAATCTATTTGGCATAAATGCTCTTCAGTATGATTTATCTAAATATCAAGCCGTAGATTCTGGTCTTAACTTTGAAAATCAAGTTGTTCAAATCGGTAACGTAAGTGCGCCTGACTCTCTATTTTTAGAGTATGTAGATTTAGAAGGATCTAGTAATCTAAAAGCTATTAAATACTCTATCTCGAAGACGAACATGGATGGAGTAAACGGATTCCTTGTTTATGCTAAACTTGGAGATTGGGAGTCAGAAGATTTTTCAGAAAGATTTACCAACGGTAATATTCCTCAAGTAATACCTCAGACTCCAAACAGCGAGTTTTTAATTAACGTTGCCTCTAATAGTAATCCAAGCGGAAATTTCATTCCCCTTGAAAATGGAACATACTACTTTAGAGTTTATTCAAGGAATCTTCAAGGTATACCTTCTGAAAATGGGGTTTCTAGTTCCATTTCAGTATTTGATCTTAATAAATTTCAAGGCTTAAGAATAAGCTCTCTTAGAGTCGAAGGAAATTCAGATGCGTTGTTATCTCAAAAAGCTGAAGATACTATATCCTTTATTTCTCCGACTTTTAGATGGCAGGCATCTTTAGAAAATGCTCCTTCTACACCCTATACTCTAGGGGATGTATATTACAGAATGACGATTAGGAAATCTACAAGTCCTAACTCTTCTGCGCCCGCTACATCAGATGAAAGCCCTATCGTTGGAGATCCTTATCAGCCTTCTAGCGTTATATACCACGAAGAAAAAGGGTATAAACCGGATGACGTAAATAATCCTAGTTTATCATTCGATTTAATTGAAAATATTTCTGCTTTTACTAAATATTATACAAATCAGCCTCAAGGTCTTACTCCAAGTGGGGCTATAAGAGATTACGATGTAGTCGTAGAAGCACATCTTCAAGACGGATCTAGTTCGGCTGGAGGCAATATATTCTCTACGGTAAGAGGAGGAAATTTAGATTCTGAGTATTCTCAAAGCAAAACTAATGGATGGGATATTTTACATGTAAATAATCCAAAAATACCAGCCATACAATTAACGGAGCAAGCAGATTTGGACTCCTGCCAAATAGCAGCAGTATCAGACCCCACAAGAATATGCACGGAGCAGTGGATTAACTCTAATGGAACCGTAAGTATAGATATTAAGACTAATAATCTGCTAGATGATATAGCTGGAGGTTTTATATATAGTTGCAGAGAAATTTTTTCCACAGAAGAAGCTTTAAATGGCAAAAAAGCAAATGGAACGTCTATTTACAGAGGAGAATTTTCGGATTTATCTAATCCGTTAAATGCAGCCTCTAATTTGAAAGACATTAAAAATGGATACGTTGCAGTATCTTTTTATGACAATTTAGATAAAGCTTTCAGGGATGAAATGCTCAAGGTTAACCCTAAATACAATGACGTATTTATTAGCGGTTTAAATGTTTCTAATGCTGCTGGGGCAAAACTTAAATCAATATCTTCTACTCTTGGCAGCTATGTTGCGTGGGGGCAAGTATTTTTTAAAGGAAAGAGAAAAACAGGTTCAACGACCAAATGGGTAATAGAAGAGTTGTCTTGGTTTGGGCCGGGAATAATAAGTGTTATCGATGACGGCTCTACTCAAAACTACGCAAAAATAAGAATAGGATTAGACTCGGAATTAGTAGACCAAAATGCAAATACCGCATTTAATATATCTTATACTTATTCTAATACTCCAGTTGGGACAAATACAGTTCCGGTTTTTAAAACAAATAAAAACTTGCCATTACTTTCAGCAGGGACTTCTCCACATAATAGATTTACTATTGCAGACAATAATTTGCCTATAGAATATATTTCTAAATGGACTAATCCATCAAGCGTAGAAGATATTCATCATTACAACTTAGAAAATGTTGTTACTATCTTAGAGCTAACAAATGAATACGCTATAGCAAAAATAGATATTCCTCAATTAACTGCGACTTCCAGCATTTATAATGCGACAACAGAAGCAAAAATATTCATTGGAATAATGCAGTCTTCGGAAGGAAAAACTCTATCAGCGGACATAGGTAAAGAATTTTAAAATATATGAGAGCATCAATACTAAAAAACACAAACAGAGCAGTTTCATCTTCAGAGGAATCTTGGGGATCGCTTAGAGAAAACACAATGGTAAAATTTGGAAATGATTCTGAATTCTACAAAATTGGTTCAAGTAAGCAATTCATGTTCATAAAAAACTTTAAGTCAATTAATCAAAATCAAATTCTTATTGAAGACGATATTGGAATTGCCCTGAACGTTTTAGATACAGTTCAAGTATCCTTTAAGGAATATGAGCTTTTAACCGTTATTAAGGAAGAGAATAGGGGGAGCAAATATAAAGTGGGAGATTTACTTACTATTGCTGGCGGAATTCCGTCTAAAGACACTCAGACCAATATTGATTATTCTACTAAGTTGGTAGTATCGGAGGTTGGCGCAGATGGGGAAATATTACAAATAAGACTGGAGCATCCGGGTAAATATATTTGCGCTCCAGAACAGAAATGTAATTTAATTGGCGGGCATGGTAGCGGAGCGACTGTATTGGCAGATTTCGTAGTATCAGATCATCGATACATTACTGAAAGAACAGTGACGAGAATAGATAAAAATGAAAAAGGAACAATTATTACCCTTGACTCCAAGATAGACTCAGCAGTTACAGATGGTAAAATTTCTGTAACTAAATGGGAGCTTTTTATTACGTCTAATTACGCGGGAGAATCAAAATATAATGAGCAGATACAATTTATAAGAGATTTCTCGCCAAATTTAGGTATTCCATTTTTATTGAAGGATAATCAATCCCCAGAAGCTATTTACAATTTAGCAATATTGAAAATAGACTCTGAGTTTACTAAACTTCAAAATAGGATAAAAGAGCTAGAATCAAGAATTAGGGGATAATAGTCCGCCATTTTTCTTTTGCTCTATAATAACTTCCACAACTTTCGACTTGACAAGTTCGGCGAATTTCTTGCTGTTTTCTTGATCTTTTCCAGAGCGCGAACCTGAAGAGTCAGAAGATGTTTTAGATTCTACAGAACCTTCCTTAGACACGTTGACCGTGATGCTAATATTATTAGTTCCACCAGTAACGCTTTGGACTTGATTATTTGAACCTGAATCATTCTTGCCGTTAGACTTTAAAGATTTAACAGCTTCAGATAGCTCAGATATTACAGAGGATATTTTATCCATGTAATTAGACTCATTGCCATTTGAAGAATAAGATCCTACATATCCGCCTTCGGCATATTTTCTTCCATTATTTATATTGTTGAAGAAACTTGTTCCGTATTTGTCTACGGCTGATTTTTTAACTACAAATTCACCCCCAGTTAACATCGCGGGAATTTTATCCGTAGAAGAATTTCCGCCAAATACAGTGCCGCCCCCGGCATATTTTTTAATTATACCTCCATTAGCTCTGCCTAAACCATTAAAAATTGCTGCTACTTCTGTATCTCCAGAATTGTAAGATGTAGTTCCTCCAAACTTATCTCTTACAATATAGCCATCACTACCTTTTGTTATAGTAGACCCATCTCCTAGTTTCTTTGTATTAGAAGATGAGCTACCTATTTGACCTAATCCATAGGCACCAACCTGAATACCGGCAGATATATAAGCAGATCTTAGAGAATTATTTCTCTGCCTATTAAAGTTTCTAAGAGTTAATCTTCTATTTTTATCGTAGTCTTTCCTATCTCCAAGATAACCAATTAATTCCTGCTCTCTTTCGAACTTTAATCTATTAGCGGGATTATTTTCATCAGTTTGCCCCAAGGCTGATAACTGATTACTTACATTAAAATATCCTCCAGTAGGACGTTTAGCATCATTATAAGCGAAAGCATTATTCAATACTATAGAAGATCTGTCCCCTTCAGAGAAACTTCTAGTTACCTGCGCTGCGCCAAAGTCCTGATTTCCACGACTCTTCTTAGGCAGTTTAGTTCCATCTCCATATATAGGAGAATTTTTGTTCAACTCATTAAGGTAATCTTCGCCAATTGCTTGCACCGCAGATCTTTTTATTACATATTCCCCTTCCGTCAGCATTGCTGGGACATCATCTCTAGTTCCTGACCCGCCTTTAACTCTGCCACCAGAGCTATATCTCATTATCTTGCCACCCATGTTCTTCTTTTGTGAAGTAGATGAGCTTCCAAAAGCCGAAGCCACGGACTTACCAGCTTCCCCAAGATACGAGAATAGTAAATTAGTAGACAAATCTATGCTTAAATCTTGAACTCTTTTAAGAACTGAATTTCCAAAACTTCTAAATGCATCATCAGCGTCTTTAGTTCCATCTGCAAATGATTTAAATGCGCTAGAGAACTCTGATTTGATTGTCGCAGCCGTAGTCACGGCTCCATCAGAAATTTCCTTATAATAGTCTTGACTATTGTATGCGGTTAACTCATTTCCAAATAAGCTCGCAGCTTGAGAAATTTTAAAATCTTTAGACTGTATTGATTTTTCATTTGCCAATCTTAATTGAGCATTATAATCTTTTCCGCTTATATCTCCCCTATTATAAGCTTCTTTCGATCTAGCGGCTAAGAACTTTTCAGTTAAAGTAAGTTGTTTCTTAGCTATCTCGATTGCTGATAGCCCATTTCCAATGGATTTTTTCTCTAATTTATCTAGCTGATCTCTTAAGTTTTTGGATTCTCTTAAATTTTCCGTGCCATCTTTAGATAATGCGGCCAATCTTGCTGCGCTATTAGCTCTATTATCTAGGCTAGAAATAACAGAAGAGTAAGCTTGATTTGCATCGCCATTATCTCCAGTAGCCTGAAATACTGCTTGTTTCCTGAATAAATCTTCGCCTATCTTACCAGATTGATCCGAGTTAAGTAATTGGCTCAATAATGAAGCAAATGACTCTCTTGTTCTTCTAGCCGTTAGCCCGCTCGTATCGAACTGAATATTCTTTGCTTTTTCAGTTAATGCCTCAGATAATGTTCTTTCTTCACCTGCGCTAGGAGCAGGATTTATATACTTAGAAGAAGTTTGCTGAAGCGGAACAACGGGCGTATTTGGCGTTCTAATCCCAAATGCATCAAATAATGGGTCGCCAGCTAAAGGATTACTTTTACCTGCTGAAGCGTAAAATGAGATAGGATCTCCAATGGCTCCCCTAGAGCCGTCATACTTCTCTCCCCTTAACGCTGCTACAAGTTCAGCAACATTTTTAACGCTTACATTAAAACCATTATCGGACGAAAGTTTCTGTAATATAGAGTCAAGATTTTGGCTATTTAATTTTATTTCGCTATATAAATTAGAAGACTGTCTTAATATTTCATCTTGTTTAGTTTCGGTTTTAAACTCATTAGTAAGCTGTTTTCTCGCTATCTCTTCTGGAGAAGCGGGTAGAAGATCATTAGGGAAGTTCTGTTTAATTGTATTGGCTAAATCGCTAACCAAAGGCTCAAACAAGCTAGTTCCTTGAACGTCAACGCCTAAAGATTGAAGTAATTTTGCGTTTTGGAACTTACCTTGGCCGGAAAGACCGAAATCTCCAATTTGCGCCCCTAACTCAGAAAGCGTATTTCCAGTAAGGATAGACTGTTTAAAATTAGCAGAGTTGCTTAATATATTTCCTGCGCCCCCGCCAACGCTTAATTTCTTCTGAAGATCTATCAGATCTATTTCGGCTCTTCTTTTTTCTTCCGACAGAGTTACGAGTTCTTTATTCCTATTTTCTACAGATCCCACTTGTAGTCCCCTTGAAATACCTAAATTTTTTATTGTAGAATTTAGTTCTTCAAGTAACTTTTTTTGATCCGCCGTAGTTTCCGCAGTTCCATCTGGTCTTACGAGTGGATCTAATTTTACAATACTTTTTTCTAAAAAGCCTTGTAATTTGTCTATCTGTTGAAAAACAGATCCAAAATCTCCAGAGGAAGAAGATTTAGCTATAGACTCTTTAAGATCTAATAGTGGGGCGGTAAATTCATTGGCTTTTCTAACTGCTGATTTTCCATCTCCAGTTGCTTCCGTTCCGGTTCCAAAAGCTTCTTCTATTCTTTTTTTGAGAATAGATAAAGCTCCATTATCAATAGAATCAGAAATTCCAGAAACAAAATTTTGATTGATTTTAGCTATCGAACTTACTCTTTCTTCTTCTATTTGTCTTCTATCATTCTGGAATCTAAGATTAGTTAAAGTTTTAGGCCCAGCAAAATTTTCCTGTATTTTAGCAAAATTTTCAAATCTTAAAGAATTAGATTTTTTCTGAAACTCTAAGTTAGCAGTCGCCTCCTCATTAACAGAAGACATTACTGTTTTAAAGTTATTTATTACTTCTATAGTTCTAAATAAAGAAGCTGAAAAATCTGATGTAGTTTCTAAAGTTCTTTCTCTCTCAGATTTTCCAAGAGCTTCTCTGTTCACTCTTTTTAAAACCGCATCTCCAGATAAGTTTTGTTCTAGAAATCTTTGAAATTTATCTATAAACTCGATTGGGTTTGTTTTAGCTCCTTCTTTTAAACTTTGAATAGCATCAAATTTTTGGGTATCTGGTAAATTTGATTTATTTATAAAGTTTTCAAAAGCTTTAACACTGGCTTCTATCGAAGACGCAGGAGAGAGAGGATCAAACTTTTTAAATCCTTCTTCAATATCTTTTTTGAAATTTACCACTTCCGAAAGAGGAATATTTTGTAAATTTTGACCATTTTTAAATGGAATTTGGTTTATAAATCTATTAAAACTTTCAGAACTAGATACGTTTTCTCTTGTTCTAAATTTTAAATCCTGTAATACTCCGAGGTCATAAGAAGGATCTGCGCCAGCACCCAAAATATCAAGAGAGCCAACTGAAGTTCTTCTGTTATTTATAGCTTCTTCTAGTCTATCTCTATTTGGAATAGAAAACTTTTCTAATTTATTATTTATGTTTTCTGATCTACCTAATTTAGAAACATCTTTTTTCGTATTAGAACCAAACTCTACTGCAAAATCTGCGTTTTTCTTTTCAAAAGCTATAGAATCAATAATTTCTTTAACAGCTTCCTGTAGACCTTTAAAACCTCCAGTAGATAAACCTTGATTAATTTTGCCTCTTTGTTCCAAGGATAGATTACCAAAAATATTTTTTTGCTCTTTTTGTAATTCGCTTATTTTTTCAGAACTTAAACCCCTACTATTTCTAAGGGAATCTTCTAATTTAATATAATTAGATAGATTTTCAGAATTTTCCCTATAAGAAGTATTTATCCTCTCTAAATTCTTTTGTAAATCTGGAAGGTTACTTATAAATGCTTCAAAAATTCTAGGAAATTCAGTTGCTACTCCAATAGCGGCACCAGCCGCTATTCCCGGTGCGCCAAATACTGCACCAAGCCCAGCGTAAGACGCAACATTTCCGACTGATTGAGTTAATTGACCAAATCCTCTTTGGTTTTTAGTTTCGTCTGTAAAAAGCTGAGATCCAATGCCACCCAAAATTGGGGCAGCAAATCCAGCGGCTATAGAAATAGTATTTAATTTGGAATCGCGGCTTTGTTTAGCGGCTTCGTATCTTTCTCTATTTTCATTTTTTAATTGATTAGCCTTTGTTCTTGTTTCTCCAAAAAAAAGACTTTTTAAAGAACCTGCTGCGTCAATCTTTTCCTGAAGAATTGCCTCTTCTTCTTTAAGTTTTGCGGTTTTTTTCTCTTGTATTTTTAATTGAGTAAAATACTCCCCCTTCATTTTTCTACTTAAAGGAACTATATCATTAATTATTCTGTTTACTTCAGTAAAATCGTCGGAAGTTCCACCAAGTTTCCTTATGTTCTGTTCTATTACATTCTTAAAATTTTCTACGTTTTTCTTTTTAGATGATACTTCCCCTGTTTTAATTTTATTAGAAAAAGAAGATATCAAATCATTGATTACCTCAGATCCACCTAATTTATTTATAGATGGGTTTCTGAAAGAGAAATTTTCTTTCAAAAAGAATGAATCGTAACCAGAATTTTGAATTAATTTAGACTTAGAGCCTATTCTTTTAGAAAGTTCTTCAGATTCCAAAGATTCTCTTTCTTTTTTGCCAGCAAGATAGTTTTGCATTGAAGAAAATTTAATTTCTCCTTTTGGTTCATCAGGGAAAAACCCATAAGCGTTTTTATTATAATTAACTGATCTTGTAAGGCTATTTCTTAAGCTTTTTACGCCTTTTGCCGTTAAGCTAAATTCCTCAGATAAATCTTTAATTTTGGAGTCTACATCTTTGAAGGTAAATGTGTCATTTTTAATTTGAGATTTTAAATCTTCCAAAACTCTTTGGAACTCTTCCCTTTTGGATGCGGGAGTAAAAGGCTTAAAGGTTTCTGAGCTAGATGCAAAATCCGGGGCATAGTTAGGAATTAACCCATCAGCCGCGCCATGCGTCTTAGGATTTAGCCCTTGGCTCAAAGCCCTATTAATGCCCTGATTTAATCCAAGTGGCTCATCCTTTGTGTTATATACCCCAAGTCCAGCAGGATTCAGTGGAGATTTAAGAAAAGGAGATGAAGAAGCCTTTATTAAAGAAGGAGAAACTCCCGCCCCGACTTCTCTACTTACTGCTTTAGAAAGAGATGAATAGTTAGGTATTAATCCTTTTGAGGCCGGAATTAGTCCAGAATCCCTCAAGTATTTAGTTAAACTTAAGTCGTTTAGACCAACTTCCCTGCTTCTTCCAAATGTTCCATTTTTTACTAGAAATTTTAATTTAGGTTGAGCAAAAGCATTAGTAATAGCCTCTGCAACCGATTCAAGTTTATTTACATTTACTATTTTATTGGAAATTTTAGCAAAATCATTTTCTCCTGCAACAGAAATACCAGTTGCAGTATTAAGGGTTTTTCCTCCTAGTTGAGAATGAGTTTCATCAAATATTTTAGAAGGGATTCTACTCGTTATATCTAGCTTGTCGTCAAGGAAATGAGAGTATTCATGAATTAAGGCTCTTGAAGTTTTTCTGGCGGAAATAGACTGAAGATCTTCCTTCATTCTGCCAGAGAGTTGACCGTATCCTCCTTTGAAGCCAAAATTATCGTCTAGTTTTCCAGCTAAATTATCAAAATTTAAAGTAATTAAATCTGGATCATATACCGCTTTTGTGCTAGAAGATAATTTGCCCTCTATCTTTCTAAAATCTTTTGCCACGTCTAATTTTGGTGTTGCGCCCACTTTACCAAGAATAAAATTAGAATATTTCTCGAAAGATTCAGTAGAGAGGGCTTTACTTATAAATTCATCAGGAGTAAGAGAAAAATTACTATAAGACTTAGGATCTGTCACCAACCTATCTTCTAAATTAATACTGCTAAATAAATTACTCGCGTAATTAGGAACTATTCCAGCCGCGCCAAATTGAGATTTCAACTCTTTTAATCTTGATTTAGATAATTTAAATTCTCCGGGATCTATAACGGTCGCCAAGCTTCCATTGGCCACCATTGCGGCAAATGTTTGAGAATTTTTATCTCCAAATCCACTTAAGAAATTAGCAGAATTTCTGCTATTAGCTAAAGCAGAAAGCTCCCTGCTTAATCTATCATTAACAGTAAAATTACTTAAATGAAGATCATCTGGCGTTATCCCATGATTTAAATCGAAATTTTCAAAAGCCTTACCTATGTATGAAGTTGAAAAAAGTCTAGTTACTGCGTCAGAAGAGTTTTCATGACTCGTTGGATCTTTTATAAACTCTTTATAAATACCTCCTTCAGATAATGAATTATTTAAAGATTTAAAAATTTTAGGAAATTTTACTCCCGGCAAAGAAATACTTTCGAGATACTTAGAGATTAAGTATTCTTTTTCAATCTCTCTAGGATCTACAAATTTTTTAAATTGTTTAAAACCAACTGGAACGCCGCCAATTAGCTGTTTTAAATCTAGGAATCTTGCGTTTTGGCCTATCTCCCCAATTTGCTCTCCTTGTATTCTATAATTTGGAACAAGACCAGCCGCAAAATTCTTATATGGATCAAACCCATGAACATCTTCGAAAGCTTTTTTATAGTTCGTGCCAGCTTCACTATTTTTAGGAGGAAGGATAGCGGGTTGACTCATCCCGAAGTCTTTAACTTGTTCTTTTGAGTTATAAATCACATTTCCCATGCCGGGAACTGACATCCTCTTTATAGAACCAGCTTCGTAACCACCTAGCAATGCGCCAACCTTTTCTTTCGTCTCTTCAGGGATTAATCCTCCAGCAGCGGTCTTACCCGGAGAATTTGGCAACACTATTTTACCAGCCTTATCAAAGCCTATCTGATTAGATTTCAAGAAATTAGCTGAAGCCTTCGATGTTACAGCGTCTAATCTAGAAATAGCCTCAAGTCTTTGCTGAGTAAGAGACAATAATGTTCTTTCTACTTCAACTTGAGAAATTGTTTTATTAAGTATTTTTTCCCTTAATCCCGGCTCAAAAGAAAGAGTATCTTTCAGTGCCTCGGATATCTGTTTCTGTTGCAGCGCAAATTTATTAAGACCAGCAAAGCTTTTTAATGCGTCTGCCGTAAATTCTGCGAAAGATAACGCCAATTTACCTACAGCAATAGAGACTATCGCCAGCCCCGGACCAGCAATAAACTCTCCAAGTCCCTTCAAGGCACCATCAGCTATTTGTCTTCCAATTCCTTTTGACTGTTCGCCAACATCCCCAAATAAAGACTCAACTATTCCCGTCGTGTTTTTTATAACAGGAGCGATGGTAAGATTGCCAACAGTTTCACCTAACTGCCTAAATGTCTCTTTACTCTTGTTGAGAACCGAAGCCAAGCTTTTATTATATTCTTCGTTCCTTTTGCTGGCTTCGTTTTGGGACTGAGCGGATTTTTGAGTGGCTTGATCTACTACGCTGTATTCCTTAGACAAGTCGCCAAGCAAGGCTTTTAAAATGTTAATTTGATAAACGCTACCGACAAGTTCAGCTAAGTAAGACTGTTGAGAGTCCGAAGCACTATTAAAAGTTCCAGCAAAGTTCTTTAAAATCTCTGACACTGGCAAAATCTGTTGTCCCGCCCCTCTTACTACAGTTCCCAAACTTTCTAGTTGAGCAATAACTTCTGGTCTTTCTATTCTTGTGAAAATAGTCTTTAAAGCGTTACCAATTACAGCACCACCACGGGCAGTTGTCTGCTGCGCTGAGGTAACAAAACCTATCAAGCTGTCAATACTAACTCCAGCTTCGGCAGCGGTGCTACCCACACGTTTCAGAGCCTCGGCTAAGTCTTTTGAGCTAACGGCAAATGCCGCGTCAACATTAGCGAATTTGTTAATTACTTCTGTAGACGTTAATCCAGCCTTTGAAAAGCTGTTAACCGAAGCCGTAAGAGATTCTACGCTATCTTCAAGAGATATACCGGCTTGCCTAGATAAAATAGCCGCATCTTTAAGTCTTATAAGGGTTTCTTCCGCACCAAGACCTTGACGTGCTAATTCAGTAGCTCCAGCCGCAATTTCAGAAAAAGACTGACCCGTATCTTTAGCTATACTAAAGATTTCGTTTTTAAAATTAGAAAGCTCTTCAGCATTTTGATTTAGGAGAGTATTTAATTCAGTAAATGACTTGTTAACTTCTATAGTAGAAGAAACTAAGCTTTTTATGCCCTGAGATACCTGAAATATTAAACCAGCAGAAGCTCCGAAAGCTATGACACGCGCATTCGCAGCCGCCATAGATTTCGAAAACTCGTCTGTAGAAGAGGTTATTTGACCAAGGGGTCTAGTTAAGGAGCTTGAATTGAGCCTTCTATTAAATAAATTCTGTATTTTAGACGCACTTTCCTCAGCTTGCCTAAATAAAGGAGAAAAATCTCCACCAACAGATAAATTGTAAGTCTCAACTGGCATATATAAACCTTATTCCTAGTTTATATTACACAGGTTTTTATACATTACTTATCCTTAACATATCTTCCATGCTTAATTTTCCACCCCTCTTGGCGGCTTCTTTAATAAGGTTATTCTTGGAAACTTGGCCACCAAGACCTATATGATCAAGATCTTCTTTAGTCGCGCCAACCAAGGAAACGTTAGAATTATCCTTATCATATTTACTAAGAACTTTTTCGGCATTCTTGTTAGTCTCAAACCATTCTACAATCTTGTCGGGGTCGTCTTTAATATCGTCTGGTATACCATTAGTATTAGCTAAGATGGATTTATAATATTTTGCGTGGGAAAATACTTCATTTTGATAGAAAGAAAGATGGGCAACTGGTTTGCCCCAAAAAGCACAAGGATCTTCGCTGCAAATATAAAAATAGTTCATGAAAGAAGGGGAAATGCTTATTTTTTTTAGAGTTCTTGAGCTAAATTTCTCTGTATGCTCTAAAAATTTAGAAGAAATAGAAATATATTCATCTGGCTCCAATTCGTCATAGTCCTCTTCTGTCCAAAATGAATTTTTTAAATTTTCGTCCGAAAAAGATGACAGAAAGAAGAATTTGTCATTTATTCTTTTATCAGCGAAACTTTCTGCTGTTATACCAATTGCTTTATCTTTTTTAGACTGTAATTCCTTTATTTTCTTTTCAAATTCGGCTATCTCAAATTTCATATACTCAATCTGAGATTTAAGAAACATTTTCCTTTTGGTTTCTTCCAGTCTTTTTACGTAGTCTATTTTTTCCTCTAAATCTCTCTCTTCTTTTTGAGTCCATTCCCCGGAGGAGTATACTTCTTGCAGTTTCTCCTGATATGTTTTTACTCCTTTTTTGGCGGCTTTCTCCAAGCTATCAGCGTAAATCTCTTCTAACTCCCCAGATATGAAAATGTCTATATGTTTTACATATAGACATTTACCCTGAAAATTATACTTACTATATCCTTTTATTATTTCGGATTGAAGTTTTTTTAAATTTTCACTCATTAGCCGCTTTTTGCGTAGCTACTTCAACTTTATCTTCAACTGGCTTTTGTTCTGGATTTTTATTAAGCCCAACCGTGTCAGCTAATACATCAAAATCTTCTTTGTTTTCAATTCTTCCAGTATACCAAGCAGTAACCAAAAGAAGCATTTTTCTAGCGAGATTGATATAGAAATCATCATCTCTCTCAGCAAAGTCATCATAAGTTTTTAACTTAGTTTTATAGTCTCCTTCACCGAAAAACGGTTTTTCGTTTTTAAAGAAGGCTAACTGGAATAGCCACCACAAAACAGTTTTATTTCTTGAGATAGTTTCAGCCGTGTGCTCATACAAAGACTGTTGTGAAGATTCTATGCTTTGGAGGATTCCTCTTAAGTCAGAGATTTCATTAATAATTGCATTAATTTTATCCTTTTCTTCTTTAGTTCTTTCGTCTTCCTTTTTAAGAGACAAAGCCTGATACTCAGACTCTTTAGCTTTAATGAGTCCAACAGACTCAATATAAGTTTCTTTGTCTTTTTGGGAAAGCGTTCCTAATTCATCTGCGAATTTTACAGCCAGTTGATTTCTAGTTAGCAGCCCTTCTTTAATGCAATTAGAAAGCGCGACGCCATAAAACATCTCTTCCTCTTCGAAAAGAACACGATTAGGTTTTCTTAAAAAGAGTTCAATTGCCTCGTATTTGTCTTCACCTTTTTCGTTTTTTACTTTTTTATAAGCCGTGAATTCGTATAATTTTTTCATATTTTATTTTCTATAAAAGTCTTTGTCTGATTTAAATTTGTTTTGCCGCCAAGTGTTATTAAAAAGTTTTTCTTTTTGGAGTCATCCCAAGAATTGTATAGTTTTTTAAAATCATTGGAATTAAAAAATTTTACATTTACAAATTTTACTCCAAAAGCTTCTATGGCTCTTGCTGTGCTCTGCAATTTTATTCTTTGTTCTATAATATTAACAATGTTCATTTTAAGTAAATCGATATCTTATCAAAATCCTGATCTATCTCTCTGGCAGTATCATTGCCACAGTCGAGAATCTTCTTTCTTATCTTTTTGAAGTCCTCTTCTTTTAAATTATATGGTGGATTTTTAATATCTTCTAATATAATTAGAAGATTTTTGTATAAGTTGGTGATTTTTCTTTGAGTTTGAAACTTAAAGAATTCAGATATCTCTTTACTCTTATCTATAGAAGCCATAATCCCTTTTGAAAACCTTTTTCCAAAAGGGATTACACTTTTATGCAAATGATAGAATTAACTTATTAACGTATTGCCTACACTAGGTAAGTATCCGCTCATGAAAAGACCTCTATCGCTTTGGAGTGGACCGCCAATCTGTGAAGAAAAGCTTAAGGAAACTCCTTTATTTGGGCCAATAGATGAGGTATATGATTGAGAATCAAGTTTAGCGTTTTTCAGCACGTATTTCATCATTGTAAAATTACCCGTCTGAGGATGAGCTATATTTACTTCTATATCATAGTTTTTATCTTGAGATATTGCTTCTACTAAATTTCCAGTAGAGATATCACCAAGATTTGCGTCGATAGAAAGGTTTACCTGAACAGGGAACCTAATTTCTCTACTAAAAGCATACTTGCTTCCAAGTTTTTCGAGCGGATCTCTAGAAAGTGAAAAGCTTAGATTATAACTTTGAATTTTAGCATCAGATATTAATGCACCAAGTTCCTGCTGATTAGAACTGCTTCCGCCCTGAAGAACTTTAAAAGTAATATCTCCCGGTTTAAGAACGCTTATTGAATAGGGACTTCTAAATTGACTTGCTGTAGGAGTAGCATTAGGTCCATTTACTGAGGTAGTAAATGAAAATCCAGACCAAGGATTAGTAACGGCAACAGGCACACATACAAATTTTTGGTTATTATTGGACGCAGAAACATTTACAGCAGATCCATCAGCGGGGTTGACGGCTGGATTATTAATTAAATATATACCAGAGAATCCTTCACCACCTTCATAATTACCAAATCCAGCACCATTGGTAGGGAGTGGCGTTTGGAACATTATATTAAGCCCCTCTAACGAAACATTAGTAGTAGGAAAATTGCCTACCGAACCTTCTGTAGAGAAATTAGAAATAAAACAATTGCCTAAAGAGACGAAAGATATTTTATTATAATTACTTCCATTGTTTTCGCCGTGATTTATCGCATCAATACCTTCTGGGACAGTTTTTACAAAGTAATTTTTGTCGTCCTGAGTTTTATTAAGAATATTAGAAATGCAGCTTACATTTTGGTTAGAGCCAGAATTGATTGTGAATCCAAGCATTTGTTCATTATAGAAATTCGCATTTAAATAAGAGAAATCAAGATTAACAGTAGGAGACTCAAGAAGAATTCTATCTATAGCCGCCAATTCCCCAAATTGGTTAACATCTCTTCTGTTCAAAGAATAACCGTAGTTAATAGATTGGACTCTAAAAAGTTGTTTAGTTAGCGGTCTTGGATTTAAACCTGTATTAACTATTAAATTATCATCATTTTGTATTCCTGTAGAAGGACTTGGCCCAACGTATAGGACTTCGTTTTGGTAAATTACTCTATTCTTTGGCATAATATCTAAATAAAATTACACAAAAAAACGCGGGAATTTTCCCGCGTTTATGTTTTATTATTTTATCAACTTTTTAGTAATCAATACTAGGAGCAAGACCGCTGAAGAACAAGCCCTTAGTCGTCTGCAACGGACCACCGATTTGAGACGAGAAGCTCAATGACACAGACTTATTAGGTCCAATTGACGAAGTATAAGACTGAGAATCCAACTTAGCATTTCTCAAAGTATACTCAAGTGCTCTTAGAGAACCTGTTTGAGGGTGCTTAATTGCAATTCTAATGTCGTAGCTCTTATCTGCTTGAATAACGTCAACCAAGTTACCAGTGGTAAGGTCGCCAACGTTTGCGTCAACAGAAAGGTTCACTTGGACAGGGAATCTAATTTCTCTGGCGAACGCATATTTGCTGCCCAGCTTTTCAAGCGGATCTCTTGAAAGAGAGAAGCTTAGGTTGTAGCTCTGAATCTTCGCATCAGAAATCGTAAGACCAGCTTCGTTAAGAGAGTTAGTTGTTCCAGCGTCCCAGAAGTCGAACGTGATGTCTCCCGGTCTTAAAGCCGAAATATTGTATGCATATCCTGCGTCACCTACTCCAAGGTTTCCGCTTCCATAAGTGCCGAACATCTTACCATTAATAGCGTTACTCTTGAACGGAGGAATAGCAGCGTAAGTGCTTAATCCAGAGCCATCAACGGGATTAACTGCTGGGCTAGGAACCCAAGATCCAGTTGCAAGTAATCCACCAGTAGCAGGAGCAACGAATCCGTTACCGCTTTGCTTTTGAGTAAATAAAATGTTAAGACCTTCTACGGAAACGCTAGTCGTTGGGAAATTACCAACGGACGCCTCGGTAGAGAAGTTAGAAATGAAACCGTTACCAATCGCAATATATTGTTCTGGATTAGCACCGGAAAGTCCAGCATATTCAGCGGCATCAACACCTTCTGGAACAGTTTTAATAAAATAGTTTCTATCGTCTTCGGTCTTGTTAAGAATGTTAGCGATAGCAGATACATATCCCTGACCAGTATTAATGTAAAAACCTAACGCTTCTTCATTAGAGAAAGACGAGTTAAGATAAGAAAAGTCGAGGTTAACGGTAGGGGATTCAAGCAAAATACGGTCAATAGCAGCGAGTTCACCAAATTGGTTCACGTCCCTTCTATTCAAAGAGTAACCATAGTTAATGGATTGAACTCTGACTAATTGTTTAACCTTGTAAAAACCAGTAGTTTGCCCAGCGGCAGTAACGGTTCCGTATTGCGTTCCTGTTGCAGGTGCAGGACCGGCTAGTAAACCTTCTGTTTGGTAAATTATTCTATTTTTTGCCATAAAATTATTTAATTTTTAAAATTCTAATATCTGTTACACGTTATTTTATCCTTATAGAATATTAAAGTCTTGGATTACGGACCAGTTCTATTCTCATATCTATGATGTTTGGAAATACTCCGGGGTTTAGAGTTTTTATCTCATTTACTATTGCGGATCTATAAGAGATTTGAGTAGTAGAAACGTTGGCTATACATGCCATATCAGAGAACGGTATGCTATTGGCTATTTGCGTATAGTTATAATTTCCATTTTTAGAATAACCTAAGTTATTATAAGGCATATCATTTTCAGAAAAAATAGGTATGAAAGTATACTTCTTATCCCTTAATATTGAAGAAACCGCGTCACATGAGAACTGAGAGTTAGCTAAAACTATTAATTTAATGTTAAAAACAGTAGTATCTGTGCCGCCAAAAGCAAAAGGTTCGTTAACGCTTCCATCGTTCTTAACAAAAATACAGGGGAAAGTCAGTGTTTGTGGGGCTAATCCAGTGAAAGGTCTATTAATCTTGGGTCTTGCCTCGTATTTAGTTTCAAATAGCAATTTATACTCAGGTTCGTTTGTCAGGTAAACATTAAAATCTTTGATAGCGTAATTTCCGCTAATAGTTTGGTTATTAAGACTTTGAGAAAAATATAATTGGCCTTCATTGAAATTTACGCCAGAATATCCAGACTCACCAACCGAAACATAGTTATTATTTAAATAAACTCCAGAAAGAATATTCGCATTTGGGATAGATGTATCTGCGACTATCTGTTTGAATGGAGAAGCGTAAGCGTAGTAATCGCTAAATATAGAATCTATTCGGTAAAATTGACCGGATACATTGGTATAAGCTTCTCCTTTATCTAATAGAGTATGATCGAGCCATAATAACACGCTCGACATTAATTTATTGTCTAATTGAGGCTTCATTTAGTTGTAAATTTTAATTTTAAATCATTAAGTATCTTAGAGATATAAGGAGTTGGCTTAAATGCGCCATCTCTAAGTCTGTCTATAGATTGTAAGCCCCTGCCAGATCTACTAGAAGATGAAGTTGAAAAATTTTTCCAGTAAATATATTCCGTAAATCCAGATATACCATTTTCAATACCTCTTAACCAACTATTACCAGAATCCCAAGGAAGAGGAGTCAAATCATATAAAGTCCTATAAGAAGGTATTTTTACTTTATAGTTAAAAATTATTTTTGTGCCCCGTTCTATTATAGTAGGGGTATCGTTCATGGAAATAAGTAATTCTAAAGCCCTTAAGACATCTTCTATTGGAGTAGATCCTGAATCGAAACCTATAAACGAGAATAAATTTCCTTTTCCAGCCAAAGTCTGAGAAATATTAGAAGAATTTTCGTCACTTAATTCTTTACTGACCTTATGTTCTTCAAATTGCTCTAATGCAGCTATTTTAGCCGCATTAAATCTTGCTTCAGCGGCATTATAAGCAATGTTTTTCAAGGAATTTATTCTAGCCTTCCTTGTTTCGTTATTAAACTGTATTGCGTTAAATCTCATTAAGTAGTGCTATACAAAGTAAAATAATAATAAATTAACCCCTGAAAGTTTTGGACGCTTTCGCCCCCAATATTATTATAACTTATTCCATCCATCTCGAATAGTTCGTTTCTTCCGTTTTTTATAAATTCTCTGGCATCTTTTTGAACTTTAATCCTAGACATATTCACGCTAGATAAGCTTTGAACGTCTGGTTGGTTCGCAGAGTTTTGATTTTTATTATCTACCTTGATAACCGGGAATATGCCAGAAACAGGAACCATTATAAAATTATCCTCATTCGAAGAAAATTGATATCCTGCATAAATATTCTCAGAACTGTTAACAATTACCCTTTTCGGCTCTTTATGAACAATTAAATTCCTTCCATTTGAGAATGTGTCAAAATGTCTCGCGAAAATACCTGTTTTTGAATATATTTGAGAGTCTGAAAGTAAACTACTCATGTGTTATCTCCTTTGATAGTAATCTCTTGGGCGGACCTCTATTAATTCTTCATCGCCGCAAACTTGCACAGGAGCAACGGAATTGTTATTATATCCTTTAACAAGTTTATCAAGGGATTCCTGTTCCAGTTTTTTCATCTGAATGTAGCTCTTGCTTATTTCGTTTTTATTGACTGTTCTCACAGTTCCTCCGTCAGATGAGACTTCGAGTATTATATCCTGAGAGGCCACGCCAAGAAAACTCCTTATCTTCTTATCGTAAAAATAAATGCTATACAATTTTTTTAGTATAGCTTTTTCGTCAACATTCAATTCTGGGGAGATGTCAATAGAATCCTCTGACACTTGGAATGAAGTTGCTATTAAATTATTTAAATCTCCTATGTTATTGACTATCCAATAACTAATAGAAGGAGTTGAAAGAGAGCTATCGTCTAGCTCTCTTCTTATTTCATCTGCAATTGATACAACTTTCATATCTATGTATTATTACACAGATATGTATTTTTATTTACCTTCGCCGAGAATTTTTAATGCGCTAGTTGAAATACTTTTGCCATTATTGGTTTGTTTTGCGGGCATTTTATATAAACCAACGTATGCATTAAACTCTTTAACGAGTTTTCTGACGATAAGATCTCTGTTATCGCTGGGCTGAACACCAACTTTTCTTGCGTGAAGTTGTAAATCAGACAGATTCATAGATTGAATCTCTTTGATATATTCGTCTAGCTTAAGTGTTCCGTATTTAGTCATTCCTTTGTCACCCCAAACTTGATCTAGAGTAGAGGGCGCGAAATTTTCTTCTTTACCGTTAATTTGAGTGATTTTTTTTGGTTTTGCCATATATATTATTTTACTATTTTATATTTTTAATTTCTAATCTATTTTCTTGAAGCCGGGACCGATATCTCTTCTTCTAGAGCTATTTCCAGAATAAGACGCTTTTGGATCTGCTACGAATGGATTAGTTCCATAATAATATCTATATCCTGCGGGAATCCTTGTTGGTTCATTTTCGGTAGGCTTATATGGATCGTATGGTGGCCACTGTAAGCTACCAAAGAATGTAGGCTTTGAAGTTAAATAAAAGCTATTTGGAATTGTTTTATCATAAGTATGAACTACATTTTTTTCATCCCAAACAATTGCAGATCCGGGAGCTAAATCGCTGGCTCTATAACTCCAATTACCCCATCTTATCATTGTTTCTCTTACGTTAGTATCGTATTCAAGAGATTCTCTTGGATTACGAGAATCATCTCCTGAACCATTTATTATATACCCTAATTTAAAAAGCGTAGTATAAACGTTGTCGTAAGGGAAATATTTTAGATTATAACACTCGTAAATAGATTCTGGTGCCCCTCCCGTTGTTCCTCCTAAAATATTACCAACAAACATCCAATAATGATTTCTTCTACAAACATCTACGGTTATCGTCTGGGCGTCTATAAATTCATTCCCTCTATCTTGAGAAAATATTCTATTTCTAAGAATAGTAAAATGAGAGCTTGTCCCCCAATATTCGTCTGCTCTTATACCTGATGCTGAAAAATTTCCTTCTATTAAATTCATAAAAGGATGTCCTCCGTGCATCAAATTACTAAATCTTCTAATAATATCTGAATCTCCTTCTCCTAATCTCCACCAAATATTTGTAACGAAATTATAGCTAACTACATTTCCAGAAGTGCATCCTTCAAAACATACTGTTCCTATCGTTAGTTTTTCTGATATATTATCCGTAATCAATAAAGCAGAAGTATGAGGGCCAAGAAAAATAGGATATGCCCTGTCTGAAGTATAATGTAAATCTCTTTCGTTTCCGACCGGAACTCCTCCATAGAGATAGCAACCGCTTATTTCTGACCATAAAGCGTTATAAACCCAGAAAGCCCTTCTATGTGCTCCTATCAATTTCACATTTTTTACCCAACAATTAACCCATCCAAAAACCGTAATAGTATCAAACGCATCTGAGTCTAGGTTATCAAGAGTTAAATTTTCTAAACCAGCCTCCTCTACCATTGGCCCAATTCTTACCGCTTGAGGTTGGTTTGTATAAGAAAAATACAAAGGAGGATCTATTTGAACCGTCGTTGAATTAACTACGTTAGTTATTTTGACTATTTGCCCACATGGTCTAGTCCCAGATTCTCTACCCAACCAAGTAGCATACTGATTAGCTCCTCCTCCTCCTGTTCCGGCTGATGTAAAATTCGAAACAGGAAGAATAGCACCCTCATTCGTTTTAGTGTCTACTATGAGATATTGACCTACTGACCAATTATGTGTTGTAGAAGTAGTTAAATTAACGGAATCTTTTGTTGGAGACACTAAATCAAAAGCTGGATAAGTTGACCAAGAGAAATCAAAACCCATATCAAAATTAACCATTCTTTTTGATAAAAGTTTAATTGGAGTAATTACTCCTGTTTCTGCATTCGTTGAATAGGAAGATATATAAAAAAGATCTGGAGAAACCCCTTTAATAATAGTTTCATACATGTTTTCTCCTTTTAAAGTTACATAACTTGGGATTTTTAAAGCTTCATCTATTAAATATGTTCCATTTTTTAAAAGAACAATTTTATTTGGTGGGCAGTTACTTATAGCTGCTTGTATTTGTTTCGTTGTAGCCCCCGGATTTATAATAGTATAAATTTCTCTGTCCGTATTCACCGTAGATCTAAGACCCGGATTCCAGTTTATTCTTAAATTATCTGGAATAATAGTAGAAAAACAGTTATGAATAAATAGGAAAAAAAGTAAAAAATAAATTGATTTCATAAAGGATCGCTTCCAATTTTATCAGGGCTAACTCTCACTTTGTCTATTCTATAATCTGATGGAGTGTACTCAGAGTAAAACCATATTCCATTAGCTGAACCAGTTGACTTACCATTTGTTATCGCAGTGTAAAAAGATGATCCGCTGGCAGGTTTAGTTTCGCTATTCAAAGCCATAAATACTTCAGCAAGTGAATTAGCTCCAGTTCCGGCAACATAATGTAACCATATACTTATAGTATCCGTAGGTGCTGCGGCACCAACTGTAGATATTTCTACATAGCCAGTTGATCCAAAAGCTCCTTCTATTAATTTCAAAGTGCCATTATAATTTAAATACAGCGAACAAATAGGAGTGTTATCTTGACTCCCAGACATTAAATTAAAAATAGTTGTTCCGTCTTGATATGTAACTCTTTTGAATCTAAAATACACATATACCTCTGAAGTTAAATCAAAAGCCCCAACGTAGTAGATACGAGCACCATCTTGAAGTCTTAAACTTTTAGAGCCAACAAGAGGATCTGTAGCATACGCGAATTCAACAGTTCCCACTAAAGGAAAACCAACAACAAATTGTTGAACCCAACCCGGAAGAAAAACTCCTTCTTGAGCATCCTCGAAATCTTCTTTATAAATATAAGTTGGAGCAGCCTCACAACAATCTGGGTTTTTAGTTAAATGATTTTTTCTTTTAAAGATTGAAACCTGCTGAGAAAAACACTGAGTAGATAAAAGAAATAAAAATATTAAATTTAAAATTTTTACCATGTTGCCGTCTCCTCTGGATCAACTAAGTTCTCGAAATACCTTATGACAATGAAATATATTTTGGCTACTCCGGGTAAGTCGTCTGCGGTTTCATCAACTAATCTTCTTATTCTTAAATCTAGAATAGCCCCAGAAGTAGACGTTGAATGCCCAAGATTTAAGTTGCCACTTGAAGAGGATTTTATTAAATCGTTAAAAGCGGTTTGCGAGCTAGTTATTTTTATTTCAGTGCCATAAGATTGATCTACTGGATCATCGTGTTCTACCATATCTGCGGATATACCCCAAACTACGGATTTACTTGGGATTGCATTTGAAGCCGACCAATAGACTTTTACCTCTACATTACCTTTATCCCAAGTTTCAGGCATCGGGACGGAAGCGCAAACAGTTTGTATAGTCGTATTTGTAAACTCCATAAAGTCTCTTCTTTTAAAATTTACGATACTTTCTTCTGTCCCATAAATTGCGCCAGCCGTAAAATTAGTTAGCATGGCTCCCGCTGGTATAGCTAAGGTTCTGTAAATACCAGATCTAGAATTATTCCTCCACTCTCCTTCTCCAGTGGTAGAATTAGTGCATGTCCAAACGTAGTTACTTTGCGCATTGCTATTGGGAATTCTAATGTCAAATAATGTTGGACTGCGATTATAAACATTAGTATTATATAGACCCGTTCTATTATTTTGATATGAATCACACCAAAACTTTTGATTACTATAATTAAAGAAATACATGTTAGTAGAAGGGATTCCTCCTAAAACTGGATTGCTACCATCTAACTCTTTCGCATTAGAAGGAAAATACGCAAAAACAGAATTAGTATTAACCAATTCTACAACTACCTGTTTAAATGTATTCGCTTCGTTTGGTTGATTGGCAAATGATATAGTGAAATTATTGCTAGGATAAACTATATAGTAATTAGTCCTCCAATCTACAACTATGTTTGTTGTATTGTTAAGTTTAATCATCGTTTTAGATCCATTTTTAAGATTAAAAATGGAAAGACCTGTCTGAACAACGAACCCAGTAACAGGATCATATTGAACAGTTCTTAGTTGTCCGAAACAAGTAATGGCACTAAGCAATAAAAATAAAAATATATTTCTCATTAGTCTTTCTTGATTATAATTTCAAATTTTCCTTTTCCAAAAATCGTTTCTGGCGCAGGAGTTGGATCTACTACGGGTGGGGGTTCCTGTGTTCCTCCAGAAGAAGCGGGTGGATTTACTCCATAAACATATCTATATCCTGCTGGAATATTTGTTGGCGAAAAATTAGGATTAGAAGGATCGTATGGGGGCCATTTTAGGAAACCGAAAGAAGAAGGTTTGCTAGTGAGATAAAAGCTATCAGGAATTACTTTGCTAGTAGTATCTACGACATTATTAGGGTGCCAAGTTTGACCTGAGCCAGCTATCGTATCATTTGTCCTATAGCACCAATTGCCCCATCTAATCATAGTAATCAAAGTAGAAGGATCATAGCTTGTTGCCCCACTTCCTAGGCTATTATAGCCTATTTTCCAAATAGAAGAAATAGAACTGCTATAAGGAGCAGGCTCTCCATTAATTAATTCGTAATTTCCCTCTTGGACTTCCGTTCCGCCAAGTAAATTACCAATGAAAGACCAATACCAATTACGTCTTTCAACGTCTACTGTCCAAGTTTGTGCGTCATCTGCGCCTCTATCTATCTGGCAAATTCTATTTCTCAACGCAGTGAAATGAGAGCTTGTTCCCCAATACTCGTCTGCCCTGATACGTCCGCCACTCCAATTTCCTTCTATAAGATTCATCATGGGGTGAGGACCATGCATAAGCGGGCCAAAGCGTCTCGGGCTATCTCCAGTATTAGACCACCAAATATTTGTAATAAAATTATAGCTGAAAACATTACCAGAAGAGTTACCCTCCCAGCACATACCCATCGTAAGTTTTTCGAGAATATTGTCAGTAATTAAACATGCGGTCGCGTGTGGGCCAAGAAAAGGAGCATAAGATCTATCGCTAATATAAGCTCCGCTATTATCTGTTCCTACGGGGCGACCCTCATGAATTAAACATCCATTAATTTCGAACCATAGCGCATTATAAACCCAATAAGATCTTCTATCTATACCTCTCACTTCTATGTTCTTTGTCCAGCAATTAACTGCCCCAAAAACGCCTACGTTGTCTCTAACCCTAACTGGATGACCATTTAGCGACAAATCCTCTGCTCCAGCATACTCTGTGATTCCTGTCATTTTTACTCCCTGCGGAGAATTTGCGTAGCTCCAGTAAAGAGGGGGACTAAATGTAACGCTTGTTGGAGAAACTACTGACGTAATTTTGACAAGTTGACCAACGCATCTTCTGCCTGAGTCTCTACCTACCCAATTAGCAGAACCTAAAGAGCCAGCATGATCCATTGGGGGGTTTCCGGCTGGCTGCTCTAACATATCAAAAAGAACTAAATCTCCAGTCACCCATCCATGTGCTGTAGTTGTGCTAATTGTATCACTATCTTTAACGGCTGATACTATAGATTTGGCGGGTTGACTCCAACTTTCATCAAAATTATTATCGAAAGAAATAATAGTGCTTCCAGAAAAGGCTGCGGCAGGTTGAAGGATAGTATTACTAATTCCCGCCCCCCTCAAAGTAACTTTACTTGGGATTACTAGAGTCGAAGAAAGATTATAAGTTCCAGAAGATAATTGAACTACCTGATTTTGAGGACAAGTATCTAATGCCGATTGAATTTCTGCTTTCGTCGCTCCAGCAGCAATAGTTTTAAAAATTACTGTTCTATTGGGGATTCCGCCTCTAACTCCAGCGTCCCAATTGATTCTATAAGAAGGAGGAAGAATTTCGCTTAAGCAACTGAAAGCGAAAAACATAAAAATAATAAAAATGGTAAATCTGATTTTGTTCATATAAGTATTATAATAATTAAAGTATGTAATATATACTTTTTTACACTATTTTAGGGATAATCAATAGATTACCTGTCCATAGATTTTATATTAGGTCTTCCTTTACCATTTATGACTCTAATGTTTCCAGTTGATAGCCCAGATCCAGAACCCCCTCCACCCCCGCCTCCTTCTTGAGGGGGATTCCCTAGTCCAAAAGCTCTCCAAGCCGCAGGAAGATTAGTAGCAGTATTCATTGCTAAAGATCTAGTAGGATCAAACGGTGGCCAACTTAGCCCAGCAAAATTAGTTGGTTTAGCACTAAGATAAAATGAGTTAGTTATAGTAGTGTAAGAAGTATCTAAAACGCTGTTCGTGTGCCAAACTTGACCACTACCACTTATGCTATCATTAGTTCTGTAAGTCCAGCAGCCCCAACGAATTGTATTTGTCCATACATAAGGATCATAATTTGCACTGGTATTGCCTAAACTTTCATAGCCCAACTTCCAAATTGTTGCAGTTCCTTCTGAAAAAGATTCGCCTAATATGTATTCATAATTGCTTTCGTTGACACCGGGAGCACCACCTGCAACTTCGCCAAGAAACACCCAATTGCGGTTGTTTCTTTCAATGTCGTAAGTCCAAGCTTGTTGGGCGGGCGAACCTCTATCAACCTGAAGAACTCTATTGCGTAAGCTTACAAAACTATCTGAAGTTCCAAAGTATTCGTCTGCCCTTGTTCTGCCAGCAAGCCAATTGCCTTCAATAAGGTTTAAAGTAGGGTGAGGTCCGTGCATCAATACTGCAAAGCGGCGAGGAGGATCAGTGTTTGCGTCCCACCAGATATTAGTAGTATAATTATAAGAAAATACATTACCAGAAGCAGCACCTTCAAAAGATATCGCCATAGTAACCTTTTCTATCCAATTATCTGTAATTAAACCTGCGGAGCAGTGCGGACCAAGAAACCCACCATAGGCACGTTCGCTAGTATACTGCGCGTCATTATCATTTCCTACCGGAATACCTCCTTCAATATGGTTTGCTGAAATTGTTGGCCACAAAGCTCCATAAACCCAATATGCTCTAGATTTTATACCTCTTATATGGCACCTAGTAACCCAACATTCTATGGCTCCTTGCCATTGAGTATTATGATCTATGGTTAAAGAGCTATTAGCGATAGTTACATCTTCCACTCCAGCCCTGTGAACTAATCCAGTTATTTTCGCTGACTGAGGGGAATTACTATAGCTACTATAAAAAGGAGGATCTATTTGAAATACAGTAGTAGATACAATATTTGTAATTTTAGATACTTGACCATTAGGGCGGTTTCCTACCGCCGCTGGTCTTCCGCAGTAATTACAATCTCCAAGTGTCCCTCTATTCCTGATAGGCTTTAAATTAGAAGTATTAGTAACTTGATCTATTATGACATAATCGCCTGCGCTGTAACCATGAGCCACGGAAGAGGTTGCATTCACGCTACCTTTTACTGGAGTGACTAAATCTCTTATTGGTCCACTATCCCAATGGTAGCTATAACCATTATCAAACATTACTATTGTATTTCCTGAAAAAGTAGGAGCATTAGTCAATATAGTTACTCCCATGCCAGCCCCTCTTAAAGTCACGCCATCTTTACTCATCTCTATACTAGCAGAAAGAGAGTAAACTCCAGCAGATAAAAGGACTACTTGGTTCGATGGACACGCAGCTATAGCAGCATTAATTGTTGCTGCTGAAGCACCAGATACTATTGTGGTATAAATCGTTTGACGATCTGGAATGCCCCCTCTAACCCCCGGATTCCATTCTATAATTCTTTCATCTGGAATTATGGGCGAAAAGTTCTGAGATAGAGCATTAAAACAAAATGCTAATATAAATAAAATTGAAAATATTTTTTTCATGGTGCTGACGTGGAATCTCCTACTTGAATTTTATCGTAGATTAATTCCATAATACCTGTAAAGTCTACCCAGCCTATAGCCAGCCAGTTAGCATTTGCTGTTCCTGTTCCAGTGCTTAAGCTAGTAAAATTATTTCCAGAAGTGGGACGAGAGCCATCTGTAGAGAAACATACTGAAGCAACTCCATTTGCCCCGCTACCCGCAACGTATCTAATATAAACATGATAAGTGGTTCCATCAGACATTGTTCCAACAGTAGCAGACGAAGAGGTCGCCCCATGTCTTACTTTCAGTGCCCCGCCAGATGTCAATAAAACATCTGCAATCCTACTTTGAGAAGAGTTCCATATTTCTAGCATTTTGGCGTCTCCAGAATTAGGTGTGCTAACTGGTCTTATCATGAAATAAAACCATCTTTCTGATCCAGCAGTAAAAGTATTGTATATGAAACTAGAAGCATCACTTGCAGTTAATATTCTTAAAGATTGGCTACCATCTAGAACCGTAGTAGTATAGTCTTCATTAACTGTTCCTCCTCCAAGGGATTCAGTCCACGCAGGGGAAGTAGTTGAATATCCTGTTCCTTCAAAAGTTTCGTTTAAAAGAGTAGAAGTAAGTCCTCCGCTACCTCCCCCACCACCACCGCTAGACACTTTATATTTTAATATAGATGAAATAAATGAAACGTTCCTAACCCCAACTGAATAAGAAGGCGTAAAAGAAAAAAGAATGAATAATATGATTAAATATTTTTTCATTTCCATTCAGAAATAGTTGTATAAACGTTCGTTCCTTCTGCGTCTAAAGTTAATATATAAGTTATCGAATTCGTAAGAGTAGACCAAATAGGAGAGTTGACGTTTGTATAAAAATAAGTTGCAAAACTAGGTCCACCTAAAGTAGGATAAACTACAGTTCTGTTTACAAGTTGAGGTTTTATATATATAACTTTTGTTTTGCTTGTGCCAGCCTGCAAACCAGTTACATTCGTTATACTTATGTTATTAGTAAGATACCAAGTCTCTGTTGGGACTTCCAAGTTTACTGTTAAATTACTGTTTACAGTGCTATTCGTGGCAACGTTTATAGTCGTTAAATTTTGATATATTTCCTGATGTGAATCTATCCAAAAAGTAGTTCCATTATATCTCATTGTGAACCAATTAGTTGACGGAGCCGCAGACATAAATGGAGTCGTAAAATTAGGCCCATTTGTAGGGAAATAAGCTATAGTAGAGTTGGTATTAACTACCTCTAAAACTATCGAGGCATAAGTTGATCCCGAACTTGGAACATTCGTCCAAGAAATAGAGAAATCATTACTCGGAGTAGCTCGGTAGTAATTCGTATTCCAACTGAGTAATACGTTTGTCGTATTGCCCAAATCAACCTGAGAATTTCTAAGTGCCGTTGGGACTAATTTTCTAGTAGAAGAATCGTATATTACAGTATTATATGTTGCCGCAAAAATAGAATTAAGCGTCAAAAAAAACAAGCAAATTATTAATATTTTTTTCATTAAGAAACGTCCTCAATTACAGCGAAAATAAAATTATTTCCGGGTGGAAAAGTCATTTGGTTAGAGTCAGGAAAAGTTACCAAAAACTCACCTTCATAAAAACCTTTTACAGATGTATCTCCAGAAACCCATGAATATTGGGCTATTCCCTGAGATGCGTCATAAACAGAGCCAGTCCTAGTAATTATATCTCCAGAAGGGCGCAATTTATAATTAAAATTGACCAAGCAACCAGAGAGGTTAATGTTCTCTTCATTAGAGTCCTGTAGTTGAACTCTTAATACAGGGAGCACGTCCCCCTTTTTTAAATAAAAATCTATCATAAAATATTTTACACTTATAACTTCCTAATAACTGTCCTGCTATCCGAATACGGACTCTTTATGGTTATAAAATTACCAGCATTTTTAATCTTTGGATTTAAATTCGCATTAGAGTTTTTTATAATTATAGAACTTGAAGGAGCGACAAAAATCCTTGCTCTTGCAGACTGATGAACAGAAGAATAAGGTGCAGAACCAATAAGAGCTTTACCTGAAATGCTCTTGTCCAAAGATTTTCTAATTCTTGCAATCGCATTAATATATTTCTGAGCAACTAATGAAACTCTAGCTCTAGCAAGTATATTTTTGAAATTAGCATTCGCGATACTAGAAACAGCAAATTGATTTCTAAATACAGATCTAGATACTCTAGCAATAGAATTAATATTTTTCTGCGAAGAAATTTTAATCCTTGCGATTGCTAACTGATTCTTTAAGTAAAGAACTGATATAGAAGCCCTTGAAGACTGATTATAAGAGCTTGTTCTTGTTACTCTTGCTAACGATTGCTGGTTTTTAGCCAACGTAGCCGCAATCCTAGCTCTACCAGAGATAGACTGAACCTGTAACGCGCTTCCAATTCTAGCAATACCAGATATATTTAAGCTATTCGTTTTACGTATCCTAGATATAGCCTGAATATTTTGAGCAGAAGATATATAAATAGAGCTTCTTGCGCTAATATTCTGAGAATAAGTTCTAGAAATTCTTGATACAGCATTTAAATTCTTCTGAGCCGAAGAAGTTATTCTTGCTCTAGCTGTAATTGAGTTTTGCTGTAATGCTGAACCGATTCGAGATACAGCAGAAATATTGTAACCTAAAGATTTAGATAACCTAGAGATAGCCTGAATATTATAGCTATTTGTTTTTGATACTCTGGATAAAGCAGATTGATTTTTATCAAAAGTTCTCTTTACTCTTGATAAAGCCTGAATATTTTGCTGTCTTACAGCAGTAATGCGCGAAACAGAGCTTATATTAGCCGTATTCTGCTTTTGTATCCTAGATACAGAAGAGATATTTCTATTATATGTAGCTTTAACTCTCGATACGCCACTTATGCTATAACTAGAGCTATTTTTAATTCTAGCTATACCTTGTTGGTTTTTCGAGGCAGAAGGATTGCCGATATAAGCTCTACCAGAAATACTAGAGAACCCAATGCTGTCTTGAGAAACTCTTAATGTTACCGTATCTCCCTCTAGGACAAGATAAATTCTATGATACGTTCCATCATCGGGGCAATATAGTATTACGTCATTTCTATAGGGGCTTGAAGTCTCCGTTTGATTTATAGAAACGAATACATTATTAGAGTCTGATTCGTCCGCGAAAACATTGTAAGCTTTAGCGGAATCTTGGCAGAACAAGTTCCAGTTTAAAGCCGCAGAAGGAGGATTAGACTGATATTGGTCTATGTTTAATGTATAAACTCCATCCTGAGTTCTTAATCTTAGGGCATACCAGTTACTAGAATTTCCTAAAATTAAAACATCTGTGGAGTCCGCATTTTTAATTACTCTTGCTACCGACTGCTGATAAACGGAGCTAGGAGTTCCACTCGAAATATATGCTCTGGCCTGCTGAGTCTTATTAACTTGACCTCTTATGTTAGAAGTTCCAGAAATACTTCTGTCTATAGCTGCTGTTCCAATCCTAGCGACAGCCTGAATGCTCTTTATAGCTGGGGCTTTAACATTCGCTAAAGACTGAATATTTTTGCTATAAGAAACTTTTATTCTAGATATAGAGCTTTGATTTTTGCTGCTCGTTAAAGATATCCTAGATATAGCCTGTTGGAATTTTAAGCTGGAATTGGATATTCTTGCTCTTCCTTGAATATTATTCTGTTTTGCGGAAGTTATTCTTGAAACAGATTGAATATTATAATTAGAAGCTTTCGATAATCTAGATATAGCAGATTGATTTTTCGAGAACGAAGCAGAAATTCTAGCAATCGACTGCTGATTCTTGGATATAGATATTTTTATCCTAGAAATGGCTTGAATACTATACAGCCTAGAATTGGCGACACGCGCCAAAGCCTGTATATTATTATTACCTTTAGTCGCTGTTATTCTGGCTATACCTTGCTGATTTTTGGAAACAGAAGAGGTTATTCTAGAAACGGACTGAATATTATAAAGCTTAGAATTAACAACTCTCGATATAGATTGTATGTTGTTATTATTCTTTGTGGCTGTTATTCTGGATAGAGCCTGCTGATTCTTTTGAGTAGAAATGAATATTCTAGAAACAGATTGGATATTATAAAATCTAGCATTGACTATTCTTGCCGTGCTCTGGATGAAATAGTTTTTACCAGAAGTAATTCTTGATATCGCTTGTTGATTTTTATTTAGTGAATTTCTAACGGAAGAAATAGACTGAATAAATTTTTGGCCAGACGCAGTAATCTTAGCGACAGAAGATATATTCTTGAATAAACTATTACTAATTCTAGCTCTTGCTTGCTGGAAATTATTAGTTTTAGCAGACGTTATTCTTGAGACTGCACTTAAATTATAATTACGACCAACGGAAATCCTAGAAATACCCTGTTGGTTCTTCTGAAAACTATTAGATATCTTAGCGATACCCTGAATACTTTTATTATTAGATACTGTTATCCTTGATCTTCCAGATATAGAATAATCTAAAGTTTTCGAAACCCTAGCCAAAGATTGCTGGTTCTTCTGATTGGCTATGTAAATTCTAGATATCGACTGGATATTTTTCGCTGAAGAATTTGACAGTCTAGATACAGAAGAAATATTATACTGACTACTTCTACTTACTCTAGAAATAGCCTGTATATTATAAAATTTAGATAAAGATATTCTTGATATCGCCTGCTGATTTATAAAAGAAGATTTATAAATTCTGGCAACAGACTGTATATTTTTGGATACACTTGACTGAATTCTAGCTTTAGCTTGCTGATCCGCAGAGTCTACAACTTTAATTCTAGATACTGCTTGAATATATTCTAGGTTAAAATTAGAAATTCTAGATATAGCCTGAATGTTTTTCTGGGTAGACTGTAAAATACTAGACTTACCTTGTATATAATAATTGGAAGTAGAACTTCCTCCCCCGCCACCAGAAGGCGCATTACCAGTAAAAGGATTTAAAGCAACGGCATGTAAAAGAGCATTTGATGCCGCCATTTCAACGCTAATGTAGCCGCTTGTAAAAATGTCTCTTTCATCTAAACCATCGTTTGTAGTGCTAAACGCTGCGTTTGGCTGAGTATTATAAACAGTTAAAGTTCCAGAGGTTCCAGATCCACCAACATCATTTGCGTATGTAAAGTTTACCGCAAATCTTTGGCTGGGACTACCAGTGACAAGAAAATCATACCTTGGTGAAGCTTTATATCCTGAAAATTTAGATCCAGTTGGACTTGTTAAATTAACTCCAGAATATTCTATTAAACCGGCAGCTAAAGTAATTGTATCGAAAGCCCCGCCAGTGCTTTGAATTCTTACTGTAAATGGATTATTACCAGTTCTGGGATTTAAAAGATAATATTGGTGAGCGTGATTCCAAAATGGATCAATCGTCTTACCTATCTCCGTAAAAACTTGATCTCCCCAACAAACACCAGAAATTCCAGAAGGATTAATGCCAGTTGTTACATTACTTTGATTATATGTAATGTTAGCTATTAATATTGTATTATTATTCGAGTAAGAAGTAAACCCAGAATAAGAAACTACGTATCCGCTACTTGAGGGATCGAAAATAGATCTTTCTCCTTTGCCGGATATTAAGGCAATTGTAGTTGGCCTGTATAAAGATGCTACGCTAGATTGATTTCTACTATTTTGCCTAGTAATTCTAGAAATACCCGAATTACGACCATAGCCCCAAGTCGTAATAGGGTTAGAGAAACCAAGCCAAGGGTTGCCCGTTTGAGTTCCAGACTCTATATAAGGCAAATCTCCAGATTGTGCATTGTAACCAAATCTATGCGTCGCCGTTCTAGATGTCGCCAACGCTTCGTAGGCTATAAAACCAACTTCAACAACTAATCTATCACCACCAGAAACGTTAATATTTCCGCTGACTCCAGTATAAGGAGGGAAAAATCTTCCGCTTAAAGTAGGGGATAGAGGAAACTCCTGAGATGTTCCAGAATTGGGAAATCCAGAATAAATTACGGCTCTTAAAGCGTTAGTAGGAGTAACAGCTTTAATAAGTATAGCATACTGCTGGTTAGCTAATAAGTTATTCTCGGAAACTTGAATGATACCGCTAATAAAACCGCTAATAGACTGCGTGGCTAATTCATCAGAAACGTATTGGCGAGTAAGAACCCTATAAGGGGTTGTAGCGATTGCTTTTGTGCTTAACTTTCCAGTAAAAGCATGGTTAACTGGATTTATGCTGAGGTATCTTTTATCCGCTTCAGTAGTTCTATTCCAGCCGCTCTCGTAATTAATGTTCGTTACGGGCGCATTACCAGACTGAATAAAATAAAAACGATATGGCATAAAAACTTAACCATATCTCTACTTTTATATTGTATTATAACTAAGAGATATTGTATTATCTCTATTTATTACACTTATTCTAGCTCAATAACATATTGCACATTATTGCCATGAATATCTAACGCTTGCCAACCTAACTTAAATGTGACTTCTTTATGTAGCGGCTCTAAACCTTGAGTAAAATTCAAAACATTTCTTCTGAAATAGATAATTCTTCTATTGGTAAAAAAATGCTCGGAATTGTGGATGTTAAATTTTACTCCATTAACTTCAAAATGCCCATCATTTAAATCTACTAAATAATCATTAACTCCGTCCGCCAAGCAAAACAACTCTAATTGATTACCGTTTTCCTCTTCTTTTAAAACGTCGTAAAATGAAGATTTTAATGGATCTATGGAAGAAATGTCGTCGGGCTGTTGTTGCAAAATTTTACCGTCTTTAAATCTGGCTGCAAATAGATATTTTAGCATATTAGTATATTAATTCCTATTTCTTATAAAAAATAAAACCCATATAATAAATTATATGAGTTTTGTTGAATTTATCTAGTTAATTTTCGTCTTATCTCAAATCAGTTTTCATCAAATCTGAGAGATAGCGTAATTATTGCAGAATCGCCGGGGGGTGCAGCAGCAGAAGTCTTTAACTGAGTTACCAAATAACTCGTATAACCAGTAGAAGGCAATGTAGTTGCAGCCGCTCTAGCATTTTCAGGACCAGTAGTTCCAAAGAAAACAGGAACGCCAGTAGTTAGAAGACCCGTAAGAGTCAAATCAACAGCAGTTCCAGCCAATGCAGTAGTGGCAGGAGTTGTGTAGCCCGAAATACCAGTATAAACTAACGTGAATCCGGGTTGAGTAAAGTCACCAGTAGTATGTTGGAATAAGCAATTGCTAATCTGGTTGAAAGTTCCCGAGAAAACTCCAAACTGATATTTTGGATAGCTATTACTTCCAGCCGAAATCGGAGAAGAAGAGTAAACAGTGTTTACGTCATCTGTATTCTTCCAATTTGCTTGAGAAACGTTGAAAGTTCTAGTAGTCCCCTTTGAGGCTCCGCTCAAAGATGCTACGGCAGTTCCATTGTCTTCCGCCCAAAAAAATGTACTAGCCAAGATAGACCTCCAGTTTTAATTGTTTGAAATTTTTCATATATTAAATTAATTCAATAAGATTTACACCAAAATATTTAAATAGTCTTTAAGGTTTTAAAAAAAAACGACTTACGTTTTTGCGTAAGTCGCTTGTTATTTTATCTCTTGATATTAGACAATCAAGCCGCAAACGCCACGGGCGTCAACGCAAACTCTACCTTCTTCAAGGGCACCGTAAGTTCCGATCTTTTCAGAACGGGAAACCCACTGGTCGTCAGGAACCACGCTGAACGTAGAACCAGAGTCAGCATTTTGAGCGATAGGACGAATAAACGCTTCTCTGCTCAAGTCGAAACCAATCAAGATTTCATCGTTTGAAGCACTGAAGGTAGCACCGTCATAGTTAGTTGAACCTGCGAATTCCGAGAAGAGAACGTTATACTTCTTACCTGCGCCAAGTTCTAGCAAGTCCGTTATAGAAACTCCATAGATTTCAGAGCTACCAGCAGAGTTGAAGATATTCTCACGAATAGCGTCAGGAAGAGGAATAGAAGTCGTGCCAGATCCAGCCTGACGAGTATTCATCGGGTTGAATGCGAAGTTACGAATCTGTTCTTTAACTTCTGGGCTAACAAATAAGTCAGTAAGACCTTCCGTGTCAACTCCAGTTGCGGTTCCACCGTTGAAAGCGGCGTTAATTCTGCGAAGCTTAGTGATAAGCTTGCTCAAATCAGGAACAATAAACACGTCGTCTGTTCCAGACTGATAAACGTGCTGTAACCCCTGAGTGCTCGCTTCGGCAAGAGCCTTAAGAACAACCGCCCAAGCATTACGCTCCTGTTTAATAAGGATTTCCTGAGCCATTCTCTCCGTTGCTTTAGCAACAACATCCAAGCGCGAACGTCTAGCATATTTCTTCATGAAAGAAATCGCTGAGTCGAGACGGTATGTGGAGATTTTCATCTCTTTCACGCCTTCAACTTGGTTCGTAGGAAGACCACCAGCTTGAGATTGCGCCCAAGTGCTAATCGTTCCAACGCTTTCGTCGTAGTATAAGTCAAGCGGAATGCTCGGACTATCATCTTCGTTATATGGCTTGTCAGAGTAAACTCTTGAAGCTGTTCCAGCAGAATTGATAACTTGCTGAATCACGGGACCGATGAAACCGGCGAAAATAGAAACAGCCTCATTAGAAACCGTTTGATCCTTAGATCCCATCGCCTTAATTAGCTCAATCTGGTCTGGTGTATTTTTGAATTGAATCTTCATATTTTTTAATTTTTTATCTTTCGATTATTATGATTAGAGAGTGTTGATCTTGATAAGGACTAAACCGTTTGCACTCTTCGGTCCAAGAGCAATACCGACCTTGTTAGCTTGAGGAAGCGCAGTAGCACCTGCTCCAGTAGTATGGACAGTAAGTTCTCCGTTAGTAGTAGCGTAAAGGTTTGCACCCGGAGTAACAACTCCGTTAACTCCGCTGTATAAGAATACACCGCGAGTAACAACAGGAACAGCCTGTCCGCTTAGAGCAACCTGCATTTCTGCGGCTTTTCTTGGGTTATAAATGAGCTTCTCTCCGTTTTCGTCGAACTCTCTCACGTCAAAGAGGGTCATACCGATAGCGGTGTCGCCCGTTGCAGTTGCGGTAACAGCAGGACGAACTCCGTAACGCAATGAAACTACGTTAGTATAACTTGAAGCAAATGGATCTGCGGAATGGACTTCTCCATCGCTTGTCCAGCCAGTTACAATCTTGACGAATGTTCCTTTGTTAACGTTATCGCTACCGCTGTAACGATATAAGTTAATTACATCGTGTTCATCGTAGTCTCTGAATGGTCTTAGGTTTGGCATAATTTTATTTTATAAATTTTTTAGTATTTTTTATTTATTAGCGTTTTTTGATTAAAACATTTTCAGGGGCAAACGCTTTGGCCCATCTGTCTTTTTGAGAATCTTCCTTTGAAGGAGTCGCCGGAACGGAAGGAGTTTGAACCTTCGCACTTGCAACGGCATCAGCAACAACTTGCTCTTCTTGAGCTTTTTGTTCTGAAGCTACGACAGTAGAGGCGCAGGCTTCGTCGCCTTTCTTATCCATCGGCTTTTGGCCCTTCGGCATTTTCTTCTTATTCTTCAGGAAAGTCTGAGCATTCTTTTTAAATGCAGCATAAGACTCATCTGTTTTTAAATTTTTAATCTCGGAAGCAAGAGCAGAACGATCTTCGTCATCTAAGTTATAATCAGCGTCAAATTCGCTCATTCTAGCAGAGAAGATTTCTTCACTCTTTTTCTCTTCGATAGCTTTTTGAATCTTATCAACTTCAGCTTTTAGGGTTTCAATCTCCTTATTTGCTTTAGCAAGAGTTTCATTAAGTGTGTTAACTTCTTCTTTGTGGGCTTTTAAAAGATTTTCTTTTGCTTCTTTTTCTTTTAAGAACTCGTCGTTAGCTTTCTTAATTTCTTCAGAAACGAAATCCGTAATTGCAGAAGCTTCAATTACTTTAATGGATTCAGCGTTTATGTCTTTTAAGCTGGTAATTTTCATATTTATCTTATTCTCTTTTACATTAGTTATTTTAACTTGTGAAATATTATTTGATATATTTTCGCTCGCGGCAACCTGTAGCGAAGCGTTTTCCGTATCTATCTCCTCTTCTTTAGTCTCTTCTTCGCAAGCGACGCCTTGAACATCTGCTGCGGGAGATTCTGTAAGTCCAATGCCAATGGCTAAAACTCCTTCAGTAGGACAACGATATAAATTTTCTTCTCCAATTTTACCTTTTCCGCCAAAAGCAGTTAAATTAGCTTTTATTTTAGTAACTTCTTCTTTGTCGTTAATCACTCTTCCGTCTTCGGAATTTTTGCTATCTCCTTCTATTGCAAGAATAGAAAAATCTTTATAACCCAATTCCCAAGAAGCACTTACTTTCAAATAGTTTTGGGATTCTGGGTCAGCACAGTCTTCAATTAAATCAGCGAGTTCATCAGAAACATTTCTCCATATAACTCCTCCCAAAGTAATATTAAATGGAGAAGTCATATCTTTAACTTGCTCTAATGTTAAAGGCTTTTCTGTTCCAAACTCGGAAAAGCCCGCAGAAACAATGCATCCAACTACTTTCTTCTGATTGTGATCTAAGTTAATCGGCTTATTAATGAAAGTATCATAAATATTTAAAGCCGTAGAAGTAAGTATTACGTCTTTGTTCTTGTTAACTCTATTAACAACACATGCGCTAAAAGATATAGGAAGAAGATCGTAATTCTTTTCAGAATCAACGTCAGGCAAAAACTTCTTAAGCTGATCAATTGAAGCCAAGGAAAGATATTTGTCTTTTTCAGCCGAAACTATAGGTTTAACAGTTAGCGAGCCGAAAATAGACTTATATTCTAATTCTTTTCTCTTTTTCATTTCTTTTTAATGTAAGCCGCGTTAAGAACTTTGTTTTTAGGGTTGGCAGAAGAAGCGGAAATATAAATAGAAGGAACTTCTACTTCGTAATCATCTTCCATTCCACAGGCTTTTAAAGCCTTCATCATTTGGCTTGATGATTTAATTTTAGGTAAGTGACCTTTTCCATGATCGTAAGTATATTTATAAAAATCTTCAGTTATGTAATTTATTCTTGAATGAATATTGCTCATCGCATACATTAGATCTTCCATCATGACCTTCATTTTGTCGGAAGAAGTATAATCATCAGCACTAACTGTCTTTAATTTACTTTCTATTGTGGCAAAACTTTTTGAAAGTTCTTCAATTTTTTCTTTCATAAATCTAAGAAATGTTACACTTAATAAAACTAACTTATCATCTTTTTGATGATTTCTTGGTTTTCTGGAGACTGATTTATTTTATGAGAGGTATGAAATAAGTCCAAAATCTTTTCTTTCATTTCAGGATCTTCTATTTCTTCTTCTATTCTCTTTTTAAATTCCTGCCCACCATGCAGCATTTGAGTGGCTAATTCAGCAGTTTTCTTTCCTAAGCCAAAAACTCCTCCAGATATTACTTTAGATCCTACGGAAACGACTGCTCCCGCTGCTGGATTTAAAACGCTTAATACTTTTAAAGCTATCCAAACAAATGCTAGTATAATAGCTATTACAATAAATTGAGTAAAATACCCTATTTGAATGGCCCCCGTTCCTTCTATTTTTTTGCCTGCATTTTTATCGTTATCCTCCCTAAAATCTTCAAGCTTAGAATCTAATTTCGCATCTAGTCTATCTAGTTTAGCTTTAAGTAATTCAGCCTCTTGTCTCCAAGGATCTACGGGTTTACCTAAACTTCCGGCTAGAGAATTAGCCACAGATTCGGCCTCTATTGCCGGTTTTAAAACATTAGTTGGAGAATCTGATCTAACAGCCTCTATAACTGTCTCTTTAGTTTTTCTGGCAACGTAATCGGCGGCTTCTTTTTGAATTTCTTTATGTTGAATAGTAGCTTCTGGAACTTTCTCAACTTTATCCTGCATAAATTCTACTTTTTTGGGGAATAATGAGCACCCATTCAAAACCATAAACAGGGGTAATACTAATAATATTTTTTTCATAAATTAAATAGGTTCAAATTTAGCGTAAACTCTTGTAGGCATAGTTGGGAAATAATTACCTTCAAACATATTATCTGCGTCAAATAGATTCCATATTCCATACGTAGAACCATCCGATATAATGGTATCATTTGTATCATAATGATCTGTATTAGCGAAAACAGTTTTAGAACTAATAGATCCAGTGTCCATATAAGAAACTGAACATGTTTTAATAGACGATACTGGAAGTCTACCGGCTATATTACCTTTATCCCCCTGAACACTTGGATCGTATCCTGTGCCCTGATTACAAGAAAGAATACTTATGTAATTAGAGCTAGAAAACGGTCTATTAAAAATGATTTGATGATGGAAACTATTTATTTCTAATTCATTTAATGAAGCGGTATTACTATGTTTCTTGCCCCTAACTGGAACAATTCCGCTAATATTATTTAACCATCCAGATTTATAATGCACTAAAATGTAAGGAACCCAACCACTTGAAGTTCCCGCTACACTAGGTCTTGGCATTGGAAGTCCAGTTGGGTTTAAATAAAGTAATTTACGATTACTAAGGTTATCGTTTATAGAATTAACAGTAAAAAATCCATTGTAAGATTTATCCAAACGATTTTGTTGAGTATTTGTTGCTGCGGCCGAATCTAAAATACCAGACACGTAAACAATGTCTCCAGCCTCAAAAACAGAAGTATCCCATTTCACAGACCTACTATCAATAGGATCTTTGAGGATAAAAACAATTTTATTTACTCCCACACCTGAATCCATGTATATTCCATCTGTAACCCCTACTTTAACCTGCGGATCAAACATGCATTTTTTCTGCGTATCGTCCTGAATGCCATTCGGGAACAAAGCAGTTCCGCTAACATTTAAATTTCCATGAACAACCAAGTGCCCACTTACAAATCCACTACCCTGAATGTGAGTGGCATTATTTATTCCATAGCCCAAAAATGTTTTGCCACTTACAAATAGTTGATCTCCAACATTAAGCCCAGATCTTATAAATCCACTTTGATTAGCGAGCAAATGACCGCTAATTACAACATTTCCAGTTACGTCTATACCTCCAGAAACTTCAATTTTTCTGTTAAAAACTGTTTTACCAACTAAAGTAATATTATCGTTTTGGCTGTTGCCTAAATATGTATCGCCGCTGACTCTTAAGTCGCCAACAACTCCCAAGTTAGAACCGACGTTTACGGTACTTTGAAATAAAGCAGGGGCACTAAATGTTGAAGCGGCGTTTACCGTAAGAGTATTCGTTGAGGATTGCCCTAAAACAGTATCTCCGCTTGCCCCAAGTATTTTTTGGGAAGCTATGTTACCAGCAATATATAAATTGTCATTTCCGGTTATTAATCCTAAAGATTTAATCCCACTATTAAAAATACCAGTATGATCAACAGTAGTAAGTCCATTAAAGTAAAATGTATTTGGTCTACCTGCTGTTCCAAATTTTCCAGAACCAGTTATATCTATATTTCCGGTTACTTTAACGTTACCTACATTACCTAAATCCCCATAATTATAAGTATTACCAACAATTTTTAAATTACCTGAAACTTGGGTAATAGAATTAATATCTTTACCTAAATTAACATTGCCGCTTACTCCCAACCCTCCAGTTACTTGTATATTTCCAGAAATATTTAAATTTCCGCTTTGATTAAGGTTTCCAATTATAGTAACAGAATTACTAGAAGATTTACCAAATTTCGCATTTCCAGAACCTAAAATATCTCCAGTAACAAGTACTCTTCCAGATATTAATACGTCTCCACTATAATTAAATGTTCTATTTAGGCCGGGATCATTAGAAAAAAGCTCTTTAACTTGTCTTAAGGTAGCTTTATAAGTATTAGAGCCTTGAACTAGAGCTATTGAGTCTCCAGATTGCAAAGCCGCTAACGATGGTAAATTTGAAATTGTCTTCATACCTTATGCCTATATATTTTACACGTTAAAATACTTGTGGGCCATAAAGAATAGGTTCGGTAAGTAAAATATGTCCGTCTTCTGTAGTTAATTGCTCGGAATTGTCTCCACTTACTATCTCAGATTGGACGTATATTGTATCAACAACACTACCTCCAATTTGGCTCATTCCTTCTCCGTATACGGAAGCATTATTAGCTACAGCTTGTCCGCTGACTATATAATTATTTAAAATTCCACTAAGAAATAGTCCTTTTCCAAAATTGTCTGGGTCTATTTCAGTATAGAAATTTAATTTTACAGTTTTCTTACTTCTTATATCTGATGAGAAATCTACAGAATTTAATTTAAGGTTCTTAATATCAAAAGCTAACGCTGTTTCCTGTCCAGCATAGATTTCTGATAATGAATTTTTTATTTTAATATTCGCATCATAAGAATAGTCTAAGTATCTAAGTCTATTTAAAGAACCGTGTGCCCCAAAACCAGATACTTCTGCTTCTGGTGCGCCCGTATAGGTTTGATCTATTTGAATAATTATATATCCAAACTCTACGACTAATCTTATATTATGGAATGTCCCGTCTGTAGCTTGAACGACTTTATAATCAGATCCGGTTTCTCCACTCGGGGTTTGTTCTACTTCAAAAAATATTCCATCAGGCTGAGTAGTTAAATAAACCTTATATTTTTGCCCATCATCAGGACAGTTTATTATCCAATAATCTTCTGTGCCGTAAGCTGGCTCAGAACTCGTTTGATCTATGTCAAAAATATATTCCGCGCCATTAAAATAAAGTCTAAAAGCATAATATAGCCCATCTGTAGATTTAAGCCAACTGTTCGCGTAAGATATGGAAGTGAATTGATAGCTGCCAACAAGCAAGTCTCCAACTATAGCTTCTAGAGAAAGATTTACTGGTATTGGATAATTAGGTGGCCTGTCAACAGGATGTTTTTTGCCCAAGAATTGAAGCTTTTCTCTTGGAATACTTATATCTATTGAGTAATTTTGCAGCTTACAGTCTTTAAAATTAAAACCCATGTCAGGAAGAGTGGGATCATAGCCTATTCCAGTTAGAGAGAATGTTATGTCTCCGGGTTTCAGAGCCGAAGGTATTTTATCCTGATAATGTCTAGGTATTGAAACTCTGTAGTTAGAGTATTGACCTGATTTTAAATTTTGACTAAGAATTGGAACATGTAATCCACTTCCACTTATGAAATAAACTAAATCATCTGCAACAAATTTAGTTCTTACCATTGGGAAGTCACCTACCGTAGCATTATAAGATATATTTGTCAGGTAAGAATTGACGAAAGCAACTATTTCGTAGTTAAAAGAATAAGGATCTACAAAATCTTTAAGCCCATAGCCGCTAACCCCAGAAGCAAAAGTAGGAAGATAATAAGAATGGCCATCTTGCCCAGATTTATTTATGGCTATATAAAAATTCCTTCTATCCTTGTCCCTGTTTAAATCTAAATAACCAGAAAAGATACATTCTCCCGTAGGGTAAATAGCCTCACTTCCGCTTAGATTATAATTTGGGTTCATCCCCATTTTAGCTTCATTCGAAACGCTAAACTGATAATAATCGAATTCGAAAGAGACATCTGGATGCCTATTTAAATTGCTATTTATAGATGATTTTGTTCCTAATTCGTAAATATTGCTTCTATTTAAGTCATAGCCGTAATTAAATGACTGTATTCTATATAATCGTTGCAGTAGGTGCGCTTCAGGAAGTAGAACTGCCTGAGAGTCGCTATGCGGTCCAACATAAACGTTTTGGACATTGTATAGAATTTGATTAGACATTTTTACTATGATATAATAATGTAGCTAAAAATTCATCTATATCATGCTCGCATCTTATGTCATCGATTTGCTTGCATGTCTCTTCGTTTTTATCAGGCAAATTTTTAATATAACTAGCTATAACTTTTTCATCATTCCATTTTTCAGGAGATTCATTAATCCTGACAATAGAGCATAACTCGTCAACTAATAACCTTTGATTTTCATTTATGTCTTTCACTCCATAAATGCTTTTGACTTTTTCCTCCGTTAACTGCTCTAACTTAGAAGATACGGCCATTATATCTTTAATTTTACTTAAACTATAAGATGTAAACGCCGATTCGGATGCGCCAACTTTACCCGGTTTCTTAGGGGAAGATGTTCCAGAAGGTCTTCCTTTTGGGGCGGCTGGATTGGCGGGTTGCTTATAAATATTTGGATTTTCAGCAATATGTTTAAGCTCCCTAGAGTGCTTCTTATCATCCAAAGCCATCTTATCTTTTTCAAGAGACTGCTGGCTTTTAAGAGAATCCTCCTGCATTTTCTTTTGAGAAAACGGACCACCAACAATAGGTTCATAGAACCCTTTATCTTTATGGGATCTAAATTCTTTCTGGTTTTCTAACGACTCTTCTTTTGAGGGTAATCTTCCTTCCTCAATACAATCCAGTGTCTCTGAGGGTGTTAGGATTCCTAATTCTGCAAGTCTTGTATAAATTTTCGCATACTCAAGGCTATCTTTAAGTTCGATATCTTCAAAATATGGAGTAGGATAATTCTTAAGCCCTAATTCTTTAGATATTCTGATAATTTCAGGCAATAAGAATTCCTCAATAAAGGATTGTCTCGCCTGTCTAAGCCTTTCCACGAAAACATCTATTTTAACACTTGCATTTGCAAATTTATCTTCTGAATTTATAAGTAGATTGTTTAGACCTTCTCTAATATCTCTATCTACAACAGCATATTTTTTAGGATCTAGAAGACTAGCCACATCTGGAATTACCCATTCTGCTTTAGTAGTATAGTCTGCGACTAATACTCTTGCAACGGATTCGTTCTGGAAAAATCTTTGGATGGCTTCGATATGTTTCTGGTTAACTCCTCCTTTTTCTGGTTCTGCGCCCATTGTTACAAGTAATATTACTTGATTCAATGTTCTCATTACTGCCATGTCCATTTTCTTCATTTCAGTTTTCCAGTTTATGTCCGAAAGGACTGGATATCCCATTGGAACCGAAAAAGGCTCATAGTCTTGCTTCTTATAAAAGATGGCGGAAATTTCATCCTTATCTAAAGGAAGTAATACTTCTAAAGTTGAAGAGTTTTTAATTTTACTTACAATTTCTTTTGGAAGCCTATTTAAAACAGCCTTATCTTCTTCAGTTTTTGGCTTTTTAAGTCTTTCAAGCTCATAGTCAGAAATTCTTTTGTAGTAAATCGCGCTAGCAAAAGATATATTTCCGCCTACTTTAATGTCAGCGGGATTAAGTATTATATATTTAACTGGAATAGTTACTGTTTCAGCTTTAGAAACGGAAAGTCCATAGACTTGATTCATTTTTTTAAGAGCTTCAATCTCTATCTCTCCTATCATCCTGTAAATGAATACGTTTCCAGATCTGTAATACTCCCTAAAGAACTTATCTTGCAAAGAATTTATATTTATCTTAGAAAACAAAGCTTCAAAGAAGTCTCTAGATTTTTTGCTACCATTTTTGAAGAATATTTTACTGGTAGAAAATTCTGTCATTAAATCTATGGTATTTCTAAAGATTGAAAAGTTATAATATGCTTTTTGACATAAAATAACTGCATCCCTAATATCCATATTTGAAGATCCATAGTCAGAAGAGCTATGAGACTTAAATGGAATGATGCCGTTTTCTATATTAGCAAATTCATTACTTCTAGGGAGGATGCCTGCCAAATTCTTTCTTTTTGGCGAATCAGTATTAGCGATAATAACCTCCAGAGGTCCGCCAACCGCTTCCTCTGCATCAGTCAACAACGAAGATATATTACCTTTTGCCTTTCTTTTCATAAAATCTATTTAATTTACACTTTTTATGGTTACTTTATAAAAATTGGAGCAAAACTATAATTAATATCTTCCTGCACCACATTATTCATATTATTATATATCTTCATGCCCCAAACTCCCAACATTAATGTTGTATAGTTATCTTTTCTTGCCCTATTAGGATCTTTACTCTTTTTAAGATGGGATGGAAGCTCAAAAGTAAGGTGGCCTCTAGCTGAGGTTTTAACTTCTATAAGAGCGCACTGCTTTTTTACTGAATGTATTAGCTCATCTTGGTAGTCTATTAATTCCCCAACATCTTTAAAGTCCGTTAACTCCAAAGGAACTCTAGAACTGCTAACTTTTTCGAAAATAGAGCCGTCAGGATTTATTTTTGAGCCAAACCATATCTTTTTATAATCTATAGCTGCCTGTAGGTTCTCATTACCTCTTCTTACAAACTCTACAGAGAAATGCTGTTTAATACAAATTCTTCTAGCTTCCCTGTTATAAGATCTTTTTACCTTTTTCACCATTTCCTCATACTCAACACCTTCCAAGTCAGAGTCCCATTCTTCTATAAATTTTAATTCTATTTTATTCTTAATGGCAACATCGCTATTATTAAAACTTGGAATAAAATTTCCATCTGCTGAGTCTGTAACAATTAAAATAGGATCGAATGCCTCAAGTAAATAATAGAAATAGTCCAAATGGTCCTTTAAGTCGCCACCGGCATTTGCATAGTTGTGAACAACTGTTCCTATTTCTGGATTTTCGTCTATTTCTATGACTGCCATAGCAAAATAATCAGCCGCTTGGCTGTTGCTCAAGTTAGGATCAATTGATAAAATATATTTTTTGTTCTTTTCTCCTATTAGCTTAAGGTGAGGATATTCGCCATCTGGAATCGTGCATTCTTGCATCTTTTTCGCACTGAAATAACCATCACTTCCGTCTGTAAATTGAGCGCAATACTCTCTAAGGAAAGAAGGGTTTTCTAAGCCACCAGACATAGCCTCTTCAATGACTGATTTTTCCACCATGTATGAAGGAATAGCATTAAAAGCAATTTGAGAAACAAAATAGGTAGACTCTCTTTTTTGATCGTCATATATATTTGCCATCCACTCCTTATAAGTTTTATAAAGGTTCTCAAAAGTAAAACTCGCAGAAGAAAGGGCTATCATTTGTGCCGTATTACCAAATACAGTCCTATCTGACTCCTTCATTTCTCCTGACGCTATTAATTCACTTTCTATTTCTATTATCTCCTGTCTTTCTCCGATGTTCTGAGGAGCCACTAAGAAGGGAAGTAAAACGTTTTTAATCATTTCTTCACTTAGTAGCAAAAATTCGTCAAGGATTAGAACATTACATCTAAAACCACGAATCTTTTCTCCGTTTAATGGAATGGCTACAATAGATCCACCATTGACACTCCAAGAAAGCAAGTCATTTCTATGGGCGGGTTCATTACAGAAAGCCTGCGCGAGCAATTTAGCGTTTGGGCTATTAACTATCTTTTCTAGTTCTGTAAAAATATTTCTAGCCGTTCTAAAAGTAGGACCAGCTATGAGTATTTTAGTTCTTGGCTCAAATATACATTTTAAAAAGCAGTATATAGCCGCCATTGTGCTTTTACCGGCACCACGTCCCCATACATTTAAACAGTAGTTCCTATTAAACCAAGCTTTAAGAATTATCTCTTGATATTCTGCCGGTCTAAATCCACTTAGTATTTCAGTGGCAAGTCCCAGATTGTTTCTTAGAAAATTAGCAAGAAAAATTTTAGCATCCTTATCAGAAAGCTCTCCTTTTATCTTCAGAAACTCTTCGTTTTTATCAGGAAGGTTTCTTTTATATTTTTCTGGTTCATACCACATAATTATAACTCTTTCAAATCATATTCTAGTTGTAAATCATATTTTAAATGAAGATTTCCAAAGTATAGAATCTTTTCTACAAGCCTAGACGCCTCGCTTCTACTATCTACAAATAGAAATTGAATATTTTTATTTGACTGCATTAAGGATCTTACGTTATGAAAAACATATTCTTCAGTAACTAAAAGTCTTGGCGAAATTAAATTCCTTTTCTTAAAATTCAAGGCATCGTTAGAAGACTGCTCAACCAAAACGACTAAATAGCAGTTGGCATTTGTCGCTCTATCTAGTTCTCTTTTAAATCTATCAAATCCAGTTGAGAAAGTTGAAACAAAATCAGATAAGCTTTTTCTCTCAATTGCGAGTTTTTGAGGCAATGGATCTTTTTCTAATTTATAATCCCCATAAGGAAGGCTAGATATTTTTTTCTTTATCTCGTATCTGAAAAACAAAGGAGACTGCTCTCTAGTATCTATAAGTATTGGGTTTGAATCTTTATTAGTTTCTATCACTTCTGTTTTTAATGATAGTCTATTAATAAGTCCAAGATTTTCGAAAAATTGAATGTAATTAGGGATTATCTTTTTTATAGTGATTAACGAAGGACACATTAAACTCTTAAGTTCTACTTGTGAAGGAATAAAAACTAAACCTTTCCTCTCTATTCTTTCGCGAACGAAAGATTCTATGAACTTAATCTGGTTTTCTAAGTCTGAAGAATTAAACCAGATTTTTAGATTGTCTTTACAAAGGAAATCCGTAGTTAAATACTGCTCTCTATTTTTAAATGGTATTGGTTCTCCGGTAAGTAGGTCTTTTTTAGAATAGTATTTTAAATAATATTCCTCTATTTTAATCTTATGGGATTTAAGATGCCCATGTAATTCTCTTTCCTTACTAAAAATAGACTGACACACTAAACATTTTATATCATCCATTTAAAATCTCGTTTTCAGTTATTCCTACTATTCTTGATTTTAGCTCATCCATCGTCATGAACTCACTAATAGTTTTTTTAACTCCTTCTTGTCTTTTCTGTGCAAGCTTAATTAATTTTACCCTACTCTCTTCCTGTTTTGCTAATTCTACCAAGTTTAATATGCTTGCTTGACCCTCTTTGCCTTTTCCTTCTTTTTCGCTTCTTTTCATTTTGAGCGAATCAAGAAGTTTCTGTTGCCTAGAAATACATGCGTTATATTCAGACTGAGTTTTGCCAATAGCCTCAACCCAACTCATAGATATAGACTTATCTTCGTTATTAGTTGCGTCATCCAGTTTATTATTCAGTAACTCAAGTCTTCTCTGAATACTCGCCGCTATAACTACTTCAGTTGCAAGAACGGTATATTGATCTACCTCTTCCTGAGCTAAATCGAATTTATCATAAGTGTATCTTAAAAAAGTGCTCTCAAATAAATCTCTATCTTTCTGGCTCGAATAACTATTTATCTGTTGCAGGAACCTAAAGTTATTCATGTAGCCCAAAAGAGAATTTATATCTTTCTTCTGTTTTCCCGTTAGCGAGCTTTTATCTATTCCATGAAAAATGTATTTATTTATTCTAGTCAGCACCCCTTCTGGAGTTCTCGGGGCACTGTAATCCCCTTCTGGGGTATTTTCGTCTATGTTAAGGAAGGACTCTGGAAATGTTTGTCTAGCATAGCTGGCAACAGTCCTAGTCTCTGTATCTAAATTCGTTAGTGCTCTTTTATTGAAAAGAATCTTCGCAATCTCTAATGAGTTAAGTGCTTTTTCGTCTAACGGGTGAGCGGCTTTATGATTATTATCAATAAAGTCTTTTTGTTCCTGAGTTAACTCTATTAAACCTTTTGGTTTATATTTACTTTTAGGTAAATCTACTCCAGAGCTAGATAATTTCTTTTTTATTGCCCTGCCTTCTTTGCTTCTTCCATCCAAATCTTTTCTTCCAAAAGCTATCTCTATTAGCTCAGGTATGGATGGAGGATTTTCTTTTCTAGAATTCCATTCTCTAGCTACGGCTTGCCATTGCAAATCAGTAAGAACTATTTCCTCTTCTAAGGCATTATTAAAACCTTGTTCATTTGGCTCAATCATACTATGTCAATCTCCCCATCTTTCAGACATTTTTTAACCTTGTCTATAATTTTCTTTTGTATGTTTTTAAGTTGCTTATAGCCGGGGCTTCTTCCTTTTTCCGTGGTCTTATACCCCATTAACTTAGCAGTCTCGTCTTCTGTCTTATGATGTATATAAAGATATTCGTAAACTTTATACTCAGAGGCTTTAAGAACTGTTTTCATTTTAGCATGAATGTTCTGAGCCGTTTTTTCTACATCTATAGCTTCTTGAGGCTTATCAAAAACTTCCTGAGAGTGAAGTTCTAATGAAACTGGAAGTTTTGTTTCGTAAGCATTCTTTTTGGATTTTTCCCAATTGCTAAAAGCAGGACAATTGCTGCATTGCTTTTCATAAATTTTGCATCCATCCTCACCTTCAGCGGCTTCGCACTTCAAACATGGTCTACAATAGTTACCATAATTATTACGAATTATGTTTTTAATTTGGTTAGATATGGCTCTATTGACCCAAGGACCAAGGGGTCTTTGAGGGTCATATAAGTGCCACTTTTTACAAAGGTGAATTCTAAGAATTTGAGAAACATCATCAAAATCAAACCAAGGAAGAATGGATAATGTCCATTTACTTTTCCTTTTACTGATTTCTTTGTTTATAAATTCTAAATTACCCTCAAACGTGTTACTTTTTTGGTCTAAGTGATCCGGCTTCTTGTCTATACTCATTTAAAATTTGTTTTTTATTGATTTTAATCTTTGTAGAAGGAGATACGGGAGACGGAGTTCCTCCACCTGAAGAAGCCAAAGCTCCTACAGTAAGTTTATTCTCTTTTGGCATGGTTATCTCTACGCTAAGTCCATTTATCTCTGGAACAGTTTCTATAATATCATCTGTCCCAGATACTTCATCATCCTCATCATCTATATCGTCCGCAATTACTCTTTGCGGAGGTCTTTTCAGGGTAGGTTTAGGGATGTTCCTACTAAAGGAAGGTTTTGGCTGAGTTTGTTGAGGTTCCTCAGTTGTTTTAGCATTCGATGTCAGGTTAGAAAATGGTTTCCCACACCCCATGCAAAAATTAGCAAGTAACTCATTAGGTTTACCACATACACAATATTTCTTTGACATAGCTCTATATTTAATTATAGATTACACTTTTCAAAAATCTAATATATAATCGTGTAAAACAGGTAATGAAGCCATTTTTAGAATATAAAAATGCAGAAGGGGTAAAATACGCAATGTATTTTAAGAAACCTACTATCGTAAAATATAAAAATAAGAAAAGGATAGTTACTGAATTAGATGGTAGCTGCGAGTCTCCAGATTGCAAAAATCCAGAAATAAATATAAATAAAAAGCTAGGAGACAGAAGGGAAATGGCAGTAATAATTGAAGAGATAGTCCATTCTTTCTTTTTTGATAAACTCGAAAAAGAAGTAAGACCTTTGGCTAGTGTAATAACCAAGGTCTTATACAAAAAAGGATGGAGAAAAAAGAAACTTAAGTAAGTGGAGTATTATTTAATTTACCTACTATAAATTTAACGATTTCACTTCTTACAATATCTTCCTGTTCTAACTTAAAGCAGAATATACCGTTTTTACGACTCTCTTCATCATTAAAAAGATTTATCATTTTAAAGAATCCAGATTTTCCATTGATATCAGATTGGAAACTGTCTCCGCAGACTATAAGTTTAGAGAACTTTCCTATTCTTGTTAAAAGAGTAACAAGTTCTTTATATTCGAAGTTTTGAGCCTCGTCCGCAAACAAATAATTCGCATTAAAGCTGCACCCTCTAAGATAGTTAACAGGTATAGCTCTAACTCTTTCATCTTTAATTAAACCATCCACTTCTCCCTTTGATAAAAACTCGTCTAGCTTTTCCTGTAAAGGAGTAATAAAAGGTTTAAACTTATCACAGAATTCGCCGGGGAGATAACCCAATCCTTTTGCGGCACTTTCAATGACAGTTCTAAAGTAGATGATTTCTGATATCTTTTTATCAGAAAGCATTTGTAGCCCACAATACGTAGATAAGAAAGTCTTGCTTGTGCCCGCGACTCCATCAATAAATACAACTTTAGTATCCTTATCTAAAATGCATTTTATTATTTCTTGCTGTTTTGAAGTCCAGTCGTAGAGTTTCCTTATGGTGAGTGATGTTTTAAGTTTGTCCCTTTGCGGGATTCTTACATTTCCAGAAGCGTCTTTTTTAGACATATCTATTAATATATTACACCCTATCCTCTTGGTTTTCAATTCTTTTTTGACTGTCGCCGGGAAGAACCCTATAGGAGTCCTCATCAAAATGTTGAGTGGAAAATTCAGCAATTATTCCATAATCTTTACTTCCAGTGTCTAAACATTCCAATTGATGCGGGCATCCAACAGGAATATCTACAACATCTCCATCATAAATTATTTTCTCTTTTTTCTCTGCCGTATCTGTATCTAAATAGTATAATCTAAACTTTCCATTGATAACGTAGAATGTCTCAGATTTTAATACATGAAAATGTAAAGAGAATTTTGCTCCCTTTTTGAAATTCAATATTTTACCGCAATAGGATTCATTATTCTCTATCCAAATTTCGTTACCCCATTCTTTAGGAACAACTTTTCTCGGGAGTCTTACAGAGCATTTTTTATGTATTTCCATATTCTATTATTTTCTTTACTTTTTTAATTTCAATTTTATTTTCTGATATTAATTTCTCAACATACTGTCTTATTTCAGAGTGCGGTATAAAGATTTTCGGCTGATCAACCTCTACTTGAGTTTTTCTTTTATTATTTAAATTAAAAATACCCAATTCTATACTCCAAACAGTGTCATCTATAGCGTCTTCCTTATTTAAATGTAAAGTATTCTCGAAAAAATGTTCTACAGTTTTCCCATTAAAAACAACTATATAATATTCACCCTCTTTATTCTTGGGGTTTTGGTTCGGGAACAACTTGTTCAGTTGGTTTGTTATTAGCTCCTGCGGCGAATTTCCGCTTGTAGGCAAGGACTTTTCTTCTGTTTCTTTGTTGCCATTTTTTAACTTTTGGGATAATGTCTTGTTTTTTTTCGTCATATCTTTTTTTGGCTCTTTTGTCGTCGCAGCTTTTGCACGTATATTTAAGACCATCTTTATTTTTACTTTGCTTTCTAAAGTGGTCGTGCGGCAAATCCTGATTACAAGTAGTGCATCTTTTAAGTATGCTGCTCATATTTTATTATATTAAATAAAAGCATCTTTTTAAAAAATAACCTCTTGATTATCAATAGACCTTTTGTATAATAGAAAAATGGATAATCGAAAGAACGTATCAGATAGCATAAACTGGATAGATTATAGGCATTTAAGGCAGGATGTAGAATTCTATTTCCTTAATGAATTTGGTCGGATACCTAAAATAGTTCGAGCACTCCACCTATACGATTCTAGAGTAGGAGAGATAGAAGATTTAATTAAAGAGATTAAAAATGAAGAAATCATTTTTAGCCATGAAATAGAAGGCAAATTTATATTTAAAAAAAATGAGAAAACTCCAAAACTGGATCGTTCTTATATAATTTTTAATGTAGACGAACGCAAGATGGCTAAAATAGTATTAGGATCAAATGGTTCAATATCTATATATATGTGCGGCGACTCAGAAAATGTTATAGATGATTTCCTAAAGAAAATAGAGAAGATTGTCCTGAAGCAAAGCAAAAAGAATAAAGATAGTGAAGAGCAAAAGATTTTTATTGCATGTATGGAATATGGGGAAATGACTTTTAAGGAATTCCCGCTAAAACAAGTAAAAATAAATCTAGAAACAAATTACGGAAAAAACTTTAAAGAAGTCCATGAAGAAATAATAAACAAACTTTCAAATAATGAAAGCGGTTTATTTATATTTAGGGGAGATCCCGGCTCAGGAAAAAGCTCTTACATAAAATATCTAACTTCTATTCCGTCAATTTCCGACAGAAATTTTATATTTATACCTTCCAGCATGGTGGCTAGTATGGCCGATCCTAGTTTTATAGCATTATTATCTCAGCAAAAGGGAAGAGTCCTAATTATAGAGGATGCGGAAAAGATAATTACTTCTCGCGAGGCGAATGTTGGTAACTCGGACTTGGTTTCGACTATTATTAATTTAACTGATGGCATTTTAAGCTCGGCACTAGGTATAAGCGTTATCCTTACCTTCAATACAGGAAAGGAAAACATAGATCCCGCCCTACTTAGGAAAGGAAGACTTTTAGTTGACCACGACTTTAGAAAACTCACCAAGGAAGAGGCGCAGCTAGTAATGGACGACTTAAAAATCGACGCCAAAGCAGAAGACGAAATGACGCTTGCGGAAATATACAATTTAGACAAGAAAGATTATAGAAAAAATTTCGCCAAGGAACAGAAAGGGCCAATAGGATTTAAACCATGAAAATAAAAACATTAATAAAGAAACTGCAAAAGATGAACCCAGAAATGGAGGTATTATGCTCCTCTGATATGGAAGGAAACAATATAGGGCCATTACATGTATTAACTCTAGCCAAATATAGAAAAAACAAAAGAGATGAATTTGATTCTTTTGGAAGAAATATAGAGTTATTTGATGTAGAGGACAATGAAGAATACGCAAAAGGCGCAAAGGATTGTGTCGTTATGTGGCCCAACATGTAGTAAATAAATAATTATAGAATATTATTGTTTATTATAAATTATATCTTAAAAAGACCCCCCCCATATAAGGAATATAGGTATTACAAGATAAGTAATATCTGTATTTCTTATTTTTATATATCTATATTTTTATGTATAGATTTTTGAAACTTTAAAGAGAAAAACAAGTAAGGATAGTATACAAAATACAAACAATATATTTATATTTTGTTTTAAAAATTGATTGGATTTTTGAAACTTTATTGTTTACAAAAAACAGTATGAAATAGGAATAAAGGTATAAAGACAGTAATAGAAAGGTATGTTATAGTGTCGTTTATAGTGTTGTAGTGTGGATAGATTTTTGAAACTATGTTGGTTTAAAATCTCGGGGACGTTTAGAACTACCCCCTCCCCCGAATTTTTCACCCCTTGTCAAGCAAAAAATTTCATAAAAAGGCGGGGGGACTCCCCCCCCGTTGGCATACTTTCTGCTAGGCGATGTCCGCCATGTCTAGGATAGCGTCTTCCCGCATTTCCCGTGCCAACCGCTCGGCTTTTTTCTCAAGTTTCTTTTGGTTGTCGCGCACCCATTGGCACGCTTCTTGCTTGTCGCATCCTTCAAAGTCGGCAACCGAAAATTGCCAACCGTTCACTTCACACGCGAAAGCCTCTATCTCAATTGCGACTTGCTTATCGTCCGCGCCGATGTTCGTTTCAATGAAGATGTTCAACATGGAATGACTCTATCACATAAAATCAATTCGTCAACAAATGAATTTACCTGATTATCAAGCACTTACGTATAATGTGCTAAATTTCGTTTCAAGCGTTCGGCAATGCCGATCCTTGTCTCATTAGGCAATGCGGGCAAACGTGCCTAGAAACTAAAGGGAGCGGGCAAGGCTAGGCAATGCCTAACCTGCCCACACTCCACGATCTACCCTCTGCAAAGGTGGGCGATGTCGCTATTTTCCCAATTAGGCGACGACGGGCGGATCTCCTTAGCTTTAGGAACAAGGGCAACAAGGGAGGGGATCGCATCCTCCCGCACTAAGGGCAGGATTTGTTTCCAGTAGCGTGGAGCTTTCCTCAAAACGATTTGATTCATCTTAGTAGAGAAGAATCCCTTGCGCTCAATACGTTGTGCAAATGACGTTAGGATCTCGGCATCGCATCCAGTGAAGCCGATTCCATTAGCGTCGGACGTGATCGCCGCACATTGCTCGCCTAGCGTTTGATTGCCATACACGATCAAGATCGCCATTTTAGCGAACGCCAGATCGGTGGACAATTTAAGTTTCAAACCCTGTTCGACTTGCTTTTTCGTATATGCTTTTGCCATAGTCCAGACAATTTATATGCGGAAATAAAATTAGGCAAGAAATTTTTTACGTTTCATGCCTAACTTGTTGATTTACAGGATAATAAAAATCATCCCCAGCTTAATCCTTCAGACACGAAAACGAGCAAACGCAGGGTTGCCGCGTCCTTTGGATCACGTTGATTGTTAAAATGTTGACGCAAGATTTCAACGCATTTCTCAAAGTCATTGCATGATCCGCTCACAGGGTCAAACCCCATACGTTGCAACGTGTTGCAAACTGTCTTGCCCCACCCATTCAAAAGAAAGTTGTCCAGATTGCCAAGGTTGCCATCGATGTTGCCATAGATAGCGTTATACTCATCCTCACCATAAGGATCGTTAAATTGCGCTTTGATAGCGTTTAGCTTGTTAGTCGTGCCCATAGGGACGCCCGCAAGGGTTTCGAGGTTGTTGGTTTTGCTAGTAGCAGGATAGAGGCGCGTTCCCATAGTGTTTTGTTTGTTTGTTGTTTCTATTAACTGCAATCAATTTATCAGATCACAAAAGAAACGCAATCCTTTTCTCTCTTTTTCTCAAAATAAATTTTTATGCCATCTAAATAATTATTCTTACTTGGCACAATACTAGCGTAGCGTGTCCTCCCCTTTAGGGTGTCCCGTGGTCCCCCACCCTTCGCGTGTTACCGCTAGTCCGGCTATTCGTGTCGCCGCCACGTATGATTTAATTTTTACTGTCGATAGACTAGCAAGGGAAAAGAAAAAAGGCAAGAGAATTTTTCAATTCAATTGCCTTGAATACCAACGGGTTGCGTTAATTCGCGAATGGGTCGATAGTTATAATGTTTTTATTCGTATCTAATTGCCAAGCACCAAACAAACCCCAATTGATCAATTCTTGACAAAAGCAAGAAACAAGATCTTGAGCGCAACTGTCGTCTCGAAAAGTTACGATCACTGTCTTGCGGTGAATCAAGTCGATATCCAGACCAACTTTGTAAATTTCGGCCAATCGTTTTGTTTGCCAAAGTGCTTCGATTAAGTTCATGGCAAGACAATACTAGAGGCGAAAAACAAAGTCAAAACTTTTCTCACTTTTTTCTAAAATAAAAATTCATGCCAAGCACGAAATAAATCGCACTTGGCACGAAAATTGTTTAGCTGTGGAAATAGGAAAAGATCTCAATTTTTCCGCTTTCCATGACATACCATGACCAAAAAAGAAAAACTCCAGATCCGCAGTTTATATTCTGCGAACCATTCTTTTGATTGCCCTCAAAAATTTGATCGTAGAATCCAGCCGAGCTAAGTCCGGCATCGTTCAAAACTTTTGAGATCTTTTCAATGAATTGTTCCGTTGAATCGAAGTAGATCGGGTCGGTAATTTCCGCCAAGCTTTTATTCAAGCGGCGAACAAGGATCGAAAGCGTGGACACCTGCTGACATTTGATACGCTGAAGAATGCCGTTGCACACTTCCGAAGTTTGAGGCTTTGAATAAATCATATCGGCCAATGCCGCGCTGATGGTTGAAATCTCTTTTGCGCTCAATTGAATGTTTAACATGTGCTCAATTTATCAAGGGCCAATTAAAAAAGCAACGATAGAATTTTGTAAAAAATCGCATTAAATTAAAAGTTGGCGCGAAAATTGTTTTAAAAAATTGTTGACTTGCGCTCCCTTTGTGTTAATCTTAGCGCGTGAACGGGACGCCGCAGCCACTAAATTCTAAGGGAACCTGATCAAAAACTTTAACGTTATCGTAAAAAAGTAAAGGAAAACCCTCTTTCGAGGGAATTCCTGCTTGACTTTTAAGTTGTGACAAGATCCTGTTCGGTGAAAAACTTTTCAGCCTGTTGATCGAGCCACGCCTCGAATTCCGTTGTTTCTTCCGGCGTCATTTTTGCCAGCGTGGAGATTTCGTCTTGAGCGTCGATAGATTCAAATTGATTGATATTCATTACGGGTAAAATTTAACGTGCCCATAATAGAATAGCAATAAAAATCGTATTTTATCATAAAATAAATTTTCATGCCATTCTATAAATAAAAATGACTTGGCACAAAGATTGCTATCAAAAATAGTTTCAAAAATAATCAAAAAACTCTTGCGCTCCTTTTGTGATCTGCTAGGATGTTCTCCGTTAAGCGAAACAACAACAAAGCAAAACAAAAAAAATGAACACTGAAACAAAGCAAATTCTCGCGGAAATGGGATTCAACGTTGGTTCTGTCCTGAATGTTCGCCGATCTCCTTTTCTAGGGTTAGAATTGACAATTCGGCCAAATGGAACGGGCACCGTCGTTTTTTGCAACGGTGGATTGAGCGAGTATCTTTTTCTTGCTCAATATGGCGCGGTGAAACCGCCAGTGAACGACGACGATGAAAGCATTCTTGAGAACATCAAAACCGTTGCTAATGGCATTCCCTACTTGACGATATCAAAATACAAATTTTTGCAAGTTCTCGAAGCAATGGCATTCAATCGGCTTTGCTTGACTGGCGCGGACAAAGGCAAAAAAGGAGGTTCGGTAGCTAAGTCTAAACGTCTCGCCGCTCTTTGGTTCAAACGTATCCCAAAGGAGGAAAACGAATTTTACAACGCGAAAGTCACGACGGACGCAATGGAATCTGAGCTTATCGCCAGCTAGAAACGTGCCAAACCAAAAGGAAAGCCCGAAATAAAAATCGGGCTTTCTTTCCTTTTCTATTGACTCCGCGCAAAGATTTGATATAGTCATGACGTGAACGGTAAACACTCCGCAGCCACGAAATTCTAAGGGAACGTATCCAAAAGCTTTAACGATAACTTGATAAAGTAGATTTTACAAAAAAAGTATTGACAAACGACTTTTTATTAGTTGTCAAGTCTTTTATGAAAAACAATTACTGTGCCAACCATAGAAAGAATCGCGCTTGGCATGAAATTTGTTTTTTAGATTTTTATTGCCTATCATCAAATGCCTGCTATTATAGGGACGTAATGAAAAACAACGTCGCTGAAATCATCGCCGATAAATTTATCGAAGCGATCAAAGCAAGCGGAAAATTGCCTTGGCAAAAACCTTGGCGCGTAATTAGTCCGCGTAATGCCGTCTCTGGTAATGTTTACAAAGGGATCAACGTTCTAGCGTTGTCCATGTTTGGAAACGATACCGACTTTGTGACATTCAACCAAGCAAGGGATAACGGCGGATTTGTTAAAAAGGGAAGCAAGGGAATTCAAATTTGCTATTTCAAATTCATGGACAAAAAAGACGAAAAGGGATCGCCTGTCATTGTTGGCGGTAAAGTTAGCAAATGGCCATTGTTGCGATATTCGACAGTATTTAATCTTTCGGACATTGAAGGATGCGAAAAGCTCAAGGCAAAAGCATTGGAGCGAAAGAAAGTTATCGAATTCAAACCTATCGAAGCTTGCGAAAAGCTTGCTGCATTTGCGCCTTGCGCCGTATCGCACAAAGGGAATTCAGCTTTCTATTCGCCTGCCGTTCATGCAATAACAATGCCCGAAAAAGAGACTTTTAAGAGTGTTTCTCATTATTATTGCACGTTGTTTCATGAAATCGGACATTCAATGGCGCGAGAAGTTGGAACGGATTTGAACGGCCAATTTGGGAGCGATCCGTATGCAAAGGAGGAACTTGTGGCCGAATTATTTGCCAACCTTTGCTTGTCGTTTGCTGGTATCGACTCAAGCGATCTTTTCGATAACTCCGCAGCATATTTGCAGAACTGGCAAAAGCGGATCACTGACGATGCCACGATCCTTATTTCGGCAGCAAGCAAGGCAAGCAAGCGATTTGAATTGCTTTTAGAGCGGGCAGGACTCGCCGAAAAACAGGAAAGCGAGGAAAGCGAAACGGCAGCAGCCTAACAAAAAGGGGAGGAGAAAACCTCCCCTTTCCCTTGTTTATATTTGACATTTAATAAAAACAACCTAGAATTTTCTCATGCCTAAATACTACCACGGCACAAGCGCGGACAATCTGCAATCTATTCTCGAAAATGGGTTTGACGGAACGAAGGGGAATCAAATTTGGAACGTATCAGGTGGGGCGAATTACTTCTGGAACCCCTTGGATATTCAAGAAACGGAAGACGTAGACGCCGAAAGAGCGGAAGAGATGGCAAGGGAATTTGCCTTTGGGGCGGCGGAAACGTCTCTTGCCAAGTCTAAAGATTGTCGGCGTGTCGTCTTTGAAATCGAGGCACCGGACGATCTTTTCTCGCCTGATAACTCTTGCCCTAACATGCAAGGGGCGGTCGTAAGCGATGAAATCATCGATCCAAGCTATATTTCGCGCTACTGGATAGATGAGCAAGATCTTTCTTTCTTTCGCGCATATTTCGCCGCTTGTATTCATGACAGGAAATTGGCGAACCCTTTGAATCTTTCAAGCGCAGAATTAAGTATGATCAAAGCCTTGCAAAAATCCGATGCAATGTGCGAAATCATGGACTCGCTTTCTGATATTACTTGCGAAGCTCTGGAAATTAAATTGAAATAAAACTTGTTATTTAATAAAAATCAAATAGAATTAACTCAATGAAAACATTCAACCTTCCCGCTCCTCAATTTCTTTTCAACTATATTGCGAATCACCTGTTGACGCAAAACAAAGTTTCGGCGAATTCTGAGGGAAGATGCCGCTACCGTCAGGGCGATCTTAAATGTGCCGCTGGCGCGATTATTTCCGATGATGTCTACGATCCTAAAATGGAGGGGAAAAGAGCAAGATCGCCTAGACTTCATGAGGCTTTTATTTCCAGCCTCGGAAGGGACATTAGCGGAGAGGAAATGAATATAATTTCAGATCTGCAAATAATGCACGACACTCAAAAGCCTTGGAATTGGAAAAATGATCTTAAGTATTTGGCGAAAAAATACTCTCTTACCTTTAATCTCTAGTTGACTTTTCGCAAAAATAGAGTATTCTATATTTGCGGTTAAACACGAAATGCTCGATTAACAATATATTCGCCATGAATAAAGACCCGCCCGCTTAACCCAAAAATGGCTCATTATAGATATATGATTAAAAATTAAAGCAAAAAAAATAAATAGTCAACAAGAAAGGATTTTTATGAAGAGTTAACATATTTGCCAGCCTAAAAAGCTGGCATTTTTTATTTGTTGACATTGAATAAAAATAGTATAGAATTTAACCATGAACACTCAAGAAGCAATTAAGCACCTTGAAAGTCTAGGGTTCAAGATTTATCCTAAAGGCGACAAGTTCGCGATTTGGTGGCCGAATCAAAAGAATAATGACGAAGATTTTCGCTATACTGCGCGAAAACTTATTGGACTGGCAAAGCTAAAATGGAATAATAAATCTAATGGCAATCGCTACCTCAAGAAAAGAATGATGGATTTTCCCTGTAGAAGGGGTCATGGCAGATTCATTAAAGATGCCACTAAGCGAAAATCTCGGCGCGATGCTAAAAGGATTGACTTGGAATAAAAATAGAGTAGGATTTAGGCATGAAACTAACCTTGTCACTTCTAATGCTGGGGATCGTCTCTGTTAGTGCTAAATTGCCGGATAGGTTTACCAAAGCCATTCACAAGGTAGAGGCAAGCGGGAAAGTCGGCCCTATCTTGGGAGACTATAACAAGAAAACGGGTGAGTATGAAGCTCTCGGCCCTTTGCAGATTCATCGTGAATACTGGCAGGATTCGGGCGTGGCGGGAAGTTATGAGCAATGCAAGGATCTGGAATACTCTAAGAAAGTCGTTGAAGCTTACTTGTTGCGCTTTGGTCGTAAGTTTGTGCAGGCTAATAACTTCGAGGCAATGGCGCGAATCCATAACGGTGGACCATTGGGATTCAAAAACCAAAAGACAATTCAATACTGGCAAAAAGTAAAAAAGCATCTGTAACCTTGACAAAAAATAAAAATAAAGTAAGATAGAAAAGTAGTAAACGAAACAACAAACAAAAACAAATGAAAAAAGTTGAATCCTATAAAGCTGAAGACGGTCGCCTCTTTGAAGATAAGGAAGAATGCTTGAAGCATGATTTCCTTCTGTCGGTGCGCGGCTTCATTCAGACGAAGAACAGCAGCAAGTCGCCGACAATTCAGGTGAGCGATGTCGCGGCGTTGATCGCGAATAACTTCCCCACATTCTACGACATGATGAAGCGGCAGAATCAGCTTCTCGTTGCTGCGCGGCCTAAGAAAGAAATGCCGATGCGCGTTGTCTAATTTCCTTTGTTGTTTGTTTTCACCCCACCTAGTTGAAAAATTAGGTGGGTCTTTTCTTGACATCCTATAAAAAAAATATAACATCTTAAAAATGAGTGAATTCAATGTTTTCCATTATCTTTTTTATGCTTTGGAATTTGATGAAACTTCTGACGTTTTAGAGCATAACGGAAATTTCTGTCAATTGGCCTGCATAGAACATCCTTTTGATGGGATTATCTTTTATGTCCTTCTTATCAATGGAGCGGTATCGAACACAACGGAGCATAAGTCAAGAATGGGAAAGCTTTTAAAAGAATGGAGAGCGGGCGAAAGAGAAATAGACAAAGGCATTTTAACGCTTTCTTATAAAAAATAGTTCTTTACTTTTAAGAAAAACAAAGTAGTATTTATCTATGGCAATACAAGAAGCTCTCTATAAATACTTCTCACTCATTGGAATGAGTGCTGAATTTGAAGAGGCTGGAAAGATTGGATTGGCAAATCAATGTCGTTGCATTGCTCAGTCAGTGGCCGAAGAATTTGAGTTGACAGAAAAGGAAATCTCAACTGGAATTTCAGAAGATTTTCATAAATTAAAATAACTCTTTACTTCTGATAAAAATAGATTAGCATTTAACCATGAGAACGAAATCTTTAGGCGGAACTTTGTTAGTGATCAAAGGTCTTAACGACTGTGCCACAATCGAACGAGGCAAAAATTCCAAGCCGTGCATTGTCTCTATAGAAGGAACTTGGACAAAAGAAGAGTTAAGAGAGGCTCTCTCCTTATGGAATAGATCGGAAGCTCAAAGGAGATAAAAAGGGTTTAGCCATGACAAAACAACAAGACATCTACAAATTTTTCCGAATCATTGCAGTAGGTAGTCGCAAAGGCTGGCGAATTTATGACAACGGAGAAAACTATCACCCTACTACGGGAAGATGGCAGGCATTCCGACATGGAGTTAGAATTGGGAATTCAACAAAATCTGGGCTACTCCAAATGATTGATAATAAATAAAAACCTTTACTTCCCATAAAAATAGTCTATTCTACAAATATCGAACGGTAGCCAACCCGCAGCCGAAAAATTCTAAGTGAACCTGATCTAATTTTTTAGATGAAATAAAAAGGGGCACTTGCCCCGTGTTTTACTCATCTCGATAATCATCGGCCTCGTTTGCGTTGAAATCGGCCAAGTCATCGGTGCCGCTACCATCTCCCGGCCAACCTTTATCGTCGTCGGGCAATTCGGTTTGCAAGTCGTAATTATCTTCTAGTCCTTCATCCATAATTTAATCCTATACTATTTTTATGTTTTGTCAATTACGGAAAATACAAAGTGGGGTTATCGTATTCGGGATCATACTTGGCAACTTGTGAATTCTCAAGGTGCCCCTGCTCTTTGAGTTTGGCAATCCAGCGTTCCACCCTTTCCTGCTCTACAGAGTCAGCAAAGAAAAGCATCGCAACCAATTTTTTCGGATTGTGTTCTGTTTTAACTGGCATGTCTAAATACTAAATCATTTTTCTAAAAAGTCAAATGCAAATTGATGTTTGACAAAAAGGAAAAATAGAATAAACTTTCTACAGTTGAACATCGGAACGGTTGGCGCATTGCGTCGCCACAATAACGGAATCGGACTTCCTGCTTAGTAGATAGAAAGAAAGAGCTTGACATTCAAGCAAGGTAACTGTTAAAGGTTCAACTACTAATTTTATGGCTAAACTTAATCTTGACTCAATCGAAAATCGCGCTATAGTTACGGTTACAAATTTGCCTTGGGGCGACGATGATACTGGCAAAACTTCCCTTCAATTGACGGGTCAACTTGAGAAAGCGGAAGATGAAGGGGAAGATCATTACTTGCGTTGCCCTACGTTTTGCGGGGAACTTAATGGCGTTTCGTTCTCAGATAAGGATATAACCGAAATTGAAACTCTACCTAGTGGCAGAATTCTTATCGTCTTGCGAAACTTTTAATTGACTTTTAGAAAAAATACTCTAAACTCTTAATCGTAATGAATAAACAACTCATCGAAGCTCTCGAAAATCAGGGAACAAACTGCCGCTTGATCTCTTTCACCTATACGGCTAAGGGGACAGGCGAAACGGCTCGCTACGTGATTCGCACGAATGTAGACTATACCAAGGTATGCAAAGACGACATCACGGAACTTGAAATCCGCGCACAAACGGCAATCGGTATCGAAAAAATTTGCATTGACGCGCAGATCGCTACGCTTAAAGAGTCGATCAAGGCTCAGGAAACGGGCGTGGCTCACTCGAAATACACTAAAGCGGGACTCTATCGCTCTGTTTGTCCCGGTATCAAATTGAGCTTGAACGATCAAAGCCTTGAATTGCACGGCTTTGTGCATTCTAAGGTGGTTCTAAAGCCGGGATTCTATGCGAAAGTAAATCATCGCTCAGAAGAGACGGCAAAGAAAGAAGAGATTCGCAAGTCTCTCAAGGTTGGCAAGTTCCGCTCTTTCTCGCTCGATAGCGGGCTTGTTCACGGCGCAAAGGTAAACGGGGAAGAGATTACTTTTGAACAGTAAATAAACAACCCGGAGTAAAATCCGGGTTTTTTCTTGCTTTTAGATAAAAACAAAGTAGAATCTTCTCAATGGCAACACCAATTCATTGCGGGAAAGCTACTAAAATATATCGCAAGGTATATCAGCAGGCTTTCTACTATCGAGATAAAAATGGCAATCGTAAGTTTTCGCCTTGTAGCTACGAAGTCGGCTTTCAATGCGTAGTCTGTAAACAGATTCGCATTCCTGATATTTAAAAGCCTTTCGATAGATCAGACATGGAAAAGATGGATGCTATTAGAGAAGAAGGAATTAAATTTGACGAAAGTTTGGCTTGCAATTAAATAAAAAAAGAATAAGATTTAACTATGAAACTTACACTCTCCTATCTTAAAGCTTCCGAAATCATTGCGGACCGTCACAATCTCAGCGGCTATCAAGTAGAGATTGAGCCTAAGCCTATAATCGAAGGTAGTCAAACTAAACCTATCTTTCCACTTCACCAATTGATTCTTTTAGTGCGCGGCTATCGCTATCGTGGCGATGAAAAGATTGCAGCTATCAAAGCAGTGCGAGAATATGGGAATCGGTATGGAGTGTCAATTGGTTTGGCCGACGCAAAGAATTTTGTCGAATCGCTCTAATTATTTGCCTTGCAATCGACTAAAAATAGTCTATCATAATCAATATGAAAATCAAGGTTGCTCTTACTAAGTCGGATGGGAAGTATTCGCCTAATAGAGATCCTCTTACCGATTGCCTTGTTGCCCGCGCATTAAAAAGAGCTTTGAAGCGAGACAAGATTAAGTATTCACGCATTACGGTAGGACTGGTATCTGTAAGGATTGATGATAAGGTAGTTTATCTTAATGATACTATCGTAACTCTGATACATAAATGGGGTGAATTTGACGCAATAAGGAAAGATTTTATCCCTCCGCGCATTAGCTTCACTTTGGAATTCAACTAAATGAAAAAATGGTTTGCAATCTATCGTGAAACTTACGGCATTACCGTTAAGTATCTAGGCGAATTTGAGACGTGCCCGAATCATTTGGATGAAGGCTATTTGGATATCGTCGATGCTTTTGAATTACGGGCTTTCAAAGAGTCTATAATCAATTGTCTTGTGGTTTATGCAGATTAGTTTGACTTTTCCTAAAAATACCTCATAATAACAACGATGAAAACAAAAATGACAATTCGCGCCCGCCGCATTATGTTTGGTTTCTCCCGAATGGTTATCTCTGTCAAACGCTAAATGAATAAAATCCCGCTAAAATATATGGAATCAAAACCTGTTCACATTAAAGTCGAGGAAAAGCTGACAAAGAAAGAGTTTCTCGTAATATGGATTTTGCTGGTTATAGCGCGTTTTCTGTGCGAAGATGAGCAAACCAAGAAAGAGATCGGCGACATTAAGACTCATATTTATTTGCACACTAGATAATATGGGATTCTTTGTTCTCTGTTTATTACTTTTGGTAATAGCGTTTTCCTTTTACTTATTTTCTTAAGTATTTATATTGGCCTGTAGCTCAATTGGTTAGAGCAGAGCACTCATAATGCTTTGGTTCTCGGTTCAAGTCCGAGCAGGCCAACCAATTTAAGTTTGACTTCTTAGAAAAAAAATGCTAACATCATAAACACTTGCTTCCGTAATTCAATTGGATAGAAATTTTGCCTTCTAAGCAAAAAGTTATAGGTTCAAATCCTATCGGAAGCACCAATTTTTCTTTACTTAATCTAAAAAACATATATCATAAAAATATGAAAGTAACCTCTGAACCAATTACTGAAAAAGAAGAATTTCCTTTTATTGGCTTCTACACACTTAGCAAAGGGGACGGCTTGTTCTTGTTACAGGATATGGAGCAAATAAATCTTTCTATAAAGGAATAATGATTACTCCAAGTGATGTTTATAAAGCTTTTGCATATGATAGTGATCATTGGGACAAAAACACAATAAAACGATTTAGAGGCAAAATTACAATCGAGTGCCCTTAATTTATATTATTGACTTCACGCAAAAATCTGTTAGATTAGTAACGTTCTTTGATGATTTCTAATTATTAGGTGTAATAGTAGATATAAGTTAATATCTGCTATTATGCCAATATGTAAAAAATGCAACAACAAGTTTCCGTGTAAAATTACCTTAAATGGTAAAGAAAAGTTTTTACATACTAGATCTTACTGTTTAGATTGCTCTCCATTAGGTAAAAATCTAGGCTATGATTTAAGAAAAGAATCGAACGATAAGAAATATATTGATTTATTCCAAAAAGAAGGAGTAATAAAATGTAGAATATGCGAAAGATCTTATCTAAGGAAAAAGAAAAACAATTTAATATGTTCTACTTGTAGGAATTCTTATTTTAGATTTAATCAAAGAAATAAAGCGATAGATTCATTAGGCGGGAAATGCTCTAAATGCGACTGCAAAGATAAAGAAGTATTACAGTTCCACCATACAGATCCAAATCAAAAAGATTTTAATTTATCTGGCAACTGGTCACAAAAAGAATGGTTGACTTTAGAAAAAGAAATAGTAAAATGTATTTTATTATGTGCTAACTGCCATTCTAAAGAACATCGAAAAGACTTAACAAAAATCATTGAATTTTATGGGCAAGTGGCGAAGTTGGATGAAACGCAGCAGACTTAAAATCTGCTACATAAGAAACACCGTGGGTTCGATCCCCACCTTGCCTACCATTTTAATATTTACCCGTGCTTATGCTAACCGAGAAGACTTTAGGGTCAACAAGTGTGAGAGAGCACAACTGAACACAAGTAGGTTCCTATCGAAAGGAAACGAGTAGAAGGACTCTCGCAGCGGGTAACTCAATTTAGTGGATACGTGGCGGAAAATAGACGCAGCATAGTGTATAACTTGCACGGATAAGTAACCTATACTATGACAGAGGGAGAACGTGTATGAACCCTCATGCAAGTGTCAAACCTTGCCGTATCCATATTCTATTTGACATTTAGTAAAAATATCATATTCTTTAGATATGAAATACATAGCTTTTGAATGCAATGGGCAGGTGATGCCAATTCTGTTTGCAGATCATACGGATCATTCAATGATTGCCCGCTGTGTCAAATCAGAATATCCCGGCTATAAGGTTAAATCCGCTGGTTTTGCGGGGCGCAATGGATCTGTATGGGGCGAATCAGTTTCGCTTAGAGTCAAGTCCGATGTCGAAGATGAATTTTACATAAAAAGAATTTTGGGCATTGACATTGATTAAAAATAAGTTAAACTCTTTATCTAACGCGCTTATAGCTCAATTGGTAGAGCACGACACTTTTAATGTTGTGGTTTCGGGTTCGAGTCCCGATGGGCGCACCAATTTAACATTGACTAAAAATAAAAATAAGCTAGGATAGAACTATGGAATTCACTGAAGCTCAAATCAGCAACTTCAAAGCTTACGAAAAAGTCCGTGCGAGCGGCAAATATAATATGTTTGATCCTAGAGCTATACGAGCGTCTGGATTGCCTCAGAGCGAATACATTTTCGTTATGGATAATTATACTGCATTGGAAGCGGCGGCAGCAGAACAAATAGCTAACTAATTTACTCATAGGTATAATAACAAGCAGTCCCATGCGGGATGAATGACAACCGCCAATCGTCATGGCGACAAATCAGCGGCTCCATTATGACGAAAGAATGGAGTAAAGCGGCTTATTGGTCGCGAAAAACACCTAGAGTATGCCGTGAGAGTAAGCCTGATAAGGGAAGAAATCACGGCTAAATTTTCTTTACTTCTAATAAAAATAACTTAACCTTAAATCATGGCTGAATTATTCAAAGTCTTGTTTGGTCGCTCTAAAAAGAGAATGAAAACCATCATGGTTGATAAATATCAAAAATGCGAGAATTACGTTCTTGCCCGCAGTAATGTTTTGGGTTTTCATGAAATTGTTAAAGCAGAAAAAGGCGAAGAGACTTGGAGGCAAAAATCCGCCACTGTAGGCGGCAATCGTTGTGAATCTGTCGGGCGGGTAGGCAAAGGCGCAAGTGGTTATATCTCAAAAAACGGCTTTAATCCTCATACTTAAAATGAAATTCGCTCTTTACTTTTTACTTGGAGCAGCTTTAGCTTTAATGGGTTTTCCAATCTTTCCAAAAGAGGGATTCAATATCGTAAATTTTCTAATACTAATTCTTTGTATGCTTATCCTTAAAATTATTCTCGGCGAGAAAAACGAAGAATAATTTGACTAATCAAAAATAAATGGTATTGTATATCCAACGAGCGGTAAACAACCCGTAGACGTAAAATTCTAAGGGAACCTGCCCAAATAGCTTTAACGTCATAGTAAAGTAAATAATAAAGTTAAAAAAAGAATTGATTTTAGTAAAAAATAGATTACTCTTTCCTTACATGAAAATCAAAAAGATTACCACTGGTTTTGTTATTCAAACTTTCGACACTGATACTGGTAAGTATGTCAATCAGGAATTTGTGGCGGGAGATCAAGTTGATTATGAAAATCAAAAGGGCGTAACCCTTGATCCTCTTATGATGGAAAATTTGAATTTCGGCCCCTATGCCGCAAACGAGCCTTATCTTTCCTTTGATATGGTTCAACCTAAAAACTAATTGACTTTTAATAAAAATAATCCATAATAACTTACATGAACATAATCGTTACTAAAATTCACAATAACTCACTTGGCAAAGTTGTTTCCGCAAGCTCTTTTGATGAAGCTAAAGACATTCTGCGCGGCTGGGCAGAGAAACAGTTCCAACGTCCGCTCACCGATGAGGAGATCGACGACTTGGAAGATGAAATGGAAATTTACGACGATACCGATTCAGATAATATCTATTCTTTTTCGGTAGGCATAGTGGAAGAATGAATTGACAATTTCAAAAAATAGATTAGTATTTACCTGTAGCGAAAAACTAACTAAATAAAAAAAAATATGGCTCATAAAATCAACAAACGCGACATTCAAACCGGACTCACTCAAGCGTGGCATGGCAAGACTAACCTTGTGGAAAAGATTACCCGCGAGAATAGCGGCATCGTTTATCCCATGAGCAAGCAACCTCTCTTGCTTCCCAACAAGACAGAAACGGAACATTTTGCAATCGTTAGCGACGACGACGGTTTGCCAATTGGTAATCCTGTTAAAAAGGGTTACAAGCTCATTACTAATGAGCAGATGCTTGACATTATCGACAAAACCATTGCCGGAACAAGTCACCAAATTGTTTCCATCGGTTCCGTTAGTAATCGCGAGAAAGTTTTCGCCTCGATTAAGGTATCAGATGATTTCATCGCGGCGGGACGCAAGACAGAGAATACCCTAAACATTCTTTGGGGTCATGGCGGTGTGTTCAGCGTCATGGGTCGTTCTAGCTTTACTGTCGTCGTTTGCGCGAATACCTTTCAAATGGCTTTGGTTACGGGCGGAAAAGATTTTGCCTTTCGCATGAAGCATACCGGCAACGCTGTATTGAAACTGGATAACTTCTCAGAAGCTCTCGATTCACATTACGGCGTAGTTGCTGAATTCCGCGCAGCAATGGAAGAGTTTTCTAATACTTCCATTTCTAAAGTTGATGCAAAACGCGCAATTGCAGGCTTTCTTGTCGAAGACGAAAAGCTTAATCAAATGCAGAAATTGCCTACTCGAACAACTAACGTCATTGAGCGCGTCAATCAGTTGTTTACTGGTGGTCCCGGTAACAAGGGCGAAAATCTTGCTGACTTGTTCAATGGTTTTACTGATTACTATACCCATGAAAGCTCTGGAATTGGTAGTGGCGGGAAAGATAACTGGAAACAGTTTGAATCATCGGAATTCGGAAGCGCGAATCGTAAGAAAATGGAAGTCTTCGATCTTCTCTCTGATTCCGATGCTTTTAATAAGACACTTGTGCGCGGCGACAAGGTTTTGCAGCTAATGTAAAAACAAAATGGGGAAGTAACTAACCCATTTGATTCTTTACTTTCTATAAAAATGAAATAGAATTTAGGTATGCAAACGGAACCAGATATTCTTACAGAACATTACGGAGTATCTCAAGGGTATGATATACCTAGATTTAGATCGACATTAAATTCCTCATGCGTCAATTTTATTAAATGGCAGGAAAAGCGTTTAGACGCGAATTGCAGCAAAGTATGGTGGCAAAAAAATAGATTAGGCGAAACTTTTTTATTCGGCAAATTCAATTGCAAAGATAAAAGCTGGATACCTGTTACGCTTGCTTATTATTACCCGAATGTAGGTTTCGTCACTCAAAGACGGGAAGTTATAGAATTTAGATTAGCCCATAACCCTTTTGATTAAAAATATGTATTTCGGCCTAACACATTGGAAAGGTGACTTGTTCGATATGTTCTTTTGCAGTGATATTTCCTTCCATACTTGGAATAAAGAAATCATTTCTGAACCCTTCATTGAGATTCCTTATTGGGAAATTGGACAATTGCTAGGAGGTAATTGACAAAACAGAAAAACCTGCTAAAGTATAAGGGTAGCAGATAGTTAAATGCGCCATTAGCTCATCGTAGGTTAGAGCAGTCTCTTTATAAGGGTCAGGTGGATCGTTCAAGCCGATCATGGCGTACCAATTTTGCCGGTAGATTATAGAAAAAAGGGGGTAGGTGTTTCATTCATTACCTATAGTTTACCGGCTTTCTTTTTTTTATTATGCAAATTAAAAAAGTTCTAATTTTAAATAGATGGGATTTCGATTTTGAGAAAAAGGAATTTAAAAATCTTTCCGTTGGCTTACTTAATGCTGTGGATAGAGTCGAATATGATAACGGCGATACGCATATTCTACTTGACTATAAAATAAACGTATTTTCTACTCAGGAAAAATTTAATGCAAAAATGAAAGAATTGCGTTTAATGAATTGACTTTTAATAAAAATAGAATAGGATTGTCTCGTAATGAAATTCTCCTTCACTCTGGTTTCTCAAAACTCAAAAACTGGTCCTATCCCTGTGACCGGAACAAGTAAGGACTCTTGCCCCGATGCTTGTCCGCTTAAGAATAACGGATGCTATGCCGCGAGCGGACGCTTGAACATTCATTGGACTCGTTTAGAGAGCAAAGGATTAAACCTTGCCCAGCTTACGGAAAAGATTAAATCTATTCCTAGCGGTCGTTTGTGGCGACACAATCAGATGGGCGACTTACCGGGAAAGAATGACAAGATCGACGGCAAAGCGGTAAACTCGATTGTTGAGGCTAACAAGGGGCGCAAGGGATTTACTTATACCCATTACGATCCTTCTATCGGCAAGAATGCTTCAATCGTCAAATCCGCTAATCAAAATGGTTTTACGATTAACCTTTCCGCCGACAATCTAAGCGAGGCTGATACGTTCTCCGATATGGGAGTCGCGCCGGTCGTAACTATCTTGCCAAGCGATCAAAAGGGTAACACTGTTACACCTAAAGGGCGCAAGGTGGTAGTCTGTCCTAACTATACTCATGGAGTGCAATGCATGGATTGTCAGCTTTGCCAGCGGGCAGATCGTAGCGTAATCGTCGGCTTCCCCGCTCATGGAATTTCGTTCAAAAGAGTAAATCAAATTGCAAAACAGTAAAATATGCCTATAATAGTAATCGCGCTAACAATCCTAATTGTCGTTATGATCGTAAGAATGATTAACCATAATCCACATAGCTAGAATGAAACTGTTAAAACTAATTGAAGCGGCGACGCTTATCACCGCTAACGGAAAGGTCTGTAAGGCTACCGTTAGTCCCGAAATTGGAGATCCACAAAACCCTGTTCTAACTTTGAATTGGGGCAAAGGGAATGCTATTTTCCTAGAGGAGAATATCTCTAAGGCTTTGGACTATAAGGGCAGGCATCAAATGCAATGTATGAAAGGTGACTGGTTTGAAATTGAAATTCACGCAAGATATATTTAAAATGAAAACAAAATACACTAAACAATACTTCTATGAATTCTTTTCTAAGCTTAAAAAGCAAGGTAAGCTTGGAACAGGTCAACTAATGAAAAACGATGGCAAAACACCTTGTTGTGCTTTAGGACACCTTGGAGTGAGATTTGATAGATTCGCCGACTATAGATTTACTAATAAAGTTGTTAAAGAAAAAGTAATCGCACTAGGCCGGTTACTTGGAGTACCTAAAGATCAAAACGATATTGATGTTCATATTAATTGTATCATTGATGCGAATGACCATAATAAACTACTCAATAATCTTGAATAGCTTTATTTAGATACTATCAGTTAACCCGCCTTTATTTGGCGGGTTTTTTATTTGCATAGAAAAGAAAAAATGCCGCTTTTGGCGGCATTACTAAAACTAAGTAGGAATTACTATGGTAAACTAATTCAAATCTCCTTTATTAAAAAGGAATTTAGAATTATTTGGCCAAAGAACAGCCGTTCTAAGGCGACCAAGCATTTCATAATCCTTATTACAAAGCTTAACAACTTTTGAATAGTAGTGATGAGGGGCTTGCAAGATTTCAAGAACTTGGAAAATTCTGCCATCAAAATTCCCACTTTGTTCAACGATATCTCCCACTTTATAGTTGTGAGTAATAGGTTTGGGCACTTTACTTGCAAATCTGCCATGACTATCTCTTAGGTAAGTTTTCTTTTCCATATTTATTTATTTATTTATTTTAATCTATATTTATTATTTGTCAATTTAAACGTTCGCAGCCTTACAAACTTCACGAATGTCTTCTATGGTAGTACTTTCAGCATCATTAAATCCTGCAACACTACAAAAGATATATGGCACGTTTACTCTTTTTGATATTACCTTCCTTAATCGGTCAAATCCGCTTGCTCTTTCTCGTCCATTTACAATATAAATATCATGCATCGCGCCAACCAAGCATCTCTTTTCTCCTTTTCTCATTTGGCACTTCACCCATCTCTTCTTATTTGCGAAAAACTCTTGAAGACTTTTATATTTTCTCATAAATAGAATATTATAGTTTATTTATTTAATGTCAAACTATTATTCCGTGGCATAATGGATAATAGTAACTTCTTGGCAGCGATCATTATCTCGCGGAATCATTGCCGCCAAACGTCCAGTTCCCAACTCCATTGCGTTTTGGCTATATCCCAATTGAGCGCAATAAACTGGAGTTATTTTGACAAAAAGTTGCTCTACTCCATTATAATGAAAAACAGTTCCAATTTTCAGTCTTTCAAAATCAAATTTCTTTTTGGTTTCAATTCTTTTAAATTCAATCATAGGAATATTGTATACTTTTTTTATAAAATGTCAAGCGGGCAACCAACTTCCGATGCTCCATCCGAAAACCCCGGCATGGGTCAAAGGACTTCGGCGCATTTCACAGTTAGCTTATAAGGGATTGCCTTCCTACCTATAGCTCTTTCTTAGCTCCATCAGCCGCCCGCTTTAAAATAGATTAAAAACATTTATTTCCGGCCAAAAACGTTTATTTTACATTAAAATTAGTTAAATTCTTATATTTATCCTCTAAAATCATGCTGTTTATTTGACGCTGATATTGCCCGCATAAAACCAAAGTTTCTAACCAGCTTTCTTTACAGTCATCATAAAGAGATATGTAATGTTCATAAAGCTTTTTATTACGCAAATTCTCATTCGTTATTAGCTTTATTTGATTTTCTAATTTATTTTTATTAAAACGGTGGGTAATTGAGGTAGCAATAAGTGTGCAACAAAGCACTATAATAGAAAGCTGATACCATATTGACGAACGATTTTCGCTATTCATTTATTTTTCCCTTTAAAAGTGAAAATTGCAATATCTTTATATAGAGAGTATGTGATTATAAGCAAACTAGGGCCAAACGCAATATAAATTAAAAATTTCTCTATAGTGAATTTAGTTGGCTCACACCTTTGCTTGGATTCAAGATACTCAGCCAAAAGACCTATAATTAGACCTACAAACATCCAGATAAAAACAGTTAAAAATATAATCATATTATTTTTTTTTAATAGTAACTCTTTTTAGTAAAAGTAAATTCAATGTTTAGGCTATTTTGCCATTCTAAATGATGCATAGAAGTAATTTTATATCCATTATTGTCAAGAATATACTGTTCCCCAATTGAAGTATTGACCTGTCTTGGAAATATACACATTGGTTTCAGCCCCATTCTTTCGGCTACTTGATAAACAACACACCCACAAACATACGAGAAATTAGGAGTGCCTATTTCAGCCATCGCTTTATCAATATCTTCCTGAGTAACTTTAGCGCAAATCACTTCTTTTTGAGTGTCGTTTTCCATATACTTTTAATACTCTATCTTATTTTTCCATTTTTTCAAGCGAAAAACACAAAACATCAAAATCATTGGGTTTTTTGAAGATTTTTTTGTGTCCAGCTTATGTCAAAAAGCTCATAAACCTAATCAAAAAATCATCTATTTTCAGCTAAAAATTTTAACAAATTCAAGTAACAAATCTTACCGTGAGCGGGCCTAGATTTCTTATTTGTGAGATTTTTGATTCAAAATTTGTGAAGTGCGCAATTTTTGCACAGCGAAATACCCTCATTTCATTGGGGTTTTTGCATATTTTGTAGTAAGTGTGCAAATTTTTCACTAATTTTATTTTTATTTTTATTTCAGGAGATAATTGCCGCTCAGATTAATAAAACAACAACTCAAACCTCTACCTCCAATACTATATCAGTTCTTTCTCTACTGTCTATACTATTATATCTCTCTTATCTATTTGTTCTTTCTATTTTTGAAAATGATTATAAACACAACTACTTGAGCCACAAAGGTTAACATTGAAAAAATGATGTCAATTGCGAGCTTCTTTTCCATTGTGTTTTTGTTCTATTTTTGGGTGAAAAAAGTGTTATTTATTTAGATTTTTGAAACAGGTAAATCCTACCATGTTTTTGGGGCTTTACAAGTGAAAATCGTTTATTTCCATTAAGCGGGCCTCAGTGTCATACTTAAAGATAAAAAATAATAGAATATATAGTCAATAGATATTGACATTCCTTTAAAGATATATCTGTAATCCTTTTAAATTATACCTTATTTTAGTAAAATATAATTTAATATCATTTATTATTATAAATTATAATAGAATATAATAATCTATATTAGATCCAACATACCCATTTCTTTTCAGGATTATATCTCTCTAGCTCTACTCCGTATGAATCTAATTGAGTCCATTCCTTATTTTTATGCGCCGTCAATACTATTTCTCCGCATAATCTTCCATACCTTGTCCCTCTTCGTATTCTATGGAAACAGGAATTTGGGCAACGACACCGTTCTGTGAGCAGAATCTTTTATTAGCTTTTTCGTAAATAAAATAACCTGCGCCTGAATTTTTCACTATAATAAATCCTTGTAAAACTTTCTTCTCTGGAACGTTTTGAATGTATTTTCCTTTTAGCTCTTCATAAAAATAAGAGATGTCAAAACCAAATGCTTTAACTATCTTTCCTTCCCTTGTAGTTTCAACAATGCCATGATAGAAAGAGTTAATTCTTAATTCAAACAAAAACGGAGCATCGGCCACTACAGAGCAATTGCTGCTCAATAATTTAATTTCAGTTTTATGTTTAAAATCACGAATTTGAAATGGTTGAGTGACAATAAGTTCTTTCATGCTTCTTTTATACCTTATTTTTATAGATTGTCAAGAGTTGCTATACTTTCTTTCGGGCAAAATTCTAAACAAAGATCCCAACGCGAAAGTAAATTCTGAATTTTTGCCTTTCTTTTTAATGGAAAGGCCGACAATCGTAAACCGATAATGACCTGAGACGTAATCGAAATCCCTGACGGCATAAACCTTACCTTTCTCTGGCAATTGACCTTCTATGATCAAGCCAGCGGTATTCATGCTTTTAAAGTCAAATGTGCAGACTACCTTTTCAAATGGTCTATTATTATTCATTGTCTTTAATTAGTTTCTTAGCAATTTTAATAGCGTTTTGACTAAATTTTCCACCAAGTTCATATAAACTTGGAGCATATTGTTGACAGATATGCAATAAATCTTTCAAAGATTTGGTTAAATCAGTATTTTCTTGTATCAATTCTGCCATTGATTTTCCATTATCTTCTTCTAATTGAACCTCTTTTTCGTCAAAAAGATATCCTTTAAGCCCATGAAGGACATATTGGAAGGTATTTTTATCACTATTCCAGTAAACAAATTTAACGGTTGTCCAGTAGCTTTTTGAGTCAATCTCTACGTAGACTTTTGTATTTGGCGGAAATTTAGGCTTCATATAAGTATGATATACTATTTTTTACGTCTGTCAAACATTAGTCCTTATCTAAAGCATAAAAATTATGAGGATTACCACAACAAAAACAACCAAGCTGATAAGCATCCTGCCCCGTAATTTGCTCGAATTCACTAATTGCCTGATCGATATCCATAAAATCCTTGGTGGCAGAAGTTGCCATCGCTCCAAGCCATCTTTTCTTTTCCCACTTAACCTTCCAACCTGAATATTCAAGCTTTCTCCAATCCTCATCAGAAAGCCACCATGAACCACCAGAGTTATTGCTTCTATATTGAATTTTCATTTACTTATGATTAATTACAAATTCCATCGCCGTCCTATTTATCTCATGCTCCGCTAAACGCAAGGAATCGACGCCACCACAATTTTTGTATGTTTCCGCTAAAACTCTTACTTTGCTTTTTGGCGAAAGAATGCCAATTTTTCTCCATTCAAGAATGTCTTCGCATAATTCACAAAGATTTTCCTCAATGTAAGTATTATTCATAGATTTTTAATATGCTGACACCAAAACAGGATTATACCTAATCATAACAGAAGGCATTCCATCCGGCACAAAATAAGTCTTTTTATCCTTCTTTACGAGAACGCCAGTATGCCCGAAACCAATTCCATCATACTCTTTTGAGATAAAAACCGCATAAGTAATCTTGTTTTTCATGTTTTTATGATAGCTCTATTTTTTAGGAAATCAATCACTAATAACCTGTATTTGGTAGGTAGTTAAACTTTAGCTAATCTAACTACTTTCCTGATATCTTCAATTGTTGTAGTAGGACAATCGTTAAACTTAATTATGCTGCCCTGTCCATCTATTTTTAGAATTTCTTTTCGAAGTTTTCCTCTTACCTCTTCAACTTTTTTGAGTTTTTCCGGTCCATGTCCATAGATAAGATATGCCGCATGGGATAAACAACAAGCTGTCTCTTCTTCATTTGAAAAAACTCTCTTACACCATCTGCTTTTGTCTCTATAAAGAGATTTTATAGATTTATATCTCGATTGCTTAATAGTTTTCATACACAAACATTAGTCTATTTTTTTAAGAAATCAACTCTTTTAATGCGGGAAGGTATTTTTTAATTTGCTTATCGGTGGGTGAATCAGTAAGATTAGCCAGAATATCGGCAATTTTGACCATTTTTGCATAATGGTTATTTTTTACCTTCTGGATATAATCCAAGTAATCCTGCCCCTTTTGTTTGGTCAAAAGAAAAACAGCATTAGCAATACCGGCTTCTACTCCAAGAGCTACAAGCTCTTCAACTGAATACTCTTTATTGTCTTCGATAACATCATGAAGCAACGCCACGGCTTTATAATCGTCTCCAAAGCCTAGAATCTCTTCTACAATCTTTGCAACCTTAATAGGATGCTCAATATAAGGTGTCACTCCGTCTCGCCTAGTTTGGCCTAAGTGAGCTTTAATGGCGATTTTTTCTGCTAATTTTAAAGTATCCATAATAAAATTTATTTAAATTTAGTATAAAGTTCACAAATAGACCCCGGAGAAGTAATATAAACAAATCTATTTTTAGCTGGAGTTACCCCATTAGGGGGAGGCTCTGTAGTTATTGGCGCAAGACATACCGTATTAATCTCTTTACCTCTTATTCCTTTTAGCTGCCCAAAATGAATACAGGTTCGGCACTCTTGCGTTCTATCGTTCTCTTGCATCGGTTTTAGCTTCCCATGCCGTAATCTTCCGTGGCAAGCTTAAATGCCCGCCCAAGCGCAATACGTGTGCCAAGGCGACGATTAAAACAATCATTGACATGACAAGACGCTTCACCAAAGAAGTTCTTATTCTCTGGAGTCGTGACTTCAACTCGCGTAAGCCCGCCATTCTGAACCAGATTCAGTTTCTTTTCCTTAATGACGGAAGTATGAAACAATTCATTCTCGCCTACCACAGGGCGGAAGTGCATAACACGAACCTTGAAACCATTCTTACGAGCATTTTCAACAGTGAACATATTGTTTTTCATAGTGTTAGTATTCTATCTATTTTTTAAAAAATGTCAATCGTAAAGCAAATCGGCGACTATCTTTCGATAATCGCCGATCACACTTAGCAGAAACGCCCCTTAGCGTCCCGCTTTGGCCCCTTTTTAGGCTTACTCTCACGAATCTCCTTGTAAGTCTTATTTTCTGGAGCATAATGAGAAGTAAAAGAGACATCCTCCCTATTCACTTCACGAATAACCTTATAGCGACAAAGGCGAATCTTTCCAAAGCCACCTTCGTCAGGAACCACTACAACGTCTCTAGGGTTAACCTTGACCATAATGTATCTATAGTCATTTTTTCCGTAGTCTCTCGCATAACCAACAATATATTTATCAGATCCAACATGCAATCCTGATCCGGCACATTCAAATTTACTCTTGTTTACCTTGTTCCTATCCATGTAAACAGTCTCTCCAACTCTATTAGAGACTTTACCAGAATAAATATCCATCCAATCACCACGAATAGCCTTACAAGCTACGAAATCGCCGTCTTCTGTAATTGGCAGGTAATGTGCTCCAATATAATTGTAAAGCGTATCCCGCGCCTCAATATCTGGATTCTGCATCAGCTTGTCAAGGAATTTAACAAGAGGCTTGTGAGGAATCCCCTCTGAAATGAAACTAAGAATCTGTTTAGTGACGCCGCTATTGAGAGCAACACCCTTATAGCGAACCTCCTTACCTTCAACAATTTCCACATTGAAACACTTTTCAATCGTTTGCTTTACCTCAAACAGTCGCTCAATCCCATTCAGACTGTTAGCTTTAATCTTTTCGATAATCTTCTTGAAATTAGGATGAGTATCGTGCGCAAGGAATCGCTTGCCGTTCTTATAAACCACTACTGACGTATTGGTGATATTGTATAGATAATTTGTATTCATATTGATATATTATGGCTATTTTTTAGAAAGTCAATTAAAAATGACAGAGTAGAGAATCTTCCTCGCCTCCGTTGAATTAAGTTCTTCAGCTTTAACGATTGACAGAACTGGATATTTTTTCAAAAGCTCAGAAGGATTCTTGACAGGATAAGATGCTTTTATTGCCTCCTTCATTTTGAGTAAATCAACGGAAGTCATAGATTCGATAAAACTATTATATTTTTTATAGGCGTCATTCGCATTCTTCCACTCAGAAATAATATCGTAAAAGTATTTAGCATTATTATTATTCTCAATTTCTTTTAGAATTGATTCATTTGAAAATATACCGAAAATACTCCTAAAGAATGAGTTTTTATAATAAGAGGCATGATCATTGCTATCATAATGGAACACGCTTTTAGCGACGATTGCCATTTGAATATCTTTTTCGTTTTGTTTAATAAAATCCTGCAAAGACTCAGAGTAAAAATCCTCAAAAGAATCAAGTTCGATACCTTCTTTTTCGAGTCTTTCCCATTCAGTGGTTGTAAGCCCTACAATAGAGTAATCGTCAACGCCAACGCCATGCAAAGTTTGAATTTGCTTTTTAAGCGTTCCTTTATCGGAATTCAATGCCGTTCCGGTGCGCAACACATAATAAACATTATAATAATCTGAATAGTCTAGGACTTCCCAAATATCCTGATTGCGCCTAAAGTTAACAGCTTTTTTAACGGTGTAAAGCTGATTCTTCTGTCTTTTATTGCGCTTTGTAGTAGACTTGTCGTAATCAAGCTCAGACATCTTTTTGCACTTGGAAAAGTCAACTCCAAATGTCTCTTCAGTCTCTTTAAATGCATTCGGGGCAACCTCTTCGATCAGAATAGTCGTGCCGCATTTTGTGTGGTTTCCGTCTATGTATTTGTCAAGTCTTTTCGAGGCATGAGTCTTTTTATCAAAAATGATAAATTCATAATTATTTTTCAAGTCAACGTAGCCGTAAGGCCCATATATCTTAGGGGAGCCATAACGTTGAGTAATAATGTAAAAAGAAATGCCTTTTGGCTCAAATCTGTCAGGGACAGAAACAGTTTTAAGGAATGAGTTGACTAGGTTTGAAATTCTCGCGAATCGTCCTTCATAAGAGAAAATAGAGGTTCTAATTTTAATCTTCTCAAAAAGGCTCTTGTTGTCAAATTGCTTTTGAATCTCAAGGCCAATGTCAATGTAAATGTTAGAAAGAGCCTCCTTAATGTTAGCGATGGTGGTTTCGTCGTAGTCCAAAGCTTCACGGTTGGCGGCAGTATTGATTTTGCCAATGGGGAATTGAATTACCAAGCCGCAGGACAAAAGATCATGATACTTCTGTTCCAAGTTAGGAATAGAACTGGCGTTAATAGGATACTCATAGACTGAACACCTAGCCGCAGAAGGACGACCCGCACCGAAAAGACTCCAATCTCTTCCACTGAATACTGCTGTTTCAGAAAGGTGAGCATAACTAGAATTGCCAAAAACAAGAGGCTTAACAATATAAGGCTTAAACACTTGTTGCGCCGTTACCATGAAATGATAAACGTAACTTGCATTAACTGGAATTTCCACGCAAAAACCATTCTTTTCGCTTGTCTTTTCTGAGCCAAGGTAAGCAATAGTAGGAATCCCCTTTGGATTATAGAAGATAGAATAGCTGCTCTTTTCTCCGTTCTGAACGGAATAGCAAAAATAAGAGTCGCACAGCGCAAGAGCACTCAGGCGACCAAGACCTTTTTCGCCGTTGAAATCATTGCTAGTATCTTTGGATGAATGGAAAGCAACGGTATAGTAATTCATCATGAAATCATAAGAAATGCCCGTGCCAAAATCCCTCACACGAAAGAGAGGATCGAGAACAGAAGGAAGGGTAACTTCAAAAGGAGAATCGGTATTTTTTGCCGCAACATGAGCATCATACGCATTAGCGCAAATTTCAGTAACCACAGCCCTAACCTTGTCGGTATAAAGGTTAGAAATGAGAGTTTTAAAGGCTTTCCCACCAGCCTTAATAGTAAACGTTCCGCTTTGCTCCGCAGGAATGTTACCTTCCGCAATTCTGTCTTTAATTTCTGTAATCATAGTGTTAATAGACTATCTTATTTTTATGGAATGTCAAATTTTAAACTTAATTACTGCATTTTCATATCTAACGAAACTAAAAATGCCCTAACCATTTAATAGCTAGGGCACTGTGTCCAAGAAAGAATTAAATCTTGGAATAAACTGCACTTGGACGACCACGCCCCGCAGCCTTCTCATTGCGAACAAACTTAATCTTCTGAGAGGCAATCGCGCTCTTCACTTGAGCATGAATGAAAGGTTGCTTCTTATTAAAAAGAAGTTGAAGATCCTTGATCTTAAATTCCCCATCAGGGAACGTGAACGTTTCAGTATTTACATTATTTGTATTTGTATTCATATCTTATTATATTATCAGGTTTTTTTAAAATGTCAATCTTCAACTGTCATTTGAATTTCGTCTTCCTCCTCTTTTCCTTTCGTCTCTGTTCCGATATTAGGTTGAGTCGGAGTAATCACTTGACCAAACAAGGAAGCGTAATCGCTAGAAATTCTGATACTTGCGGCTGGATTGAAATTCTTAATGATTTCGTCAACCGAAACAATGATAAATTTAGGCTTATTTTTAGATCCAGTTTTTCTTGGCATAAGATACCTTAGTCTATATTTTTAATAACGTCAAGACCTTTTGAGGTAATATGTCTCTTTGCGTTAATTTTAATCAATCCAGCTTCCGTCAAAAATGGCTCCACATTACCCATCACAGTAGCTTTAGGTAAACTAAGGGAATTAGCAATCGCAGTCAAAGACATTTCACCATTTTGCTTGAGAAGCTTCAATACATTAACCTCTGAATTACTCATTCCCAAAGGCTTGATATTCAAATAATTAACGAATTTATTCCACTTTCTGCGGTCGATAGTATCGCACTTTTCAATTGAACAAAATTGCCTAATATCGTCAACCAGACTAATTGCCGTTCTAGGAGTGTTTCGGGCTACACTTGCAACATCATTCTGAATGTCTTCTTCAATTGAGATATTGAATTTAGCGCAGCTATTGACGATTATTTCAGCAATTTCCTCGCACTTGTAAGGCTCAAGATCTACTTGCTTGCATCGCGTTTTGAAAGCTGGAGATAGAGCTTGAGGATCTGTCGTGGCGAAAAGGAATGTCTGCTTACAATGATCGAAATGTAATTCAATCTCATTGTGAATAAAAGAAGTTTTCCTTTCATTTTTAATGTCCAGAACTGAAAGCAGAAAATTCTTAACAGTTTTATCCATTCCATGACACTCGTCAATAAAATAGGTAACTTGCTCATCCTTATAGGGGATAATAGCCCTGTCAACAAATGCATCGGCATTTTTCAGGGAGCTACCATTGATTTCAATAAACTTTTTTGGTTTATTAGTTTCCTTATTGATAAGGTTACTTTTAATTCTGCGGGCTATCTCTGTTTTGCCCGCTCCCCGCTTAGAAGTCAAAAGGACTGGCGGGAAAAAACCGGATGAATTAAAGCCATTAAGCTGGAAACTCAAATAGTTTTTAACATTAGTTTGACCAACGATACCTTTGAAGTATTGCATAGCTCAAATCTATCTATTTTTTATAGAAAAGCAAGAACTAATAAACGCTATTACGTGACAAGTTGCTCTCTGGAGTTGCATGAAAAATAGCTTTTTTACTTTCTTCTACGTCTCCAAGCGAATAGACTATAGCTCTACCACCAAGAAAGCACCAGTCCATATCTATACCTGAATCTTTACATGCACTGAAAACGATGGCTTCTATACATATAGACGGACCAGAGAGCATTGCTACATATTTAGCTTTATTAAATCGTGGCGGCATTTTAGACTTCTGCAATCTAAAATTAATGGCGGAAAATAACTTTTTACTTGTTACTTCCGCCAATTGCTTTTTGGTAAGCTTATTCATTGGCTTGCGCAGTTTCAGGAGTAGCGGAAGTCATTTGCGACTCTTTAGCCAAGCGAGCGTTTGCGTGACGAATACGTTGAGCTTTGGCGATGCTTTCGCGCCCAGCCTTGCTCATTTTACGAACCTTCTTTGGTTTAGTAGCCATACTAACCCGATTAACATCCTCACCAGAGAGGATATCATTCATTTGGTTCTGCAAATCCTCGATTTGCTTTTGAATTTCCATTGCTTTTTGAAGTTTTTCAATTGTCATTTTCATAGTGAGAAGACTTTATCACATTTTTATTAAACGTCAATAGGTTTTTCTTCGATATCAATAACTGAGGACATAGAATATACAAAAATATCGCTCTTAACATTAGAAGAGAACACTTCCTCCTCTATAGACATATACTCTTTCTCGGCTAAAATCTTTGCCTCCTCAATAGCACCTTTCTTATTTCCCTTATATTTGTCTGGAAACTCGTTAAGAATTTTAAATAGATTAGAATTAACTAGGGATTTTTTAAGCTTTTCTTCTGTAGTGCAAAAGTATCCAAATTTGCCGTCTTTCATCCAATAGAATTCTCCGTCCGTGGCCCCATGATTCCAGAAGGAATAAAACTTCTCATTAATTTCTGTTTCATTATCTCCCTCTATGCCAATGTTTATTGAATTGGCTTTAGTTTCCCTAATTAATTTTAGCATATATTTAAAGATTTTTGTATTCGTAATAGGATGCTACATTGTTCTGCACTTTTGCGTAGTGCATTAAATGGGTGTCAATACATAAACTATTACCTTTTAAGGTGGGTATTCTTTGTGGAGTGTGGCCGAAAATCTGCTTCGCATTATCATTTGGAATGAATTCTCTCAAAAAATCACACCAAATAATGCCCCCAAACGGAATCTGCCCGCCGCGAGAGTAGCCTGCCCTGAAAAAATAATGAGATTTGTTTTTCTTGAGCAACCTAAAAGCATAATCGCTTTCTTTATTCAGAAAAACATCAATATCTTCGTTATTCTCAGGAAAATAGCTAGAATGAAGTCCAGCATGAGTAAAAAGAAAACCTTGCTCAAAATGAAAGAACTTCAATTTGCTCCACTCTTTTTCTGTTAGCTCTTCCTGAACGGCTTTGTTTTTACTTTCCGTGAAACCCGTGCATCTTGTATATGGGTTATTTGGAAATGCATAGCAAACATCATGGTTTCCCCACAAATGGATTCTATTCTCCTTATTTAAGCTTTCTTTAAGCCATTTTGCGGTCTTCCTTGCGTCAATATGAGAGTCGCCGAAATCATCGAAGTAATCTCCAAGGAAAATAACCTTGTCCGCACCAGCATTCTTGATAATCGTTTCGGCTCTATCTATCTTATTATGAATGTCTGGTATAATCAGTAAAACTTCAGTTCTCATAGGCTCATAATAGCTTTATTTTCAAATACCTCAAGCTAAAACTAGCCCTTTTTAATACAATATTTGACTTTGCTTGTTTTATTCAACTTTTTGATATATTTCTCTGCGTCAATTTTCCCCTCTTTAGTCATAGGGAATGCGCCGAAATTGCGCTCTCCAGCTTTAATTACGTAAAATTTCTTTCTGTTTTTTGTTTTTGGCATAAAAAATGATTCCTTATTAACAATAACTTAGATAAAAATAAAAGTCAAACCAATAATAGTTATGAAAATAATAGCTTGCCTGCCGGGAAAAAGTTACTCAGGCGAATTCATTAAGGCTTGGACTCTATTCTTGAGTAAATGTCTGGAAAATGGCATAGAAATAGCTTTATCACAAAATTATTCACCTAACATTTACTATGTCAGAAACTTATGCTTAGGAGGCGACATAAGAAAAGGAATAGAGCAAAAACCATTCCAAGGTAAAATAGAATATGATTATTTATTATGGGTAGACTCAGATAATATCCCTACTTATTCTGCATTAATTTCTCTCCTTAATAGAAATGTTGATATTTGCGCCGGAATCTATAAAATGCAAGATGGAAGGTTCGCCACTGTGAAGGAATGGGATACGTCAAGCCTTATTGAGAACGGAGAAATGAAATTTTGTCAAGACATAGATCTCAAAGATAAAACAGATTTAATAGAAGTAGCTTATACTGGCATGGGTTTCATGCTTGTCAAGTTTGGAGTATTTGAAAAAATGCGCTATCCTTGGTTTCAGCCGCTAAACCTTGACGTAGGCCGGATTAAGGATTTTGCTACAGAAGATATTTATTTCTGCCAGAAAATACAGTCTCTTGGTTTTAAGGTTTTTGTAGATCCCACCGTTAAAATAGGGCATGAAAAATGTTTTGTTATTTAGAATACTCTGAATAATTTAAGAAGTATAATACAAATAGTAATAACGAAAACTATCTCAGCTATCGCACCAGCTATGTTGTTGGCATTTTTATTATTCATAATTTTTTTTTGTTTCAATGTATTAAATCTTCTTTAAAAGAGGGAATAGTTTTAAACAGTTTATTATTTAAATGAAGTCATTATTTTCAAAAATTAAGAATAATTGAATTATAAAATTCCCATATAATACAATTATCTGTAAATATAAATGCTATGAGCAGACCTTGGACAAATGAGGATTCAGAAAGTCTAAAAAAACTTTACGGAACAATGCCCCTTAAAGAATTAGCTTCTATTTTAAATAGACATGGAACATATTTATGTATCAAAGCTAAAAAACTTGGCATCCAATCTAGTAAATCAAAACTAACAATGGAACAGCTATTTCTTAAGAAAAGCAATCAAAGAAGATGTTATAAATGTAAACAAATAATGCCTTTCATAAATGAATTTTTTTACGCTTCTAAAAGATGCTGTCGTAAATGTGAAAGAAAAATAGCAATTATTAATTTTTACAACTTAAAAAATAATCCAACTCTTCCTAAAGTAATGATGTCAAGGTTATATGCAAGTAAGTCTCGGGCAAGATCTAAAAAAATAGATTTTAATCTTGACATAAGCTATCTTCTTGTTTTATGGACAAAGCAAGAAGGAAAATGTTTTTATTCAAAACTTCCAATGAAAATAAAAATAGAATCTCGCTATGAAAACACTGAAGTTCTTTCTATTGATAGAATCGATCCTGACAAAGGATACATTAAAGGCAACATTGTTCTTTGCTGTGATGCAGTTAATACAATGAAGAATAATATGTCTTTGGATAAATTCAAGACTTTTATAAAAATAATTAACGAAAATTTTCAAGAAATGGCAAATAAGCCTTTAAGCACAACTCATTTGCAAAATTCAGATCAAATCTAGTAATAAATGCTTTTTTCTCGTAAGCTTTCTTAAGTTTTATTTCGAATTCGTTTATCATTTTTATTAAATCTTCAATCTTAAAATCTTCAGGGGCAAACTTTATTGATCGAAGTAATGAATAAATGCTTCTATCTTTATTTTTAATATTTGTTGGGAAAATTCCATATTCAAAATAGAACTGCCCCGCCCAAGAAAGCCTTATTAATTGGGTCACGTTTTTGGGAGAAAATTGATATTTGAGTATTTGTTCATGCCTTTTACATCCTGTTTTACTTTTTCTTTCTCCAAAGGCCAGTCTTTTTTCTCCCTGCATATAACCAAGAAGACATTTAAATAATCTTTCTGAATCTATAAGTTTGTGTCTATTTAATTGAGTCTCTTTCCAGATTTCACTTATTTCAATCCAATCCTCATTAAAAAGCAATTCAAAACTTTGAGTATTGCCCTGCCTAAGAAGACTTAGGGTATGCCTGAATTCAGTATAGAGTTGATCGTCGTCTTTATCTTGCTTTAAGGCATGTTCGTTCTTTCCTAAGCCGATGATATCGTTGATATTATCATTTAGGAATACTCCACGGTAGTCTACGTCGCTTTCTGGGCCATCTAGTCCATACATTTTAGATCCTCCAAGACACTTACAGATAATTTTCATATTCTAAGCGATTAAGCTCTTTAATATCTTCTTCAGTAACTTTCATACTTGTATAGTAACAGTTTTTTATTACTTGTCTACTCTTTGTTTTCTAACATTCCGCATGGGGAGCCGTCGATTTGCGTATATAAATCTAAAAATCTTTGACGACTAATCTCTTTAATGAAAGGGCCATCTGCAATAACAAAACTCGTATAGCCTGCGCTAATCACTTGATACAGAGTGGAGCCATTTTTATCTTTTACATATTTCCCAATTGCCTCTTCCGGTAGCCAAGGGCGCAAACTCGGAGGAAGTTTCAAACGGTAAACTTGATTAATATAAAAATTCGTTGTTATTTTTTTATACCAAGATTTCCCATTATCATCTGAAGCTTGAATATTTTCGATGCCATTTTCCATTGCATAACGATATACCTCAATATTATCTAATTTTTGTTGTTCAGTCAATTTCATATTTTAATATTCTTTATTTTTGCCAAAGCAATTACCCGCTGTTGCCATGTGGCGTGAGAAGTAAGCCAGTCGTCATCTGTTCTGTTGTCAAGATAGTTTAAGTAATCGAGACGTTGGCCCATTGTTAACGTCTCCTCAATCAACCAACAAACGTGAAGAAGCTCTGTGTCACATACTCTTTTCGGTTGTATGGGATATCCACTTGGCATCCAGTATAAATGATATCCATTAGGAATTACTTTTTCCCTATAGATAAATTTCGGCAACATTTTCGCCAATGCCCGTTTTAATTGAGTGTCGGTGGGATTAGTCATAATAGATGCTTAATGCATGTTAGAATTGTCCAGATAATGTTTACTAAAAGAGTTCCTGCGATAAAACCTTTGTTCCGTTCGTTAATATAATATCTATATTTTTAATTTTTGCAAGTGCAATCGTGCGTTGTTGCCAAGAGGCGTTAGTTAGCGCGAAATGGGTCATATACTTGCCCCCAAACTGACGAATTACATCCTCGTCAAGGGTTCGCACGTAATCTAATCTCTCTTCATCCCCTAAAATGCCCTCAATTAACCAACAAATGTAGGGAAGCTCACTATTCGTAACTTCTTTAGTATATGGAAATTTTTCTATTTTCCAAGACAAAAAATCAGAAACATCTTTATTCCCTCCCCAATAAAGCTTGTCGGGTAACATCTTAGCTAGAGCTTGCTTAAGCTGCCCTTCCATATATGTAATATTTTGGAAATCACAATCTCCAGTTTGACAACAGCAATTAGAAAATCCTAGTTTTAGCAAACATCCTCCGATGCGTTGGCAAAATTGAGTTTCGGTTGGGGTGGTCATAAATTATTCTTGATCTTGCCACGTTCCGAATGAATAAAGGCTCTGGCAAATCTGATTATGGTTAAAAATTTGTTTCTTGTTTTCGCCGGTTTTAGCAATTATCTTCCCGCGCTCTTTCGTTTCTTCATTCCATTCCCAAACTATCGTCTCATTGTAAATGACCGGCGGAATAATTGCGGCGGATGATTCTCTTTCTATCGTAGAAACAAGGAACCATTTATCCTTGTATCGAACATAACTTTTGATTTGAGTTTCGTTATTCATATCTCCACCCCATGTGTGGTCATAGTTCTATCTTGTTTGTTGCGCGGAGTTTTTCTAGTGCTTTATCTAATTCAGTTTTCTCTTGCTCACTTGGTCTTACCCAAGTTGCCGCCCTCGCAACTTCTATTAATTCAACGAGAGGGATTGCTTCCAGAATATAGTGGTTAATTGAAGTTGTCGCACCTTCATCGTGACTCCACTCTATTGCAGCTTTTTCTGCAAGCTCTTCTGCAATTTGTTGGGAGGATTTCATAGTTTTTTTATTTCGATTTCAGCTTCACTATTAGAAGTTTTATATCCATCTAGCTTATGATTTGATATACTATTTTTCTTGGCTCTATAGTCGTCAATGCACCATTTATCACTATCCGTTAGCCAATGGTTATCTCGAATTAGAAGAACACCGCATCGACAACACTCAGCTATATCAAAGTGTCCGAGTTTTTCAATATTAATAGGCTTATGAAGCCCAAGCCAGCATAAAATTTTCATATTTCTTTAAAATTGTCTCGGGCGGTGAGGATTTTCTTACACATTAACTTGGCTCCATGTGGATGCTGTAAAGAAAAATCGCTATGGATAGACTGCACATCCACCATTTCCCCCGCTCTTGTCATTCCCGCTTTGAAGGCGTCAAGTTGGATTGCTTTGATGTCACTAATAATTCCTTGTTTTGGAAATCCATCAAAGTGTTGATTTGCCCATTCTTCTGCTGTTTTCATGGCTTGATAAAGATAAAATTTTTTTCACCGTTTGTTGGATTGACTGTCCACTTGGCTACGCCTGCGGAGACACACTCTGCGCGATGGATTTTGATACCGCCCGTGCAGCCTCCAATTATTCCTATAACTAATCCAATAATAAAAAATTCTACACTATTACTTATAGACAAAAGATTCACAACCCCTCTCCCTCTATAAATTCAATTTCTATTTCTTTGCGGGCTAGAATGTCATTTTCCCCCTGAATTTGAGGCGTCATGGTTCCAATTACTGTATTCTCATAGATATTCACCCAATACTTAATTTTTCGCTTAACAGGAATATTTACAAGATCAAACGGATCTTCGCCATGTTTATTTCTAAGTCCAGTTTCGGGCCATACACTAGCTAAACTCCAACCGCCCCAACTATTCTTAAAGGCGTAGGTAAGAATCCCATTATCTACTCCAAGTATTTTGACATTTTCATTTCCGCTACGGGTTTTAACTGGTTTAGTATAGTCAAATTTCATATTAAAATCATTTTATGTTATTTTTTCAGAAAATCAAGTCTTAAAGTGCTAATTTCTTTTAGCGGGAGGAATTGAGTTATAGAGATCAATAGCTTTACAAGTCCCACAAAGAGGATCTTTTCCCGGCCCATGACAGCATTCTCCGTGTTTCGCGAGTGTGGCGCAAGCTTTTCTTAGTTTATCATTTTCAATCTCTAGGTCAATTAGTTTATTAATATAAATTGTATTGTCGAATTCCGAATCCGGTTTACATACATAAACCAAATAAGGATCTGGTTTGTCTGAGGTTTTCATTGTCCCTACAGTTAAACCTTTAGACTCAAGAAATGTTAATTGTTTTTGAGCTTTTTGCAATTTATCTCGATAATGGTCGCGCTCTGCCTGCATTTGAACAACAATCTCTTTTTGATTGTTTCTCTCTTGCTCTATTTTGTGGGCGAAGTCTCTAGCTTCCTCAAGTGTTTCCCATTGCGCACAGGCTGCGTCTGATTCTGACGTATTTGAGTTCATAAATTAAAAAGTTGAGCACGGCAGGATTTTAACCTGCAAATCCCTTGTACAAGGAATATTTATTGGGTTTCTCAGTTGTATCTAATAGGGCAAATCCCTCCCTTGCTTTTTACATTCCGCCACGCGCTCATAAATTGGTGCCCCGCTAGGAATCGAACCTAGTTTCTTCGCAATACTACTTTACCGCATAGGACGTTACTAAAGCCACGTTCGCTTGTTCTCGTTCCCTGTAGCGTTTCGCCTTGGCTACAGCAAGAATCTCACTTGCAGACCAATCTCGGGGCTAAATTAAAGTTTTGGATACGGCAAGATTTGATACTTGTAATTTATCTTGATAGGACTCGAACCTACAGTCCTTTTTCAATAGGAAGTCCTGTTTATACAGGTAGAGCGTCCCTACCACTCACAGCAAGATTGCGTCTACTTCCGCCACGTATCCATTAAAAGTGAATTGACTGTAGTTGTCATTGAGTTCTTACATCCAGCATTATACTGGGCCACGCTCATATGTTTACATATTGCAACTACAGTCAAATTGAATTCCCCGCCGTGAGAGTCTGTCTTTCTTCGGTTTTAATGTGACAGTAACCGCTTCTATTGCTCTCTCACACTTCTCTATCTTTAGACTCGTCTAAGTAGATTCTGCCAGCACAGGCACGGGGAAATATCAAAAATCAATCAAATTCATCGTAAGCATTATCACGGCTATAAACCGAAAAAGTCACCGTAGGACCAATTCCGAAAGACTCTTCAAGACTACTAAAAACAATCGTATCGTCGGCAACTTGAGTAGCCTGAATTTGAGAGCGAGCCTGATCGGGATTGACTACGCTGAAGATAATAATACCTCCTTTCGGAATACGCAAGTCTTTAACTTTGCTAACGCCATTAAAAATTAAAACCCTACCAACAAGTTTTGGCGCGAAATCAGAAGTAGCCGCCTGAGCCTGCCTGTTTTGGAAATGTGCGATACGTCTATCCGCGCCATTCAATTGATTTACTAGGAAAAAGGAGCCAACAATGGCAATAGCCGAAGAAATAAGAGCCAAGTTAAGAGTATTTTTATTGTTCATTTTTAATTATATTTTCGTTAATTTTTATTGATTGAGGCATTTCTTCTGGATTAGTAGGAGTTTTTCCCGTATCCAAGAACTGCTTCAATATCTCATTTATAACAGCTATTTGCTTTTTGTCAAGACACATTCTGAAAGCGGGCTTCCCCTGCATATCAATATTCACGCCAAGCCAGAGAACTTCCGTCTCTTGAACTTTATCGGCCTGAAAAGAGCACTCGGCATTATTAATGTCCCAGAAAACTCCTATTTTGGCACCATTATGATCTATAAATTGGATTTTCATTTTATTTTAGTTAATGATACTTTAACATTATCTATGGAAGCTTTTGCTGCGAACCACGGTGGACATCTATTAGAGTTAATAAAATCAAATACAATTGACTGAATAAAATGATTTTTGTATTTATGCAGTTTTAGCTCTGAAAATGTAATACATAAATCATAATTCTCTACAGCTTCTACGCTCCATTTTTCTTCGTAAGAAAATTTAGAATCACTTACTTTGAATAAGAACTTCTCTTTCATATTAGCAGTCTATCCATCTTTTTTTATCGGAATCCTTCATCTGAACTTTAGCTTTTAAAAAATCTGCCTCAAGCGAAAATTCATCAAAATCGTCAGACATTGAATTATATGCTTCCTGCGCTTCCTTTACGGTTTCCGCTTGAATTTCCATTACGGAAGTAAATACTATTCTAAATTTTCTTATACTAACTTAATAAATTAAATATGACGGATTTTCCTTCCTGCATTTTAAAATTTCTAAAGGAGTTACTTCTCTTTCCGCGTAAAAATAGTTAGCTAAAAAGGTTCCTAAAACCACTTTCCTACTTTTATGAAAAGTAAAAACGAATCCGCGCTTACGTTTCCAAAAATTATTAACAAATCCAGTTAAATTTTCCAAACCCATTTGACAAACCGCATCTTGATCCCAAAGCATTAATACCTCTTTTACTGGAGTAAGGCTTCTGCATTTTCCTTTCAAAATTACTTTTTTGGGGTTCTCGTCATAAAATGAAATAGCGTCTTTTAATTCTCTAAAGACAAATACTTTTGAATTTTCAAATTTGGGATAATTCTTTTTAAACAAAAAATAATTTTGCTTACATTCCTTTGGAATGTCTCCAGCACTAATAAAATTATTATTATTTTTGGCCACCACTTTATAAACAGTATATCTCATATATTTAAATATCTAATTTTTCGCAAAGAGCTTTTACTTCTTCAAAAGTTCTGTTTTCATCATCGTTCCACGATGCTATTTTGTCTCCAATGTAACTCTTAACTTTAATAATAACCCTCCTCCTACTGTCCTCATCGCTATAACATTTATTTATGGCTCCAAAAAGGCACCAGCAAGAAGCATTATTGTCGTTTATAGATACCCATTTACCGTTCTTATCTCTTGCTGAAGTTTTTTGCGTCCACTTTTCTTTTGTTGAGAAAAACTCTTTGATTTTCATATTTAGAAGATAAAGTATTTTTACTAAATGTCAAGGGTTTAAAAACCACAAAGCTTTTTTAAGCGGCTCCGTAACGCATTTAATTCCTTCTTTTCTTCCCTGTCCATAAACGTCTACAACGATTCTCGTTAGAATACTACATAGCCAAGGATAATGCTTCTCTGGGTAATCTTTTACAGTAAAAGAATGTCTTACTCCATCCACTTCCAGAACAATTCTTGGAAAATTTTCATCACTTTTGTCTATTTCTGCACATTTTATATTCATAAAAAAGATGACCCTAGCCGCTAACACGCGAATCTAGGGTCTTGTTTAATACAGGCTTTTAGCTTTATCGAACTAAGCCCAATCGTCTCTTAATCTAATCCCAACGTTTTACCGCTAAACTAGCGGGGCTAAAAATTGATATGGTGCCCCGCGCCGGATTTGAACCAGCGTATTTGGTTTAATTAACGACTCTCTTATTTCGACTTCTGTATTGGGTTTTTCAGCTTAGGGTAATAACTTGACATTCAATTTTAACTTGACTGCCTTAGAAACAGTTTTTAACCTTAACCTGAGTGGCGGTTTCCCGCCTACCCTAAATTACTTGCCAAAAACGTAACCAATAAGAGATTCTCCAATCTTGCGATCCTTATCAGTTTCCACTTCATTGGCGCGACTACGAGCCTTACGAACTGCTCGGCCCAAAATTTCAATCCGGTTAAGAATATCAGACTTTTGCGCTGGAGTCAACAATCCGCTCCATTCCTGTTCTTCAATTTCGCCAATTTCAACGTCCTTATCGACTAATTGAGTTTGCGCAGGATGCTCTACCGTAGGAGGATGAAGAACAATAACGACCTTCTCCTTCTTCGTGCGCTTCTTCTTAACTGAACGCGCAACGAAATACCCCTTGCCGCGAGCTTCATCAGGTCGGAATCCCTTTGCCGGATCAAGGGTAGGTGCCGCAGCAACGAGCGTTGCAAGTTCCGTAACGCGCTTTTCAAGTTCGAGAAGAGTTGTAGCGGGAACACCTGTTACCAACGTAACTCCATCTTCCGTAACAATATCGGCCCGCGCAATTGTATTGGCTTCGGCGATTTGATAGGAGGAGTCAATTGCCTTGATAAGGAAGGGTTTGATTGCCTGAAGTTCCTTCTCTACCGTAGTCTGAATATCTGATTGACTTTCAGTGACAGAAGATCCTTCTCCTGAAGGAGTAAATGTAACTCGCTTTTCCTCAAAAAGATGTCGCTTGCTCTCGAATGATTTCGTCAGATCAGCGCGAACTTTTGAAGCCTGCGTCTCAAGCCCGCCATTAACCGCGAGCAATTCATGTAGTTTTGTCTTGTTATTTGCCATATTATTTATATATTACTTGTTTTTTAAAAATGGTCAATACAAAATAAAAACCCCGGTTTTAAGCCGGGGTATGATAAACTATTATTCTTTACTTAGCTGGAGTCTCGTTAAGCTCCAAGTATGGCCACCTGCCCTTTTCCTCTTCGCTAACTTCGCTCCACTTTTTATGATTACCGGGAGTTTCCTTAATCTCGTCAAGCTTTGAGAAAAATTGCTTTCGGAAAGAGGATAGCTGATCTACAATTTTCTTAGTCTTATAAGTCTTACTAACGAGTAGACATTGCGCGGAAACCGTGCTTACAGAGTTTGGACTCATTTTATTGTAAGTAATCGAAGTGGGTTTGTAAACCTGCTTCAAACGATCTACTACTCCGCTAGGGAAACTAAGCAGCTTATAGTCGCGACCAAGCTCTTCAAGATTAGGCAGTGGCGCGGCACCGACAAATACGGCAGCATCAATAACCCCGCTATTAAGCGCATTCATTACATCTGCACCCTTCTCAAATTGTGTCACGTCATAGCCAATTTGAGATTGAAGCCTAATAACCTGTGCTGTTACATAGCTTCCTCCTGCTGCACCGACCTTCATTCCTTGAAGAGAAGAAACGTCATTGATAACAATAGGCTTCGCGCCGAAACCACCAAATCCACCAACAGCCCTCTTTGAAGTGCTCAAAGCTAGAAAATGAACATCTTCGCTAAAAAGAGCCAAGAGAGTCTTAAATCGGCTAAGATCCTCTGTCTGACCTCGAAAGTAGATCACATCAGAATGCATGAAAGCTGCATAAACTCGATTATTTACCAAAAGATCCAAATTTTCAATAGCTCCGTGACTTGGAACTTCCTTGAATACAATTCCAGAATCCGTAGTGACTGCTGAAATCTGCTTCAAGAACTGCTGATAAGTTCCAGAGGAAGACCCTGCCGCTACAAGAAACTCAGTCTGAGCGTGTGTATTTGCGCCGATAAACAGCAATGTGATAAGTGCGATTATGTTTTTCATTTTGTTTTTCATAGATTATTGAATTTTAATGTTAAATTGGCTATTGTCTTGATATTGTTGAGTAGGCTGCTCTTGATCTCTGTTCATTATCAAAAACAAGATACCAAGAATTAGAATCAAAATTAATGTAGCGATTACTCTAAATTTCATAGTCTCAGTATCGTGTATTTTTTAAAAAAGTCAAGAGGGCAAAATAAATTACTTGCCCCCTTTTGTTTTTTTTCAATTTTAGAACGAAAGACCAATACCGACGTTATAGGTTAGCGGGCGATGACCTCTATCTCCAGTATAAATACTATAATTCAATCCAGCATAAATAAATGCATTGTCAGAAGTATAAAACTGCAAGGAAGCCTCTGGTCCCGTTCGGAATAGCGGCGAAGAATGCAAGTCATACGAAATTCCGGCACTCCAACCAGTATTCAAATACAACTCCTTAAACAAATGAGTATTCCAGTCAGCGAACAAGTCTGTGGCACCCGAGAAACTCGGCTCCCAATAGACTCCTTGAGAGAGTCCAACCCAAACTTCCGGCCTAGACTCAAATGGATTACTAGACAAGGAAACATCCAGCCCTACGTTGTTTTTCCCGTTAATGTAACTTCCGCCGCCACCGAGAGTCAATTCGTATCCCCCAAATTCCTTGGCACCAGAAGAATTCGTAGAAACGCATGTCGCACTAACAGTAGCATTAGTGTTCGTTGACGCAGACGCATTCAAATTAGCGAATGCAATCGCAACAGTGATGATTAATGTATTAATTGTATTTTTCATAAGATCTCAATCCTATCATGTTTTTTAGAACAGTCAAACGAAAATAAAAAAACCGTTTCCCTTTTGGAGGAAACGGCTAGTCTACTATATTTTATATATTTAATCGCTATTCATCGGCACCACACAGCTAAACATAATAAGCTTAACAATCGCCATTACGTTAGGTTTAGGCAGACTATTACCTACTAGATCCACCTTCACTTTCGACGCAAGAGTCACGCCATTTCTAATAACGTCTTGATATACCATCGTTCCGGTAAGTGAAGCTACGCTATTATCAACCTCAAAAAACGATGACTCGTCCGCCCGCTTTCCTCCTTGAAAAACTTCGTTGCCATTCGCCAATGGTTCGTTATAGCGCAAATCAAACTCGTATCTTCCTTGACCATCAGTAGCTCTCTTTGGGGACTCTATCCAACGAATAACACCTGATACGCGATCACTCTTAACTGTTCCTGAAACATCCGTAAACTGAACAGTGACATTATTCCAATACCAAGCACTCTTATCGTAGTCGTAGAACAGATCCCCGTTAACTGTAACTGGTTGATAAATTTGAGCAGGACCAGCAGCGATGATATGCTGGCGAAACTCCATCTTATCGTATTTATTAAGAACAGTTATATCAGCTTTTCCGTTAATCATTCTCACAATGGGGATAGCCTCCTTCTTTAGTTTGTCAAGCCAGTCAGAGGGACGATTCAATGGCTTGCCATTTGCGTTACCAGAGAACTTGCTTGTAAAGCCACCACTTCTACCAATAGGTAGGACATCAACGCTAAGGTTATTGAAGTTATAAACCCCCTCTTGAGAGATAGGAACAGTTCCCAGCATCTTGCCAACCATTCTTACATCTTGTGCGTTTCTTGGATTCACTACGCCAAGAGCCATATCATATTTGAGCTTACGGTTCTGAGTAACGCTCTTAGAGAATGTTCCCTCAACGATTTGAGGATAGTCGTAAATGTTACCAATAAATACAACGCTGTTATCAACATTAATGTTAAAATGATAAACGTCATTGGTTCCCTTTTTGTCTGGAAACTGTTTTGTAAGATAGGAGATATTGATATCTCCATTTACTTTAACCGGCGCATTTGATTGAGAGAATCCAATTTGAATGAACAAATTAAGGATAATAATTGCAATTATGTTTTTCATATTTTATTGATTTTCTTCGATTTGATCTACGGAAACTTCTTCGCTTTTATTGCTAGTAAGGATAAACAATCCAAAAAGAATCACAACAATAATCACTAAAGATATTACTTTGTATTTCATTTGATTACAGGGACAAGGGTTTAAGAGAGCCGTCTTCGCTTGATTCCTTTTTCGAGATTTTAACCTCTTCCTTTTCGTCCGCTGGGGCGTTAAGGAGCGATGTTTCAAGCTCAGAGAATGCGCGATTCATCCCGTCCTGAATAGAGAGCAACGCGACATCGTTCATGATCTTCGTCTGGAATTCCTGACCAAGATCAAATAGCTCCTGAGCCTTGGCGAAAGACTTTGCAATCTCCCATTCCTGTCTTTTTTCTTCAATAGTCTGCTCAAAAATTTCCAACTCCTTTTTGGCACGTTTATAGGCGGCACTTCGGACATCAATCAATTGCTGAAGCTTGACAAGCTTTGGCTCGAAATGGCTAGGCTTTCCGGGGAACTTCTCCTTAAAGGTAGTAACCTGACCATGAACGTTCTGCAACACAACATACGTATCGCGAATATTAGTCTCTCTCGCAGCTAATTCCTCCTTACGACGCTTCCATTCCGTTTCAAGTGTCTCAATAGGGTTTGCGGCAGCTTCGGCTTTCAGTGCTTTAATTCTCCAATTGCCGATCTTTACGGCGACCAATGGAGCAAATTGAATTGCTGCAAAAGCAATCACAAATGCTACAATAAGCCCAACCAAGCCTTTAATAGCAATGAAGACGAATGGGGCGACAACGAAGCCAATTACTGAAAAAATCAGCAGCTTCACCAATGTTTCTGTTCTTTGTTTCTTTTGTTCAATAGATATAGTTTTCATATTTTTATCAGTTGCTATGTTATTTTATTTTTTTGTTTTAGTCAATGTTTAATTTTCAATAGCAAAAGGCTCAGACAATATTTTAAAGCTCATTCTGCCACCTAAAACCTCGCTTTGTTGTTCTTTACAAGGTCTGCATACTATACCCTCTGCGCTGACGCCCTTTAAATATTCTTGCTCGTTAGCCATATTAATAAGCTGCTCTAAGCTGAAATTAAATTTTCCTGCCCAAACTACAGGGACAAATGGTAAATTATTTTCAACACAAAATTCCATGAAAACATCAAAATCCGCATATTTACGATGCTTTATGCTAAAAAAGTTAAACAATGCAAGACTTATTTTTTCGGCTTTCATTGGGTTCTTTTGGATTCCCGGTCCATAGACTTCACCTTGCACAGCATAGTCTCCGGGGAATTTAGCTCTAAAAGCTCTCAAAGCTTCTTCTATTTTATATTCTCTAGCAACTTTCCAAAAACCATTCCCCTCTTCTTCTTTTAATTCTAAATTTCTGGAGCAAACTCCGAATTTTTCGTCTTTAAGATAGAAGGTTCCGCTACTTCCATCCATTTTTAATGTAATACAAGATTCCTTGCCTTGGAGTTCTTTTATTACATCTGGATAGGTTCTACCATTCAATTCGTCTGTCCTCTTTAAAAAAGATGGGAAACTACCTTCTACTTTTCCGGCTAATTGTGCGGGAACCGGCTTTTCATATTTCTGAATACCAGTTTGCTCCGTAACGTCCATTCCTTCGACAATACTATCTTTGTCCAAGAGAATATTGATAGGTAACGCAAGTCCTTCGGAATACTGCCCCTTAAGGCGAATGGTTTTTAATCTAAAATTCTTATTTCTAAGAAATTCATATTCTGGTTTTTGTGGCAAAATAGTATCGGAATAGTGATAAACACATAAATCGTTTTCCTGAAACTCATTTTTCTTGACGACTACCTTATAACCAAGGATATCCGCAACCAAAATGTTATCTGCCCCTTCAATAGGGGAAAGCTTTTTTATTCTTTCTATACTAGCTAATTTCATATATTATAATTATCGTTTTGATTAGTGAAATGTCAATTTAAAATCTATTTTAATTGAAAATATGCATACCCTACATTTTCATATTCTTCAAATTTTAATAGCCTATGACTTGTGAACTTATCCCTAATCCAACTTAGATTTACAATAGGTTTATGATATTCTATAACTATATACTTACATTTACTTAAAAAATATGCTTCTAGAGGATCTGATAAAAGATCATACTCTGCCCCTTCTATATCTATTTTCAAAAGATCGCATGGTGTTGACATGAAAGTTGCCCATGCATCGGAGATTCTAATTTTTTCTTCTCCTAATTCCGAGCCGTAAACTATTTTAGACTCTGGAGAATGACTGTTTTCTATAAATTTACCTCCGCTATATCCAACTAAACCTTTTAAAACATATACATTATCGGTGGCAGAATTAAGCTTTAAATTTGATAGACACTTTTTTATAGCCGTATCGCTTGCGTCTACAGCCATTCCTGAAATTTTATTCTTAATGTTATTACAAAGCCATAATAAAAATAAACCTTTATTACATCCTACGTCATATACATAATTAAAATCCCATTTAAGAATTATATCTGAATAGCCTAATCCATTCTTAATTCCATCTTTATTTGATTTCCAATCTTCTAAATCATAATTAAGATATTTTATTTTACCATAACTATTCAATTTAGGATATGTAAAACAATATTTGTTTATTTTCTTTACAATTTTTTTGTACAAGGAAGTTTTTTTGAATTTATTAATCATTTTGCTCCTGTGCAGTTTTTACATATCGAATAAGGTGTGCCGCCATTCCTAAGCTCTTTTCTAGCCTTTTTCCATTTTTTATTCCCTCTCCAAATATCTAATATAGGCTCATGGATAACATTTCCTTCTATGTTTTCATGTTTGTAATCGCAGCAGCAAATAGATATATCTCCGTTAATTCGTATCGGTAAAACTCTTTTTGGGCTATTACAGTATCCAAGCTTAGGATTATTAACTGCTACTACTCCAGCAATGTTCATTAATTCCTTCTTATCTATCTTTGAATAAGTGAAAATATATGGATATTTATCACAAATAAGCTTTATTCTTTCTTCCCATCCCGGTTTAAGCGGTGGATGCTGAGTAATAGCAACCCTTTCAACTCCAGATTTTACCAATCTGTCAGCCAGTTCCATCGTCAAAAGATCTCCATTCGTAAAAATAATAGGCATTGACTTCGGAAGTTCTCTTTTTGTTTTTTCAATAAAAAAACATATCTCTGGATTAAGAAGAGGCTCGTTTAAATAGTGATATCCAACTGGACCAGCCCAATTGATTTGTTTTAGTCTACTGATTATTATATTAAAAATACCAATACTTATAAATTCTGGTTTTATCGGCGCAACGCTATTTGGGCAGTAATAGCAAGCCCTATTACATTGCGTGGAAGTCTCTATCCAGATAGCTTGAGGAAAGCGAAAATCTCGATATTTTATAAAATTATATACTGAAATATATAGTAATTTTAATTTAAAAATTAGACTAAAGTGATTGAATCTCCTTAAGAAAGAGAGAGCTATATTTCTCATTTTATTAAACAGATGATTTGTCCTCTAAATCTGCCTTCAAAAACGCAACAGCGTAAATTAAAGGTATAAATATATAAAATTTATCTGTTTTGGCCATTAAATAAAAAGAAAATGAACAAAATAAAATATCATATAAATTAATAGTTTTTCTGGCTAAAAAATTGTTTACTTTTGTCAAAACTGTTTTCATATATTCATATTATATCCTTTTTATAAAAAGACAATAAAAAAACCCAGAAATCTTTCGACTTCTGGGCTTGGCTATAGACTCCGCAAATTACTTAGGTTGTTCTTCTTTTTCGCCGAACCTCTGGACAGTTTTACCGGCAACAGCCACGCCAAACATGGTTATAACACTTTCTGGCACGGGCTGCAAAGCTAGAGACTTAACTGATAGATAAATCCAAGGAACAAGAATACCAAAAGCCCAAGCTATTAAAATTAACCTAGAACTACTTAGTCCACCGCTATTATCTTGAAAGAATTCTAATAATTTATTCATATTATGATTTACACATAATATGGGCATTTTTTACCACTTTCTATCTTTTGAAGATAGATGTCAGCCATTAGCCTAGTTTATTAATGATATCCATATAATCGCAGTCAAATAGTATTAAAAACCCGCTTTGATGAATGAATTTTACTCCGTCTAAATTTTTACATACATTAAAATCAATTAATGGGTTTTTTCTGGTAAGTCTATATTTACCATCTATTCTAGTATTTAAAGCTAAAGTAATATCAACTCCGTTTTTCTTTTCAAACTCAGAAGCGGGAATTGAATGTGTAGCCTCTACTTTTAAAGAAGTATAATCTGCAATAGTTAATCCATTCGTCAATTTAATAATTTTAGCCTTTTCATCTACTTCTTCTTTGTAAATTAAATATTCTTGATAGGAGTCTACTATAAAATCACCAATTGATGTCATTATACTCCCCAAATTGCTGGTTCTTTCTACTTCTGTGTATCCAGAGAATATATCTATCATTGCTTTTTCCACGGGAGAAAATACAAAAGGAATAGATTCGTTTGGGCATTTTAAAAAATTAGCTAATTTTTCAGGACCGCAATGATCGTAAATTTCAGTAGCCTTAATCCAAGGAGTAGCATTATAATTTCTCATTCCTAGATAATCCAATAAAAGAGTAAAGGCACATTGTTCCCCTCCTTTAATTTGATGGTGATCAAAATTAAGAAGATCCTCAGAATGTATTTTGCCAAAATCGCAAATTATACAATTTGGATCATTAAGCTCTTCGTCTGTCGGCCAAGTCTTTCTTTGAATCTTATCAACATTTGACAATGATAAAATCAAACAAGCACAAAGGAAATCATCTAAATGAGCATACCCGTCATGAACTATAGCCTTGGTTACTCGATCTAAATTTGGAATTAATTTTTTCATATTTTTAATTGCAATTTATATTATTACAAATACCCCTACCCCTAGAAGTATAATTAAGGCGACCGTTGCATTTATAACAAAATCCAAAGAAAGCCCAAATTTTTCTCTTGTAGTAAATTCTTTTATATTCTAATTTTTGCCAGTTCACAAGCTTAATCTATATATTTGTTAGAGTTTTCGGACACTTTTTCTGGATCTATTCCTAGCAAAAATTGAGTTAAACAACCATTGCAAGCGTAGTAACCTTGATTCGCGTATTTAAACATTCTTCTAAGGCTTGCGACCGGATAAGTAATTTTATTGACAACTATTCTTTTGTTAGCAATATCCCATAGCGCGAAATCTGAACAGTAAAATTCCTCGCCATCTGTTGCTAGTTGACAAAGTGTAAAATCGAAAGAATCCAGCAGCGATTCAACTTTATCGTAATATTGAATACTTATTAATTGATAAATAATACCTTCATAAAGGATACTTCCATCTTCCGCTAAAATATCAACAACGAGTTTAAGATTGAACTCATTTTTAGTTTCTGACTTTATCTTAATATTCTTATCAGATTTAATTCCTACATAAAATTCATCGAACTTCTCTTTAGATCTGAAGAAAAAATCAAAATCTGAATCCATTTTAGCACCAGTAATCATACGTCTGAGTGCTCCTCCCGCTAACCAACCATATTCTTTAATTTCTGGAGTATAAGCCGTCATTACATCATTAAACAGATTAAATCCTTTTGTAGCTGTATTTACCCTTGTTTGTATAAAATTGCCTAATTTAAATGTTTGCATAATTTTATCTTTTGATTTCGAAATCTTTGTTACAAATAGAGCATTTTATCACGTATTTTCCTCCGTATTCAACCTGAATGGGAGTATGGTGTCTGCAATGCCTCGACTTACAGTAAGCCTCGCTTACACCTGTAACATCGCATAAAAATTTTAAAAAATTCCAAATAATATTCATGATTAGCTTAAGTCCTGTTCTCTGGCGCAGATTAAAACTCGAATTCCTGAATTTTCAAAAACCTCTTGAATCATCGTATTAACGATATTCCAGTTTCCTCCCGCCAAACCACATTGAAATTTATAAGGAATACCTAGCGTTTTACATCCATTAAATTTTACGCCAAAACTATTCCGAACGGCCTCAAGGACTCTGTATGTCGCTTCATAATTACAGGCGCGAATGTCAGTTCGCGGCTCAAACTGACAGTAACCATTTACCACATATTTGATTTTACATGGAGAATAGTTTGGCTTGGTTATTCTGGCAAAAGAATAAGTTCCTAATTTCTTTCTGTCGCCTGATTTAGTCGCTTCATCGGCAATAATCGCTTCTGGCAAAAGCTTCCTTATCTGCCCCGCAATGCCAGAATACATTGCATTGCAGCAATTAGCTCCATGAAGCAAGACATCTATATTCTGCTCAAAAATATCACCCGTAATAAGTTTTATCATAAAAAAATCGTAGTATTTTTATCTACTACGATTATGTTACTCTTTCTTTTTCCAAAATCAAGCCTTTTTAGTATAAATAAACGGAGTCCAATCTTTGTGCCTTATTTCTTCTGGAATAAAGCACAAAACAGGAGACGGCTCTTTTGGTTGCTTAATCAAATTAAGGCCGACTTCATGATTAAACTTGTCGCCTTTTTTTGAATTAATGTTTTTGTCAGCGAGAACAACGTTAGTCCAAGTATCTTTTCCCCCCTTCGATTTAGGGACCACATGATCCAAGTTGCCCGTTGACTTTGTTAGTTTTTTACCAGTATATTGGCAGACTCCTCCGTCTCTCTCCCAAATTGCCTGAGCGGTAAATCTCTTCACCTTCTTAGGCACTTTGCTAAAGTTAACGGCAATTAAAACCGTAGGAACTCTAATAGTTCTTTTTGAGGTATTAATAGACAAGTCCCCTTCGCGCACTGGAAGGTCTATCCACTTATCAAAAGTCAAAGGCTCGGCAAAAACAAGCTCATTTGGATCTTCTTTAGAAAACTCAATATTCAATGCGAGCATTGGCGGTGAGCCTTCCTCTCCGCTACCACCACACATTGCTATCAATGCGTCTTTGACAGACTTTTGGCCGATTGCCTCCCAATGAGAGTTAAGCACCAAAACTATTTTGGCGTCAATTATGTTCATTCTTCTTTTATACTACATTTTTAAAAGAAGTCAATAATTTCTCAATATTATACTTGCCTATTACGTTCATGCTATGAACATGGCATTCTGGAAGTTTAAATTTATTTTCCTTGCAAAATTCAATTAAAAATTCTGCGCAATGATATCCGGTTTCTTTATCTATCTTAGAGTAGTCAAAACCTTTAAAGGAACTATTAGCATATATCTCATAGTGAGACGGAGTTAAATCATGATCAAATGAAACTATGCTCGGCAGTCCCGCCTTCTTTATTGTTTTTTTGAAGTCTTCATAATTTCTAACAATTACCCAATCAACTGGAGGAAGATCTAGCCATTTAACGTCGCTCGGTTTTCTTACGTCGTCTAAAAATAGATTGTATTTCATTTTTTCTTTAGCGTCTTTTTGCCCTTACAGGCTGGGCATTCAGTTTTTTCGGCTACGATGAATCCGGTTCCGTTGCAATAAGAACATTTTTCGCTCCAATTTATTTCAGAGTAGTTATCTCTAAAATTCTTTGAGAAATTATTTCTGGGCCTAGAACCTTTTCCATTCATAATTAAACAACAGATCTACCGGATTCTTTCCAAGAAGAGTCTGAATCTACCTCATTGTTTCTATCTATTGCAGATTTTATTATGTATGATTTCATGGAAACTTGCTCCATTTGATTCAACATAGAACTCATATCCTTTGGGAAGCATGTTCCGCCAAAACCAAATTTTCCTTTATTACCCGGAACTTTCGTATGGCTCGCCCCTATTCGGCTATCTTTGACTACAGCTTCAATTACTGAGTTATAATTAAGATACGTCTTTTGACAGAATTCATAAATTTCATTAAAAAATGAAACTTTTGTGGCTAAAAAGCAGTTTCTTGTTAGTTTTACAAGTTCGGCCTCAGAAGAAGTAAGAAAAGAGATTAGATTACTATCTATCTTGGACGCATCAAAAGCTAAATTAATAAGTTGTTTTATCTCCTTTTCGTCTTTCTCATTTTTAGCCCCAATAATCCAATTTTGAGTATTTTTGAAGTCATTTTTCCAATTAGCTTCCGTAAGGAACTCAGGGAAAAAAGATACGTTTTTGCTGCTACAGAAACCTACAGGAACAGTAGATCTTACAAAGACAGAGCCTTTATAATTTAGCGACTTTAATGCCTCTATCGCATTAGAAACAATATCAACATGGCATTTTCCATCGCTTGACATTGGAGTCGGCAAACAAATGAAAACCACTTCGCATTCAAGTAGATCCAAAAGTGATGAAACCCCTTTTGAGCACTTTTCTTTATTTCTATCATAAATTAATACCTCTACGCTAGGACATTCAAATAATGCTGTCGCTCCACCCACAAAGCCATTTCCCACGATTCCTATTTTCATTATATATTATTATATTGAATCCTTATGGAAAATCAAGTTTTTTCAAGGACTATTTACTAAAATAGTATTGCTACTGTCTGACTCAAGAGAATTTAATGCTTTTATTTTAATGTAATAAAAAGTCTCTTCTGGATTAAAAACGCTAAAAGCTGCATTTTGCCACGGATACTTTAAAAAAGATACAGAAGTAAACTTTGCGTAAGTTTTATTACTTGCATAGAGTGTCGCACCATCTATTTCGCTAATAGGTATGACATTATTCGATATTGAGTTTAATACGAATGATATGGAAATAGGCTGTGGCGGGAGCGGAATTGGCATAGTTAATGTAGCGGCTACTATGTCAGCGTAATCGCTAAAATTACCATTTACATCTTTAGCTCTTACTTTGTAATAGTAAAAAGTATTAGCAAGAAGAGAGGGATCGGTATAGTCTGAGTTAGCCGTAAAAGCTAATACAGAATAAGATAGTCCATTATTCACGCTTCTGCTTATCTCGTAGCCAGCAACACCTTCATTATCTGTGCTATTATCCCATTTTAAACTTACTGAGTTAGTCGTTGATGAAATAACAAAGTTAACAGGCAAAGTAGGTGGGACCGTCTCTGGAGCCACTAATGGAGTAGAATAGTCTGACGTTATCTTGGCTGAAGTTATAACTTCATCATAGACTCTCATTTCATCTATAAAACCTTTAAAAAACCCATAGGGACCGGCACCATCATCACCAATTAAAAATGGATTAGGCTTACTTACAAAAGATGTCGCCACGGCTACTGTTTTAGCAAGAGTAGAATTAACATAGAACCTTACATTGGAGCCATCATGAGTAACAGTTAAATGTGTCCAAGCTGCTGTCGTTATTTTTGGCCCATTACAGATGAAAGCAGAGGAAGAATTGGCTATGTAAAATACTATCCCTCCTGAATAATGAATCACAGCGTATTGATACCAAGGATACGCACCCGTTGTATTAAAAGCCTTAGAGATTATAGTTCTTCCATTACTCGAAGAATCGTCTGGTTTAAGCCACGCAGAAAATGTAAATTTTTCTGTGCTTGAGATATCCAATGAGGAACTATTTGGAATGCTTAAAGAAGAGGTTCCATTAAAATAAATGGCATTGCCGAACTTTCCGCTACTCCATACTGTTGAACCAGTTTTTAGAGTAGCATCATTTTTGAATGGTGAAACATCTTTGGCTATAAGCCCAGAATTTTCATTAAAACTTAATCCTAAAACAAGCCCAGCTTTTGAGCTAAAAACGCAAAATACACATACAAATAAAATTAATAACATCTTTTTCATATCAGTATTTACACGGAAGAATAATTTGGGAGACACGAAAAGACCCAAGTTTTTTAAGGGACTCTTGGGTCTTTCTGAGGAATTTCGCTTCCTCCGCTAGTCAGTAACACATCAGTTAATTCAATAACCTACTCGGTTGTCTAACAAAGAGTTTTTGTTGAACTCTATTTAATAGATAATGTCCCTAAAATAATATACACTATATCTTTCTAACTTTCAAGAACTTTTCAATAGGTATCAAATCTTTGATCTCTACATTAAAACAATCTGCCTTAAATCTCCAGCCTAATCTTGACTTTGAATCAACTTCACCCTCTTTGCAAAACCTAGCTTTTTGAAAGAATAATTTCCTAGAAATTGCGCCTAAAATCCAAGCCTTCTTCATTTCGTCATGGACTCTTACAAAGACGTAATAATCACAGTCCTGCTTTGCGTTTGCGGCTGAAACAGAACATTCATATTCTTTCTTTGGGGGACTTGAGCAACTTTTCGTTTTTATCTCTAATTTTGTATCATTCTTTACTAGATCAAAGTCAAAGCTGTGGATTTTTTTAGCTTTTAAATAGTCTGAAACAATAATTTCACCAATCATTCCATAGACGTTGCCTTTCCCTCTCAAAATAGAGTTGCGCAATGGACGAATTTTCTTGGCTTGTAACTGCGCTTTTCTTTTTACAGAATAAGGAACGTCTACTTCTATCATATATTATGAACGTATGCCATTATACAGTAGATCTTTCCAAATAGTCAAACTTTTTTCGTTGTATTTCTTTAAATTTATTTCATTTAAATACTGAAGATTAATATTATCACCGTAATAAGCAGTCTCTAGTTTAGCTATTATATCCTTGGATGAGGTAGGATGAGCTTGAAACCAAGAATGTATCCATTCGATTTCCTTTGAGCCGACAAGGGGAATGCCATGATTAACGAAATCAGCGGCAACAATATTAAACGTCTCAGTAAAAGAGCACTGCATTCCTATATCCATCCCTGCCACTACGTTAAGAAATTCAGGATGATTCATCCATTCGTGTTCTACTAGCTTATGATCCGTATCTTTAAATAAATTCCTTAAGTTTTTCAAAATCGATTCTCCTTGATTTTCGAATCTTGAAGAATTTATATGAAATTTTAACTTCTTATGAATTTTTTCTGCAAATAAGATAGCTGAAACAGCCTGCTCAAGCTGATTTTTCAAAGGTCTTAATGCGCCAAAACACGCTATATTTACAAAGCCCTTTTCTTTGAAACTTATAGGTTTTTCTGCTTTTTTAGCATTATAAACGTTTGGAGTATAATATACTTCAGATTTTATAAGATTATTTAGCTCCCAATTCAAAAGCTTACTATTGCAGGATATATGAAAATTCTTATTCTCTTTGGATATTTTATCGTATTCTTTTATCCATTCAAGCGCAACTCCTTCGTGCGCCAAAAATGGAGTATTACTATGTATCCTTACAAACCATTGGACTTTTTCATATCTAGATATGTCAAGTAACTCTCTAATCTTATCTGGAGTTACCCAAATAGCTTCTAGGAATACATGGGTAGGCTTGTAGTCATAGACTTCCTTATCTATAGAGTTTCCATCAACTACCTCTACTATCTTAGACTCTACTCTAATCTTATTGAATGCCCTTACTAAAAAATCGCATGAATTGACTAATCCATAACTTATTCCGTAATTTACTCTTTTCCTGATTAAAAACAATACTTTTGGTTTATCCATAAACTTTAAAAATAATTAGTGCCAGTAAACATCTGCGCGGGCAGATATCCAGATCTTATAATAGACGTAGCTTTTTTAGCTAGAAGTCTTTGGTTTGCGAACTTAGAGCCGGAAATTTTCCACTGCCCCGTGTAAGTATATCCCTCTAATTCAAACTTATCCAAATCCAAACCTGAAGTAGGAAGTTGGTTGAGTCTTACTGCGTAATCTGAAACATTACCTGAGATATACATAATCTAACTTATTTTACACGGATAAACAAAAAAACCCCAAGGTTTTTAGCCTTGAGGTTATTATTTTAAACTGTGCAAATTATTTTATCATGCTGCAAAAATGAAAGTGTTAATTCTCTCATTGGTTTAAAAAACTCCATCATTTGATCCCGAGAAAAACCATTTTTAGCGTAATTGACAGAAAGGCAAACGAATTCTACGTTACCTTCTATATATCCTTTATTAGCATCTATTCTGTCTAAACTCGCTTTGATAGGATTACCTTTTATATGATGCCCTTGGGTGTTTTTAGGTATCTCCATCTTCTTATAGGTATAAGGACATATACCTTTTTGAGCTTCCCAAACTTTTTTTAAATAATCTACAGTTAGATTTGTCGGTCCATAGTTTCTAATTCTTTCTTTTGAGTTTGCTTTATTGACATAATACCGAAAAGAACTAAATTCGTCCTGCCTATTATTTGCTTTTAAATATTTAACATTTCCAGAGTTAGGATGTTCTTTATTCCTTTTAGTTGCGACACAACTCCTAGAACACGCAATGCTGTATTTATTTTTTTGGCCACGCTTATACTCTTTTAAAAGTCTATTAAAAATTTTCCCGCAAGTTTCGCATTTAAGCTCCACAAATTGTTTAGCGTTTTTTCTCATACTTGAGATTACACTAAAACGGTGGAAGTGAGAAGAAATTGGTGGAAGTGAGGGAAGTCGAATCCCTGTCTCTAACAATCAACTACTTACGTTTACATGCTTATATCAGTTTAATTTTCTGTAACAAAAACTGATCAAATTTTATTACAGAGTTTACTATTTAGCCTTTAGTTAAGAAACAAGTAACTTACTTGCTAAAAGTCCTGAAAATTCGCAACTTGACCTATCAGGAGTCAATCGAGTTGCGGGTAACAGCGATTAGGCTGCTACGGCTTGGTTAAAATCAACTGCTTCAACATTTCCCAAATATGAATCTGGGTTATTGAAGATCTCTTCGGCTTGCGCCAAGAGAGCATTGATTTCTGCATCATTTTCGTCAGCATTTATTTTTTGATTACATATTTATAGACGCCAAGCAATCTTCGTCTGCATGTAGTATTAATAGACCAATTTTTAGATCGATACCATTTACACTCCCAAAATTTAAATAGCGCGGCAGGATTTAATACCTGCAAGAGACTGTAAGATAATGGGGTATAACCGCCAACCCATCTACCATGAGAGAACCGTTACTACGCTGTATATTTATATACTGACCGGCTTGGAGTCGCGTAACTGGCCTATCATTCCACTCCTTATGGGAGTAGCCAGTTTTGTTCTTCGTCTCAATGTCTCATACGTATCGCATTGCGTCTTATTCCGCCACGCGCTATAGGGCAACGGTTTTAATCGCCGCCTCCACCACTGGCATTAGCCAGAAACTCTTTTCTTACAAACAATTCAAAACATTTTTCATTACAGAAATTTTTATAAATTTTTATATATTGAGATTCTCGACAGCATTCACAGAATTTACCTTTTGTATATACTAAAGATACTGAAGTCTCTTCAAGGTTTGTGGTGCAATCGTTTTTGCATCCATCACATTTAACTATTTTAAACATATTTAAAATATCCCGAATTCTAACGCCCGCCTCAATCAATCAACCTATTCCTTAATCGAAGGATAGGATGATAAAACCTTACCATAATTACATAAATAAAACAAGTAAGAAAACATGCTATTAAATACTTTAAATCTTCTAAAACTTTCTTCAAACTGTCTCTATTAACCTGCTCTCTCTCAAAACAGCAAAAATTCTTGATTTGAATATTATACCATACGTTATTTTTCCTAACGTGTATCGTTTCGTGATCCTTTCTTAGGAAAGGGAAATCATAAACTTCATACCATTCATTCCAGTATTTATTATATCCTTTTAATTTCATTATTAGTTAAATTTTTAAAAACCCCGAGATTAACTACAGGGTCAACTACATCCTCCATTGGAGGATAAGATAAATTATTTCTTATAAACTTTTAAATAAAATTCATTTGGATGTTTTTCTTTATAACAATTAAAGCATAAAGGGTAAAAATATTCATCATTTTTACATAAATTAGAATCACACTCAAAACATCTATCGCTAATCAATCTAATTAATTTTAGAAAAAACATCATAATTTTTTTACTGAATAATAATCCCAAGCACTTAATCCAGAATCGCTAATATATACCTTTTCAAAATCATTATATTTATAATAAGAATAAGTATTTTTCTTTAGATAGTTCATTTTTTCCGGCATAACCCTAACATATCTTTTCCTATTAGAAAGAGATACTTTTAAACCCATTAAAATTAAATTTTTCCAACTATCAGTACTTAATATGTTATTTAAATGATGCTCGGATTTGACTTCTTCTAGATCCTCTATTCCTAACATTAACCTTTTAGGTTGGCGACTTAGAGGATTTCTCCTATGGAATTCGTCTATTTTAGATGTTATTTTATCTAATATTTTCATGCTATTAAGAGGCAATATATTTTTTACTAAATTTATGATATTTAGTATTTTTTGATATAATCCTAATATACCTTTTTCTTCTACTGACTGTAATTTCTAATCCAAGAAAAATTATTTTACCATTAAAATGCTCCCTCAAAGAGGAGCCTCCATTATCTAATTCTAGTTTTAGATCTGAAAAATCTTCGCATCCTATAATTAATCTTTCTGCTTTTATGCAACGCCAAGGCTTAGTCGAATTAAATTTATGAATTCTTTTTGTAATTTCAGATCTTATATTCATTTTTATATTAAATCCCGAATTCTAACGCATCGGGCGGCGTTATTAGAGTCACCCCATCCTCTAACAGGCTACTTACAGGTTTACTTTCCTCTGCACATAGCTTAACGCTACTAAGCGTTGAGGTAAAATTTATAATATTGAAAAACTTTTACCTATTAGGTAATCGACTGTTCTAAACCAAGCTTTTTTAGACAGTAAAGATTTTTTACCTTCGCAATACTCTAGCAAATGTAAAGGCACTAACTTCGGTTTACTACCATTTATTTCGTCTTTAAAAATTACAACAGTTTGAACTCTTTCAAATCCTAAAGACGGAACATCAAGTATGTCTCCTTCTTTTAGTTTTTCTATGTAATAATTTTCCATAAAATATAATAGCCAAGTCACCCCACCTTGGCTTGGATACTTTTGCGCTAGGTTTTATAATGAACTCCATTTAAGGAATTCGGCTGGACGTATCTTTACCTAAAACCGAAAGGGGAAATTAAAACGCTTTACTGTATTTTCCTAATACATCTTTATCTTCTGCATTTGGCGCAGCTAAAAAATCCGCCAAATCTCTCAAAAATTCTATCAACTCTTGATTATTTTCTGGAACCTTTTCTACTGAGAGGCCCATCATCATTTTACCATCTACAGTAAGTTCTATTCTTTTCGCATTTAATATTTTGTCCATAATTAATTTTCATCCAACCACGCTTTAACTACTTCTAAATGACAAGGCAAAGGAGAGCAGAAACAACCTAGTTTCTTACCTTTATAAGTTTTAAGCAGGCTGATAAAATCTGCGTCTCTCAAGAGAAAATAAAACCATTCTCTATATCTCTCGATAACTTCTTCTCTTGTTCCGTCTCTGCCTATTACGTAGGGATTTCCTAGTATAGAGCCGCGCCCGCCATACTTATCGCAAGACTCATTCCTAACATTAACTACTTTAGTTATTTCCTCTGTGTCCATAATTTTCAAGATAATATCTCACAGAAGGCATAAGTTTTAGTTTTAATGCTTCTTCTTTAGTAAAGAGTTTCCAGTCTGATTGTTTATCTGGCTCCCTATTTTCGACATTAGAATAATGATATTTATTATACTTCATTTCAAATATAAAACTTTTAATTTTTTTATCTTCGAATATGAAACAGTCAATAAAATTAAACTTTGCTCCCCACGGCTCCATTCCGCTTTCTTCCATTACCTCTCTAAAAGCCGCCTCAGATGGAATTTCTCCTTTTTCCATTTTCCCACCGGGATCTTGCCAATATCCTTTAAACGGGTCGCCTTCCTCAATTCTCTCAGAGAGAAGGACTAGATCATCAAACCACATTATACAATGGACGACCTTTTTGTAATCGTTAGGATTCATTTTTGTTTAAAATTTTGCTTAATAAAATTGTCAAGAATCTTGTCTGAAATTTTCTGATATGTATTCTTCACCAAATCAAATACTAATTCTACAAAATCATGAGAGAAATTCCACAGCAAACTATATGGCCAAAAAATTATCCATCCTGTTATCTCAGATTTAATCCTTCCGGGTTCGAATAAGTATCTTACTTCATTTAACTCGTCTAGATTTTTAATTCTATGCTTGGTTATTTCTTGTTTTACCCACGCTCTCCAACGCCAAATTGACCAAACGACACCAATGATAAAGTAAAGAAATCCAAATATCAGATAATTCTTAATGTAAGTGGGCTTAAAATATTCCAAATTCGAAAGTAATAAGACAAACCCCACTACTGACGGGAAAAGGAAATATTGTTTTTCTGCGGCGAAAAATGCTAAAATGCTAAAAAGCAAAAATAACAACCAAAAACTAAACGACCATAATTCAAATAATCCAAAAATGTAACTCATATTTAAGATGATACTCTCTTTTTAAGATTTGTCAAACTCTCTCTCTTTCCTGTATTTTTTAGGACGGTCAAATATCCGACTTGCTGCAAGGAATTTAAGTATCCCACATATTCTAAATAACCATACATACTCCAAAACAATGCCGAAGCTTTCTTTGCGTAAGATACTTGATCTTTAGGTTCTCCAAGTCTATAAAAACACAAATACTTCTGACTTTCTGGCAGAAGAAAATTTAATACAAATGATGCGTCTTTCTCGCACATTTTTTTATAAAATTCTGTCATTTCGTCGTAAAATTTTCTATCTACTTCAGAGCATCCTTTAAGACGCTCTTCTTTTATTTCGTCGGGCTGTATTTTTTGCGCGGCTGAATCTAAATCTTCTTGCTGCTTTTCTGTTAGTTTTTCTTTCATGGTTGTTCTTGTTACGTTTATTTGTAAATCAGCTAATTTAATTTGACTATTTCCTTCAGAGTTAAATAAGTAAGCATAACTGCAAATCTCTGAAAGGGCGTCTATAGTACAATGAGCACAAACAAAGTCATGCTCCTTAAAACCCATCTTACTCCATAACTCATCAGATGTCCATAAGAATATATTGGCTCCGCGCTCTTCCCCACATTTTTTACAATGAAAATTATCCATAAAAATTAGTGCCTCCAATCAGACTCGCACTGATATATTACGACTTATGAGATCGTCCCATTAACATTATGGTATAGAGGCTTCTATAATCAATTTGGGTTAGTATGATGATCGTTTAATTCCGGTATAGAGCAATTAATAGGTTTAGCATCCATAATTGTCTTTATTTCCTCAAAAGAGTAAGGCTCGAAACTGTTTCCATCGACACCAACATCTAAAATTTTACCTAAAACCTTACCTTCCTTGCGGACTCCCGCCATTCCATAGTGGCTGTGTCCGCACAAGCACCATGCGGAATGATGTTTTTTGTTCCATGTAACTTGAGCATAATGGTTTAAAGTTATGTCTTGATCGTTAATTTTAATCTCATGATATCCTTTATGGGCTGAATAAAACTTATGACGATTCCTCCAAGTCAATTTATCATGATTGCCTGAGACTAAAACAATCAAACCGTTCAGTCTTTGAAAGAACATGTCAAACTCCATATCGTTTCTTCCAAAGACAAAATCCCCCAAAAAATATGCTAAATCTTGTTTACCTACTTTTTTATTCCATCTTTCTATAATTGCTTCATTCATTTCTACAACATTCTTGAAGGGACGGTTAGAATAGCGCAAAATGTTACTATGATTAAAATGGAAATCCGAACTGAAAAACACTTTCATATATATAATTCCATCTTAACATATTTTTATTTTCTGTCAAAGAAAATCAAGATACTTTCAATTTATACGGTATTTTATTCCTCCGCTCTATTTTTATGTCTTCACGACTCGCTATGACAGACGTTTTTATAGCGGGCATCGCCGCTCCCTTTTATCAGGTTTTGTTCGCCTTATTTGGCTTCATGTGTTAATTATGTTATTGCTGCTGTAAGTATCTTACTCTTAATTACACTAAAACTAGAAGCTGATTTACAGTTTACTCTGGGCACTTTTTGTGTGATTACCGTCACGATGAAGCCGGATTACCGGCGTTTATTTTTTTTGCTGTAAGCTTCTAAAAATCTGGAAGCACGTATCAGAATTGCACTGATCTATTCGATTTTGCAGATCGACGCCTAATCTACTCGGCCAACGCGCTATTAAATTGGTGACTAATAAATCATTATAGCTGCTACCACACCCCAATATTAAAGTGTTTTTGCCTTATTTAAAGTGTCCTACACTCACTATAACTTACTTAAGTTGGTATCCCTTGACGGTTTTGCGCCGTCGTCTCGGACTTGAGAGGCCCGCGATTTACTATTAATCTAAAGGGACATTAAAATGTCAATTTTCCCAAAATTTGTTTTCGTAATTTTCCATCTCTTTTCTCCAATTCTGTTCGATTATAGCCATTTTATCGTCTAACTCTTTATTTCTTTTAACTATAATTTCAGGAGTTAGAGTTTTTGCGAATTTTACTGTTTCATTAAAATCTAAACTTAGATAAGGATGCATTGCATCACTAAGTCTAGGATCTCCTGTAAAGAAAATTCCACTTCTAAAGAGTGCCCATTTGTCTTTCTCTTTGAATTTATACTCTATACAGTAATATTTTGCATTGTAATGACTTACTCTTACTCTAAATTTATCTTGTATATTCTCTGGCTTTGCTTTGAATTTTTTAAAAAATTTGAACATAAATGGTCAGGTGGGTCGGTTACGCTCCGACTCAATTTCATTCACAGTGAAAGAGGCTACTATTACATCACGCACTTGTTTTTAATTATAAAACTCTACTTCAACCCCAAGCTTCTTAAAATTGTTCTTAATGGCTTTTTCTTTTTGTTCATCTGAGGTATTCTCGTTATCATTAATTTCCATTAAACGATTTGCAATTTTCGAATTTCCATTTAGACTGCACAGTTCAGGAAGCATATAAGCTTCGTTCTCTTTAACTAGGTCCGAAGGCTCGTATTTATTTTCAATATATTTTTTATTAATTCCTCGCGCCAATGAGTAAAACCCAAGGCAGCATTTCATACCTTTGCAGTCCAACAGTTCCGCTTCATAGCTAAAATCAGTATGCTTACCTTTTTGGAAGCGCATCCACTCTTTACGGTTAATTCTAAATTTCTTAATTGGAGATTTTTTCATATAGTAGAGATTAACACATTTTTGAAGAATGTCAATTCGATTCTCTATAGGGCGCAAACTGTAATTTGTTAGATTCAAATTTTAAATAATTAGAGTATTTTGAAATACCCAAATCAACAGTAACAGAATTAAAAGTATTGGCAGTTTCTTTACTTTCTAAAACTTCCATTCTTTTTTCCATTTCCCTAATTAAAGCCTTATTTATCCAATTCATTTCTATTAAAATGTAGGTAGAAGAAGCAAAAACTAATAAAGCCATTAAACTTAATGAAGTTTCGTATTTTATCATATTGACATTATCTATATTTTATCCATAAAGTCAATAAAAAACGGCAGATTTCTCTGCCGTTCGCTAATATAATTGAATTTGCTATTATCTAAATTTATAATCTACATTAATCGCAATATAATTATTTTTGCCTGTTACGTTTTGCGGCGTATTGTAATTAATAAATGGAGAATCACTATATCCAGTATAAGAAATAAATCTCATTCTTGGCGAAGCGGCAGTGTTTAAATGAGAGCCGGAATGTAGAATTTTAGTTCCTATCTCGAAAAAGAGAGAATCTCCATCATTCGCCATTCCTGTTCCTACAATCCCATTAAAGTATTGTAGTCTATAGCCCTGAGAATCATATTTTGAAAAATGAGAGGTATCACTCTGATCGCCAGAATACAAAACTTTTCTTAAATTTCCGCTCTGGTCGCAAACTTTAATAACTAAAGAATTACAGTGCCCGCTATTTATACCTGTTGGGCCTTTTGGAATGAAATATCCAGTAAAAATACCAGAATTCAAAAATTGAGAGCCGCTAAATACTTTATTGTATTTAAATACTGATGCAATTATCCTTTTATTAATGTCCTGCCCTGTATTTACAGGATGAAAAATTAACCTCTCAACTCCCGTTGTCGTCGATGGACTTGAATAGCAATCGTATTTTAAGTTTGCTCCACCTGTGTAATACCAAAAGCTGTTTGGCGCAGAATAATTTTCATTTCCGCTTATTAGATTTTCGGAAAAATATATTTTAGTGCTCATATCACTAATTAATACACTAACTCTTGAGTTTTATTCGTTTTTTTAATGGCAGGCATGAAAGGACTTGCACCTTTTTATAATCGCTTCAGAGGCGATCCGATAACTATTCTCGCACATGCCAATCAAAAATTCTTCAAATAAGGTTTAATATGTTTTGGTGTTTTCTGGTTTATTAATTTAGGATTCGTTTCCAAAATTAACTTTTGCCCACTTTTAGTTTTCTTGAGCTTTTTAAGAATTACTTCTGCTGTTAAATCGCACCCATCAATATGGATTTTACTTCCCTTTCTGTCGCTCGGATCTAATAACTGCATTGTTCGGGCGGCTCTATACAATTGATTCATCGCCCAATTTAGTAATTCTTCGTCATTCATAATTCACCTCAATATATTTAACACCAATCCGTTTTCCCTGTCAGCATATCCTTTAGTCTTTTCGCTGACTCTGCCGCGTCTTCTCTGGTTGGAATCCTTAGTCCAGCAAAGATACTTCCCTCTGGAAATGGCGTTAATCCTTCGTAAGGATTTTCTTCTGGAATATGAATCGGCTCCTTAGTAACCGAATCAATAAGTATTGTCTTATGTGTTTTCATTTTTACTCTCTATTTTAACGCATTCGTATTTGTCTGTTAGTAAGCTAGTTATATTTGAAATTAACTCTGAGCGAACAACCCATTCATCAATTTCAATTCCGCTAGGTGGGTTTTTTATAAAGTCTGCCTCAACAATCTGCGCAGCCTCAATAACAGAATCCGCCAAGATTCTATAATTCATTCTCTCTATCTTGCTTATATCTTTAGAACATATTTTATCTGTTTCCACGATATATAACCCAAAACTTTTGCTATATTTATATTCTTTCGTAAATCAAATACTATAATCTTCTCCTTTAAATTGGTAATCTTTAATAAACTCAACCACTGAAGGTTCCAGTTCTACTCTATGACATATAGGATAAGAATACTCTATATTATGAGATTTTACCCCATTGAATACTAATTTTTTTCCCTTGTCATTAGTTTTCATGTATCTATAGATTTCGTTTATCCATCTTTTACATCTTTCGACTTTATCAGAAGAATTCGCAAACTGAATCCAATTTTCCCCATGATTTACTCCATAACCCTCGGAAAGGCATTCAAACACTCCTTGTAAATACGCGATTTTCTTTTCAATCGTATCGAAAAACTCTTCTTTGAGTTTACCAGTTATACGTCCTGCCGTAAATCCTTCTCGGCCCGGTGGACTCCAATTAAATATATCGTAGTAATCTGGCTTTTCTTTACTGTTATCATGGAAAGGAGTATCGTAAAAATCTCCCGCCTGAGCCGCTGATTTGATTGCTTTGACATTCATAAATTAGAAACACCCAACCTTAATCACGTTTAATAAGGTAGTCAGTCATTTCTGCTTCGGTGGTGCGGCTGTTAGAGTCCCGTCCGGGGTAGTTGTTAAACTTAGTCTTCATTCTAAATATATCATATTGAAGAAAGCCAATTATTAGCCACATTATGATTAATAAAATTACTAATACTTTAAATTTTAGATCTTTCATGTTAAATTAATTACCAAACATTCGTCGCCGCATATTTTCTATATTGTTATTCAAGCGGTTGCGGTTTCTCGCATTCTTGTCCACCCTCAACAGGGGATTGTTTGGTAAAATTACTTTTTATTGCCTCCTCCCAAAAACAACAATAAAATTTATTTAAATCCTTTTTAAAAGGATCTCTATGGTTAATTATTCCCATGTCACATGCGTTTGTTCCGTTTTTGAAATAAACCCTAAACTTGCAATTAGTGCAATTCTTGTCCATTAATTTAATATAGATTATATTTTATATATGTCAAGTTAAATTGGCCCCGGCGATAGGATTTTCACCTACATTTTCAGATAATTACGATTAAAACCTTCAAAGGGTTCCTCGTCTACACCGGATTTGATCATTCGCCCTGCTCACACACGTAAACTTACAAACTGGCAATACAGCTTAGGGCTACTAAAATGTGGGTTAGTTCGGTACTGCCCCGAACTCTCTCAGCTTAAGAGGCTGGACTTCGCTTTCAAAGTTTCTAACCCATGAAAAAATTAGTGAGAGGAATTGAAAAATCAAGATGCTATTCCGCCCCCTCTCAGGGATTTTTATTAACTGTAGGCGTCTTTAAAGTGGTGGGCAAGGAGGGATTTGAACCCTCATTTTATTCCAATTATGCACCCATCGCTTAGAAGGCGCGGCCATTACAAGCCCAAAATTATGTAACTCATTTACTATGTCTTCTTTTTCTAAAATGTCAAATTCTAAAAACTAGAACCAATTCTAGGTCAGCCCTGCGCTATGGGTGCCTTGTATTGCAATACCGCTTAGTTCCCCATAGACTACTTATTAAAAAATAAGTAATACGGGCATTCCGCCCGCCATCGGATTCTCGCACCGACCCAATCGATTTTCAACCATAATTTTCAGTCTTTCGGCTTTCGCTTCCTGATCCGTTGTGGTCTGGTCTACTCCTTTTTTGATTCTAGTTAAAATTGGTGCTGCCGAAAGGAATCTCACCTTCAGTCTTCTCCTTCGTAGGGAGTGGCTTTAATAATTTAGCTACGACAGCATTAAATAGTTTTCTGAGGATTTCACAAGGCGATATCCAACGGGGTTCTACCGTCTTTTAAGCTCGCTCAGTTCCCCTTTTTCCTGCGGTAATTAAGGAGTCTATCTCATTCCACTAGGTTAACCGAAATTTTATTATTGACTTATCATCCAATCTGGTATTGAATCTTCATTTGTCATTAGCCAAGCAAAATCCTCTTCAAAAGAGTATAGGTAATTTTGATTTAATGTCCTGTGCTTGGCTCTAAAAACTGTTCTTCCTTTATGTAAAAACGGCTTACCTCTAAACTCAAGACAGAGGAACCTTTGTTTTATTTCCTCTGAGATGTTATTGTTCATAAATTTAAATTGGTGCATCTGATAGGATTTGAACCTACATTATTCCAATTATACGCTAAACTCTTTAGGAAAGAGTGCTATTACAGATGCATTTTGGTTCGGGATACACAGCCTTTCACTGTTGCACAACGTAGTCATGAGCTACGGCGTCTATACTTGCGCCAATCCCAAATTATTTTAAACTATTATGCAAAGATTTTTCTACCCATTTAGGAGAAGCATCTAATACGTCTTGTATTTCGCTTTTCACTAAGAGTTCATCTTTTATATCCTCGCTCCACATTTTGATAGTTAGATTAACTAAACTTTTGCCCCATATAGCCCTTTGAACTGTTATAGGATCTTTGCAGGTAACTTCTTTTACTACAGACCTACCGTAAGTATCATAAAGATAATAACATTCTTTTGGATCAAGTCCATTAGAATCTAACTTAAAGTAACACATGCATAGATAATGTCTTACTTCTTTCTCTGTATATTTCATTAAATAGTTCCACTCTTCTTCAAATTTTTGAGAGAACTCTTTTGGTATTTTTATATTGCGTTTAGCTGTGTCATATTTTCTTACTCCTGTTTTTTTTTGTTTTTACTAAATTGGTGGTGCCGGTTGGATCTGCCCCAACTATTCCATAAGAATTACGAGATTTACAGTCTCGCGCCTGATCTAATTTGGCTTCGTCACCTTAAAATAAATTCGAACAAGAAACCCCTCTGATGTCCATAGGCGTAATGTCACATACTCATTTCTTGTTCTCAACACTTAACTTCTCCATTCTTACTCCCGCCACTTCAGTTTGGCCCTATTTAAGTGTTTTAAATTACTTGGAAATCTAAATGCATTTTAAAGGATACTTTTAGTTCCGTAGGTATCCAACCATCTAATACTTTAATTTGAGATAAAGAATACGTTGTATAAAAAACTTCTCCATAAGTTAGAAAAGATTTGTCTTCCACTATTTTTCCTGTTAAAGTTTTGAATTTATTGTCTTTTTTTAGAGTATACCACATATTTTTAAAATGGAGCCACACACGATATCGCAATCGTCACGCCTTATTACGAGTAAGGACTAGGTGCTTACGTGCGGCAGAAGAGGATCTGAAAATTAATTCAGTTTACAATGATTGGACCCATGTTTTCTTGACCTCTTTAAATGGCGAGCTATGAGGGAGTCCCACCCTCTTAATTTCCGCAGACAACGGAATGATTCCAGTCTTCATCTTATAGCCCATAAATTTTATTACTTAACTAACTAATCTCAAGTGTTTTAAAGTCATAAAAACAAAATGTAACGTCTTTAACCTCATCAATAGACGTTAGATGATGATAAAACCTTTTATCTGATTCTTTTGATTTTTCTCTTACATAATTTAGATGAAAGACCTTTCCGCATACGGTATATATTTCCGTAACTAAATCTTCTCTCCATATTATGTTTTTAACTTCATACTTCATACATATTAGATTATCTAATCGCTTTTTGCCTCACGTTATTGTTAACGTCTATATCCATTCGCGTTTTGGATTCGATGTAAATTATTCTTTATCTAAAATAAAACTCTCTTCTTCGTTTTTACCAACAAACTCAATACAATCATTCAGTAATTCAATTAGTTGCTCTTTCTTAAGCTTTAATGTAACCCATCCATTCAAATGTTTTGTATCTATGGCTAATACTGTTATTTTACAGCCGTCTTGCTCTTCGAAATCTAATAAAGCCGCCGTTACGAATCCAGATAAACCAAAGCTTTTAGAATTTTTATTAAATAATAAACCCATTCCTCTCAATTGCTCGAAGCTCTCAAAAGAGTTGATTATATCTGATATTTTCTTTTTTTTCATGTAAAAGATTACTACATTTTTTTAAAAAAATCAAGAGGATTTCACACGTAGTTCCTAATTCAGCGTCCGGTTACGCTCCGAATCTTCTGAGCCGCGCCAGCTTGCTTCTATCACAACCCGCTAGTTAGTCTATCTCTCATTTCTAGAAATATTCCTGCGCTGTTTTTACGCCGACAGGTAGCGGCTTGGGATCACTTCTACCAAGCTCATGGACTTCATGAATATTACATTGTCCACTTTTTCAACCGATTTCACGGTTAAGATTTTTAAATTCTATTAGACAGATGGACCTCGAACCCATTTCGACACATATCGAACAGCCAGCCTTGCTGTCTAAAATTAATTTGCTCCTCAGTGCTTGCTTTTGCACGTTGCCGCTTTTGACTTGGAGCATTTAGCTAAATGGCGGATAAGTTAGGTGCTGCCCCCAATTCCCGTAGGAACGATGAGTTTTCAAGACTCTCACGAAAGCTGTTTCGTTTACTTATCCTTTAAAATTTTATATCTTTTTTGCCAAAAGCCGGGATAAAACCATTTTATACCAAGACTTTTTAAATGCTTTCTTAATCCTGTATGGCTACAACCTAATTCATCCTTTATTTTTTCCAAGGATTTTTCTTGAACCATTTTTTCTAAAATTTCCTTATCTGGCCAATTAATAATCTTTTGAATTTTACGAGTCTCTATCCCTTCGGCTATTAATCTTTTCATAACTCCAGAAGGAGAACATCCAACAATTTTCGCAATTTGTATGGTAGATTTCTTTTGTATTAAATATAAATCTTTAAGATCAAATTTAGACCAATCGTATTTGCCTTTCAAACTCAAAGCGCAAAACGTAGAACAAGTTTTATTCCAAAAAGGTTTTTCTTTATTACAAATAGGACAATTATTTATCATTGACTTAGATTTATCAATTAATTCTATCCTTTTGTAGTCTACAAAAGATTCATTAAATCTACTTATGGAATCTGGAATAATTCTTAAATTATCGTGGACTTCTCTATGACAATTAGAACATAATAATACGCATTTTCTTAATTCTATTACTAAATCTTGCCAATTTTTAGGGTTTGCTCTTATAGAACCAAAGCTAAACTCTTTTTCGCTGGGATCTAAATGATGTAGTTCTAATGCGTTATTACATTTATTATAATCACAAGTTCCGCATTTACCGCCAAATGCATCTATTATTCTTTGTTTGCTTCTTTTACGCCAATTTTTAACATCTTCCGCTCTGCTCATACTTTATGTTACACTTATCATGTAACATATAGAAATTGGCTGCTAGAACTGGATTCAAACCAGTATCGACGATCTTAACAGGATCGGGAATTATCAATTATTCGATCTAGCATTTAAATTGGTGCAAGTGGTGGGTAACGCTCCCACACGAATAGTCTGGTTAAAAGCCAGTTGGACGTACTTTGGTACCTTCACTTGCATAAATAACATGAATGTTTTGAAGTCCGTCTAAACTTCGTCGGACGGGACACATTATCATTCACTAAAATGGTAGCCTATGCCGGTAACGCTCCGACGAAGCAATCTTATCAGGATTGTATTATACTTTTTAATTAATAGGCTATAAAAATTAATTGAGCACTAAAGCGAATACCCAAAAGGTCTAACTTTAGAATATTCAATTGGAGAGACTCGTCCTTCATTAGCCGCCGCCTTCGATGGGCACGTTGCTCAAATTGGTAGCCGTAAAAGGACTTGCACCTTCAAGTATTAGAAGATTTTAAGTCTCCCGGTTCTTCGTTTCCCTTTCAATACATACGGCCATTAAAGATCTAAAAGTTTCAAAGCTTTAAGAAGTAACTTACTTCCCTTTTTCTTTTTCTCTCTATCAGTCAGACTTTCTTTTAGTTTCGACTTAGGAAGATATTCGTCTCCAGCCCAATTATAAATTTTTGCCTTTTCCCAATTTGTAGCTTCTTCTTTTAATATTTCTATAACAATCTTTTTTATTTTAACTTCTAGTTGGTTCATAAAATGGTCGCCATGACAGGAATCGCACCTGCAAAACTTCAGTTTTTGAAACTGGATGCTGTCCTATTCGCAATTAAGTCACATGGCGTTTTAAATGGTAGGGTTAGCCGGATCTGCCCCGCGCCTCTATAGGATGAAAGCCTATTATGCTTCTACTGCACCATAACCCCTGAAAAACTAGATACATTTTTTTGCTTGTCGGACGTTTTGCCACTAAACTACCCACGTCAATGACGTGGACACGAATCGAACGTGCGCTTTCCGATTGGATTTGCTTTTTGTCTGCTGGATGTATCTAAAAATGGTAGCCCGTGAAGGAATCGCACCCTCTCTTCTTCCTTGTAAGGGAAGCTCGCTCCTGTTACAATCAACGGGCTATAAATGGTCAGCACGAAAGGTAACGCTCCTTCTTGAACTTGATCCCAAATCAAGTGCCTCACTTTTAGGCTACGTGCTGTATAAAGTTTCAGGTCTTTCCTTGTGTCAATCATCATCGGGTTGGTTTCCAACTTACGGAGCGATTTGCCGCTAGATGTTCTAAATTATTAGAGTATGCAGCGATTATGCTATCATACCCTTCTAAGAGTTTTTATTACTCAAGATGGTGGACCTGTCGGATACTGCCTCCGAACGAAAATCTTGCAAGGATTCCCTTATGCCTTCATAACAAGCCCATAAATTACTTATAACTATTTCCCAACTTCTCCCTCCAATTTTCATTATAATTTTGATGCGCTTCACATTGAGCTTTTGCTTGCTCTAAAGTGATAGCTGGCTGTTTTTTGACAGCCTCCATTGTATCAATTAACCATTTAGGAGGAGGAGGAATCCTATTCATTAACTCTTTAAATCTTCTAAGATGTTTTCTTTTTCTTTTTTCGAAATTGATCATAAATTGTGGACTGGAAGGATACCCTAAATCCTTATTCTAGGCTTCGTAGGATTACTACGTCCTCGCTTTGGTGCAGCCCCATAAAAATTCGTTGGATTTCACTTTCGATGGCTCAATTGATTTCGCGTTACTCCCGCGCACCATCTGCGTTCCCTGTAGCTCTCAGGTCTATCAACAAGAACAAAACCTACTTCGTCAACAAATTGGATTTGCGCCAACTTCCTCGGCGTTTGCCGATGCTTTACTACATAAGCTATTTATGTTGCCTTCTGTTTTTATTCTCTAAAATTGGTGGACCTTATCGCCGCCCTTGCGTCCGAATTTCACGGAGTCTCCCCGAAGGAAGTCCTTATTAAATGGCGGAAGCATAGAGAATTGCACTCCAACCGGCTTTTGACCGGACAATTTTAGCAAAATTGCGTAACAATCTAATATTTACCTTACTTCCAATTAAATAATGGAGCCAACGACAGGTATCGCGCCTGCATACACCTTTCGGTTCTCGCTTTACAAAAGCGGTGAATTACTTGTCTATCCACGTTGGCATCAAATTGGTGCTCCAACCCCGACTTGCACAGGGACGCTTTCGCACGAAGTTCTAAGCTTCGCATGTCTTCTATTTCATCATTGGAGCTAAAAATTGGTTGCGGTCGCGAGAATTAAACTCGTCCTTAAGCTTATGAAACTTACGTGCAATCATTACACTTCCCCGCATTTTAAAATTAAAGCTAGATAGTTGGGATTTTCAATTCCCTATTTTGTGAAAATAAATTTTATACTGCACCTATCTAAACTATGAAAACCTAGATCCATTTTTTGTCATTTGAATAATGAGTTTTTTAATTTTTGCTGTTCGGATCTATAAAATGGCCCGACAAGTTGGTAACGCTCCAACCTCCACTGTTCTTCAGACAGTTGCTAATCTATCTCAGCTATTGGCGGAAAATGGAGCACACGGAGGATTTTGAAACCTCGACGTTCACGTTGGAAGCGTGACATTCTGCCTCTGAATTACGTGTGCTTAAATTGACTAGATACGCTTTTTTCCATAAACAAGGATTTTGACTGCTGCACGTATCTAAAAACTTTTCTTAAATATTTTTTGGCGTTCTGTGTGATAGTGTAAAAAAAGCTTTTCTCACCAAGCCTTCCCTTACTTCTACTTCACAAGTTCCAATAAACTCATAAGATTTATAACCTGATTGCGAAGATCCGTCAATATCTAAAAACGTCCCTTTCGCATAAATTTTTGTTAAACCTGTTTTTTTAGGATTTACAGTTACATTATAATTTGAACCATCAAAATTTGACGATAGTATTTCTATTACTTCTTCGTCTTCTACTGTCCAAATGGCATTCTCATTTTCATTAATGAAAACTATATCGTTTTCGGCTGTCATGAATTTTACTTGCAAAACTGCCGTTTCATCCTTGGCGATTGTAAACTTTTGAATATCCATGTAATATATTACACTTTAAATAACTAGATACTTATTTTTCCTTTAACAGAGGAGTTTTTTTATTTTTTGCTGTTCGTATCTAAAATGGCACGGCGAACGAGAGTCGAACTCGTCTATTGCTGGTTTGGAATCAGTTGCTTCACTCTACTTAGCTATCGCCGTATAAAATTGGAGCGGGTAGCGGAATTTGCGTCCGCTTTGAAAAATTGGCAATTTCTCGTAATACTACATATACCATACCCGCATAAAATCAAATAAATTAAATGGAGATAAAAACCTCAACATCTATCCTTATGGATTAGGGTTTTTTAACCTTCGTTGGTAGCATTCTTATTCCTAAGATTACCGGCGTCTCCGCTTCCCTACGGCTCGCCTCTACGGTTTTGATAACGCTCAAAATTTCTAAAAGCAAAATTTAAACTCGTTCTTACTACTCTTCCATCTTACCAAGTTTTTCGTTTTTGTCAACTCTCTATTTTTCCAACAAAAAACCGCCCTTCTTTTCAGAAAAGGCGGTTAATTCCCCACGAATTTCCCACCCTCCCTAGCAAAAATCTCCATTTGTCGCTTGGAGGCGACTTGCTTTAACGGACGGTTCTGAAACCCAATATCTCATATCTCTAATAGAATATACACTCTATTTTAAAAAATGTCAAATATTTTTAAAACTTTCTTCTAAATTCGCTCTACCTTTATCAAGATATAGCAAAAAGGGGCAGTTTTTAGCTGCCTCCCGTTAATTATTTATTGTTTTCTAGATTATTTCATTAAAATAAACTTTGTTCCAGCGATAAGCTTTCTATTCGTTGACGTAGACTGTAGAAAGATATCATATTTATTGTTTGTGGCGGGATCTACTTGAACTTCATGATCTGGTAATCCAAGCAATTGTCTTGCTTCCGCGCCCGCATAAACCTTGCCATTAAGTTTGTCCTGTAAGCAAACCTGCTTATATCCTTGAACCTTTTCTTTCTTTGTCAATTGATAGAATCCGCTTCCAATTCTATAGGTTTCTTTTGGATTCCAGCTTTCAACGAAATCCTTGATAGGCTTGTCCTTATGAACAGAGTAAACACTATAATCGCTAGGATTAAGCTCTACAAGAGTAGATTTAACCGTGCTACTATTTAACGCCGCTGTATCAAGTTGGAAAAGATTTTTCGTAGATCTTAATCCTTTTGATCTAGAAGTCATAAAAGTGGACGTAACCGTATTTATTTTTTTGCTTGCCTCTTCCAGACCTCTAGAAGAAGTCTCCCAAATTTGAATGTTTCCAACTGGAAAACCAAATTTTTTACATTCGTGAACTCCATTTTGGTTTGGAACTAAAACAGCCACAGTGTAGTTCTCTGGAAGTGAATTAATCGTCTCTTTCAGCTTTTTAGCTAAATGGCTATTGATGTTATTCTCTCCATCGGTTTGAACTATAATTAAATTGCTATGATCTCCATATAATTCGGGATTCTTTTTAAGATCCTCTATAGACTTATAGACTGCATCAATTAATGCAGTCATCCCCCTTGGCTCATAGTGATCTTTTATACTAGGCAGTCTGCATACATCTTGATCGTATAACAAACACTTTACTGAATCAGAGAAAACGTAAATAGAAACTCTTGTTTCTTGATCTAATTCTATAGATCTTTGCTTAAGGTGTTCTATTTGTCTGTCAAATGCTAAAATAGTTTCTTTTTTAAAAATCGACATAGAAGAACTTGCATCTAACACGAAAGAGATATGGTTTATATATTTTTGTATCATATATATATAATATAATCTGTTCTTTTTGAAAAATCAAGCAAATATCGTCAATCCTTCTAATTATGTGTAATATAATATTGAAATGAAAAAAGAAAAAATATGTAAAAAATGCAATAATAATTTTATTATTAATTTCAAAATAAATGACAAAAATATATGTCTCTCTAACCGAAGTTTTTGCTTATTATGTAAACCTAAAAGACAAAAAATATCGAAAGATGCTATAGAAAATATAATAAAAGAATATAATTTAATTGGAGCAGAAGAATGCCAAAAGAAATTTAAAATATCAAAAAATCAAATTACATATATTGCTTCTAAATATAAATTAAAATTAAATCCAAAAACTCATAGTAAAATAAAATCTAAAAGTAAAATAGAGATAGATCCTTTTAAATACAAAGTTAATCATCTTTCATTCAGTAATATAAATAATTCAATATGCGCTTATATATTAGGGCTAATTTGGACAGATGGACATATTAATTCAAGAAATAACTCGATTATATTTTCAACCACATATCCTGATTCCGAATATTTTTCTAAAGAATTCTTAAAAACAGGTTCATGGAACATTTATAGATATAAGTCTAATAAAAATCACAAAGATAAAATATCAATAATAACTACTAATAAATTCCTAAAAGAAACATTAGTATCTTTGGGTTTTTTAGAAAAAATAAAAGGGTTAGAAAAAGTTTATGAACATATACCAGAAAATCTAAAACATTATTTTATTCGGGGGCTAATAGATGGAGACGGATGCTTTTATGTTAATAAAAAGAAATCGATTTATCGTTTTTCTCTATGCTCCTGTTTAAATCAAAACTGGAACTGCATACAAAAACTACTAGATTCACTTAGCATAAAGTATAAAATAGAAAACTCTACTACAAAAAATGGATCTTATAGCAAAATACATATTAGTGGCATACCTAATGTAAAAAAATTTGGCGACTTCGTTTATAGAAATCGCCAAGATGACTTTATTGGATTAGATCGTAAATATAAAAAATATTTAGAAGTTCAATTTAAAACCTAACATTCGCATATCTCTCCGAAGAAAGGATCTTAACCATTTCGTCGTAAGGATTCGTGATTTTTCCGCCAAGAATGAACTTTATAGTGCTTGGCGAACTTCCGCTGACAAGCATCACTCCGTCCTCATTCATCTTAGCAGGACTATTATCTTCTCTCGCGTTAAGATTCCAGAAGATTATTTCTGGCATTTTATACTTCGCGGCCTTATATTTAGACTTAATAACCTCAAGGTTAGTAAGCTTATTAGACTTGCAAGCTGTATTGAATTCCATGTCAGAAAAGACAATAAGCTTCTTAGGCATATCGGACTGCTTCACTTTTCTTGCTTTGGCGGACTCAAGAATTAACTCAAATGCCGCTTGCAAATTAGTGCTTCCACCCCAAGATGCTTTTCTGATATTATTAATCTTTTCGTATACTGTGCTTCCGTTAACAGTCTGCAATTTAGGACTCTCTTCAAAGGTTATAAACCAATTTTTGAATGGACCGTTATTTCTTTCTGAAACGTAAAGACCCAATCCAATTGAAGAATACATAGGAGGAACACTTGCTCCACCGCTTAACATCGAGCTTGACACGTCAATCAATGGAATCATTGAACACTCACTTCCCTCAAAGAAATCAGGCAAATTATTCCACATAACATCAACTGATGAAGTTGCATCTCCACTTAGAACGCTTCTAACTATGTCGTAAGGATAAAGTCCAGAAGTATTGATTTTAACTTCTCCCTTAGCCGCCTTATCTAAGAAGGCTGCATATCTCTCGTTGTCATTACGAGCAAAAGCCTTTCTATAAAGAAAACCGGCTCTGGAAGGAATCTTATCGTAACTAATAGAACTCCAGTCCTTTTTGCACATGGCCTGCTCTACAAGAGAAATTTTCTTTCTGAGAAAAGACAAAATCCTACGATAGTTTCTCTCTGAAAGACTCATGAAAGAGGCAAACTTTAGCCCCATCTTTCGGCTCTCAAGCGAAGAGGCATTGGTCGAAGGCATCCATTTGGCAATAAGCGATGGATTCTCACTGCTGAGATCCGCGTGAAGCTTGTTGTTGATAAATGTCATCATCTGCTTCTCACACTGCGTTCCAACTAACTCAAAGAGATCGTCAGTTCTTCCATAAAAAAGAATATTCTCAAAGTTGGCTGTAACCACATTAGGATAGTTGGAGGCAAGCCATCTTAGGCAAGTTCTAAATGTCTTTCTTTCGCCTTGCCCGCCACGTATATCTCTAATATAAAAAAGAGCCTTCATAGCAAGGTCGCTATTTTCGAACAATGCCTTTTTAAAGGCGTCCACAACTACGGCTTCAGTTTGAGATCTAAACGCTCCAGCCTTGGAAAAGAAATCCAAGACCTTATCTCCAGTAGACTTGTTAGTAAGTGCTCCATTAGCAGTAAAAACCTTAGCCTTGGAAGTATCCTCTAAAACCATCGCTTTGAGCAATGGATTAATATTACTAGAAGGTAGTGCGTTGGCTTTGAAAGAAGCTTGGCTTACGCTCTTTGAGTCTGAAACCTTCTTCTTCGCCTTTGGTAGCTTATTTAACTGTTCGTTAATGTTTTTCATAGTATTAATATGTTAGTATATTTTTTATGATTTGTCAAATTTTTTCTAGAATTTTCATTTCTTTAGCCAAATACCACATACCCCCCTGATACTTTGGTTTCTGCAAACTTTCAAAATTCCTTATCTTAACCTTATACCAATGTCTGTCTCTTTCTGACAAATGCGGGGCTACAGGACTTTTTACTGTATGCCACCCATTTCTTACCTTGAACCCTTCGGTTGGATGTTTCTTGGATTTTATCCATTTATTTTTAGTTAATTTAGCTTTTCTATTAATAAAAATAGAACCTAAAGTTCCATCTTTTCTTTCTCTAAAAAGTTTATAAACTATTTTAGTTTTCATCTTCTATAAATAAATCTGGAATTTTATTTTTACTTAAAATAGATCTAGTAATTATTCTATTTCTAGTTTTCCATTTTCAATTTTAATTCTGATACTCTCAGAATACCCGCCAAATATATTTTCATAAAAATCTAAAACGTCAAAATCTTCGAATAATTTAACTAATCCTTCTCTGGCTTCTTTTATCTCTTTAGATACATTTTTCTCGTATCCAGAAAATTCACCTTCATCACCATATTCGACTACTAGATCATCGTAATACAAACCGAAATACGTTGCGTCTCCATCATTGAACTCATGATTATTTATATTAATTCTTACTGAATTTATAATAGAGTTAGACTTTAGATACTCTTTTAAAGTTTCTCTAAACTTAGACTCCATCTCCTTGAGAAGGGAGTTGATTTCTTTCTGCAATTGTAGTATTTTTTCTTTCATAAATTAATCTAGTTTTACGTCTCTAACAAATCTAAGTTCGTCTAAATTAGGTTTTCCGATGAATCCGACAGAAGATCCATCAACTGTGACATTTTCTGTGTTAAACTTAGACTTTCTTTTTTCTTCTATTTTCTTATAAGAATTTGGAATTCCGGTCCTTCCATTACTCATCCACTCTTGATATTCCATTCCTTCTAAATAGTCTTGAGGAGTGGGTATAAATTTATTGCCGAAATCTTCTAATACGTGCTGCTCGCCAATATCGCGAACTGAGACTTTTATGCCATCGCTATTAGTAATAGTATCGCCAAAAACTTGGGCACACAAAAAAATCCCAAAAGAAGAATGCAAAATTGCGCGATGCCTATTATCTGGAACAAATGCTTTCGTTTGATCGAACCATTGGTGGATTTTAAGATAGTCTTCTGGCTTTCCCTTGAATCTTTTGGCTGAACTTACTGCATGAATATGAGGTTTTGACATAAATTAATTAAAAAGGAAGTTCTTCTCCACTAGAAAACTCGTCGATTTTTATAACATTTTCAGAATTTATTTTAACAAAACTGTAAACGTCTTTAAATCTTATAGTGAGAATTATTTTTGTTTTTTCGTTTAGTAGAACTGGAGGCTCCGCGTCTTCTCCTGAATAATAATAACCGTTATCTCTTTTGCCTATTTTATGATATTTTTTATCTGACACTGTTCCTTCGATATTCAGTAAATTTGGAGAATCTTCTTCGAAGATTTGGCGAATATTTCCTCCCCACTTTTTCTTTTTCAATATATGAAAAGCAAGGGCGTCTTTTATTTCTTCTTTAGTTTCTTCTATCCTTCCAGTATCTCTAAAATCAAAATGAAGCAATTTTCCTTCTTCTGGGGTTTCCCGCGTCGCCCCCAAAATAAAGCTATAAATTTCTGCATCTATTCCATTAAGAAACTCATCTTTAACTATTTGCTTATTAAGCGGGTAGCCACACCTGACGAATATCTTAGGTATAACAATTTTTACTTTGTCACCAACCCTAATGACATCTTTTTTATTTTTTCTTGTTCTCATAGTTTTCAATTTCCATACTGAACCACAACGGTAAAAGCCCAAGACCGAATATATACCAATAAAAAGCTTCCAGATATGAAATATGATAATTAACTATATCACTTTTTGAATTTAAGTAAATCCAAATAAATCTATATAATGAAAAAAGCACTAAAAATCTTATTCTATACATGATTTTCAGTAATTCCGTATTTATGCTCTATATTTTTTAAAGCGTCTTTCAGACGTTCCCAATTAGTTGTTCTAGTAAGAAAAGTAGCCCGCTGTTCTATATCTGTTTTCAGAAGGCTCACTGAATTTAATAATCGTATTAAATCAGAATTATTTTTAATATTTTCCAAAACTATATCATTTATTATTTCTTCAGTGAATTTAATTAATTTTAAATTAAGAGTATTTTCGCAAGAAAGATTGTAGCTATAACATATATCCATTGTTTGTTTTTTAACTAAATTTTCTAGTCGTTTTGTCATATTTTGTGTAAATTATTTTAGCGTATAGTAGAGATATTAACATTTTTTTCGCCTTTGTCAAGGTAGAACCTTGTATTTGGAATCCCTCCGACTATACGCGCAAGGGCGATTTTTTATTTATTATGAAACAAAATTGGACCAAAGAGCATTTGGAATTTTTAATAAAAAATTTCCCGGCAAACGGAACTAAATATTGCTCTAAATTTTTGCCATTCACTAACAGAGAGATCAGCATTAAAGCGGATCAGATGAAGATAAAAAGAATAAAAATTTGTAGAAATGATCCTCATGGATATAAAACCTGTGAAAAATGCTATAAAACACTAGCGTATAATTTTTATAAAAAAGCAAAATACGGGATATATGGTTTATGTAATATTTGCAAACCTTGCTTTAATAAACACGAACAAAACAGAAAAAGAACTGATTTAAACTATTCTATCTTAAGTAGATTGCGAAGGAGACAAGGCAAGTTCTTAAGGAGACTTAAATTAATTAGAAAATCATCTTCTTTAAAATATTTGGGATGCTCAAAAGAGCGTTTTATGGAATATTTTCAATCTAAATTCAGAGAAAAAATGAGTTGGGAAGAGTATTTTAAAGGAAATATACATTTAGATCATATTAGACCATTAATTTCCTTCGATTTAACCAAAGAAAAAGACAGGAAAGAAGCTTTTCATTATACTAATCTTCAACCTTTATGGGCTAAAGAAAACCTAGCTAAAAGCGATAAATATTATAACCAATAAATTCCCGTATGCTCACTACCCCAATACATCCAACAATATTCAGTAGAATCACTACTTCCAGAAGTAATTTTGCCATTACAATTCGGGCAACATTTAGGTTTAGGTAATTCAATTGGTATTAATTGCTTAAATCCGCAGTGTTTTTTATTCTGGCATTTAATAGATCTAACAAAATTAGGTCTTTCGCTTAATATAAATAAAGCATTAGGCGGATTTTTGCGCCACCATTCTCGACGCTCTTGAGAGCCTAAGAAATTTAAACGCACAAGCATATAGACTTCCTCCGATAAATCCAAAGCATGAGTTATAAAAGCTTTAGCAATAGAAAATGGAGGATTTGTCAAAATCACATCTCTTTTAGTTTTATCTTTTAAAAAATCGTAGCCATAGCTTAAATCGTTTCCATTTGACTTTAACCCATATTCATTCATTCTTTTAACTAATCTTAGATCCCCGCACGCAGGTTCCCATATTTCTTTTCCTTTTGGAAGATACGGAAGTAATGGATTAAAAGACTTTAACGGCGTAAAGTACGCATCTTGACTTATTTTAGTTGTTCCTCGTCCTGTTGATGACATATATTATAGATATTACCAACTATTTTTAAAGAGTCAATTCTAAAATTTAAATCATTCGCAGCAAACGATCTTCCTCTATCAAAATAAAAAATTCCCTCCGCAAAGAAAACCTCTCCCCTATCCGTTTCTATTCCATTTTCGCCTGAATCGAATTGATATTCTACAATATCTCCCTCATATATTTCATTACCGTTCTTATCATTTATACTTGTATACTGTTGTAAAACATAATTATCTCTTAATTTTACTCCCGTTTCATAGTATAGATTTCCAAAATTATCAGTTTGAAGCCAATACATATTGGCGCATGGTTTATAATGGGTCTTAAACTGTTTGTCCCAAATCCTAAATTTAATTTTTCTCATTGTTTTCTTGCCTAATCGCTTCAGCTAATAAAACCAATGCATTTCTTACTTTTAGACTCTTGCCGCCTCCAAAATAACTTCTAAACCGAAGAGGCTTGGATTCGTCTATGGATATATAAACATCTCCCATTACATCTATAGAAATGTATAAATTACCGTCATCTTCTCCATCAGTATCGTCATGTTGAATAGACAAGCATTGATTTGCATTTAAATTTTCGGGCCAAAATGCGCTATTTAATACTTTGTCAATATCTTTTTGTTTTATCATCTTACTGTTTTCTCCTAATTCTTTCCAGAAATCTAGAATACCATTTTCCATCTCTAGTTCCACCGGGGTATAGGATATTATTTCTACAAGTGCGACACATTAGAACACCAGAATGTCTAGGATCAGAGCTAGTCATTAATCTTATCATGAATTTTTCCGAGAAAATCCTACCGCATTTGGTGCATTCAGTCTTTTTTGCGAATATCATATTTAATTTTCTTTTCAAAAATTAATTCATCGAAAGTATTGTCTTCTTTGCTTTTAAATACTGAAATAGTTAACGCTTTTGCGCCAAGCCTAAGCGAAACAGCTACCTCGTTCCCTTCGTCTATTAAATCTAATATGTTTTTATCCTCACTCTGCTCAAAATCATTGTCAAGACTCCATCCCGGCAATTTTTCGATTTTTAACTTATCGTAGCCCCTAATTTTAATTACTTTTTTCATAAAAATTCAAACATTCTTTATTAACAATAATTTTATCTTTAGAGAATGGTTTAACGGAAAGACTCTCTAAATTTCTTACTCTAGACAACGCTACGTATACCTGACCAGTAGCGAAAGCTTCATTCAAATCAAGCTCGACTCTGTCTAACGTAGATCCCTGACATTTATGAACAGTAGAGGCCCATGCTAATTTCAAAGGAATTTGTTCTCTAGTAGCTATTTTTTTATAGAATGTTTTCTTGTCAAAACCTATCGCTTGCTCCTTTATGCTCCACTCATCTATTTCTACAATAGCTTTTCCAGCCGAAAATTTTACTTCAACTCCTGCCGTGCAAAAAGATTCTACTTTACCTATCGAACCATTAACTAACCCCCTATCTAAGTCTATATTCTTTAAAAGCATTACTTGGGCACCCTTTTTCAGTTCTAAAATCTTTGGCGCGGGACAATTCCTATCAAAAAACTTTATATGATGTTCACTGCCATTGTCAATCGAGTGAAAATGCCTTGACTCTTCTTTAATTTTCAAAAGCTCTTGCTTGTTAAATGTATCAACGTCAACATTTTTGCAATAAATTTTTATAGGTTGAATTCCGTCGTTTGGGAATTTCGCGTCTACCCTAGACTGTAATACAGATAGAGAATCTGTCTTTCCGAGTCTTATATCGTTTAGCATTCTCGCGAAATCGGAACTGTTATCTTGCCTCATTACGGTTTTAAGAACAACGTTCTTAATTTTGGCATTCTTCCATGAAGAGGACTCAAAACAAAAACCTTTCTGATTGACAGTTTTGAAAACTGGAGGAAGCTGCAAGAAATCTCCAACAAAAATCATTTGCATCCCGCCGAATGGAGACATGTCGAATCGAAAATACTGCAACACTTCATTTAGTTTGTCTAAGAAATCGGCGGATAGCATAGATATTTCATCTATAATAAGGATTTTTGAATCTCTTATCCTTGCCCGAGCCTTCTTATTTCTATTAACGGAATTATTGATTATTGAATCTACGCTTTCATCTGCAAGACCCATTCCAGCCCAAGAATGGATAGTTAAACCGTCTACGTTAAGCGCGGCTACTCCCGTAGAAGCGGCGATTCCATAAGGAATTCCTTCTTGGTTTAAAAAGTCCTTCAATATTTTAGTGCAAAAACTTTTACCGCTCCCTGCCTCTCCAGTAAGAAATATATTATTACCAGCAGCTACTTCTTTAAAGAAAGCCATTTGCTCTTTATTTAAAGAGCTTGAAAGGCTGCTCTTTTCAAAATTTTTATAATTCATTTATATTGACCTAATGATATTTTTCTTTTAATTGTAGAATCCCAAAGTTCGGTGCAAAAATCTTTAGTTCTTGTAGAGAACGTTTCAATATCGCAACACTTCAAGTAAAAATACTTGATCCTTTGATTTCCGTCAATCATTCTTCTAAAGAATTTAGGTTTTTTACCACAAATGCATTTTTCCATATTTTATCTATTTTTAGGCGGCAATGAATTTCTTTTTACCTCAAAAAGACCAGTTCCAATTACTTCTGTTAATGTATTCCCTCCAGAATATGACACAAAGCTCCTAATTCCACCATTTAAATCGTCTACAAGCTTTTTTAATGGAACTAAATTAGTTTTAGGAGATAAAATCTTACCTTCGCTAGTTTTTCCTGCTTGCTTAATTATCTCTAACTGTTTTTCGCTTGCCCCGCCCCAATAGGAGCCATCTCCAGATATATTTGTTTCTGCTTCCTCGGCTTGACTAAAATATCCACCAATTATTACGTATTTAGCTCCAGCGGCAAAAGCTTTACAGGCATAAGCTGGTTTACTTATTCCTCCATCTGCCGCCGTAGATACGTGTGGTGTATCCCAAATAGAGCACTCCATTATTTCTGTTATATTCCCACGATTAACTCCTGTCATATCAGAGGTTGAACATGGAGAACCGCCACCTATTCCTACTCTTACTATCAATTCTCTACTTATACATGGGAATGTCCTATAAATGTTTTTATAACCCCATTCATCATGAACGTTCCCAACGTAAAACCTATCTAAAGTCCCTTCTTTCATATAGGACGCCAATGTTACTAAATTCAAATAACCATTAGCTATATCTAATCCCATGTTATTAACTTTATTTTTTCTGAAAAATTCATAATCTTGTTTAAAATCTTTTACTCCAAGCGATACGCAACAAAACTGATTCTTATTCGCAGCGTTTTTATAAAAACTCCTGAATCTATCTAACTGCCATTCTCTTCCCAAGAACCTTGGTAGGAATACTGATATTCCAAGTCTAGCCGCTTCTATCACAAATTTTTCACCAACTACAGCCTGCATTGGAGAGGCTATTATTCTCCAGCTTTCATTTGGAATATCATTTCTAGATATAAAATAATCATGCTTCTTCGCAATGATATTCACATCATTGTAGTATAAGCTCTCTTTATTGGTAAATGTTGCCATGTTATTTTTTTATGCAATTATTAATGTCTACTCTCGCAAAATTAGGAACACCTAATCCAGTTAGGTCATTATAAAGGAAAGTTACCTCTTTTCCTATCCATTTCTTTTTATCACGCAAAAATTCAACAGCTTGCTCATATTCGCCCTTGAAAGTAGCGTTAAACTCCTTATCTTTCCATTTAAGTCTGATTACTTTTCCTGTGCCAGCCCAATTTCCATCTCCCTCTAATATATCTAAAATAATACCTTCTGAGTCAAACTCAGGTTTGACTTTAAGTAAGTATTTAGATCTTTTATTTTCGTATGGTTTTTTAAGAATACGAATCATCGCTCCTTCGTGACCTTCTTCAAGGAAAGACTTGTAAAGTTTTTCGAACTCTTCTTGAGAGTTAACGTTAAAAGTTGGGACTTTCTCTACTACCCCATCTCCATACGTAGGGCCAAAAATAGAGTCTATGGCATATTTCCTTCCAAGATAATCAACTGACATGTCCTCAATTATCCCATCGTAAATGTAAAATCTTACTTTTTCTCTACTTTTCTTTAAATCTTCTTCAGTAATATTAACTGTTTTCCTAACTATACTCATCAGTTCATTTAACTGTGATCTTAATTTAAAATTAAAAAGTTCCCCATCTAAAATAGATTTCGGACGTGCTTTAAAAAATGGCTGGAAATACTCTTCTATATGAGGAACAGATAAGTATCTTTCTCCTTTTCTAGTAAAAATACCCTCTTTTCTTACAATGGCTCGGCTACCATTGTATTTTATTTGAACTGCGACTCCATCACTCCAATCTATTTTATCCTTGTAGTCATTAAAATTTTTAGCGAGCATCGGCTCAAAGTAAGTCTCATTATCTATTTCGTTAACACTTTCAAAATACCCTGTTTTTATCTTCTTATCCCAATGCGCCTTAGCTTCTAAAACAGCTTGTTGTTCTGCCGTTGTTTCATTTTTCTTACCTACATTTTTGGGCTTACATACAGTATATTCACTTATCACCTTCTCTCCATTAATAAGACCAGAAATGGTCCTATACGAGTTCCCTTGGACTTCAATTTTCCATTCCCTAACCTTACCTTTACTATCTCTTGAGTATAATCTGTTATATATATTCATTTTTTTATTTTATAAAAAACTCTTATTGCGTATACGCCTATTAAAGCTAGTAATAATACTTTTTGCATAAAAATTAAACATTCGGCCAAATATATTCAATTTTTGGCAACTCTTCCCAATTAAATTGACTATAATGCTGTAGATTTTTAAAAAGAAGTGCTGCTCTATGAGAGCTATGAAAATTTTCATCACCTACAAAAGATGGTTTGCCAGTATCTTCAAATTGCTCAAGATATTTTTGAAATGTTAAAAAATGGTGAGGATATTCTCTGCCACGTCTTTTTAGCTCTTCAAGACCTTCTAAAGAATATTTGGCAAGAGAATGCTTGTGTTTAGCCCACATTTTAGAAACAGGGTGATTTGGCCACCCGCCTCTTATTAAAGTCAGGCATTCTCTATAAATTTGATTGCCTAACCGTTTATTGTCGAGAACTGATACTGATTTTTTATAATCAGCAAAAGGGAGGAATACTTGCATAATTATCTTGTTTTAATAATGTCAAACAAACTTACTTCATGTAGGATATTTTCCTCTTTAACCATTACGGTATATTCGTCCTTAACGCTAACTACTTCTCCGACCCATTCGTCATTGCCTTCTTTGACTATGACTGTTTTATTTATCAATTTATTTAATACTTCCAGTTTACTAGACATGTTATTTATATGTTTATTTTACTATTTGGATTATAGAATGAACAATTCTGGCACGTTTTTGGCCTTTTGCCAAGCTTAAAATCGTTTATTAATTTTCTTCTATTTAGCTCTATATCTTTCCATTCGTCGCTTAAACTGCCAATAACTAAATCATCGTTATCAGTCTCAATAAACCTGCACCCACACGCCCTTATTTTCCCATCAAATAATACAGCTACAGAAGAAAGCCCGAGACAAGGAGTTTTAAGCGATGATAATACGGGCTTCATTTTCATATCTTTTGGAAGATTTTTAATAGTTCCTCCCCAATTATCAAAATTAGCAGTAAAATTAAAAGATACGTTTTTATTTAAATTTGGTTTGATGAAATCTTGAAAAAACTTAGATTTTATGATTTTTGAAGGTGATATTTTGTTCCTAAATCTCAAATGAACATGTAATTTATTACTTTTTTTATTTAGAAGCTCGGCTAATCCGTGTTTTAATAAATCACAATAATCTACTCCATATACCTCTTTATAATCTTCATTATCGAACGAAGGCAAAGATATGAATATCTGATCGAGTTTTGAATCTATTATATTCTGGAAATATTTATAAAGAAGAATTCCATTTGTAGTTAAAACTACATTTAAATTTAAATCTTTGCTTAATCCTATCTTTTCAAAAAGATTCATGTCTATCAACGGATCTCCAACCGTAGGAGTTAAATCTATTGTTTTAAGATCTTTGCAATTCCATAAAACTTTTGCCAATGCCTTTTTAAAGGTTTCATATTTCATTACTCCCTTTTTCATTTTAGAAATTGGGTAGGCGCAAAAAATGCAGGAAGCGTTACATATATTAGCGACTTGAAAACTTGCTATATTTGGACTATTTTCATTCGTGTTTGGAAAAAAATTTTTAATAAAAACCAGCAATGGCCACGTCTGTCTAACTATTATCTGAAATAAATCAGCGGTAAATGGCAGAAAGCAAAAAATTTTATTTATTAGTTTCATTTATAGAAATAAATGAGCAGTAGCTCACGGAGCAATTGCTCGAATTAAAAATAGTCCCGTAGCTTCCATAAGGGATAATAAAAACACAGTTACTTACTGCCATCCCTCCTTTATCTAAAATTAATGGACCTACAAATACTCTTTTTTCTTTTACGGCAGAATAAAAATTACGAATATAGTCTTTACCCATTTCTTGAAAATACTCAATATTATTTAACTTAGATTGTAAATTATTTAAATATTCATCTTTTTTACTTAGCATTACTGCTGTGAATAAAAGAATGAAAAATATTGCTATATTAGCAAAAATCATTGAGTTAACGTAAAAGTCTTTATTTTCTTCAGCTTTCATTTTACTTCTTCTTTACTCTGCTATCTCTCAAGTTTTCGTCTTTAAAGAACTTACGATACTGCTTAAATCCTCTGAAGTTGCCAATATATTCGCTAGAATCCATAGCCTGAGCGACATGTTCAGTTGGACTAAGGTGCCTTGGAATTGAGCCAAATAATCTATCGCATAATTTGATGTCGGCTTCATAATCGTCTTTACCTTCGTAGTTTAAATATGAAACGCGGGCGCAACGAGCAATTGCTATTTTCGTCTTTAGTTCATCAATAAATCTAAGCGTATCTCGTGATAATTCGTGTGCCGCTCCTTCTGTAATATTTTCCCACGCCTCCGTATTAATTAATCTATCTACGTTTATTTTATCTCCAAAAGGAATGTGCCACTCGCCTGCTTTCAATTCTTTTGGAGTTGATTTATTATATTCTTCAAGCATCAATTTAGCTAAGGCTTGGAATTCCGGTTGCGCGTCTTCATGAGCACGAAGAGCAAAAAAATTCTCGAAATCTGTACCAGAAAGGATAATTCTAATGTTAAACCAAGGCTCAAGAATACGATTACAGATTTGCTTGTGTAAACCTATTACATTCAACTTTAAAACTCTTTCAATTGCTATATCTCTAGACTTTAACCAAGACCTCCTACAATACTCTTTAGGAGAAATTAAGCTACCATCATCTACCAATACTGCTGGTTCGTTACTAAGTTCTTCTTTGGCTTGCATTCCACTTTGGTTCTTCCCCCACCAAACAGGCATTGCAGGATTATCAATAACCTGCTGAATCATTTTCTCAATAGGTATTGCGCGGGAACTAGCAGCATTTTTAGAGAACATCCTATGCGTCATTACCTCCGCATGAATAAATCTTGGGTATTCTAATAAAAATGTTGTCAATCGACATCCTACAGGATTGATAGAATCTTGAATTATTTCTGCTTTTATCATATTTTTATTAGTTTTTCTTGAAAGGATTTAATATAAAGATTATTAAAAATATTAGCCCAATAATAAAAAGTAAATTTGTAAAATTACCTATTATCACAAATTTAATTGTAAATAATAGATAAACTAAAATTCCGAGCAAAACTAGAAGTGCTACGTTCATATTTTATCTTCCGGTGCTTCCAAAGCCGCCCTCTTTTCTTTCCGTATCAGAAAGCTCACCCTCTTCAAATTCCGCTTCGTGGCATTCCTCGAAAACTATTTGAGCAATTTTGTCTCCTGCTTTAATTTTAAAACCCTCTTTTCTCGGAAAACAAGAAGCCATAGGATGTCCTATTATCGAGTTTGTTTGTGGTGGCTCAGTTAAATTAATTAATATTACTCCTACTTCTCCTCTATACGTCGCGTCTACCACTCCAGCTAGAACGTCTATGCCTGCTTTGAGCGCAGAACCGCTCCTTGGAGCTATTCTTCCGTAATAACCTTCAGGAATCTCTATTTTTAATCCTATTTTATTACATAGCCTCTGCATGGGAAAAATCTCAGCATCTTCAACTGCATATAAATCATATCCAGCATCACCTTTTCTCTTTGTAGGAATCTTGGCTAAAGGATGAATCAGCTTATACTTTATCTTAATCTTATGGGTATCCATATATAATATATCTTATCTTCTTATGTTCTCACATTTTTAGAAAAAATACAAGTTTTTAAAAAAATAATTTGAAAAATTCAAACTTTCAGTTTACTATACTGAAAATGACTATAGTTAACGCAAATCAAAAACTCTTTGAATATTTGAAGACGAACGATTCTGTTTATCTATCAAATACCAAGAAAAAGGATGATTTTTTAAAAATAGTCACTTTATCGGACTCAGAAGAGAGGGACCGTGTTGCTCTGCTTTTATCCTTAAGAGGGTTTGAGGAGAGAGGCATTCTAAAGAAAAGCGACAATGAAGAACTTTGGATTTTGGTTAAACCTCTGGAATCGTATGAACAGCAAATTACGCTAGACTATGATTCTGTCGCTTCTATTTCTGGGATTATTAATAAATTCTGTGAGTCTAATGCTAATAAAACAGATGTTTGTGATATACTCGACATTAGGCAAAAAGATATTAAAAATTTAATTTTAATTACTTTGCATTTTATCGATAGGGTAAATTCACAAAAACCAGATCAAAATTCTGTAGACGAAGAATAAACATAGCTCCCGTTGAGCAAAGGTGTGCCACACGCCCCGGATCATTAGGTTGAAGTGGTAGTAAAGCTGCTATAAAAAAAATTAAGCGGGCAACGCGCCGAGAGATGCGACCCGGAAACGATATGCTCTTGCAGTAAAAAGACCCTCTTTTCGAAGAGGAAATACATACGAAGGCATTATATCGGAGAGTAGTTATGGGCTAAATACGATTTTCAGGGGTGGAAACTACCTTACACCCGTTAAGTATTTAGGGGGAGAGACACTCCATGTTCCTATTGGAAGAGATAACGCAGTGGAGCTTGCGATAACCTTTTTGGGTTTTTCTTTTTGAAAAAACTGAAAGGGAAATCTCTCATTTCATTCGAGTTTTAGTCGAAGCCATTTGGAAGTCATACAAATAAATGAAGTTTACTGAAGTATGAATTATGTCTATATATGTTGTTAGCGGAATTTATTGAAGTTTACAATATGTGTTTATTAAGTATAATTTATATATGATCATTAGTAATTTAGATAGTTTGATAGGTATTACAGGTGTAGCTACATGTGGTAAAGATACGTTTTATAGATTATTTAGTAGAAGAGTTTATGAATTATGTAATTGTAAAACACAAAGGTTTGCTTTAGCTGATGAATTAAAAGAAGAAGTTAGAGATTTTTTAATTAAAGATTATGGAGTAGATATTCTTAATTGTAGCCCAGAACAGAAAGAATCAGTTAGACCTTATTTGGTATTTTATGGAAATTTTAAAAGATTTCAGTCAAATGGAAGTCTTTGGTGGGAGAAGGTTAAAAAGAAAATGGAGAGTCAACCGTTCGATCCTTCTTTATTAACATTAATTACTGATATCAGATATTCCCAATACCAAAAAGATGATTTATATTTCATAATGTCTAATAGTGGATATTTAATTCATATTTCTAGACTAGATAAAAATAACAATATAGTTCCTCCCGCCAACATAAATGAAAAGACCTACGATCCTATAATGCGCAAAAATGCAAATATTTGCATAAAATGGCCAACTACTTCAGATGAATCTATCCTTCTTGAGTATGTTGATAAAGTTATAGATGATTATATCATTTTTAGAGGTTATAATAATATTTCCACCTATATAAAAAGAAAAATTAGAAATGTTAATGTCTAATTACTATAATCTATATTAATGGAAAAATTAACAGATCTAGAGCTAATCGAGAAAGTCAAAGTAGACAATGATAGCGACAGTTTTGTAGAGCTATCTAGGAGGCATACCCCTCTTTGTAAGAATATCTATAATAGATATCAATCTTCTATTACTTCGTCAGGGCTTTGTTTTGAAGATGTTAAAGATGAAAAAGATAATGTAATATACAAAGCTTTAATGAGTTATCAGCCTGATAAAAATGTTAAATTCTCAACTTGGCTGGGTAATTCAGTTAAATATCACTGTCTTAATAGCATAAATTCCAATGGCAGAACCATTGCTATGGAAGAAAAAGATTTAGTAAAAGTATCTGATAGCCAAGATCTTGTAAAGGCTAATGAGAACATAGAAATAGAGCAAAAAGAATACGTTTATAATATCTTGAACCAACTTTCTGATGAACGAATTAGAAAGATTTTTATGCTTAGATTTTTCTCAAATTCACCTAAAAAGAAATCTTGGAGCAAAATAGGAGAAGAGATTGGCGTTAGCACTCAAACTGCTCTAAACCTTTACAGAAAAGGACTTAAAATTCTGAAAATAAAAGTTAAAAATAGTTGACATTTTTCTAAAAACAATATAAGATTATCATATAAATATGAGCGAATTCAATAATAAACTAATTGGTGGCCTTTATATCAAAAAAAGTAAAAAGGGAACCACATACCTTGGTGGTAAAATAAACGATGTCCCTGTTTTGATTTTTAAGACTAAAAACAAGAAAACAGACAAAAGCCCAGATTATACAGTTTACGAATCTGCACCGCAGCAAGGACAGGAACAGCAGCCAGCACCTAGGACCGCACAGCCACAGAAAAGAACCGCTCCATCCCCGCAAAGAAAGCCTACTAATCCAGCAGTAGTTGATGATTTTGAAGAACCGACAGCTCCAGACGGTGATGTTTGGTAATCTCTCGTACTAAACACGTAACTTCAAATAAAGGGCAACGAAAGTTGCTCTTTTTTTTTTATAATTTTTATTTATAGCTTATAATAGATATGAATTATACATTAAATGTTCCGATTAATAGTGTTTCTTTTGGACAATGCTCCTTTGCGATATTAAGAGAATTTTATAAAAAAAACATACAACCATGTATTTTCCCAATAGGCCAAGTAGATGGTTCTTCTCAAAAAATAGATCCTGATTTCGGTAATTGGATAAATAGCTGCATAAACAAATCAATGTCGATTCACAATCGAAGAAACCCCACGTTTAAATTATGGCATATAAATGGATCTTTGGAGTCTTTAGGGGAAAAACAAACTCTATTTACGTTTTATGAACTAGATAATCCTACTGAACAGGAAGTTAATATTTTGAATAACCAAGATAAGGTTATAGTATCTTCAGATTACTCTAAAAGAATTTTCGAAGAAAATGGAGTTAAAAATGTTAATTATATTCCATTAGGTTTTGACTCATATAATTTTAATAAAAAAGAAAAAAAATATTTTAATGATAATAGAGTTGTTTTTAATGTATTGGGCAAATATGAACCAGTTAGAAAAAGACATGAAAAAGTTATAAAATCTTGGATAAAAAAATACGGCAACAATCCTGAATTTTTTCTGCAATGTGCAATTTATAATCCATTTTTCTCCCAGCAAGAGAACGAAGAGATAGTAAGAAATTTACTCGAAAATAAAAATTATTTTAATGTTCAGTTTTTGGGTTTTATGCCTCAAAATGAACTTTACAATGATTTCCTTAATTCTGGATCTATAGTAATAGATATGGGCACAGAGGGTTGGTCATTGGGCAGCTTCCATTCTGTTGCTATTGGAAAACACGCCGTTCTATTAGATTGCGCTGGAATTAAAGGATGGGCAACGAATGATAATAGCGTATTGGTTAAACCGTTTTCAAAAATCCCGGCTTATGACGGAAAATTTTTCTTCCAAGGTTCTCCGTTTAATCAAGGTAATGTATTTGATTTTAAAGAAGAAGAATTTTTATCAAGCTGCGATAAATGCATTAATCTTTTCAGGAAAAATCCAGTAAATTTAAAAGGACTTGAATTGCAAGAAAAATTTACATTTACCAAAACAGTTGATTCAATACTAAATTTAATGAATAATTAATTCTAATTATGCCAATCTATTCTTACAGAAATCCTAAAACTGGAAAAATTGTAGACGTAATCCAGACGATGAAAGAAAATCATGTCTATTCTGAGAATGGAGTAGAATTTGAAAGAGTTTTTTCATCTCCAAACGCTTCTATAGATACTAAAATAAATCCATTTTCTTCAAAAGATTTTTCAGCTAAATTGGCTAATAAAAAAGAAACTATTGGCTCTATGTGGGATAGAAGCAAAGAGCTATCCGAGAAGAGAACCCAAAAGGAAGGTCTTGATACCGTAAAGGAAAAATATTACGAAAATTACTCAAAAAGAAGAAGAGGTAAGAAACATCAAGATAAAATTAATACAACATACACCATATAAAAGTTTTATTTTTGTAAAACTTTTCTATTATGTTTTTTGTTGAAAAAGATTCAAAACTGCTGTAAACTCTATTTGCATAGACGTTTATGAGAAAAAAGTTATTTGACGAGCAGATTGCTAGAAAGCCTGATTTATACCCTTGGACTGAACAATTTATGAGGGCGATGTGGGAGGGCCACTGGACTGATAAGGAATTTAACTTTCAAAGCGATATTCAGGACTTCAAAGTAAAACTTTCCCCTGAGCAAAAGGAAATAATAGTAAGAACTCTATCTGCAATAGGGCAGATAGAAATAGCCGTTAAAACATTCTGGGCTAAATTAGGAGATAACCTTCCCCATCCATCTCTTAGAGACTTAGGATATGTTATGGCTAACGTCGAGGTAATCCATAATAATGCCTACGAGAGACTTTTAAAGGTTCTTGGCCTAGAGAACGTGTTTGAGGAAAATCTTAAACTCGAATGGATTCAGGGGAGAGTAAACTATTTAAGAAAATATACTCACAAATACTATAGCGATAGCCATAAACAATTTATTTATGCTATTATTCTATTTACTCTGTTTGTTGAGAACGTTTCATTATTTAGTCAATTCTATGTAATCAATTGGTTTGGAAGAAAAAACCTGCTCAAAGACACTAATCAACAGACTAATTATACCCTAAAAGAAGAGACAATTCATGCTTTGGTTGGTATAAAGATAATAAACGTCCTCAAAGAGGAGTATCCAGAACTTTTTGATGCAGAGCTAGAAGAGAAAATTCTCTCAGAGGCAAAGAATGCGTTTGACTGCGAATCTAAGATTATCGATTGGATGGTCAATGGAATAGACGAACCTAGTTTATCTGCGGATTTACTTAAAGAATTCGTAAAGAAACGAATTAATGACTCTTTATCACAAATAGGTTATAAGAAAATATTTGAAATAGACGAAGAAAAAATCGCTAAAACAAAATGGTTTGAAGAAGAAATTCATGGGAATGGAATGACAGATTTCTTTTATAGCAGACCTACAGAGTATTCTAAAAAGGATAAAAGTTTTACTGGCGAAGATTTATTTTAATAAATAAGATATTATGGCGAAAAATTTAGATTACTATTGGTTAAATGAAGATTCTAGAACGTTTTTAAGCAGGGGATATTTATCCGAAAATCAAACTCCAGAACAAAGAATAAGAGAAATAGCTGATAAGGCTGAATCTTATTTAGGAATTAAGGGTTTTGCTGACAAATTTGAGTATTATTGCTCAAAGGGTTACTACAGTTTATCCACTCCTGTATGGGTCAACTATGGAAATAATAGAGGACTTCCCGTTAGCTGTTTTAACAGTTTCGTGTCCGATAGCATGGAATCAATACTTGAAAAAGTTTCAGAAATAGGGACTCAGACAAAGATGGGAGGCGGAACGTCAGCTTATTTTGGAGCTTTAAGACATAGGGGAACAAAAATTTCGGTAGGAGGAGAATCAAGTGGTCCAGTTCATTTCATGGAAATTTTTGATAAAGTTGCAAGTGTTATTTCCCAAGGTTCAGCTAGAAGAGGAACTCTTGCCGCTTACCTTCCCGTGGAGCACCCTGATATAAAAGAATTTTTAGCTATAAGAACAGACGGTCATCCAATCCAAAATCTAAATATTGGAGTATGTATTACTAACGAATGGATGAATAGCATGATTAGCGGAGACTCTGCTAAAAGAGATATTTGGGCAAAAATTATAAAGAAAAGATTTGAAACTGGATATCCTTATGTATTTTTTACGGATAACGTAAATGATAACAAGCCTCAAGTTTACAAAGACAAGGGATATAAAATACATAGTTCAAATGTGTGTTCCGAGATAATGCTTCCATCTTCGGATAAGGAGTCTTTTGTATGCGTTTTATCTTCTATTAATTTACTGCATTGGGATGAAATAAAAGATACAGATGCCATCGAGACACTTACTTATTTCTTGGATACAGTAAATGAAGAGTTTGTTAGGAAAACAAAAGGAATGAAGTTTATGGAAGCCCCACATGAATTTGCCAAAAATCATAGAGCTTTGGGAGTTGGAATTCTTGGATGGCATTCATTTTTGCAAAGTAAAATGATA
>Ga0213919_1000024_pt1 | contig 151624 bp, 158 predicted proteins | sample McNCre317MG_FD_161056 | JGI IMG/M metagenome (GOLD analysis project Ga0213919, IMG submission 161056) | Freshwater microbial communities from McNutts Creek, Athens, Georgia, United States - 3-17 MG | ecosystem: Environmental > Aquatic > Freshwater > Creek | place: USA: Georgia | collected...
ATGTGCCGATGGTGGAGACCTACAAAGGGGTTGTGCCGTTCTTGATCACTGACGGTATTCGCTTGGCGTTGCTGATCGCTTTCCCTGCCATCTCTCTGTGGCTGGTGCACCTGTTAACTTAATTCAATCACTAGGGAACAAACCATGAAATCTCGCATCCTCAAAGTTGCGGCAGCCGCTGCATTCACAGTCGCTGCGCTCAGCCCTGCCGCGATGGCACAAGAGGTGACACTCAAAGTGCACCACTTCTTGCCAGCCTCGTCGTTTGCACAAACCTTGTTCATTCAGCCTTGGTGCGACCGCATCGCCAAGGAATCAAACAACAAGATGAAATGCCAGATTTACCCATCCATGCAACTCGGTGGTTCGCCCCCTCAGTTGTTTGAACAAGCACGTGATGACGTGGCTGATGTGATTTGGACTTTGCCCGGTTACACCGCAGGCCGATTCCCATCCATCGAAGTGTTTGAATTACCCTTCATGATGCAAAGCCCAGAAGCCACCAGCAAAGCGCTGTGGGATTACGTGGACCAATACGCCAAAGCCGAATTCAAAGACGTGAAGCCTTTGGCCTTCCACGTGCACGGCGATGGCGTGTTTCACATGACCAACAAACCCATTCGCACTGCGGCCGACTTGAAGGGCTTGAAGCTGCGCGCCCCCACACGCACAACGACCAAGTTCATTGCTTTGTTAGGTGCCACACCTGTTCCTATGCCCGTGCCACAAGTGGGTGATGCCTTGTCCAAAGGTGTGATCGACGGTGCCGTGTTGCCTTATGAGGTGATGCCTGCCATGAAGATTCAAGAGTTGGTGAAATTCCACTCGGAGACCGATCCCGCAGAGCCCGCGTTCTACACCTCGACTTTCATCTTCGCGATGAACCAAGCCAAGTACGATTCGTTGTCGCCTGAATTGAAGAAGGTGATTGATCGCAACAGCGGCCAATCTTTGTCCGGCATTGCTGGCAAAGCGTTTTTGCAAGCCGACATCGAAGGCAAGAAGCTCACCACCAAGAACACCACCAACGTGATCCCCAAAGCAGAGTTGGAAAACTGGAAAAAAATCGGTCAACCTTTGACCGATGCTTGGGTGTCTGATATGAACGCCAAAGGTCATAACGGCAAGCAAATGCTCGACGGTGCGAAGGCATTGATTGCCAAGCACGCTGCTGCTAAATAAAGCGTTTCACGCGCAACAAAAAGGGGCCGTTCGTGGCCCCTTTTTTTCGTCTGTTCAGTTTGTGGTTCAGTGACGGCTGTAGACCAAACCCGAAGCCACACCGCCAAACAAATCGCCCTCTACCAAGGGCACGCCTGCAAACTCAGTTTGCAGCGCTTGCTGAAATGTGCGCAGCGCCGATGAGCCGCCTGTCAGATAAATCGCATCAGGTTTGCCGTGTGTGAGCCCTGCACGGTGCACGCATTCGCGTGCGCACGCCACGGTGCTGGCTAGCAGTTGTGCCAAGTGGGCGTGCAAGTCGGTGGCGCTGAGCGAAGCAGACAACCCTGCTTCGACATACGACAAATCAAGGCGAGTGTCGCTGTCGGTTTGTGAGCAACGAATCTTGGCCTGCTCAATGTCGTGGGCCATGTGGTGACCGTAGCGCTCGGTCAGCACACGCATCAGTCGGTCGTGCAAGCGCACATCGCTGTAATTGACTTGCAAGGCTTTGGCTTGCGCCATCGCTTTGGGTTGGTATTGCCAGTTGATCAAGTGCCATGTAGACAAATCAAAAAACACGCGGTTGGGCACTTCACGATTTTGTGGGCCGATGTGGCCGTAGCCCAGCAAGGGCATCAGTTGTCCCAAGCTCAGCTTTTGGTCAAAGTCGGTGCCGCCAATGTGCACGCCGGTGGTGGCCAGCACATCGTCGGCACGGTTGGGCTTGTGCATCAGCGCTGGCCCCAAGCGCACCACGGTGAAGTCAGACGTGCCACCGCCGATGTCGGCCACCAGCACAGTGGTCTCGCACGTGAGACGTTGTTCGTAGTCCAACGCGGCGGCGATGGGTTCGAGTTGAAACGCAATGTCTTTGAAACCGACGGTTTCAGCCGCTTGGCGCAACGAGGCTTCGGCTTGTGCGTCACGTGCTGCATCGTCATCCACAAAGTGCACGGGGCGGCCCATGACCACACGCGTGGGGACTGTGCCGAGGTGTTGGGTAGCACGTTTGCGTAACTCAGCCAGATAGGTGGTGATGATGTCGGAGAAGTTCACCAGCTGGTTGTTGATGACCGTGGTCTCCATCAACAGCGGGCTACCCAGCAGGCTTTTGAGCGAGCGCATCAAACGGCCTTCGGTGCCTTCTAGGTAATGCGCGATGGCGTCACGCCCAAAGTGGGTGCTGTTTTCTTCTGCGTTGTAAAACACCGCCGTGGGCATGGCCAATGCATCGCCCTCTAAAGGGATGAGTTGGGCGATGCCGTGGTTTGGCCGCCAAGCAATGGCGGAATTGGATGTGCCGAAATCAATGCCTAAGGTGCCAAGGCCATCCTGTGTTGCAACTGTCATGCGTGAAATTAACCTGCCAGCCCCACGTAGACGTTTTGCACATCGTCGTTGTCGTCAATGGCCGAAAGGAAGGCTTCGACTTCTTCTAAGGCTTCAGCGCTCAAGCTGGTTGGGTCCACTGGGTTCTTGGGCTTGTAGCCGAGCTTGGCCGACAGCACATTGAAGCCGTGCGCGGGCAGGGCGCGGCTGACCAAATCGAGGTCAGTTGGCTCGGTGATGAACACCGAGGTACCTTCGTCGCCCGCTTCAAAGTCTTGCGCGCCGGCTTCGATGGCGGCCACTTCGGCGTCTGCATCGGGGGCGGTGGGTTCGGCTTCAATCAAACCAATGTGGTCAAAGTCCCACGACACCGAACCAGATGTGCCGAGCTGGCCTTTGCGAAACAGCACGCGCATTTCAGGCGCTGTGCGGTTGACGTTGTCGGTCAAGCACTCGACCATCACCGCCACTTGGTGGGGTGCATAGCCTTCGTAAATCACGCGTTCAAACTGCACCGATTCGCCGGTGAGGCCAGCCCCTTTTTTGATGGCACGATCCAGCGTGTCTTTGGGCATGGACACTTTGCGGGCTTGTTCTATCACCATGCGCAGGCGTGCGTTGGCCGCAGGGTCTGCACCGTTGCGTGCCGCGACCATGATGTCTTTGGCCAGTTTGCTAAAAACGCGGCCTTTGGCGTTGGCGGCTAAGTCTTTGCCTTTGGCTTTCCATTGAGCGCCCATGTGTGTGTTCCTTTAGGTTTGATTTGTGGTGTTAGTTGTCGGCACTCGCGCTCCAGCGCTCGTTCCATGCGTGTTCAATTTGGCGGCGGTCACGCTTGGTGGGGCGACCGTGCTCAATGCTGTGTGCGGGCTCAAATGCCAAGCGGTTTTGTTCGGCTTGTTTGGCACGCAAAGCGATGCTCTCGGATGTTTCTTCGTACAACAGTTGGGCCACGGGCGCAGGGCCACGAGCGGCGCTGATGCCTTTGACTTGAACCGTCTTGGTGATGTTGCCTTGGCGCACGGTGAGCGTGTCGCCCACCTTCACTTCGCGCGCCGGCTTGATGTCTTGGCCATTGATTTGCACGCGGTGCTTGGTCACTTCATCACACGCGAGGCTGCGTGTTTTGTAAAAGCGTGCGGCCCACAGCCACTTGTCGATGCGCAGGCTGTCCATCAGTGGTTGAACACGTCCAACACGCGCGTCAGGTCGTGACCGGTGTAGGTGGGTTGAGGTCCAATCGCTTCAAAAGGCAAATGCTGGCGGTTCACCCACAGCGTGGTGAACCCAAACCAAGTGGCGCCCAACGCATCCCAGCCATTGCTGGACACAAACAAGATGTCTTGTTTCTCAGCGCGAATGGTTTGCTGCACCAAGCCGTAGGCTTCGGGCGAAGTTTTGAACAGGCGAATAGGGTCCACCGAGATGACATGGTCAATCAAGTCAGCCATGCCAGCGCTGGTGACAGCGGTGTGGAGCATCTCAGGGCTGCCGTTGGAGAGGATGGCTGTGGTGATGCCACGTTCTTTCAAGCTTTGCAACACGCCTACGTTTTCAGCGAATGGTGTGAGCTTGGCGTATTGGCCCATCAGGGCGTCTACATGTTCGGGTTTGGCGTCGAGCTTGAAGCGCTCGAGTGTGTAGAGCAAGGCGCTGCGCGTGATGTCCCAAAACGATTGGTAGTGACGGCTGCCTTCTGCGCGGTGCGGGTCGGACATGGTGATGAGCCGTGTGTAGTCAATCTGCTTGTCGCGCCAGAGCACCGAGATGGCCGCACCTTGGCCGGGGTACAACTGCTCGGCCAAAGCGCCAATTGAATACACATCGAACAAGGTGCCATAGGCATCAAACACCACCGCTTGAATGGCCATGCTCAGTCCTCGTTGGGCAGCAAGCAGCAGGTGTCGCCACTGGCGGGGCGCTCAATCTTGATGCGGTGGATGTTGGGCAACGCACCTTTGAGGTCGTTGTAGATGAAGGCGCACAGGTTCTCGAGTGTGGCGGGGCCAATGCCTGGCACTTCGTCGAGAAAGTGGTGGTCGAGTTTGTCGCGCACTTTCTCGACTTCTTTGCGCAGAAACGCGAGGTCCATCATCATGCCGGACTCGGGGTCAGGCTTGCCTGCAATGGTCACTTCGGCGTGATACGTGTGGCCGTGGATGCGCATACTGCCTTCTGCGTCAATTTTGCGGCGCAGGGTGTGGGCGGCTTCAAAGTAGAAGCGTTGGCTGAGTTCGTATTTCATCGGATACCAATCAACTTATGGGTTTGCACGCTCAGACGCCAGCGCGGGTGGGCTAGGGCATAGGCCACGGCTGCAGCGGTGTTGGCTGCTGCGTTGGGTCCATCCATGGGCTGCAAATAAAAATGTTCAAAGCTCAAAGATTCATACAGCGCGGGCTCTGCGCCCACTTGCGGAAACACCAGCTTGAGCTCTTGGCCCGCTGCCACCACACGCTGGCTGCCCGCCTTGGGGCTCATGCACAGCCAGTCAATGCCTTTGGGTGGAAGCACAGTGCCGTTGGTTTCCACCGCAATCGTGAAGCCATGCGCATGCAGGGCGTCGACCAAAGCCTCGTCCACTTGCAACAAGGGTTCGCCACCCGTCAGCACCACAAAACGGTGCGCGGTGTCAGTGGCGGGCCAAAAGCTGGCAATGGCGGCGGCCAAGGCTTGGGCGCTGTCAAACTTGCCGCCGTGTGTGCCATCGGTGCCCACAAAGTCGGTATCGCAGAACTGGCAAATGGCCGAGCTGCGGTCCTCTTCGCGGCCGCTCCACAGGTTGCAACCGGCGAAACGGCAAAACACGGCGGGTTGCCCTGCATTGGCGCCTTCACCTTGCAAGGTGTAGAACATTTCTTTCACGCTGTACGTCATCCCGCTATTTTCGCAGCAAGTTACGTGTCACCTTTTTGTGGGCCAATTGGGGCATGACCCACCTTTCTCAAACCTTCGCGCCCACCGGTGAACTTCGCGTCGCCATCAACGTGGGCAACCCCATCTTGGCCCGCCGCCACTCTGACACGGGTGAGCCCGAGGGCGTGTCGATTGACCTGGCCACCCAACTGGCCCAGCGCTTGGGCGTGCCCTTGAAGCTGGTGGTGTTTGAAGCCGCCAGCAAATCGGTGGAAGCCGTGTCGGGCGACGAGGCCGATGTGGGCTTTTTCGCCATCGACCCGCTGCGCGGTGCTGCCATTGCCTTTACAGCGCCTTATGTGCTGATTGAAGGTGCGTACATGGTCAAACAAAACTCACCTTTGCACAGCAATGACGAAGTGGACCAAGCCCAACATACTGTGGTGGTGGGCAAGGGCAGTGCTTACGACCTGTACCTGAGCCGCGAAATCAAACACGCACAACTGGTGCGCAGCCCCACCTCGCCCGAAGTGGTGAGCTACTTTTTAGAACATGGCCACGATGTGGCGGCCGGTGTGAAGCCCCAGCTCGAGGCGGAGCTGCCCCGCGTTCCCGGCCTGCGCATGTTGCCCGGCCACTTCATGGTGATTTCGCAAGCCATGGGCCTGCCCAAGAGCCGTGGTGAAGCTGCTGCCGCCTATTTGCACCAATTTGTGGAAGACATGAAAGCCACAGGTGTGGTGGCCCAAGTCATGGCGCGTCACCGCATCGAAGGTGCGACACTTGCACCTTTGGCTGATTAACAAAAGGTTTGGGCGATGGACGTCTTGACGACGCAAACCCTCTCAGGGGTGCAAACAAGCATTGAGATTGCAGGCACGGTGGCCTTTGCCCTCTCTGGCGTGATGGAAGCTGCCCGCAAAAAGCTCGATGCCGTGGGTGTGTGCGCTGTGGCCAGTGTGGCGGCCTTTGGTGGCGGCACTTTGCGCGATGTGTTGCTAGACCGCCGCCCCTTGTTTTGGATTGAGCAGTCTTGGTATTTGTGGACGGTGTTGGCGTTGTGTTTGGCCGCGATGTTTTTGATGCGCGCCAAACATTTCAAGCCCACCGAAAAATCCATTCAGTGGCCCGATGCTTTGGGTTTGGGGTTGTTTGCGGCAAGTGGCACGCAAATCGCGCTCGGTATGCAAATGCCTGCACTCATTGCCGTGTTGATGGGCGTCATCACCGCTACTTTTGGCGGCGTGTTGCGTGACATCGTGTGCAACGAAATCCCCACCGCTTTTCATGACCACCATCCCTACGCCGTGTGCGCGTTTGCGGGTGGATGGGTGGTGGTGGTGTTGCACTACTTGGGCTTTGACCCCAATGCGGTGGTGGCGATTGGTGCCGCTACCGTGACGCTGTTGCGTTTGGCTGCCTTGCAGTTCGAGTGGCGTTTGCCCACGTGGAAGATTGAAGACTGAGCACCTGCCACCTGCCACCTGAAACAAACAAACCCGCCTAGGCGGGTTTGTTTTTGTGTGCGGCGTGTGTTTACTTGGTGGCCACTTCGTGGGCTGCCATCAACTCCAGCGACTTCACCAAGGCAGAGTGGTCGAGTTGACCCCAGCCGTTGGATGCACAAGCTTGCATGAGCTGTGCCGCCGATGCGGTTTGTGGCAATGACACGCCAATCGCTTTGGCGCCGTTGAGTGCCAAGGCCAAATCTTTTTGGTGCAAGGCAATGCGAAAGCCAGGGTCAAACGTGCGTTTGATCATGCGTTCGCCATGCACTTCCAAAATGCGGCTGGATGCAAAGCCACCCATCAAGGCGGCGCGCACTTTGGCAGGGTCAGCGCCTGCTTTACTGGCAAACAACAGGGCTTCGCCCACAGCCGCAATGTTCAAGGCCACGATGATTTGGTTGGCCACTTTGGTGGTTTGACCGTCGCCATTGCCACCCACGAGGGTGATGTTCTTGCCCATCAATTCAAACAAAGGCTTGACGGTGTTGAAGGTGGTTTCCGAGCCGCCCACCATGATGGTGAGGCTGGCAGCCTTCGCGCCCACTTCGCCGCCTGAGACGGGGGCATCCAGGTACTCGCAACCGAGGGCATTGATTTTTTGCGCAAAGGTTTTGGTGTCCATGGGCGAGATGGAGCTCATGTCCACCACGATCTTGCCTTGGCTCAAACCTTCGGCCACACCATCTTTGCCAAACAGCACCGCTTCTACATCGGGGGTGTCGGGCAACATCAAAAAGATGATGTCTGCTGCGCGGGCCACGTCGGCGTTGGTGGCGCACACATGGGCGCTGGCCAATTCTGCGGGTACTTTGCTGCGTGTGCGAATGAACATCTCGTGTTGGGCGGCCAACAAATGTTGAGCCATGGGCGAACCCATGATGCCTAAGCCGATGAAACCGATTTTCATGAAAACTTCCTTTGTGAAATTAGTAAGTGCCAGAAGACGAGGCTGTCTTCGAGGCGTGCATTTTTGAAATGATTTGTTGCGCGCCTGCGGCCATCAAACGTGCATCCGAACTGACGGTGACGAATTGAAAGCCTTTGGCGATGCGCTTGAGCGCAGACTCTGGCGTGCCGTTGTGAATGCCTGCCACCACGCCGTGCGCTTTGGCGCGCGCCAAGATGTGGTCTACCGATTCGGCGGCTTTGGGGTCGAGGTCGTCAAAGGTGGGGTTGCAGCCCAAGGCCAAGGACAGGTCGGAGGGGCCGATGTAAATCGCATCCAAACCTTCTACTGACAAGATGTCGTCCAAGTTGTCGAGCGCCGCAGCGGTCTCGATCATGGCGAAGGTGACGATGGTGTCGTTCGCATGCTTGGGGTAGTCAGCACCGCCGTAGAGCAGGGCGCGTACGGGGCCAAAGCTGCGAGTGCCACGTGGTGCGTAATGGGTGTAGGCCACCAGTTTTTGAGCGTCTTCTTTGGTGTTGACCATGGGGCAAATCACGCCGTAAGCGCCTGCGTCCAAGGTCTTCATCAAGATGCCTGGCTCTAGCCATGGCACGCGCACCACGGGTACGGTGTCTGTGGTGGAGATGGCTTGCAGCATGGTCACCATGGCTTGGTAATCGACCACGCCGTGTTGCAAATCGATGGTGAGGGAATCCCAGCCTTGGTGGGCCATGGTTTCTGCGGAAAAGCTGTTGGGAATGGCGAGCCAGCCGTTGACGACGGCTCCGCCTGCTTGCCAAATTTCTCTGAGTTTGTTGGGGCGCATGGTGTGAGGTGTGTGTGAAAAAAGTTATCGAACCATGCAGGGACGTTTGTGGTCAAACGTCCAGCCGGGGATGAGGTATTGCATGGCCGCGGCATCATCGCGCGCGCCCAAACCGTGTTGCAGATACAGCTGGTGGGCTTTCTCGACTTCGACCATGTCCAGCTCAACGCCAAGGCCTGGCTTTTGGGGAACTTCTACATGGCCGTTGACGATTTGCAAAGGCTCTTTGGTGAGGCCTTGGCCGTCTTGCCAAATCCAGTGGGTGTCGATGGCGGTGACTTTGCCGGGCGCCGCCGCCGCCACATGGGTGAACATGGCGAGTGAGACATCGAAATGGTTGTTCGAGTGTGAGCCCCAAGTCAGGCCCCAATCGCGGCAAGTTTGAGCCACGCGCACCGAGCCCGCCATGGTCCAGAAATGTGGGTCAGCCAAGGGGATGTCCACGCTTTGCAGCGAGAGCGAGTGCACCATTTGTCGCCAGTCGGTGGCGACCATGTTGGTGGCTGTGGGCAAACCAGTTTCGCGTCGGAACTCGGCCATCACTTCACGACCGCTGAAGCCTTCTTCTGCACCGCAGGGGTCTTCGGCATAAGCCACCACGCCACGCATGTCGCGCATCAAACGCACGGCGTCTTTGAGCAACCAGCCGCCGTTGGGGTCGAGGGTGACGCGTGCTTGTGGGAAGCGTTGGTGCAGGGCGGTGACGGCTTCAATCTCGGCTTCGCCTGCGAGCACACCGCCTTTGAGTTTGAAATCGTTGAAGCCGTATTTTTCGTGTGCAGCCTCGGCCAATCGCACCACCGATTCGGGGGTCATGGCCTTTTCGTTGCGCAGGCGGAACCAGGCGTTGTCCGCCTCATGTTCGGTGCGGTAGGGCAGGTCGGTTTGGGTGCGGTCGCCGATGAAAAACAAATAACCCAGCATCTCGACCGAGCTGCGTTGTTGGCCTTCGCCCAAGAGTGCGGCCACAGGCACGTTCAGGTGCTGGCCCAGCAAATCAAGCAAGGCAGATTCAACGGCCGTCACGGCATGGATGGTGGTGCGCAAGTCGAAGGTTTGCAGACCACGCCCGCCCGCATCACGGTCTGCGAAGCGAGATCGCATGGTGTTGAGCACCGCTTGCACATTGCCAATACTTTGGCCGACCACCAACTCGGTGGCGTCTTCCAGCGTGGCGCGAATTTTTTCACCGCCGGGCACTTCGCCAATGCCGGTGCGTCCGGCGTTGTCGGTGAGGATGAGCAAGTTGCGTGTGAAGAAAGCGCCGTGTGCGCCTGAGAGGTTCATCAACATGCTGTCATGCCCCGCAACGGGGATGACGCGTAACTGTGTGATGACGGGAGAGGAGTGAGGCATGGGGTATCTCGAAAAAAACTCAGTCGGCTTTGATGTTGCGGGTTTCGATCAGCTTTTTCCAGCGTGCGAATTCAGACGCTTGGTAAGCGGTGAATTGCTCAGGGGTGTTGGCCACGATTTCGAAGCCCAAATCCAGCAACTTGGTTTTGACTTGTGGGTCGTTCAAACCAGCCACGATGGCTGCGTGCAATTTGGCTTTGATGTCCGCAGGCAAACCTTTGGGGGCTGCAATGGCTTGCCATGAATACACGTTGGCTTCTTTGATGCCCAGCTCTTCGAGCGATGGCACATTGGGCAAGAGCGGTGAGCGCTTGGCGCTGGTGATGGACAGGGGGCGCAACTTGCCTGCCAAGATTTGCGGCATGGCGGTGTTGATGTTCATGAACGACGAGTCCACCTGTGCGCCGAGCAAATCTGTCATCACGGGGCCGCCGCCTTTGTAGGGCACATGGATGCCTGTGGTGCCGGTTTGCAGCCAGAACAATTCAGCGGTGAGGTGGTCACTGCTGCCGTTGCCAGACGAGGCGAACGTCATTTTGTTGGGATTGGCTTTGAGAAAGGCAATCACATCCGCCATCGATTTGTGAGGCGAGCTAGCTGGCACCACCAACACATTGGGTGCTTGCACGGCGATGCTGATGTAGTCGAAGTCTTTCAGCGCGTCATAAGGCACTTTGCTCAACAGATGCGGTGCAATCACATAAGGTCCGAGTGACGACACCAACAGCGTGTGGCCATCGGCAGGGGCGCGAGCCACAAAGCCTGCGCCAATCGTGCCGGTGGCACCGGCTTTGTTGTCGGTGATGAAACTGCCACCCAGTTTTTCTTGCAGCTTAGGGGTCAAGGTGCGTGAAATCAAATCAGTGGCGCCGCCAGGTGGGAAGGGCACCACCAAGGTGACGGGTTTGTCGGGCCATGCGTGTGCAGCACCCATGACAAAGATGCTGGTCAGCATGCCTAAGAGCAGGTGGCGTTTTTTCATTCTGTGTCTCCTCATTGATGTGTGTGTCACGTTGGGTGCTTAGATTGCGCCACGTGTGTTGGTGTAGATGGCGTACAGCGAATGGCTGCTGGCCATGAACAGTCGGTTATTTTTTGCACCGCCAAAGCACAGGTTGGCGCAACGCTCGGGCAGATGGATGTGACCAATGGCGGTCCCGTCCGGTGCGAACACGCGCACGCCATCGAGTTCTTCAGGTTTGGCGTGCGCAGAGCCGTCGCTGCCCCAGCCGCACCAAATATTGCCGTCGATGTCGACCGTGATGCCGTCCAGCGCGCCTGGCCCTTGGGCATCAATGGCCAAGCGCTTGTTGGACAAGCCGCCTTGCGCACTCACGTCATAGGCCCACACTTTGCGGTGGGGCTTGGCGCGGCTCTCCACCAAATACAACACTGACTCATCGGGTGAGAAGGCCAAGCCATTGGGGCCTTGCACATCGGTCAGCACTTGTTGCAGCTGACCATCGGTGGGGTTGATGCGATACAGCGCATGGGGCAGTTCGGCCACCGCCGCATCGCCTTCCCAGTCGCCTGAAATACCAAAGGGCGGGTCTGTGAACCACACGGCACCATCGCGTTGGCACACGATGTCGTTGGGCGAGTTCAAAGGCTTGCCGTCGAACGCATCAGCCAGCACCGTGATGGCGCCGTTGTATTCGGTGCGCGTGATGCGGCGCGTTTGGTGTTCACAGGTGAGCAAGCGTCCTTGCGCATCACGTGTCAAACCATTGGCGTTGTGCGAGGGCTTGCGAAACTCACTCACGTGGCCCGAAGCATCGTCCCAACGCAAGATGCGGTTGTTGGGAATGTCCGACACCAACAGATAGCGACCATCGCCAAACCACACCGGACCTTCGGCCCAGCGCATGCCCGTGACCAACTGTTCAACGCTGGCGCTGAACAAACGCAGTTTTAAAAAACGTTCATCCAACACCTCGACGCGTGGGTCTGGGTAGCGTGCGTTGACTTCAAAAGCAATGGCAGGTCCCAAAGCCGTGGCAGGTCTGTCAGTCATGGTGTTATTTCAAAATCAAATCGGGCAACCACATGGAGAACGCGGGCACATAGGTGACCAGCATCAAAGCGGCAATTAAGCCACCGTAGAACGGCCAAATGGTTTTCATCACGGTGCCCACCGACACTTCACCAATGGTGCAACCCACAAATTGCGTGGTGCCCACAGGTGGTGTGTTCAAACCCAACGCGCAGTTGATGAGCATGACGATGCCGAACTGTTCAGTGCTCATGCCCATTTGTTGACAGATGGGCAAGAAGATGGGCGTGCAAATCAAAATCGTGGCCGCCATGTCGAGGAAGGTGCCCAACACAAACAAGATGATGTTCACGCACAAGAAGATGACCCAAGGCGTGGCACTGATGCTCGACAGCATTTGACCTGTCAATTCGGCCACACCGTACAAGCCAATCAAGTAGCCAAACATGGAGCTGATGCCAATCAGCAGCAACACCGCGCCCGTGCTTTTGACAGCTTTAGCTGCGGCCTTCAAGAACTGTTCGCGGGTGAGCTTTTTGTAAACCATCGTGGCTAAGAACAAGGCCCAAATCACCGCCACAGAGGCTGACTCAGTCGCCGTGAACGCGCCCGACAAAATGCCCACGATGATGATGACCACGACCAACAAGCCTGGCAGCGACTGCGCGAACGAGTGCCCCACAACAGCCCAGCCCGGGAAGGTGCCAGCAGGGTAGCCGCGCTTCACGGCCACAGCGTAGGCAGCGACCAAGTTGCAAATGGTCAACACAATGGCTGGCACGATGCCCGCCAAAATCAAGGCCGCAATGCTCACCTTGCCGCTGGCCGCCAGCGTGAAGATGATGAGGTTGTGGCTGGTGGGCATCAAGGCGCCCACCAAGGACGCGTGTGTGGTCACGTTGACCGCGTAGTCGGCGTCGTAGCCCTCTTTTTTCATTTGCGGAATCAACACCGCACCCATCGCCGACACGTCAGCCACCGGTGAGCCTGACACGCCACCAAACAAGGTACATGCCAACACGTTGCTCATGCCCAAACCGCCGCGCACATGACCGGCGAGCGACTTGGCGAAATCCACAATCTTGTCGGCGATGCCGCCGTACATCATGATTTCACCGGCAAAGATGAAGAAGGGGATGGCGAGAAACGAGAACGGGTTCATGCCCGAAATCATTTGTTGAAAACCCACCGCCAAAGGTAAGCCTTCGAACAACAAGGTTGCCAAAGAAGACAAACCAATTGAGAAGGCCACGGGCACGCCCAGTAGCAACAGCAGCGTGAAGCTCACGCACAAAATGGTCAATGCCATGATGGCTCCACTTCTTCACCGCGAATCAAAGCAATGATGTGTTCAATCGAAAACAAGGCAATCAACACGCCGGCCATGGCAGGCGGGACGTATTTGAATGCTTCGGACAAGCCAAGGGTTGGGATTTTGTAATCCCACACGCTTTGTGCCAGCACGGCACAGTTGTAGGCCATCACCACGCCAAAGCCTAAAACGAGGACGTGGATGAGCAACTCCATCTTCAAGCGCACGGCATCCGGCACGAGCACCAACAAAGATTCCAAACCAATGTGGCCGGCATCGCGCACGCCCACGGCCATGCCCAGCATGGTCACGTAGAGCACGAGCAACACGGCGCCACTCTCCGCCCAAGTGGGCGTGTCGTTGAGCACGTAGCGGCCAATGACTTGGTAGAGCACAGCGGAAATCAGCAGCACGAGGCCGCCGACGCCCACCTTCAAACAAAGCCGCGCGAGGGCGGCACAAAAGCGTGTGTACATGGATGACTTTTATTTAACGGCGTTGATGCGTTTGACCATGTCTTGCAGCTTGGGATCTTTCAAGAACTTGTCATACACAGGCTTCATCGCAGCTTGGAAGGGGGCTTTGTCCACCTCAATAATTTCAGCGCCACCGGCTTTGACGATGGCCAGGGATTTGGCTTCACGCTCGTCCCACAGTTTGCGCATGTAAACCACAGACTCTTTGGCGGCTGCACGAATTTGTTTTTGCTCGTCAGCCGACAGCGTGTCCCACACCTTCTTAGAGAAGAGCAAGATCTCTGGTGCCATCGAGTGCTCGGTCTTGTTGTAGTACTTGGCAACTTCAAAGTGGCGTGAGCTCTCGTACGAGGGGTAGTTGTTTTCAGCCGCGTCGACCAAGCCGGTTTTCAGCGCGGTGTACACCTCGCCGTAAGGCATGGGCGTTGCGTTGGCGCCCATGGCTTCGAGCAAGGACACCCACAAATCGCTTTGTTGCACGCGCACCTTCAAGCCTTTGGCATCGGCCAAGGTCTTGATGGGTTTTTTGACGGTGTAGATGGAGCGTGCGCCAGAGTCGTAAAACGCCAAGCCCACAAAGCCTTGAGCTTCACAGTCTTTCAAGATTTCTTCACCGATAGCGCCGTCCAACACTTTGCGCATGTGTTCGGTCGAGCGGAACAAGAAGGGCATGGTGGGCACCATGGTGGCGGCGCAAATGTTGTTCATGGGTGCCACGTTCACGCGGGCCATGGCGATGGCGCCGAGCTTGGTTTGCTCAATCGTGTCTTTCTCGTTGCCGAGTGCAGACTTAGAGAACACCTTGATGCTGTGCTTGCCATTGCTGGATTTGTTCAACACCTCGCCCATGTGGCGCACGGCTTGCACAGTGGGGTAGTCGTCGGGATGAATGTCAGAGGAGCGGAATTCGGTGGCGTGTGCACCAAAAGCAAACAGCGAGGCGGCCGCAGTGGCCACCAAGGTCTTGAGCAAATTCGAACGTGCGTTCATGGGTGTCTCCTGTTGTGGTTAGAAATTCAGAAAGGTCCGGCTTTGACAAAACCACCGCCTTGGTAAATCACGGCGGGGTCATTCAAATCTAGGGTGAGTTGCTTGGCTTCTACGGCAGCGCGGAAGGGCTCGGAGCTGTCGAGCGGGCGGTAGCCAATGTGTTTGGCGGGGGTGTTGTCCCACCACACGTGGTGGTTGTCGGACATGCCGTAAATCACGCTGTAACCGACCACGGGGGAATTCAAGCTCGCAATGACCAAGCGCTCCAAATCGTCGAAGCTCATCCACGTGGCGAGCATGCGGCGGTCTTTGGGCTCGGCGAAGGAGGAACCAATGCGCAAGCACACGGTTTCAATGCCGTAGCGGTCAAAGTAAAAGCGGGCGAGATTCTCACCAAAGGCTTTGCTCAGGCCGTAATACCCATCGGGACGCACGGGCATGGTGGCATCGACCACTTCGTCTTGGCGGTAAAAGCCGGTGACGTGGTTGGAGCTGGCAAACACAATGCGGCGTGTGCCGTGGGTGCGGGCCGCTTCGTACAGGTTGTAGGCGCCAATGATGTTGGCTTGCACGATGTCATCAAACGGTTGCTCGGTGGAGATGCCACCCAAGTGCACCACCGCGTCCACGCCTTCGAGCAGTTTGAAAACGGCAGGGCGGTCTTGCAAGGGGGCTGGCATGACTTCTTCGCCCGCATTGGCGTTTCCTAAATCGCCCAAGTCGCTGACACGCAGCACATCGCAACGCGCTTTCAGGCGCGGACGCAAGACACGTCCGAGACCACCAGCGGCACCTGTCAACAGCAGGCGTGAGTACATGTGTGAGGAGGGGGTGGCCATAAATGTGACGTGAAGTTTGGGTTGTGTTAATTAGGTTTCGAGGTTTAATTTGGTAGCGCTACCAAATTGAATGAACGCATGTTAGCTACGCCAAAACAGGTCGTCAATGCTTTTACGTCAGGGTTTTCTCTAGGGGCGTGTACTGTCGCGCTCGATGATGGAAAAGCCCACATCCACAATGCGCGGGTCGACCGTACGGCCCTCGGCGCGGTCCATCAAAAAGCGTGCGGCTAAGGTGCCAATTTGCCCGCCGTTGATGCGCACAGTGGTGAGTGCGGGCACCATGTCGGCCACAAAAGGCACATCGCCAAAGCCCATCACGGCGATGTCATCTGGCACGGTCAAGCCGCGTGCGCGGGCTTCAGTCATGACGCCCAATGCCAGCAGGTCGGAGCTGCAAAAAACGGCTTGTGTGTTGGGGGCTTCGGTCAAGATGCGGGTCAAGGCTTCACGGCCACTTTTGAGCGAGCGTGAGGCGCCCACATTGGCCACAAATACAGGGGGCAAACCTTGTTGCGCCACGGTCTCTTGAAAGGCGGTGGTGCGGCGGTCGGCGCGCTCGTCTTCGGCGCGCACGATGGCGAATTTTTGATAGCCTTTTTTCATCAAAAATTGGGCCACTTCGCGCCCAATGTCCGAATGAGAGAAGCCAATCAGCATGTCAATTGGTGTGGGGGTCAAGTCCCAGGTTTCGACCACCGGAATGCCTGAGGCCAGCAAGCGTGTGCGGGCCTTGCCTGGGGGCAAGATGCCGGTGATGAAAATGCCGTCTGGGCGACGACCAATGATGGCTTCGAGCAGCAGTTCCTCGCGCTCGGCAGAGTAGCCCGATTGGCCCAACATGAGTTGATAGCCCGCATCAAACAAGGTGCCGTTCAACGACTCGATGGTTTCCATGAACACCGACACCACGGTGCTGGGCACCACGGCAGCAATCAGGCGACTGCGCGAGGAGGCCAAGCCACCTGCCATGCGGTTGGGCACGTAGCCGGTGCGTTGCACCGCCTCTTGCACTTTGCGCAACACATCGGGCGAGACTTGGTTGGGCGTGTTGATGGCCCGAGACGCCGTGATGGGAGCTACACCCGCGAGCATGGCCACATCGCGCAGAGTGATGGCACCGCTGCTGCGGCGTGAGCGTTTGGGCTGTTCTTTGTCGGTCATGAAATTCTTTGGCGTGTCTACTTGCACGTTTGATTATGGTACCGCTATCATTGTGTTTGTAAAGGCTTTGAACCTAAGCCGAATGATAGGAGACCTTGATGACCCCACTCACCATCCGCATGCAGGCCCAAGACAACGTGGCCATTGTGGCCAACGCAGGCGGCTTGTCTGCAGGTACTGTGTTGCCCGACGGTTTGACCTTGCATGATGCCGTGCCCCAAGGGCACAAAGTGGCGTTGGTCGATATCCCTGCGAATGGGGCGGTGCTGCGCTATGGCATTGCAATTGGCTATGCCTTGAAAGACATTGCTGCGGGCAGCTGGGTGCATGAGCGTTTGCTCCAAATGCCTTCTGCTCGCGAGTTGGACAACTTGCCCATCGCCACGGTGAAGCCTCAACCCTTGCCGCCGCTGGAGGGTTACACCTTCGAGGGCTATCGCAATGCCGACGGGTCGGTGGGCACGCGCAATATTTTGGCCATCACCACCACCGTGCAATGTGTGTCGGGCGTGGTTGAGTTTGCGGTGGCGCGCATCAAGGCCGAGTTGTTGCCAAAGTTTCCCCATGTGGATGACGTGGTGGGACTTGAACACACCTATGGTTGTGGTGTGGCTATTGATGCCGATGGCGCAGAAATTCCAATTCGAACCCTGCGCAACATCAGCCTCAACCCCAACTTCGGCGGCGAGGTGATGGTGGTGAGCTTGGGCTGTGAAAAATTGCAACCCGAACGTTTGATGCCTCCGGGTGCCATCCCCATCAACGACCAACGCGGTGAAGTGCTCGATGTGGTGTGCCTGCAAGACGATGCGCATGTGGGTTTCATGTCCATGATTGACGACATCATGCAAACCGCCACGCGCCACCTTGAACGGTTGAACCTGCGCCGCCGCGAGACAGTGCCTGCCAGCGAGTTGGTGGTGGGGGTGCAGTGCGGTGGCAGCGATGCGTTTTCGGGCGTGACGGCCAACCCTGCCGTGGGTTATTGCACCGATTTGTTGGTGCGCGCTGGCGCGAGTGTGATGTTCTCCGAGGTGACCGAAGTGCGCGATGGCATTGACCAACTCACCTCACGCGCGACCACGCCTGAAGTGGCCGAGGCCATGATTCGTGAAATGGCTTGGTACGACGCTTACCTCGCCCGTGGCCGCGCAGACCGCAGCGCCAACACCACGCCGGGTAACAAAAAAGGTGGCTTATCTAACATTGTGGAAAAGGCCATGGGCTCTATCGTCAAGTCGGGCTCTGCGCCGATTTCAGGTGTTTTGTCGCCGGGTGAAAAGCTCAAACAAAAAGGCCTGATTTATGCGGCCACGCCGGCCAGCGATTTCATTTGCGGCACGCTGCAATTGGCCGCAGGCATGAACTTGCATGTGTTCACCACAGGGCGCGGAACGCCTTACGGTTTGGCGGAAGTGCCTGTCATCAAAGTGGCGACGCGCACCGATCTAGCCCGTCGCTGGCATGACCTGATGGATGTGAACGCCGGCACCATTGCTGATGGCACGAAGACGATTGAAGAGGTGGGCACCGAACTGTTTGAGCTCATGTTGGATGTGGCCAGTGGCCGCAAAAAAACATGGGCCGAGCACTGGAAGTTGCATAACGCCTTGGTGTTGTTCAACCCAGCGCCGGTGACCTAAATTTAGACAATCTTCACGCTTAGATTGGGCAAGCCGTCGATGTGCATTTCAATCACATCGCCGCGCACCACGGGGCCCACGTTTTCAGGTGTGCCTGCGTAGATGATGTCGCCAGGAAAGAGCTCAAACGCTTCGGAGAGCTTGCTGATTTGCTCTGCGACAGACCAAATCATTTGGTTCAAATCCGCTTTTTGTTTCACTTGTCCGTTGACCTTGAGCCAAATGTCACCCTTGGTGAAGTGACCTGTTTGCGCCAGTTTGTGCACTGCGCCAATCGGGGCTGATTGGTCAAAGCTTTTGCCAATTTCCCATGGTTTCTTTTGGTCACCCATGCCGCGTTGCAAATCGCGGCGCGTCATGTCTAAACCCAAGGTGTAGCCGTAAACCAAGTCGAGTGCTTTGTCGACGGAAATGTTGCGACCACCTTTGCCAAGTACGGCCACCAATTCAGCTTCGTAGTGGTAGTTCTTGGTGAGAGATGGGTAGGGGTGGTCAGCCACGGTGCCTGCTGCAACATATTGAATGGCATCGGTGGGTTTTTGAAAAAAGAACGGTGGTTCACGCGTTGGGTCTGAGCCCATTTCGCGTGCATGTGCCGCGTAGTTGCGACCGATGCAATAGATGCGTCGAATGGGAAACATCTCATCCGAGCCGACGATGGGAATGTAGGTGGCAGGCACCGTGAAAGGGGTCTTGGGGCTGTTGGCGGCGATGCCGGGTGTGGCACACCCAACCAAGGCGCCCGAAGTGACAAGGGCGGAATTCTGAAAGAATTGGCGGCGTTTCATACGATGTCTCCTTGGCCACTCGGTGGCATTCAGTGTTGTTGTGAGGGCATTCTTGCTGAATGCATGGCGTATCACCAGTGGGGGTTGACGCGTTGGTTACTCTGTTTGAGTTGGTCTGCTTTATTTGGGTTTGTGATGCACGTTTTGTATTCTTTTCGCCGTTGCCCTTATGCCATGCGTGCGCGCTTGGCTTTGCGTGTGAGTGGCGTGACGTATGAGCACCGTGAAGTTGCCTTGAAGGCCAAGCCGCCCGAGATGTTGGCCGCATCGCCCAAGGGCACCGTGCCTGTGTTGTGTTTGGACACGGGAGAGGTGCTGGATCAAAGCTTAGACATCATGTGGTGGGCGCTGAGGCAAAACGACCCACACGGATGGTTGCCTCTCACGCCAGAGGCCTTGTGTGATGCACAAGACGTCATTGCCGTGAGTGATGGCGCATTCAAAGCTAACTTGGACCGTTACAAATACCCGCAACGGTTTGGTTTGATGGAGGGTGTGCGTCACCGCGATGAAGCGGCGGCGTGGTTGTTGACACTCGATACACGTTTGCACAGCCAAGCGTTCTTGTCTGGTCAACGGTGGGGCTGGTTGGATGCTTGTGTGGCGCCGTTTGTACGACAGTTTGCGCGCACGGACCGTGCATGGTTTGATGCACAGCCTTGGCCGCAATTGGCGCAATGGCTGGTGGCGTTTGAAAACTCAGAGGCCTTTGCTGCCGTGATGCACAAGCACCCGCTGTGGGTGTCACCACACAAGTGAGCGTTTGTCCATGGGCCGTCAACGCCGTGATGCGGTAGCTGTTACCTATATTTCATGAGGTCGAGCGGCGGTCGTGTTTGCGAAGTGCTTCTAACAGTTTGACACTTGGCCCCGGCAAGACGCCAGATCGTCGCCGAAACGCAGTCAATGTTCTCGTGTTGGTCAGCTGCGAAACGGGCAATGCGTGAATTTCGTCGGCTTTGCGCTCGAGCTTGTACATGGGCTCGGGCATCCAACTCAGAAATCCTGCATTCGTCACCAAACTTTTGAGGACCAAGACTGAACGTGTCTCGATGACGATGTTGGGCATTCCCATGCCTTGCGCCGCGAACAGCCGTTGCAGGTTGTTAAAAGGCTCCGTGCCCTTGGGTAGGAAGGCCCAAGGCGCTTGATGGATGTCAGCCACAGAAAGTTTGCGCTTTTGACGCAGTGGATGCGTCGCAGCAGCAACCACACCACTGGAGTCTTTCCATTGACAGTCCTTGATGGAAATGATCTCCTCGGTGTCTGGCACTTCCACACCGAGTACCAAGTCCACGTCGCCTTTCATCAGACTTTGAGCTAGGTTGTTCCAAACATCTTCAACGACTTGAACATGCAGACCTGGCCATTTGGCCAGAACACGCGTCAGCAATTCAGGCAAAACGATGCTTGCAATACTGGCGATGGCGCCAACCCGAATCGTCCCTTTCGCCAAGCCTCGCATGGCATCGATTTCTTCACGCGCCACCCGTGCATCGTGTTGCATCTGCTTGGCATGGGGCAGCAGCGCCTTGCCGATGTCTGTCAGCATCATCCCCTTGGTGTGGCGCTCAAACAGCGGAGCCCCCACGCTTTCTTCTAAGCGTCGTATGGACCTGCTCAGCGCTGGTTGAGTTAAGTGCTGATCCATTGCTGCGCGTCCCAAACTGCCAGCCTCAGCGACTGCCGCGAAATGTTGCATTTGTGTGAGGTCGTAAGCCATGCATAAATGTAATGACTTTATACAAAAAAATCAATTTCTCTTTTGACTCAGCTTTTGCATACTCAGGCCCCTACAACACAGAATCACGGTTCAAAAAAGGAGACAAACATGAAATTTATCCAAACGCTGATGCGTGTCATCGCCTGCGCGGCCCTGACGATTTCGGCGGCACAAGCCCAAGATAACTTCCCCAGCAAGACCATTCGCTGGGTGGTACCGTTCTCGGCAGGCGGTGGCTCTGACGCACTGGCACGCATCGTTGGCGGACAGATGTCCATCCAAATGGGACAACAGTTTGTGATCGATAACCGACCCGGGGGGGCCGCCATCATCGGCACAGATGCCGTGGCGAAATCACCTGGAGACGGCTATACCGTTCTCACTGCTGACAACGGTTCGTTGGTGTTCAACACAGCACTCTTTAAGTCACTGCCTTACAACCCTCAAAAGGACTTCACCCCTGTCGGCTTGATGGTGAAGTTTCCACTGCTGCTCGTTGTCAATCCAGCCACTGGCTACAACACAGCTGAACAACTCATCAGCGACATGCGCAAGAACCCCAACAAGCTCGGCTACGGTACGGCTGGTGTGGGCAGCCCTCACCATATCGCCATGGAGATGCTCAAAGAGCGTGCGAAGTTCGAGGTCACGCACGTGGCCTACAAGGGCGCAGCACCTGCGATTCAAGATGTGATCGCCGGTCAGATACCCATGATGGTGGTTGATACGGCTGCAGGCATGCAAATGATCAAGGCTGGCAAACTCAAAGTATTGGCAACGTTCTCCAAAACACGACTGGCTACTCTGCCAACCGTGCCCACACTCATGGAGTTGGGTTACACCGATACCGAAGCCGTGGCTTGGCAAGGTTTGGTCGCTCCGGCTTCAACACCTGCTGCCATCGTTCAAAAGCTCGGCAGCGAAATGCAAAAAGCCATCAATACGCCCAGTGTCAAGGCTCGCTTGCTGGAGCTGGGGCTTGAACCTGTGGCTTCGGACGCCGCGGGTATGACTTCCCAATGGAACCACGACGCCAACCTTTGGCCTAAATTGATTCGCCAACGCGGTATCAGCTTAGATTAATACTTTCACGATTGGAGAATACCTTGATAGACAACGATGCATTGGCTCAGCTCCTAGAGCAGCGTAAGCAAATCAAGCACCAAGTCAGCGCAGAAGAATGGCAGGCCCGGGTTGACCTAGCTGCCTGCTATCGGCTCGTGGCGCATTTCAGGATGACGGACTGGATTTACAACCATATTTCGGTGCGAGTCCCTGGCTCCCATGAGCACTACCTGATCAATCCCTTTGGCCTCCTCTACGAGGAAATTACAGCCTCTAGCTTGGTCAAGGTGGACGTGAACGGAAAACTGGTTGAGGATGTGGCTTTGGATGTCAATCCAGCTGCATTCGTCATCCACGGTGCCATTCATCAGGCGCGGCCTGAGATTGAGTGCGTGTTGCATACGCATACACGCGCAGGTGTTGGCGTCGCGGCGCAGGCGCAAGGGCTTTTGCCGATCTCTCAGCATGCTTTCAAGGTTTACGACCGCATTGCTTACCATGACTTTGAGGGCATCGCCCTAGACATGGACGAGCAAAGAAGGCTGGTGGCTGACATCGGAACCAAGGATGTGCTGATTCTTCGCAACCACGGACTTCTCACCATGGGGCGTTCCGTACGCGAGGCTTTCGAGCTGATGTATTACTTAGAGCGGGCTTGCGAAATTCAGATAGCTGCGCTGGCTGGCACGAGTGAGGTGATCATCCCTTCGTCGTCGGTATGTGAACGCACCTGCGCACAGTTCGGTAATGACAGTAGTTACGTGAAGGGGCGCGACTGGCAAGCGTTGTTGCGCCTGTTAGATCGCACCGACCCGTCGTATAAGGATTGACAAGGTGATTGCTGTGCAAGGGTGACAGCTAGCGGATAGCAGTCAATGCACGTCCGTGGGGCGAGGAAGACTCAAGCGCTTGACTTTAAAAAACTTTTCACCAAGTCCCACTGCACTGGCACATTGAGTGCCGGCGCGTGGCCACAGCCCCGCACCTCTTCGGTCCGTAACAAACCTTTGGTGCCTGGGCCGCGCGTGCGCATGGTTTGGATGGTGTCGGGGGAAATCAAGTCTGAATTCGCGCCGCGCATCACCATCACAGGAATATCGAGCGTGTCGTACTCGTTCCACATGGGGTACTCGGGCACTTCGCGGAAAAACTGTTGTGTGATGTGGGGGTCGTAGTGCGGTGTCACGCGCCCATCAGGCAGACGGCGGGTGGAGCTTTCGCTCAAATGCCGCCATTGCGCATCGGTGAGTGCGCCAAAGGGCGCGTAGGCTGCGCGGAAGAACGCTTCTAACTCAGGCACTGTGTCAAACGCAGGAGGCTGGCCTGCATAGGCTTTGATGCGGTCGACGGCGGCCACCGAAATTTCAGGCGCAATGTCGTTGAGCACGAGGCTGCGAAGGCGACCTTTGAAGTCAGGCTGTACCAAGCCCGCCGCACACACCAAGCCGAGTGCGCCGCCCATGGAGGTGCCAATCCAGTGGGCTTGGTGGATGTTCAAGGCCTGCAGCATGTCCCATGCGATGTGGGTGTAGGTGACAAAGCTGTAGTCTTCTTTTGGGTCGCGCGACCATTGGCTCAAGCCTCGGCCAATCGTGTCGGGGCAAATGACGTAGTAGTCGTTGCACAGTTGCTCGGCCAACCAATCAAAGTCACGGCCCGTGCGGGCCAAGCCGTGCCATGCAATGACGGCGGGTTGCGACGCATCGCCCCAGGTGGTGACATGCAAGTTGAAGCCGTGGCAGTGGATGTAGTGCGAAGAGGGTTTCATGGCGTGCCTTGTAATCCAATGATTGTGCCCATGCGTCGATGGCCTAGGGCTCAGCGTTTACGATTGCACCTATGCAATTGCAAGATATTTTGTATTCCCAAGGTTTTGGCACGCGTCGTATTTGCGCGGGTCTCATTCAACAAGGCTATGTGCAGGTCGATGTGGGCGAGGGCTTGGTCATGTGTGACGATGCGCTGGAAGACATCGATGTGCATGAAGGTCTGCAGTACTCGGTGCAAGGCGTGGTGTGGCCGTATCACGCCAAAGCCTATGTGCTGCTGCACAAACCCGCAGGCTACGAGTGTTCGCACAAGCCTTCGGCGTGGCCAAGCATGTACACCTTGTTGCCTCCGCCCTTGCGCTACCGTCCGCAAAAAAGTGCGGTGCAAGGTGTGCAAGCGGTGGGGCGTCTAGACCAAGACACCACGGGCATGTTGGTGCTGACCGACGATGGTCCGCTGATTCACCGCATGAGCTCACCCCGCCACCATGTGCCCAAGGTGTACGAGGTGACCACGGATGACCCGTTGGACGACAAACAAGTGCAGCGTCTGCTCGACGGCGTGGTGTTGGATGATTCGCCCAAGCCCGTCAAAGCGGCCGCTTGCGTGGCGGTGTCTGAACACCACATGCGTTTGACCCTGACCGAAGGCAAGTACCACCAAGTCAAGCGTATGTTGGCAGCCGTGGGCAACAAGGTGGTGGGGCTGCACCGTTCGCAAATTGGCGCCATGCCTTTGCCTGCCGATTTGGCGCCGGGCCAGTGGCGTTGGATCAGCGAAGATGAGCTGAAGCTGCTAGTTACAAACGCTTAACTTCATCCCACGTTTGTGGCTTGTTTGCGCTGGGTCAAACGGATTTCGTTTGAAATCAAGCCCTTTGCGCCTGTGTGCGTAGCTTGGCTCGTTACACTGAGGGCTGATTTTTCAAGGTGTTTTTTGTGTTTTTGATTCAACGTTTAACGCTGGCTTTGGTCAGTGTGCTGCTGTTGGCAGCCAGCCCCGCAGTACAAGCCGGCAACCCCATTTTTGTACTGAACTCGCAAGATGCGAATGTGAGCGTGATTGACTCCGCCACATGGAAAGAAACCCGTCGCATTGCCACAGGCAAAGAGCCGCACCACATCTACCTCACGCCCGATGAAACATCGGTCATCGTGGCCAACGCCGGTGGCGATTCACTCACGTTCATTGACCCACGCACAGCCGAAGTGCAGCGCGTGGTGCGCGGCACCTTGGACCCTTACCAGCTGCGTTTTTCACCCGACATGAAATGGTTTGTCACGGTGGCCAACCGTTTGAACCACATCGACATTTACCGTTGGGATGGCAAAGAACTGACGCTGGCCAAGCGCATCCCTTCAGGCAAAACACCGAGCCACATTTGGATTGACACCAAGAGCACCACGGCCTACGCCACCATGCAAGACAGCGATGAGCTGGTCGCAGTGGACTTGGCCACGCAAACGCTGAAGTGGCGCATCAAGACAGGTCAAATGCCCGCGGATGTGTTTGGCACACCCAACGACAAATACCTGTTGGTGGGCCTCACGGGCGACAACCATGTGCAAGTGTTTGATGTGTCTGGCCCACAGCCCAAATTGTTCAAAACCATTCCCACTGGTGCCGGCGCCCATGCTTTCCGTGCGGTGGGGGATGGCCGCCACGTGTTTGTAGGCAACCGTGTGGCCAACACCATCAACAAAATCGATTACCTCAGCCTAGAGCCTGTCATGCAATTTGCAGCGCCTGGCGGGCCGGATTGCATGGAGGTCACGGCGGATGGCAAGTTGTTGTTGGTGTCCTCGCGCTGGATCAAAAAAATGAGCGTGATTGACACAACCACCGGCCAATTGGTGCGCCAAGTCAAGGTCGGTAAATCGCCGCATGGCATTTGGACGCTGGACCACGCCAAGCGCTATTGATGCAGATGCGCGGCTTAGGTGTTGGTTTACTTGTCTCACTGAGCGTTGCAGCCCATGCGGCGACGCCTTGCAACAAGCCGTTGTACCTCACGTTTGACACGGGCCACATGGGCGTGGCACCCCTGATTGCCGAGGTGTTGAACCGTCAAAACGTCAAAGTTACTTTTTTCGCCGCGAACGAACCTACCAAAGAGGGCGACGGCTCCTTGGGTGAGCATTGGGCGCCATGGTGGAAGGCCCGCGGTGCAGAGGGCCACGCCTTTGCCTCACACACTTTTGACCATGTGTATTGGCGCTCCGACTTGCCGCGCGGCAGTTGGCAAATGCGCCCCAGTGCAGGTCCTAGCAAAGGTCAAACCGAGGTGTGGACCAGCCAGCGCTACTGTGACCAATTGCAACTGGCCAACACGCGCTTAGAACAAATCACAGGCGTCAAACCCTTGCCCTTGTTTCGTGCACCGGGCGGTAAAACATCACCGTCTTTGCTGACGGCGGCCAAGCAATGCGGCTTTGCCCATGTGGGCTGGGCCGATGCGGGATTCTTGGGGGATGAGTTGTCTAGCGATAAATACCCCAACGCTTTGCTGCTGAAACGCGCTTTAAGCAATATCCGCTCGGGCGACATATTGATGGCTCACTTAGGGATCTGGTCGCGCCAAGACCCTTGGGCGCCTGCTGTGCTGGAGCCCTTGATTGAAGGCCTCAAAGCCAAAGGGTTTTGCTTTGCCACGCTCAAAGACCATCCACAATTCAAGCCATGGATACGCTGATTGATCTTTTTGCCAGCACGCAAGCTGCTTTGTATGAAGGGGTGATGCAGCCCATCGCGTTTGCGGTGGGGCTGGGCAACCGTTTGGAAGATGTGTTCAATGGCACGGGTTGGTTGCTGGTTGGGTTGATTCAAATCGTGGTCATGGTGGCAGTGATTGGCCCCTTGCAGCGTTGGCGCCCCGTCGAGGCCGTGACCGACACGCGTGCCATTCACACCGATGTGATTTACACCCTGATTCATCGCCTCGGACTGTTCCGCGTGGCGCTGTTTTTTTTGGTCGATCCTGTGTTGGACACCTGGCTGGGCGAGTTGCGTGTCCAAGGCGTGGGCACTTTCCATTTGGAGGACCTTTGGCCAAGCGTGACCGATGGTCCCTTCATCAGTTTTGTGATCTACCTTGTGGTGTTTGACTTTTTGAACTACTGGCTGCATCGCGCTCAGCATCAGTGGCATTGGTGGTGGGCCTTGCATGCGGTGCATCACTCGCAGCGTCAGATGACGCAGTGGACCGACAACCGCAACCACTTGTTGGATGACTTGATTGGCGCCGTCATTTGGGTGTGCATCGCACAACTCATTGGCATTGCGCCCACGCAGTTTGTGGCGGTGGTGGCCATCACCCAGTTGTTTGAAAACTTCCAGCACGCCAATTTGCGAGTGAGCTTTGGCGCTCTGGGTGAACGCTTGTGGGTCAGCCCACGCTTTCATCGCTTGCACCATGCGGTTGGCTTGGGGCATGAGTCTAGGGTGGCGTCCACATTAGGCGGGCACAACTTTGGCGTGCTACTGCCTTGGTGGGATGTGATGTTTGGAACCGCTAACTTCGACGTGAGGTTCGAGCCCACTGGCATCCGCGACCAAGTGGAGCAGGGGGTGGATTACGGCAAAGGTTTCTGGTCGCAGCAGCGATTGGGTATCAAACGCCTCATACAGGCCTTGGGCTTTTCATCTACCCGTTAAATAGCTGCGGTATGCTTTTGGCATGCGTTTGTTTTTGGATTCTTTTTGGCGAGCACTGGCTTATTGCTTAATGCCGCGCGTGATGCTCCTCTCTTTGCTGCCCTTGGCCATGTTGCTGGTGCTGTCGGTGAGTTGGGGGTATTTCTATTGGTCGCCCACCCAAGACTGGGTGCGCGAGATGCTGGCTTCTTGGCAAGTGCTGCAAAGCATGTTGGATTGGCTCAAAGACAACGGCGCAGGTGAATTGCAAGCGGTGATGGTGCCGCTGGTGGTGATTTTTGCCATCACGCCTGTTTTGGTGGTCATCTCATTGCTGGCGGTGTCTTTGATGATGACGCCGGCTTTGGTGGACTTGGTGGTGCATCGCCGCTTTGCCCATTTGGCGCTCAAGCATGGCGGCACCACGCTGACCAGCTTGGCTTGGACGGTGGGCTCCACACTCATCGCCACGCTGGCCATGCTCATCACATTGCCGCTGTGGGTAGTGCCGCCTTTGATGTTCATCGTTCCACCGCTCATTTGGGGTTGGCTCAGTTACCGCGTGATGGTGTACGACGCGCTGGTGTCACATGCCAGTCGCGAAGAGCGCTTGGCGATTGGCCGTCAGCATCGTGCTTGGTTGTTGCTGATTGCTGTGTTGACGGGTTATATGGGCGCCTTTCCGAGTTTGGTCTGGGCTTCGGGCGCGGTGTTTGCTGCGGCATTTTTGGTGCTCATCCCCTTGGCCATTTGGATTTACGCCTTGGTGTTTGCCTTCACCTCGCTCTGGTTCACGCATTACAGTTTGGCGGCGCTGGAAGCCCTGCGGGCGGAGTCGGGCACTGTGGTGATGGGCGCCTCAATGCCGCTGCCCACGGTAGCATTGGCCGATGACACAAACTCCACCCCAAGCACACCTCAACCCCCAAGCCTCTGAAGCCAGACCAGAGATTGGACTCATCATCGTTGGCGATGAAATCCTCTCGGGCAAGCGTGCTGACAAGCACATGCCCAAACTCATTGAACTTTTGAGTGCGCGTGGTTTGTCTCTCGACTGGGCGGACTACGTGGGCGATTCACCTGAGCGCATCACTCGCACGCTGGCCCGCGCTTTTGACAGCAACAGCCTTGTGTTTTCGTGCGGTGGCATTGGCGCCACGCCGGACGACCATACCCGTCAATGCGCAGGCAAGGCCTTGGGCCTAGATCTTGTGTTGCATCCCGAGGCTGAGGCCTTGATTCGCGAACGCATGCAAGACACGGCCAAAGAGCAGGGCGTGCCCTACGAGCCTGACCGTCACGACAACATTCACCGTCTCAACATGGGCGTGTTCCCCGTGGGGGCCAGCATCATTCCCAATCCGTACAACAAAATCCCAGGCTTCACTTGCCAGGGTACGGGTGGCGGCGTGGTGCACTTTGTGCCAGGCTTTCCGGTCATGGCATGGCCCATGATGGAATGGGTGCTGGACACGCATTACTCGCACCTGTTTCAGCACGAGGCTTGGATTGAGCAATCCATCATCATCTACGGCTCCATGGAGGCCACGATCACACCGCTGATGGAAGCGTTGGAGCGTGACTTTGAGGGGGTGAAAGTGTTCAGTCTGCCTAGCGTCGACCATCCCGAGCATGGCCGTCACATTGAGCTGGGTGTGAAGGGCGCGCCAGACAAAGTAGCGCCTGCCTATGCAGCGATGTTGGCGGGGCTTCAACCTTTTGGTTTTAATACGGGCCCTGAATTGGTGCGAAAATAACAAGGAACCATTTTGGTGCGATATTGCACCAAAATGGTTTGTTTGGTTTTTCTGCATTTGGTGCTCAGAATGCGCTTTTGCCGCTAATTTGTGTCAATCTCGGTGCAAAATACGCGTCTTCACGGTGATGTGGATACCAGTCGATGTGAAGCCAGTGTTGGCACAGAAACTGCATTCTCAAACCTCGAAACACTTTTAACCCAACCTACCCTAGCAGGAGAACTTGATGGCCAAGACCGTCGCAGACGTAATGAAAATGGTGAAAGAGAACGAAGTTAAATTCGTTGACTTCCGTTTCACCGATACCCGTGGCAAATGGCAGCACATCACTGTGCCTGTGTCGCAGTTTGACGAAAGCAAGTTCGAAGAAGGTCAAGCGTTTGACGGTTCTTCTATTGCTGGCTGGAAAGGCATCGAAGCCTCCGACATGTTGTTGATCCCTGATGCCAACAGCGCCATCATCGATCCCTTCTTCGAAGAAATCACCTTGGTTTTGATCTGTGATGTGATCGAACCCACAGACGGTAAAGCCTACGAGCGTGACCCACGTTCCATCGCCAAGCGCGCTGAGACTTACCTCAAGCAATCTGGTTTGGGCGACACCGCTTACTTTGGTCCAGAGCCAGAATTCTTCTTGTTTGACGACGTGCGTTGGAGCACTGAGCCAAACAACACCTTCTACGCTATCAACGAATACGAAGCCCCTTGGAACAGCGGCGAGAAAATCGAAGGCGGCAACCGTGGTCACCGCAACCGCGTCAAAGGCGGCTACTTCCCAGTGCCTCCCGTCGATAGCACACACGACATGCGCAGCGAAATGTCTTTGTTGCTCGAGTCTGTGGGTATCCCAGTTGAAGTGCATCACCACGAAGTGGCTGGCGCAGGTCAATGCGAAATCGGCACCAAGTTCTCTACTTTGGTCGAGCGCGCTGACTGGACATTGCTGCAAAAGTACGTGATCCACAACGTGGCCAACGCTTACGGCAAAACAGCCACGTTCATGCCTAAGCCTTACGCTGGCGACAACGGTTCTGGCATGCACGTGCACCAGTCCATCTGGAAAGACGGCAAGAACTTGTTCGCAGGCAATGGCTACGCTGGTTTGTCTGATCTCGCCCTGTACTACATCGGCGGCATCATCAAGCACGCACGTGCTTTGAACGCGATCACCAACCCAGGTACCAACAGCTACAAGCGTTTGGTGCCGCACTTCGAAGCGCCAGTGAAATTGGCTTACTCAGCTAAGAACCGCTCTGCTTCGATTCGTATTCCTAACGTGGCCAGCGACAAAGCCCGCCGTGTGGAAGCTCGTTTCCCAGATCCATTGTGCAACCCATACCTCGGCTTCGCAGCCTTGTTGATGGCTGGTTTGGACGGTATCGAGAACAAGATTCACCCAGGCGAAGCAGCGACCAAAGACCTGTACCACCTCCCACCCGAGGAAGACAAGTTGGTGCCAACCGTGTGCTCTAGCTTGGACCAAGCTTTAGAAGCCCTCGACAAAGACCGCGCCTTCTTGACCAAAGGCGGCGTGTTCACCGACTCTTGGATCGACGCTTACATCGAATTGAAGATGCAAGAAGTGACCCGTAGCCGCGTGGAAGTGTCTCCTGTCGAATACGACATGTACTACTCGCTGTAATTCGTTGCAACGACACGTGCAATAAGAGGACGGCGCAAGCCGTCCTTTTTTGTTTCAATGACCCATTTATGACCCTTCTTTCGTCTCACTGCCGTTTGCATCGCCTCATGTTTGGCCTGAGCGTGGCAAGCTTTTGCTTGGTCACGTTGCAGGGGTATGCCAGTGAATCGCAGCAGATTTACCGCTGTGGCAACGCCTACACCAACCAGCCCAGTTCAACGCAAAACTGCAAACTGGTGAGCAACACAGCAGGGCGCGTCATCGTGATTGAAGGTGTCCGTGTGCAAGGTTCACCATCGGTGTCGCCCAATGTCGGTGCTGCCAAGGTGGACAGTGCCGAACAGCGCCAGCGCGACACGCAGGCGCAAGCTGTGCTGCAAGCGGAGTTGCAAAAGGCACAAAAGCAACATGCCGAGTTGTTGCGCGAGTGGAACAACGGCGAGCCTGAGCGACGTGCAGATGAGTTCCGTCAGCCGCAAAAATACCAAGACCGAGTGGCCCAACTGCGCGCAGCTTTGCAGCGAACAGAGGCTGATGTGGCGGGGCTGCAGCGTGAGTTGTCTCGCTTGCCTGTGAGCACTCAAATCGGAGGCAGGCCATGACCACGCCCGTGATGCAACCCAATTACGCACAAGCCTTTGACTTGTTGGCGACCTTGGTCGCTGTGGTGCGTACCGATGGTGTCGTGATGTTTGCCAATGCCGCACTGGAAGATGTGATGGGCGTGTCGCGTCGCACCATTGAAGGCTCGGCCTTGGCGAGTTATTTCAGCGAACCGCAGTCGTTTGAAAACGCCTTGCAAGGCGCTCAAACCAATGCTTTTGCCACCATGCGTTATGACGCGCATTTGCGTCGCCCGCTGCAAGAGCTCATGCCTGTTCACGTGATCGTGGCTCCGACGGACGTGAAAGGGGAGGTGTTGGTGGAGTTGTTGCCTCTCGAGCAGCAAACCCGCCAAGACCGCGAAGAGCGCTTGATCGACCAGGCGCAAGCCAACAAAGAGCTGATCCGTAACTTGGCGCACGAAATCAAAAACCCCTTGGGCGGCATTCGTGGTGCAGCGCAATTGCTGCAAATGGAGGTAGAAAGCAAAGACCTCATCGAATACACCCAAGTCATCATTCACGAAGCAGACCGCTTGCAGCTGTTGGTGGACCGCTTGTTGGCACCGCACCGCCGTCCGCATGTGGTGGGCGATGTGAACATCCACGAGGTGTGCGAGCGCGTGCGTAGTCTCATCTTGGCTGAGTTTCCCAAAGGGCTGCGCATGGTGCGCGACTACGACGCGTCCATTCCTGAGTTTCGAGGTGACCGTGAGCAGCTCATCCAAGCGGTGCTCAATATCGTGCACAACGCGGCGCAAGCTTTGGCGGAACGTATCGCAGAGGGGGATGCCGAGATCGTTTTGCGCACACGCATCAGCCGTCAAGTGACTTTTGGCAAACAACGCTATCGGTTGGCACTGGAATTGCATGTGATAGACAACGGGCCCGGCATTCCGGAAGAAATCAAGGACAGGTTATTTTTTCCCTTGGTTTCTGGACGGGATGGCGGTTCTGGCCTTGGGCTGAATTTGGCACAAACATTTGTGCAACAGCACCATGGCTTGATTGAGTGTGACAGTGTGCCGGGACGCACGGATTTCAAAATCCTCATTCCGCTGCCCTGACGCCTCGCGTGGCCCCCAACTTAGAAAAGAAAGTGCCGAGATGAAATCGATTTGGATTGTGGATGACGACCAGTCAATTCGCTTCGTGCTGGAAAAAGCGCTGTTGCGCGAGAGCCTGCCCACGCGCAGCTTCACCAGCCCCCGCGAAGTGCTGCAAGCGCTCGACTCGGTGAGCGAGGAAGACGGCCCACAAATTTTGGTCAGTGACATTCGCATGCCCGGTGGTTCGGGCTTGGATTTGCTCACCAAGGTCAAAGAGCGTTTGCCCTCGCTGCCCGTCATCATCATGACGGCCTTTTCAGATTTGGACAGCGCGGTATCTGCCTTTCAAGGTGGTGCATTTGAATACCTGCCCAAGCCTTTTGATTTGCCCAAAGCGGTGGAACTGATTCGCCGCGCCTTGGATGAAAGTCAACGCGAGCAAGCCCAAAGCGAACAACAAGACGCAACCCCTGAAATGCTGGGCCAAGCGCCTGCGATGCAAGATGTGTTTCGTGCGATTGGTCGCTTGAGTCAAAGCAATGTGACCGTGATGATCACGGGCGAGAGCGGCTCTGGCAAAGAGCTGGTGGCGCGCGCCCTGCACAAGCATTCACCCCGTGGCGATGCTGGCAACAAAGGCCCCTTCGTCGCGATCAACACAGCGGCGATTCCAAAAGATTTGCTGGAGAGCGAGCTCTTCGGGCACGAACGCGGTGCATTCACCGGCGCGCAAACCACACGCCGTGGTCGCTTTGAGCAGGCCGAGGGCGGCACCTTGTTCCTCGACGAAATTGGCGACATGCCCTTTGATTTGCAAACCCGCTTGCTGCGTGTGTTGAGCGACGGCACGTACTACCGCGTGGGTGGCCACAACGCCATCAAAGCGAATGTGCGTGTGATTGCAGCAACCCATCAAGACTTGGAAAAACGCGTCAAAGATGGTGTGTTCCGTGAAGACTTGTTTCACCGCTTGAACGTGATTCGTCTGCGCTTGCCCGCTTTGCGTGAGCGTCGCGAAGACATCCCCACGTTGACGCGCCACTTTTTGCAGCAGAGCGCACAACAATTGGGCGTAGAACCCAAGCGCATCTCTGACTCTGCACAAACAGTGCTCAACCAATTCGCCTTCCCCGGCAATGTGCGTCAGCTCGAAAACATTTGTCACTGGTTGACCGTGATGGCACCTGCGCAAGTGATTGAGCCCAAAGACTTGCCGCCAGAAGTGACCTTGTCAGGCGATGCTTTGGTTGCGCTCAGTCACACAGGGCAAGACACCTCAGGCTTCAGTGCCGTTCCTGCTGCAGATGTGGGGTATGTGGCCTCTGCGCCTGTGACCAGCAGCGAGGGGGCGATCGCGCCCGTGGTGCTCAACATGCCGGGTGCAGATTGGGAGCAGGGCTTAGAAGCCGAAGCCATGAGCATGCTCGTGGCGGGCCGCACCGATGTGTGGGATGCCCTGGTGAATCGCGTGGAAGCACGTTTGATTCAAACGGCTTTGGCCAACACGCGCGGTCGTCGCATTGAGGCTGCCCAAAAGTTGGGCATTGGCCGCAACACCATCACCCGCAAAATTCAAGAGTTGGGTTTAGACGACTGAGTCCCCAAGCCCTTGTATGAAAGGGCTTGTCGTTTGATTAAGCGAGCGTCACCACGACCGGCACATGGTCGCTGGGGCGCTCGTTCTTGCGAGGTGCTTTGTCAATCATGCAGGCTTGCACCGATGCCTTCAGCGCATCGCTGACCAAGATGTGGTCAATGCGCAGACCACGGTTGCGACGGAAGGCAAACTCGCGGTAGTCCCACCAGCTGTAGCTCTTCTCGGCTTGTTCAAACAAGCGGAAAGCATCGTGTGTGCCTAGGTCAATTAAGGCTTGGAAGTGGTCACGCTCTTGCACGGTGCAGTGGATGGTGTCTTTCAAGGCCACAGGGTCCCATACATCGCGGTCATCGACGGTGATGTTGAAGTCCCCCATCAACACCAGCTTGGGGTGTTGTTTGAGTTCTTCTCGCAGCCAGTTTTGCAAGGCCTCTAGCCAACGCATTTTGTAAACAAACTTGTCGCTGTCGGGCGCTTGGCCATTGGGGAAGTACGCGCCAACCACACGCACGCCATCGACCGTACCTGCAATCACGCGGGCCATGTCGTCTTCAAAGCCGGGGATGTTTTTCACCACATCGGTGGCTTCGTTGCGCGAGAGCAGTGCCACGCCGTTGTAGGTTTTCTGACCAAAGAATGCCACTTTGTAACCCGCAGCTTCGATGGCTTCATGCGGAAATTTGTCATCCGTGGTTTTGGTTTCTTGCAGCACCAAAGCGTCGACAGGGTTGGCCGCCAACCAGTCCAACACTTGCGGTAAGCGCACGGTGAGTGAGTTGACGTTCCAGGTGGCGAGTTGCATGTGTGTGGTCTTTAAATGTGAAGCGCGGCCATGATGCCCACGGCTATACCGAGTGCGCCTGTGCCAAACATGGCGTATTCCACCCACACCTTGCGGGTCAGCAAGGCAATGGCCGCCAAAGCGATGGCCACTTGGAGCACCGTGGTCGCTTGTGCCCAGCGGTGGTGTTGGTGCATTTGTGCGTCTGACATTTGGTCAAACTCTTTGGCTTGCGCTTCGAGTTTTTCTGCACCGACTTTGATATCAGCCTTCTCTGTTTTGTAACGCTCAATTTGGCTGAGGTAGTGTTCCGTTTTGCTGGCTGGTGCTAACTCAACCGCCAACTCCATCAAACTTTGCTTGCTGCCTTTGGCTTGGTAGTAATTCCACTGGTTCGATGCTTCAGTTTTTTTGATGGCCGCATCGTTTTTATACAAACCAGCAGCAGCTTGCGTGGCGCCCCCCAAATAACCAAAGATCGCACCGACGGTGGCGATGATGGCCGTGAACATGGCGACCTTGTTGGTGAAACTGTTGCCATGGCCTTGGGCTGCGTGTTCAAGTTCGTGGTCGTGTGGGCCGTGCACGTGAAAGCCGTGTTCAGACATTCAAAGACTCCTGCTTAAGCTGTGTGTGTCAGCGTGACGAAGCTGTAGGTCAAACCGTTCGCCGCGACGTGTGTGCTGCGTTCGGTCTCTTGCCAGTGGGCATCGAAGGTGGGCGCAAAGGCATCGCCTTCAAAGTCAGCATCGATCTCGGTGACCACAGCGCGGGTTGCCAAAGGCATGGCTTGCGCATAGACCTCGGCCCCGCCAATCACCCACACCTGCGCATCTGCAGGACAGTGCTGCACGGCTTCTTTGATCGAGTGCGCCACGACCGCACCTTCGGCTTGCCAATCGGTTTGGCGCGTCACCACGATGTTGGTGCGCCCGGGCAGGGGGCGAAATTTAGGGGGCAAAGATTCCCATGTTTTGCGCCCCATCACCACGGGTTGTCCGAGTGTGGTTTGCTTGAAGTGGGCCAAGTCCTCGGGCAAGTGCCAGGGCAGGGTGTTGTCTTTGCCAATCACACCGTTGCGCGCACGCGCAAAAATCAAATTCAAAGCCATGCTCTAACCGCCGCGTTCAGACCGCCACAGGGGCTTTGATCGCACCATGGCATTGGTAGTCCAACACCTCGAAGTCTTCAAACTGGTAGTCGAAGATAGAGTCGGGTTTGCGCTTGATGTGCAACGTGGGGTAGGCAAACGGCTCGCGGCTGAGCTGCAGAGCCACTTGCTCGTGATGGTTGCTGTAGATGTGGCAATCGCCGCCCGTCCAGATGAAATCGCCCACGTCAAGGTCGCACTGCTGAGCCACCATGTGGGTGAGCAAGGCATAGCTGGCGATGTTGAACGGCACGCCCAAAAAGATGTCTGCACTGCGTTGGTACAGCTGGCAGCTGAGTTTGGCTTTTTCGCCTGAGTTTTGCGCAGGGGCCACATAGAACTGGAAGAACGCATGACAGGGCATGAGTGCCATCTTGTCGAGCTCGGCCACGTTCCATGCACTCACGATGATGCGACGGCTGTCGGGGTTGTTCTTCAGGGTGTCGATGACTTGCTGAATTTGGTCAATGTGGCCACCATCGGGAGTGGGCCAGCTACGCCATTGCACGCCGTACACGGGGCCAAGGTCGCCGTCTTCGCGTGCCCACTCATCCCAGATGGTGACGTTGCGTTCTTTGAGCCAGTTGTTGTTGCTCGAACCCGTCAAGAACCACAGCAGCTCTTGGATGATGGAGCGCAGGTGAACCTTTTTGGTGGTGACCAGCGGGAAACCTTCGTTCAGGTCAAAGCGCATTTGGTAACCAAACACGCTTTTGGTGCCCGTGCCAGTGCGGTCTGTTTTGGCAACGCCGTGGCTATCCACGTGTTGCATGAAGTCTTCGTATTGGCGGCGGATGGGGCGCATAGAGTAACTGGGTAAAAAAACTCTTCAGAGTTTAAGCGGTGAAAGTCCTATGGTAGGTAATCATTAAGTTCAATACACCCGTTGGCGTATTGACGACCAGTGGGAGCCAAGCGACATTCATCATCTAAAATTTTGATCAAGTTGCGACGAATTTGTCAGCCTATGTCATTCAACGAACATACCCAAAACGAACCCAAACGCAGTGTGTACGACCGCTGTGACCCTCAGTACTTGCGTGAATTGCGCGAGGCTGCGGGCATGGATGTGTTGGTATTGGCACGAACGGCATGTTTGTCTGTGGCGCAAATTCGCCAACTCGAGAGTGATGACAGCGACAGCTTGTTTTATTCAGATGCCATCAAACGTCAAGCCTATAAACGGTTGCTGATGATTTTGGGCGCGGAGCCACCTACGGTAGAGGTGCCTCGAGAATTGTTTGATCTCAGCCACGTGGCTGACGCGCATCTCGCCACCTTAGATCAAATTGTGGCCATGAGCGATCAGCCCGCCATTCACCGTTCTCACTGGGACATGATTGGTGCAGGGCTTGTCAAACTCAAGCAACACAAACAAGTGCTAGGTGTGCTGCTGTTGCTGCTTGTCACGGTTGGCTTGTTTGTGTTGCGTGGTCCTGAAAGCAATGGTGAGGCTGCCGCCACGCCCGCTGTTGTAAAGCCACCGTTAGCAGTTACCTCCATTGAGCCAGTGCCTGCTGCGTCTGTACCGGCAGTTGTGCCTGCCGAACCCGCTCCTGCACCTTTGGCGACCACTTCTGCCGCGGCATTCACTAAGAGCGCGCCATGTGCGTACTCCACGGAGGCGATGCCTCAACTGACGTCTTTGTATGCGAAAAAAGAAGGCCGTTATGTGTATGTGGTGAGCGCGGCCAACATCGATATCTGCGTGGTTGATGGCAACAAAGAAGCCACGCTTTTGACGCTCAAAGCTGGCGAGGGGCTCAGTGTCTATGGCGTTTCGCCTTGGCAAGTGTCGGGGCCCAACTTGCACACGGTGCAAATTTATTTCCAAGGTGGGCGCGTGACAATGCCAGACGGTGTGACCCAGCGCGTGAGCTTGGTTGAAGTTCCTGTCGCACGCTAAGCGTATGTTCAAAAAGATGAAGTTTGGGTCGTCTGATCAAGGCGCCGCGACTGAGAAAACCATCATTGGTCAGTCGGCCGTGGTGTTGGGCAACATCGTCTCGCAGGACGTGGTGCAGCTCAAAGGTCACGTGGTTGGCAACATCGATGTGAATGGCAGTCCCAATGCCCAGTTGTCTGTGTTGTCGCAGGCCCATGTGGAGGGCGACATCAATGCGCAGCAAGCGGTGGTTGACGGTGTGGTCACTGGCAACATTGAATCCACAGGGCGCGTGGAGCTTCACGCGGGGGCGGATGTCAAAGGCAATATTTCTTACGCCACCATGGCGATTGAACATGGCGCCAAGCTTTACGGCATGATGAGCAGCCATGATGACAAGTCGTCCTAACAACGCGCATGCTCTAGGCCATGTCATCGTGATTGATGACGATGCTGCGGTACGTCGCAGTTTGCGCACGATGCTCGAGCGTGCAGGCTATGAGGTAAGTTTGCATGACTGTGCCGATGCTTTTTTGAAGAATCCGGTGGTGCCTTCACCTGCTGTCATTTTGTTGGATATGCGCATGCCTGGAACTATTGGCGTGGGCTTGCAATCACACCTCAAAACGCTGGCGAAAAATGTGCCTGTGGTCTTTGTGAGTGGCGATAGCCGACCCGAAGAAATCATCACCGCCATGAAGCAGGGGGCGGTTGATTTTTTGCTCAAACCCTTCACAGCACAGGCCATGATGGATGTGATTCAACGTGCCATGTGCCTGTCTGAACAGGCCGTGGTTGAGGCTGATAAAAACCTGCAGGTGTCCGAGCGTTTGAAGCGCCTGACCCCACGCGAGCAGGAAGTTTGTCACTGGATGGTGCGCGGTTATTCCAACCAACAAATCGCCGCGTTAGACGGCGGTGCCTCGGCTACCATCAAATTGCATCGCGCCCGTGTGATGGACAAAATGGTGGCGCGCACGTTGCCAGAGTTGATTGACATGCTGATGGGCATCGACATCCCCGCCCCTCAACGAGCCCTGTCTTAAGACGCAGAGCTTTCAGCGAGCGCTTGTTCTTTGGCATGTTTCAAACGCAAGCGCACATGCAGTGTGCATGCAATGAAAAGGGCCACACATAAAAATACCTCGGCCAACGCGAAGTAATGACTTGGGGCAGCATCGCTCCAAGCACGCACCACGCCTTCTGTGAAATACAGCCAAATCATCAGGCTGAGCCAGCGGTAGGTGTACATGCGGTTTTTCAGCAAACCCGTGAGTGGAAAACACAAGGGCAGCACCTTGAGTGCCAACAGCGTGCCGCCTGGGCGCAAGGGGGCCAGCCAAAGCTCCCACACCAAACCCAACACGATGAGGCCCATCAGGCTGCCCACGGCCAATAGGCGAGTCAGCGTGACATGACGCATGGAAATTTCTTGGGGGGCGAGAGATGAGTCGTGCATAGAAAGTGGGATGATTCAGCCCATGATTGTCCCGCATCTCCAGAATTTTTTTGAACGCCTTGCCCGATTTCCTTGGCGCAACACCGCCCGCACCTTGCGCCAACGTTTTCGTGATGATCGCTTGGGTCAAACGGCAGGCAGTTTGACCTTCACCACGACCATCGCTTTGGTTCCTATGGTTACTGTGGCATTGGCTGTGTTGACTGCGTTTCCCATGTTTGCGGATTTTCAGACGGTGCTGCAAAAACGCTTGGTTGAGAGTTTGGTTCCCGAAAATATTTCGCGCCAAGTGCTGGGCTACTTGACTTTGTTTGCCAGCAAAGCCAGTCGACTGGGTGTAGCGGGTGTGATGGCCTTGTTGATTTCCGCTTTGGCCTTGGTGTTCACGATTGACCGAACGCTCAACGCCATATGGCGTGTGCGCAAACGCCGCCCCTTGGCGCACAGCATGTTGCTGTATTGGACAGCCATTACTTTGGGGCCGTTGTTGATGGGCGCGAGCTTGGTGATGATGTCGCAGTTTGTTGCGGTGTCGCGTGGTGCCGTGCCTGATTTGGTGGGAAATTTGCGCTGGATGTTCAGCCTGTTGGAGTTTTTGCTGCTGTCATGGGCGGTGAGTGCGCTCTACCGTTTTGTGCCTTACACCCAAGTGCGCTGGAGCCATGCTTTGGTCGGTGGCGTGTGGGTGGCCGCCGCCACCGAAGCTGCACGCAAAGTGTTGGCTTATTACTTCGGCCAAATTCCAACCTATTCGGTGGTGTACGGTGCGTTTGCCACCGTGCCAATTTTGCTGGTGTGGATTTATCTGGCGTGGTCAATCGTGCTGATTGGCGCGGTGTTGGTGGCTAACTTACCGAGTTTGCTGGCAGGTATTTCGCGTGATGGCCGCAGCGTGGGGTGGCGTTTTCAGCTGGCATTGGAAGTCTTGCAGCGTTTGCAAATTGCACGCGGCACAGATGTGCACGGGGCAAGCCTAAGCACTTTATGTGAAGAGTTGGCGCTGGACCCTCTGCAGCTGGAAGATGTGCTGGCCACCTTGGTAGATTTGGATTGGATTGCGCGTTTGAGCGAATCGGTCGATGCGCGCCAAACCCATGTCAAAGAAGCGCGCTATGTGATGTTGGCCGACCCGCATCGCACACCCTTGGCACCGCTCATGGAGCGCTTGCTGCTGGTGCGCAGCCCGGAGGCTGAAGGGCTGTGGATGAAATGGCAAGACCTGCGCTTGCGCGATGTACTTTGAACTTTGAGCTTTGAGCTTTGAGCTTTGAGCTTTGAGCTTAAGACCTCAAGCCTAAAAACGCTTTCAACGCATCCAAGGTTTCTTCAGGCGATTCACTCATTTGGTGATGGCCCATCGGAACCTTCGCCACCGTGAACGTTTTGCCATGGCCTTTGGCTTGGTCTATCAAACTCTTGGCGGCGCGTGGGGGCGTCATCTGGTCGGCCTCACCCAACACAAACAGCACGGGGCAAGTCACGGCCGCCATGGCTTCTAAACCGTTGGCATAGCTGTCGCACGCCACAAAGCCTCGGTGAAAGATGTTCACCTGTGTGTTGCTGGCCAACACACGACGGCCTAAGGCCATGGATGCACCATACACCCAAGTGCCTGGCCCTAGCGCAGAAGGCGGCGCAGCCAGTGTGGCGCGTGAGAACACATTCACCATGCGCAGGGCCTTCATGGGCTCGTTCAGCGAAGCTTCAATCAACGCGGCTGACACCTTCATGGGGAAGGCTGTGCCTACCAGTGCCAAGTGCGTGATGCGATCTTTCAAACGTGCAGCGGTTTCCAGCGCAATCAATGAGCCCCAGCTGTGGCCCACCAAGCCAGCTTGGCGAACACCTGCAGCATCTAACAAAGCTTCGATGAATTGCGCTGCTTCCTCCACGCTGGCAGGGGCATCACCACCGCTGCGCCCGTGGCCGGGCAAATCAACCGCCAGCACATTGAAGCCGTGGTGTGCGAGGTAGCGTGTTTGCAAAATCCACACGCTGTGGTCGTTGAGCACGCCGTGGATGAACACAAGCGTTGGCTTAGCTGCGTCAAATGGTTTGCCGCCTGTGTAGGCATAGGCTTCGTAGTTTTGGCCAGCAGCAGTTTTTAAAGTGAACTTCATCACGCACCTGCTTTCTCTGCGGCTTTCAGGGCGCGCTTCAAATCGTCAATCAGGTCCGCAGGGTCTTCAAGGCCAATCGACAAGCGAATGGTGCCTGGGCCAATGCCTGCACCCGCCAAGGCTTCATCGCTCATGCGGAAGTGGGTGGTGCTGGCAGGGTGAATCACCAAGCTGCGGCAGTCGCCCACGTTGGCGAGGTGACTGAAAATTTGCAGCGCTTCAATGAACGCCTTGCCTTGCGCCCGCGAGCCTTGGATGTCAAAGCTAAACACCGATCCAGCACCACGTGCGCCAAAGCGCAACAGCTTTTCAGCCAGCGCGTGGCTGGGGTGGCTCTCGATGAGCGGATGCCCCACACGGCTGACCAACGGATGGCTGGCTAAGAACTGCACCACTTTTTCGGTGTTGGCCATGTGGCGGTCCATGCGCAGTGACAAGGTTTCAATGCCTTGCAAAATCAGCCACGCGCTGTGCGGACTCAAGCATGCGCCAAAGTCGCGCAGACCTTCGCGACGCGCGCGCAGCAAAAAGGCACCCACGGTGCTTTCCTCGCTGAACACCATGTTGTGAAAGCCTTCGTAGCTTTGTGTCAGTTCTGGGAACTTGCCACTTTTTTCCCAATCGAAACTGCCGCCATCCACGACAACGCCACCAATCACGGTGCCGTGGCCACTGAGAAATTTGGTGGCCGAGTGGTACACCAAGTCGGCGCCCAATTCAAAGGGTTTGACCAAGTAGGGCGTGGTGAGTGTGCTGTCCACCAACAGAGGCACACCCGCTTCGTGAGCGATGGCAGAGATGGTGGGAATGTCCAACACATCAAGGCCAGGGTTGCCCACCGTCTCGCCAAAAAACAATTTGGTGTTGGGTCGCACAGCCGCGCGCCAAGCGTCGATGTCGTTGGGGCTAACGAATGTGGTTTCAATGCCAAAGCGACTCAGCGTGTAGTGCAACAGGTTGTGTGAGCCACCGTACAACGCCGTGCTGGCGACGATGTGCGAGCCTGCTCCCATGAGTGTGGCAATCGTCAAATGCAGCGCTGCTTGCCCGCTGGCGGTGGTGATGGCGCCGATGCCACCTTCGAGTGCTGCCACGCGCTGTTCTAAGACAGCATTGGTCGGGTTGCTGATGCGGCTGTACACATGGCCTGCGCGTTCGAGGTTGAACAGCGAAGCGGCATGGTCGCTGGATTCAAATACAAACGAGGTACTCAAGTGGATGGGCACGGCGCGTGCGCCTGTGGTGGGGTCGGGCGCTGCGCCTGCGTGCAAGGCGAGTGTGTCAAAACTGGGATCGTTGTAGCCGGGCATGGTTTCCTCGGGTGTTTTGTCAGAATTTTGGTCGTGATTGTGGGCTATATTTCAAACCTCACTGGGGGAGATAAACCATGAAAGTCAGCGATATCCTGCGCGTCAAAGGCCAAAGCGGCGGCACCTTGTTCACCATCGATCCGATGGAGCCTTTGGTGTCTGCGGTCAGCATCATGGCTGAAAAAGACATGGGCTCACTCTTGGTCATGGAGCACGGCGACTTGGTCGGCCTGTTGACCTTCCGTGAGGTGATTCAAGCACTCAATCGCAACGGCGGTTCGCTGGGCGACTTCACGGTGCGCAGCGCCATGGACGACCATCCCCTCACTTGCACCCCCGAAACCGACATTGACGATGTGCGCCGCATGATGCTCGAGAGCCACGCCCGTTACATGCCTGTCATTGGCAACCGCCAACTGCAAGGCGTGATCAGCTTTTACGACGTCGCCAAGTCGGTGGTGGACAGCCAAAACTTTGAGAACAAGATGCTCAAGGCCTACATCAAAGACTGGCCCAGCGGCACGCCAGACCCAGAGGACAAGTAAGCTGAGATGCCCCGTGGTGGTGGGATAATCTCACCCCATGAGCGGCAATACCTTCGGAACCCTTTTCAGCGTCACCAATTTTGGTGAATCTCACGGCCCAGCCATTGGCTGCGTGATTGATGGCTGCCCTCCGGGTATGTCACTGTGCGAGGCAGACATCCAACATGACTTGGACCGTCGTCGCCCCGGCACCAGCCGCCATGTGACCCAGCGCAACGAACCCGACCAAGTGCAAATTTTGTCTGGCGTGTACGAGGGCAAAACCACGGGCACACCGATTGCGCTGCTGATTCAAAACACCGACCAGCGCAGCAAAGACTACGGCAATATTTTGCAAACCTTCCGCCCGGGTCATGCGGACTACACCTATTTCCAAAAATTCGGTATTCGCGACCCACGCGGTGGCGGCCGTTCTTCGGCACGTTTGACAGCGCCTACTGTGGCCGCAGGTGCAGTGGCCAAGAAGTGGCTCAAAGAAAAATACGGCACCACCTTCTATGGTTGCATGACGCAAATCGGCGAGCTGCCCATTCCCTTCGAGAGTTGGGAGCATGTGGGGCACAACCCGTTCTACGCACCTTGTGCGGACGTGCAAGCCTTTGAAGACTACATGGACAGCCTGCGCAAAGCGGGTGACTCGTGCGGTGCACGCATTCGCGTGGTGGCCACGGGCATGCCTGTGGGCTTGGGCCAACCGATTTACGACCGTTTGGATGCCAACGTTGCTTACGCCATGATGGGCCTCAACGCTGTGAAAGGTGTGGAGATTGGTGCGGGTTTTGCCAGCGTGGCGCAACGTGGCACTACCCACGGCGATTCGTTGACGGCGGAAGGCTTTCGTACCAACAACTCAGGTGGTGTGTTGGGCGGCATCAGCACCGGCCAAGACCTAGAGGTGAGCATTGCCATCAAGCCCACCAGCTCCATCTTGAGCCCGCGTGAGTCGATTGACCAAAACAGCCAACCCACCGAGGTGGTGACCAAAGGCCGCCACGACCCTTGCGTGGGCATTCGCGCCACACCAATTGCCGAAGCCTTGTTGGCCTTGGTGGTGATGGACCATGCCTTGCTGCACCGTGCCCAATGCGGTGATGTGCAGGTGGCGATGCCGGCCATCCCCGGCCACATTGGCGCTTGATGGCCTAGCACGTAGGTCTGCTTTGACATCTCCCACCTCAGAAGCGCGTTCGAGTAACGCGCTTTCTCGTTTTCAGCTCTTTCCTTTTGCGGCGTTGTCCGCCAGCTACTTTGCGCACATCGGGTTTTTCAACCCGTACTTGCCGCTGTGGCTCAAAGACTTGGGTTTCTCCATCACCATCATTGGCTTGCTCACCGCCGTGCAAGCCGCCACACGCGTGCTGGCGCCGTATGGTTGGGGCTGGTTGAGCGACCACACAGGCGAGCGCGTGAAGTTGCTGCGCTTTTGTGCAGGCGCTGCGCTCATTTGCTCTGCGGGTTTGCTGGTTGAAGGTAGTGTGGTTTGGATTGCTGTGGTGCTGTTGCTGATGTTCATCCACACCAGCGCCATGATGCCCATGAGCGAGGCAGCTTTGGCGCATTTGGTCAGCACCGACCAAGGATTTGATTCACGTCGCTATGGCCGCGTGCGTTTGTGGGGCTCACTGGGCTTTTTGGTCACGGTGTTTGTGGCTGGCGCGTGGTTTGAGGTGCAGGGCATGCAAAGCTTTCCTGCATGGGCGGTGGGTTCCTTGGTGTTGCTCAACCTGAGTGTGTGGTGGCTGCCCAACCGCAAAGAAGCGGTGCATCACGATGAGGTGCGTCCGTCGGTCATGCCAGTGTTGCGCCAGCGCCAGGTGCAGTGGTTTTTTGCCACGGTGTTTTTCCATGTGCTGTCGCACATTGGCATCTATGTGTTTTTCTCGCTCTACCTCGATGAGCTGGGCTACAGCAAAACCATGATTGGTGTGTTGTGGGCCGTGTCAGTCGCTGCTGAGATTGTGTGGTTCTTCACCCAAAGCCGTTGGTTGCCTAAATTCAGCTTGTCGATGTGGATGTTCATTTGCGCCGCTGCGATGGTGCTGCGCATGGCGCTCACCACATGGGTGGCCGAGTGGTTGTGGGCCTTGCTTTTTGCGCAGGTCTTGCATGCGCTCACGTTTGCCACGCAACACACGGCATGCATTGCTTTGTTGTCACACCACTTTCCTGGACGCTTGCGGGGCAGGGGGCAAGCCTTGTATGCCTCCATCGGCTATGGCGTGCCGGGTGTGCTGGGTGCTTTAGGCGGCGGCGCTTTGAGCGATGCTTTGGGTCTGTCGTCGGTCTATGCCTTGTCGATTGCTACTGCAGCATTGGCCTGTGTGTGTGCATGGCAATGCATGCGACAACACGCTAAGCACTGAATGCGTTACCTGCTGGTCAAGCGCAAAAAGAGCGGCTTGGTTTTTTGAGACACCCAATGGTGGATGGGGACCTCGGCTTTTTCATGCAAAAACAGGCCCATGCCCACACAGCACAGCCAAGCAAAGCTGGTCAGCGCCAACGCCATGTCTGGGTCGTAGAAGTGGCTTTTGTTCCACATGTCGCTGAACAGCACGATGACACCAAAGTGCGTCAAGAACAACACATAGGCGCTGTTAGACAAGCGGTGAATCACGCGCTTCATAGGCGTCCAGTGCACCATGCCTTTGGGTTTGATCACCAGCCACACCGCCGTGAACAGTGCCAACGACAGTCGCGTGCGGTACTCCACCCACAAAGCACCAACGGCTAACAAAGCCGTCAGCCAAAACACCTTGGCTTCAAAGGCCGAACGCTTGGTCCAAGCTGCCAAGACGCCCAATCCGTAAGCACCAAAGAAATAGACAGCCCAGATGTCGAGTTCATCGACGCGGTTGAATTGCCACATCGAGGCGATACACAGCAAGGCCACAACGACAGACAAACGTTGTTGATGCGCTGAGTGCAACAAGTGGCACAACACAATCAGCAGCGCATAGAGTTGAAAATCTATGGCTACATACCAAGCGCCGCTGGACAGCGCCTCAACGCCTAGCAGGTCATGCATCAACAAACCGTGTGCCACAAATTGCCCCACAGAGGGCTCACTGGGTAACCAGCTGGCGTGAATGGTGCTGCGTGACACGGCGACAGCCATGCTGATGAGTGCCAAAGCGAACACATAAAACGGCACCAAGCGCAAGTAACGCTTGATGATGTGGACCACCGGATGTGTGATGGGTTTGCTCATCACCGATTGGGCAGCCAAATAACCGCCTACCACCAAGAACACTTGCACGGCCAAGCGCGCGTATCGGTACAGCCACTCCATGAGCTGCGGCCAAGCCAACGTCATGGTGTCTGCCATGGGGCCATAGGCGGAGAAATGGTGCCACACAATCAACTGTGCGGCCACGACTTTCAACACATCGACAGTGAGGGAGCGTTCTAACAACCGAATTTTTCCTGTACGGGTTTAGTCGTTGGGCTTGAACACGAGCAGCAGGGGGGAGTGCACACGGCCATCGGTGTCGCGCGGCAAGATTTCAGTCTTGTCGATGGCTTTGAGCACCGCGTTGTCCCAGGCGGCATTGCCACTGGACTTGACCAGTTTGCGGCTCACGATGGTGCCGTCAGGCGCACAACGCACCTCCACTTCGGCGGCGGGGTTGCCCGACACCGAGCTGGGGTCAAACGTGATGTTGGGTTTGACACGTGCACGGATGCGACCACCGTAACTGTCAGATGGGCCAGAGGACTTCATGGCTGTGCCGGTGGCGTTCTCGTTGCCGCTGGCGCCCGCCAAACCTGCGATGCGCTTCATGTTCTCTTTGCGAATGGCTTCGAGCTTCTTGGCTTCTTCCGCGGAGGCCTTGCTGTCTTTTTGCTCTTGCTGCTTCTTCGCTTCTTTGTCTTTGCGTTCCTTCTCTGCGCGCTCTTTCTCTTTTTCTTTACGCTCTTTGTCCTTGCGTTCTTCTTCTTTTTTTGCTTCTAGTTTGCGTTTGTCTTCTTCGAGTTTGGCCTTGGCTTTTTTCTCAGCTTCTTTTTTGACTTCTTCTTTGCGGCGTTCTTCCGCCTTCAAGGCTTCTTGAATTTTTTTCTCTTCTTCGAGTTTGCGTTTTTTTGCCAGCGCAATGTCTGCATCGCGGTTGGGTGCAGGTGGCTCGGGCGCTTTCACCACGGGCTTAGGGGCGGGTTCTGGTTTGGGCGCAGGAGGGGGCGGCGGTGCTTCGACCTCGACCAGCTTCGGCGCAGCAGCCATCGGCACCGCAGACCACAACTCGGCTTCGACCGACAGGCTGTTGTCTTGCTTCCATTGAATGCCGGCAGTGAGCGCCACGATGAGCAACGAGTGCACCACCAAAGATGCGCCCACAGAGCGCGCCGTGCCTTTGGGCGATGGCGGTGCAAACTCAAGGTGCTTAGGCGATGCGCTCATGCTTCAGAGATCAATCGACCAATTGAACGGCCAGACCCACGCGTTGCACGCCTGCGCGCTGCAGTGTGTCCATGGCTTTGACCACAGTTTCGTACTTGATGGTGCGGTCTGCGGTGATCACCACAGGGCCTTGCGAGCTTTCGCCTTGCAACTCTTGCACGTCGCGCGCCAAACCTTTGAGGGTGGAGCTGACCGACTTGTTCACAGTGCCTGTGCTCTTGACGGTGATGCGTTCTTCTTTGCTGATTTCGACGTGAATCACTTGGTCAGGCACCGTGGCGGCTTTGCCCACACTGGGCAAATCAATCACAGTGGGGGAGATGAGCGGTGCGGTCACCATGAAGATGATGAGCAACACCAACATCACGTCAATGAACGGCACCATGTTGATGTCGTTCATGGCGCGGCGGCCGCGTCCTGAGCGAGGGGCGATAGAAGCCATGCTGCGTCTTCCTGCTTAGTGCGCTGTGCCGCTGGCGCTGACGTTGCGCTGCAAGATGTTGCTGAACTCTTCGATGAAGGTTTCCAACTTGATGGACACACGGTCAATGTCACGTGAGAAGCGGTTGTAGGCCAACACCGCAGGAATCGCCGCGAACAAACCAATGGCCGTGGCCACCAGCGCTTCGGCAATACCAGGCGCCACTTTGGCCAAGGTCACTTGCTGCATACCCGCCAAGCCGGTGAAGGCGTGCATGATGCCCCACACCGTGCCGAACAAGCCGACATAAGGGGACACAGAGCCCACAGACGCCAACAAAGACAAGTTGGATTCAATCGCATCCATCTCGCGTTGGTAGCTCGCGCGCATGGCGCGGCGTGCACCGTCCATCAAAGCGCTGCTGTCGTTGATGCGGCGTTCGCGCAGTTTTTGGTACTCGCGCATGCCGCTGGCGAAGATGCGTTCCATGGGGCCAGATGTTTTGGCGTTTTGAGCGGCGGCGGCGAACAGCTCGTTCAAGCTGGTGCCCGACCAAAAGTCGCGCTCGAACTCGTCGTTGAGTTCGTTCACACGTTTGATCGAACCAATCTTGCGAAAAATCGCGGCCCAGCTGGTGATGGAGACGCCCATCAGCATCAGCACCACAACTTGCACAACCCAACTGGCGTTGAGCAGCAAATGAACGATGGAAAAGTCTTGTGTCATGTCAGGCGTTCCAATACAGAAGAGGGGATTCTCGCAGGCTTCATCGCGGCGGCATCGACCCAGCCGATGCGGATGGTGCCTTCACAAAGTAAAGTTTCTCCCAGCCATGCTTGTTGGGCAATGACGAGGCTGGCTCGGCCACCTTCGGCCAAGGTGGCGGTGACGCGCAACTGGTCATCCAGTTTGGCAGGGCGGTGGTATTTGACGCTGGTTTCGCTCACCACAAACATGCCGCCGGTTTCCTCGCGCAGCGCGTGTTGGCCAATGCCAAGCGCGCGCAGCCACTCGGTGCGAGCGCGCTCGAAGAACTTGAGGTAGTTGGCGTAAAACACGATGCCGCCGGCATCGGTGTCTTCCCAATACACCCGAATGGGGTGTTCAAAAACGGTGCTCATGGTTTAGCCCAGCAATTTTTGTAAACGCCCAATCGCGGCTTGCAACTCAGGCAGCGAGCGGGCGGTGGAGAAGCGCACAAAGCGCGAGGTGTCGGCATGGCCAAAGTCGCGGCCTGGAGTGATGGCTAAATTCGCTTGGTTCATGACTTCAAATGCGAAGTCCCAGCTGCCTTGAACGCCTAGCTTTTCAGCTGCAGCTGTGCAATCGGCCCACGCGTAAAACGCGCCATCGGGCATGACGGGCACGTTCAGGCCCAACGCATTGAGCGCAGGCACAAAGTAGTCGCGACGCGCTTTGAATTCAGCGCGGCGGCGTTCGTACTCGGCAATGCTCTCAGCCTCAAAGCAAGCGAGTGCAGCATGTTGCGCCACGGTGCTGGCGCAGATGAACAGGTTTTGCGCCAAACGCTCCATCACAGGGACGAGTGCATCGGGCACGACCAACCAGCCCAAACGCCAGCCCGTCATGTTGAAGTACTTGCTGAAGCTGTTGATGCTGATGATTTGGTCGTCGATGCCGAGCGCTGACTGGCCAAACTGCCCGTCGTAGCTCAGGCCCAAATAAATTTCGTCAATCAGCGTGGTGCCACCGCGTTGCGACACCTCGTTGTGAATGGCGCGCAATTCATCGGGATGAATGGAGGTGCCTGTGGGGTTGGACGGTGAAGCCAACAACACTCCGCGCGTGTGCGCTGTCCAGTTGGCGCGCACTTGCGCTGCGCTGAGTTGAAAGCGTTCAGCTGCAGTGGTGGGTACCAACACCGCACGGCCTTCTGCGGCGCTCACAAAGTGACGGTTGCAGGGGTAGCTGGGGTCAGGCATCAGCACTTCATCGCCGGCTTCTATCAGTGCCAAGCAGGCCAGCTGCAAAGCGGCAGAAGCACCGGCGGTGATGACGATGCGACGCGCGGGCACGTTCACACCAAAACGGGTGCTGTACCAAGCGCTGATGCGTTCGCGTAGTTCAGGAATACCTAGGGCGGGTGTGTATTGCGTTACACCGTTGTGCACAGCGCGTGCTGCGGCTTCTTGCACCAAGGGCGGTGCGGTGAAGTCGGGCTCGCCGATGTTCAGAAAAATCATGGGCGCATCGGTGTGCGCTACCAAAGCGGCACGCTCGGCGGCGGCCTTGGCCACCTCCATCACATAGAAAGGCTCAATGCGTTGTGCGCGCTGGGCAATTTTCATCATCAGTCGCTGATCAGCTTTGAGTTTTGCCTTTGGCGCGGTCAGACTCGACTTCAAGTGCGCGCAGTTTGGGAGCCAAGCCGTTGAGCACACCGTTGACGTATTTGTGGCCATCGGTGCCGCCAAATGATTTGGCGAGTTCGATGTACTCGTTCAGCACCACGCGCCATGGCACGTCGATGCAGTGTTGAAACTCGTAAGCACCCATCCACATCACAGCGTGTTCGATGGGGGAAATTTCATCGAGCTTGCGGTCGAGCAAAGGTTCAATCAACGCATCCAAAATTTCGCGTTGTTCGATGCAGCCGTAGAGCAGCGCGTCGTAATGCACCGAGTCCGATTTATGGAAGCCGCTCAAGTCACGGGTGAACACATCAATGTCAGCTGCTTCGTTTTGGCCCACCAAGAATTGGTAGAGGCCTTGCAGTGCAAATTCACGTGAGCGGCTGCGGCCAGATTTGGCGGCGCTTTTGGTTGTTCCGTTGCTTGCAGTTTTGCGTGGGGCTTTGTCGCCGGTGGTGTGGGTGTCGCTCATGCCAAGCTCTCCAACAACAAAGCCATTTCGACGGCCACGCGTGCGGCGTCACGGCCTTTGTCGGTTTGACGCGCCACGGCTTGCGGCATGTCTTCGGTGGTGAGGATGGCGTTGGCAATTGGCACGTGGTAGTCCATGCCCACACGGGTCACGCCTGCGCCCGATTCGTTGGCGACCAACTCAAAGTGGTAGGTCTCGCCGCGGATGATGCAACCCAGCGCGATGAGGGCGCTGAACGGTTCTGGGTCTTCGATTTGCGCGAGCGCAGCCAAGGCCAAAGGCACTTCGAGCGCGCCCGGTACATGCACGTGGGTGATGCGATCGTCGGCCACGCCCATGGCTTTGAGTTCGGTGATGCAGGCTGTGGCCAATGCGTTGGTGATGTCGTCGTTGAAGCGCGCTTGGACGATGCCAATTTTCAAAGCGCTGCCGTCGAGCGTGGTGGTGGAGGCGAGGTTAGAGACAAACATGGTTTTTATTCTTTAGTCGTTGTTATTCTTTGGAGAGGTAGCCCGTGATTTCAAGTCCGTAGCCCGTCATGCTGGGCATGCGGCGCGGGTTGCCCATGAGGCGCATTTTGTGCACGCCGCAGTCGCGCAAAATTTGCGCGCCCACGCCGTAGCTGCGCAGGTCCATGCGGCCGCGTTCGGGGCCGTGGGCTGAGCGGGCGGTGCCGTCAAACTGAGCCAGCAACTGTTCGCCGCTTTCGCCGCAGTTGAGCAACACGATGACACCCGTGCCTTCTTTGTCGATGCGTTGCATCGCTGCATCCAATCCCCACGAGTGCATGACACGGTTGGGTTCGAGGGCATCCAGTACAGAGAGTGGCTCGTGCACGCGGGCCAGCACCTCGGCATCTGTGCTCCACGTACCTTTGACGAGGGCCATGTGCACATCGCCGCTGGTCATGTCTTTGTAGGCGTTGGCGGTGAACTCGCCGTGCGCGGTGTGCATGGCGCGTGAGCTGACTTTGTGCACCAACGATTCATTGCGGCTGCGGTAGGCAATGAGGTCGGCGATGGTGCCAATCTTCAAGCCATGTTCAGCAGCGAAGATTTGCAAATCAGGCAAACGGGCCATGGTGCCGTCGTCTTTCATGATTTCGCAAATCACGGAAGATGGCGAGCAGCCTGCCATCGCGGCCAAGTCGCAACCGGCTTCGGTGTGGCCCGCGCGCATGAGTACGCCGCCGTCCACGGCTTGTAGGGGGAACACGTGGCCGGGTTGCACCAAGTCGGTGGGCTTCGTGGCTTTGGCCACGGCCACTTCGATGGTGCGTGAGCGGTCTGCCGCAGAGATGCCGGTGGTCACGCCAACAGCCGCTTCGATGGACACGGTGAACGCGGTGCTGTACACCGTGCCATTGCGTGCGGCCATGGGGGGCAGCTTCAGGTATTCGCAGCGCTCGCGGGTGAGCGTGAGGCAAATCAGACCACGGCCAAAGCGGGCCATGAAATTGATGGCTTCGGGGGTGACGTGGTCAGACGCCAACACCAAATCGCCTTCGTTTTCGCGGTCTTCTTCGTCGACCAAGATGACGATGCGACCGGCCTTCATGTCGGCCACGATGTCTTCAACAGGGGAAATAGCGACAGGCGTTAAGCCTTGGGGGATGCTCATGGGTTGGCTTTCAATGCGGCAGCGTCACCCAGCGTTGCGTCGACACGCAACATGCGTTCAACGTAGCGGGCGACGGTGTCAATTTCGAGGTTCACTGTGCTGCCGGCTTTGAGTGAACCCAAAGCGGTGTTTTCAACAGTGTGAGGAATCAGGTTGATGCTGACTTCAGAGCCGCGCAAGCCCAGTGGGCCATCCGCTTTGAAGAAGTCTTGCACACGGTTCACCGTCAGGCTCACGCCATTGATGGTGATGGAGCCCTTGTAGGCCAAGTACTTGGCGAGGTCGGTGGGGGCCATGATGCGCAGCTCCCAGCTTTCGCCGATTTGGGCAAAGTGGCTCACGTGACCAATGCCATCTACGTGGCCCGACACGATGTGGCCGCCCAAGCGGTCATGGGCGCGCAAGGCTTTTTCAAGGTTGACGCGGCCAAGCTCAGACAGACCACTGGTGCGAGCCAGTGATTCCACAGAGATGTCGATGGTGAAGGTGTGTGTGTCGAGGTCGAAGCTGGTGACCGTCATGCAAGCGCCGTTGAGCGCGATACTGTCCCCCAGTGCGACGTCGTCGAGATACCCAGCAGGCGACTCGATGGTGAGACGCTTGCCGTGGTTTAAAGAGCTACCCAGGTCGTGGACAGCGGTGATGCGCCCCACGCCGGTGATGATTCCGGTGAACATGGGCGATATTTTCGCAGGTTTACACCCCGCTTACCGGCTGACGCGCGCCAATATCCGTAAATCTGGGCCTATTTGTGTCACTTCGTGAAACGACAAGGCTTTGGCATCGTCCAAAGTGGTGAAAGGACCCAAATTGGTCATGCCTCGACCTTGGCCCATCAGCTTGGGCGCGAGGTAGGTGAGCAGCTCGTCGACCAAGCCTTCACGCAGCAACGAGCCATTCAGTTTGTGGCCCGCCTCGACATGCACCTCGTTGATTTGCTTTTGACCGAGGTCTTGAAGCATGGCCGCGAGATCCACCTTACCCGAAGCATTGGGCAGGCACACCACTTGAGCGCCTTTGGCCTCTAGCGCTTGACGGCGCTCGGCGTTGTCTACCGCGCAGTAAATCCACACGGGGCGTTGCGGTTTGAACAGCTTGGCGGTGAGCGGGGTTTCGAGTCGGCTGTCCATCACCACCAGTGTGGGCTGACGCGGGGTGGGCACGGCGCGCACATCCAGTTGCGGGTCGTCTTCTAAAACGGTGCCTATGCCGGTGAGTACGGCGCAAGCGCGCGCGCGCCATGCGTGGCCATCGGTGCGGGCGGGTTCAGAGGTGATCCACTGGCTCACGCCGTTCTCTAGCGCGGTTTGCCCGTCGAGCGAGGCGGCCATCTTCATGCGTACCCACGGTGTGCCGTGCGTCATGCGCTTGAAAAAGCCAATGTTGAGTTCATGGGCCTCTGCGCCGAGCAAGCCCACGTCCACCTGCACGCCTGCAGCGCGCAAACGCGCGATGCCTTGGCCTGAGACGTTTGGGTTGGGGTCGCCCTCGGCCACCACCACACGGGCCAAGCCTGCGTGGATGAGCGCATCGCAGCAAGGGCCAGTGCGGCCTTGGTGGCTGCAAGGCTCTAGCGTCACATACGCTGTGGCGCCTTTGACATCGTTGTTTTTGGCTTGTGCATCACGCAAGGCCATGACTTCTGCGTGTGCTTCGCCCGCGCGTTGCGTGTGGCCGCTGCCCAGCACGGCACCGTCAGTGCCCACGATGACGCAGCCCACGCGGGGGTTGGGCGAGGTCAAGAACAAAGCCTCGCGCGCTAGGGCTAGGGCGCTTGTCATGTGAGTGGAGTCTTGCGCTGAAAAATTCATGGCGCAATTATGAATGGCGAGACCTGCAGTTCACATGGGTGTGTTTCTTTTGCGCGTGGCCATGGTGAAGGCTTATCGACTCCAGCATTGCGCCGCCGTTTGGCTGGCCCCTTGCACGTTGCGCACACCCAGGTGGTTGACCGTCAAGGTGCCGCAGGCATCGCTGGTCTGTGTACCCAGTGGTGTGGCACTGAGGGTGTAACTTTGTGAGGTGCTAGCGACGCTCATCTTGTAGCGCTGCCCGTCTATTTGCAGCACGCTGGCTGGTACATCGGTGGCGAGTGGATAGCTGCCGTTGGCGCTAGCGGCGCGTTCCAACCAATGCGCGGCTTGCAAGAGGGATGCACGGGCTTGACCACGTTGGCTGCGCAGCATCAAGCTTTGGTAGCTGGGCCATGCCAGGCTGGAAAGCAGAGCCACGCAGGCGAGGGCGATGAGCAGTTCGATGAGGGTGAAGCCTTGTTGATGGTCGGCGTGTGTCATGTGAGTTCAGTCGTGCAGCACATGCCAGCTGTGCCATTGGCCTGTGATGGATGTGGATGTGTTGCGCGCCCAAATGGCTTGCAATACGGTGCTGCTATTGGGCATGACGCCGTGAGCCATGACGGTGATGCGGTACACAAAGGTGTCCGTGTTGGTTTGTGGAAAAACTTCGACCCAATACCAAGCGGTGTTGTTCCCATAGGGGGTATCTGCCGCGCTGACAGCAACGGCTGTGGCGGTTTGTGTTTTCCAGTCACTGGCTTGGGTGGCACTGGCATTGAGCGCATGCGGTGCGCAAATGCCAGCGCTGCAGGTGTTCGCGCCCAAGCGCTGACGCAGCACGTTGTACTCAACCATCGAGTTGGGAAAGAACGCGTGGGTTTGTGTGATGTCGCCTGCGGTGTGGCGCGGGTTGGGCGTTGCTTCGCTGTTGTTGTTTGTTGCGCCCAAGATGTCTATCAAGGCAACGGGTAACACCGCTTCAGCTTTGAGTTGTGTGCGAAGCTGATCCGCTTCTGCGTTGAGCAGTTGTTCGTTCACCCAGAGATTACGCATCGCCAGCAGCGTGGCAATGCTGGCCAGTGCGAGCATGACCAGCAAGGTGGGTAACGCAAAACCTTGGACTGGATGTTTCATGGCATGAGCCCATCGCGGTTACGCAAAGCCGTCACGCGTTTGAACGTGCGGCGGACACGGCCGTCAGACGGCAAAGTTTCATCTTGGCAACCTTTGAGACTCGCATTGGCTTTGGTGTTGTGCACGGTGTTGATGCTGGCCACGCGCAAACACACCTCGATGGCCAGCACTTGCGCCATGTCCGTCACTTGGTTGGCGGTTTTCCACTGAAGGGTTTGCGTGCTTGGGTTGGCTTCGGCGTAGCGCAGCTGAAAGTCTTCCACGCCTTCGGCCAAAGCTTGGTAGGTGCTGTTGCTGGGGTTGAGGTCCTTGCAGCTCAGCTCTTTGTTGGTGTTGAGTTTGTAGTCGTTGCGCACACTGGTGTGGGGGCTGCCGGTGTTGCCTTGGCAATCGATGGCGTCGAGTGCGTGCCAATGGCCGAGGGTGAGGCTTTCGACAGATTTGGCACCGTTGACGCCTGCGAGCGCGGTTTGCCCAGCGTCTTCGCTGAGCGAAATCTCGACGGTGAAGTCTCCGTTGTTGTTGGCCTTGAGGTAGGCGGCCCCTGCCATGTGCGCTTGCGTGCGTATGCTGCGCAAGGCCACGCGCGCATTGGCGTGCACGGCATCCGCCGCCGCCATGGCACTCCAAGTTTGCTTGCTGGTGCCATAGGCCGCAGTGGCTGCGGCGATGACCAGCAGGCTCAACGCCATGCCAATGAGTAGCTCAGGCAGGGTGTAGCCCTGCTGTGCGGTTGTGGTGCATTGGCGTGGGCTCATCGGTCAGGCCTAAAGAACAAACGCCAACAGCTCATTTGCGTAGGGCAGGGTGGTGTGCCTGATGCGGTGTCGGTGCGATAGGTTTCATTCATGTCGTGCCAAGCGATGACGATGCCCCACCAGTTTGGGATGTCAGTCAAAGCAAACACGGCGGCATCGCCTTCTGGAAGTTGGCTTTGCAGGGCTTGTTGCCACTGTTGCATATCCCACGTGGCCAACGCTTGGCGTGAGCAAGTAGTAGCTGCGCAGTCTGGTGCCGCGGCGGTGGCGCTGCCCCATGCTTTGGCGTACAGCGCACGTTGCGGTGCGTTGACATGCATGCGCTCAGCCAAGTCGTCGGCCATGCCGATGGCGACGGAACGCATGAGCTGTTGACGCTGTTGAACCAAAGCTTGTTGGTGCATCCACAGTAGGCCCAATACGCCAAAGGTCAAGATGACCAAAGCGACGAGGGCTTCTAGCAAAGCAATGCCAAGTGGCAGCTTTGTGGCTTGCTTTGGAGGCAGCACCAGTGGTTGGTTCAGTTGCTGCATGACTCACCTGATTGCCAGCGTAAACGGCTGGCACTGCTCAGGCACAACACGTTGGCGACGTTGAGTGAGCTCTGTCGTGATTTGATGACCCATCGATCGCCCACCGTGCCGAGGTCACCGCGTTGGCTGATGTCCAGTGAGTCTGATTTGGCAAACGTCACTTGCAATGGTGTTTGTAACTGCGAGGTGTGCAGCGCGGTTTGATTAGCCTTGACGACCAGTTGCCAGCCGCAGCTCCAATCATTGCCAGCAGATGCAGCCCATGTGCAATCGCGCAAGCGTGTGAGCTGCAAGGCTTCGCCACGTTGCAGGGCGCGTATGCGCGCGGTTTGCAAATCGTTCATCAGCTGGTCGCGTGCGGCTTCCACACGGCTGCGTTCTTGCAGGCGTTGCCAGCTGGGCATGGCGAACGACGCCATCACGCCGAGCACTGTCAAACACACGAGCAGTTCGACGAGCGTGAAGCCTTGTTTGTGTGATGGAGTATGCGTAAAAAAACCTAGCGATTGCATGGCGCAAATGCTAGGTTTTGAAGAAGTGTCAGCGCATGGCTGAGACTAAAAAACTACTTACGAACTTCGTCCACCAAGCTCTTGAAGTCATCGATGTCTTCAAAGCTGCGGTACACGCTGGCAAAGCGGATGTAGGCTACTTTGTCGAGCTTTTTGAGTTCACGCATGACGAGTTCGCCAATGCGGGTGGAGGGCACTTCGCGTTGACCGAGTGCCAGAAGTTTTTCTTCAATGCGTTCGATGGCGTTGTCGACTTGTTCAGTGCTGACAGGCCGTTTGCGCAGCGCAAGACTCATGGAGTCGAGCAGTTTGTTGCGTTTGTATTCGATGCGGCGACCGTCTTTTTTGACGATGTTGGGGAAACTGACGTCGGGGCGTTCGTAGGTGGTGTAGCGCTTTTCACATGCGCCGCATTGGCGCCGACGGCGAATGGAGTCGCCGTCTTCGGACATGCGGGTCTCGACGACTTGGGTTTCTAGGTGGCCGCAGAAGGGACATTTCATTTTTTGTGTTCTCTTTTGCTTTTGTGTGTGCTTCTTTTTGGGCTGAGCTCGCTGAGGGTGTTTGGTATTGGCCGCTTCCTCATGCTGGAGTACCAGAAATCGTCAGCGGCCAATACCAAACACCCTCAGTCTGCATCGTGCTTTGCTTCGCTCGCATGTTTCACTCGTACCAGCTGTTCGATCGAAGTTGCAAAGCAACGAGCGAACCATTTCCAACCTCAAACAGTGCGGGTTGTAGGTGCGGCGGGCGATGATTTCTGGTACCCCAGCATGAAGAGCCCGCCGTACCTATAACCCGTGCCCTCTCCGGAGAGAACCCTTCACGAATACAAACAACCAAAAACAAAACCCCCGACACAAAGGACGGGGGTTTTGAACGAAGTTACTTGTAAACAGGAAACTTAGCAGTCAGCGCATGCACCTTGGCACGCACCGCCGCAATGTTGGCTTCGTCGTGTGGGTTGTCCAACACATCAGCAATCAAGTTGGCCGTGATGCGAGCTTCTTCGTCTTTGAAACCACGCGTTGTCATCGCAGGGGTGCCAATGCGCACACCACTGGTGACGAATGGTTTTTCTGGGTCGTTCGGGATGGCGTTCTTGTTGATCGTCATGTGCGCAGCGCCCAAAGCGGCTTCGGCTTCTTTGCCGGTGATCTTCTTGGAGCGCAGGTCCACCAACATCACGTGGCTTTGTGTGCCGCCGCTGACGATACGCAGGCCGCGTGCAGTGAGTGTTTCCGCCACGATCTTGGCGTTCTTCACCACTTGGGCTTGGTAGTCTTTGAACTCAGGCTGCATGGCTTCTTTGAACGCCACGGCCTTGGCTGCGATGACGTGCATCAAGGGGCCGCCTTGCAGGCCGGGGAAGATGGCGCTGTTGATGGCTTTCTCGTGCTCGGCCTTCATCAAAATGATGCCGCCGCGTGGACCGCGCAAGCTCTTGTGGGTGGTGGAGGTCACCACGTCAGCGTGAGGCACAGGGTTGGGGTATTGGCCTGCGGCAATCAAGCCAGCGTAGTGGGCCATGTCGACCATGAAGATCGCGCCAACTTCCTTCGCGATCTTGGCAAAGCGTTCCCAGTCGATGTGCAAGCTGTAAGCAGAGGCACCTGCCACGATGAGCTTGGGCTTGTGTTCGCGGGCTTTGGCTTCCATCGCTTCGTAGTCGATGGCTTCGTTGCTGTCCAAGCCGTAAGACACGACGTTGAACCATTTGCCCGACATGTTCAGGGCCATGCCGTGGGTCAAGTGACCGCCTTCGGCCAAGCTCATGCCCATGATGGTGTCGCCTGGCTTCAAGAAGGCGAGGAACACCGCTTCGTTAGCCGATGCGCCGCAATGAGGTTGCACGTTGGCGCAATCTGCACCGAAGATGGTTTTGATGCGGTCAATGGCCAATTGCTCGGCCACGTCCACGAATTCGCAGCCACCGTAGTAGCGCTTGCCGGGGTAGCCTTCGGCGTATTTGTTGGTCAGTTGCGAGCCTTGGGCTTGCATGACGGCAGGGGACGCATAGTTCTCGCTGGCGATCAGCTCAATGTGGTGTTCTTGACGGGCGTTTTCGGCCTGAATGGCGGCCCAAACTTCGGGGTCGGTTTGTTCGATCAAGATGTTGCGGTTGTACATACTGGCAGTCCTAAAAAAAGGTGGTGTTGTGGCTGCCCAGGCGAACGGCAAAACACCTCTGTGAACAGAGGCTGCACGCTTCCCAGTGGTCATACATCCACGTCAGCGGTATGGGGCAAATGCCTCACACGCCTATCGCCAGTTGCGCGCGGGTGAGAGTTTACCGCGCTTAGGACTTCACTTATTCGCCGTCATCCTTGCCGAAGGGGGTCAAGCGCTGGGCTTTTTCCCACAAGCTCTCCAAACGGGCGGTGGCTGCCTCGGCCGCTGTGGCTGGCGGTGGGGTGATGGGTACTTTCACGCCCTTGGCTACTTGCTGTAGGCGGGCGTTTTCGGCCATGACCTTGCTGGCGTAGCCTTGGTCGTCCTTGGAGTTACCTGCGCCCACATAGAGTTTGAGGCCGCCCTCTAGGCTGCCTGCACGGTTGATGCATTCTTTGAGCACGTTCACGCCCACGCGCACGTTGGCCACTGGGTCAAACGCCGCCAAAGCGCCCCCAAAGCCTTGGTACTTCTGCTCGTGGACCTTGGTCATCACTTGCATCAGGCCTTGTGCGCCGACATGGCTTTGGGCAAAGGGGTTGAACCCCGATTCAATGGCCATCACGGACAAGATCAGGGTGGGATCGATTTGGTTGGCTGGTCCCACGTCGTAGGCTTCTGAAACCAAAGCGCTCAAGGGCTCGGGTGCGACGCGGTACTTTTTACTCAACCAGTAAGCCAAATTGGCTTGCTGTTTGGGCAGGTCACGAGGGTCGGTGGCGGTGGCGCGGTCGACGGCATCGGCATCGGTGGCAATGCCTGTCTCGTCATATTGGCGCTCTTGCAGCCAACTGATGACCTTGGCTTCGGTCACCACGCGCAGGTCGGGGCGTACGGTCAGTGCCACCACAAAAAAGAAAATAGACAGGCCCACCATGGCCAAGCCATTGTGAGAAATGGCGAAAAAGCCCTGTGCCACATCCGTCGCAAAGGTACGTAGACCTAGCTGTAATCGGGCAAACATGGGAATAGACATAAATTAATTAAATAGGAAGTAGCTGAAATTTTAAAGCCTCGGCGACAATCCTTGCTAATTTACTGTGAGCCCTACTTGTGACTGATTCTTCGAACAAACCCCTCGACCTCGCTGCCTTAGACAATATGACTGGCGGGGCTTTTACTGTTTCTACCGCTGCAGATCGCACTGCGCGTCTGCGTGACTGGTTGACTGGCCAGCCCACTTTGGACCAAGTGCAAGCTGTCTTCGACGAAATGAGTCACCGCGACAAAGGCGCTGCCAAAGTTCTGCGCGAAAAACTCGATGAGCTGCGTCGCAGCAAAGACCAAGACGCCTTGATGGTGGAGTGGGCTGCCAAAGGCGAAGCTCTGCGCGATGCGCCACATATCAATTTGACCGACGCCATGGGCTGGCAGCGCGATGCGGCCAAAGCGGGCGCCCCTTTGTCACGCGAGCCTTTGGCCGGTTTGAAAACCGCTTTGGCTGAGCGCGTCAAAGCCATTGAAGATCTGCAACACCAAACCCAAGTGCAGCGCGAGGCTGCCGTGTTGTTGGCTCAGCGCATTGAAGTGTTGTCCACCAAGCCTTGGCAAGACGCTTTGGCCCAGCGCGAAGCCCTGCAAGCCGACCTCGACCGTTGGGTTGCCCAAGCCCAAGCCTTGGCAGTTGATACCCAATGGCCTAGTGTGGATGCCAAGTTTGCGTCTGCTCTGCAAACCAGCACCCAGCAAGTGCAAGCCGTGTGGACGGCCTTCTGTGAGGCCTTGACCTTGACTGAAGCGGCAGCTGCCGATGCAGCCGCACCCCTGCCAGCTGTGCCTGCATGGTCTGACCAAATTCGTGTGGCCCGTGGTGAAGTGTTGCCCCAAGCAGCAGCACCAGAAAAAACTGCCAAGCCTGCAGCGGGTGTAGATGCAACCCGCAAGGTGAAACCCACAGCGGACAAAGCCGTGGTGGATCAAAAGCGTTTGGAGCTGGCCATGCAAGCTGAGGCCTTGTTCAAGCCCGCGCCTGTGGCTAAGCCCGCGAAGGCCAAAGTTGCGAAGGCGGATGACGAACCAGAGGTGACTGCGGTTCCTTCCGCCGAAGTCGCGCCAAGCGCCGCAGAAGCAGTGCTTTCCACTGAGGCCACAACACCCGAAGCCCCAATACAAGCGGCGGCTGACAAACCAGCCGCCAAGGTCGATGAGGTGGTTCGCATTCCCGCCATGGGCGGCCGCAAGATGCAAGAAACCTTGCGCGGCCTGCGTGAGCAATGGAAAAAAATCGACAAAGAAGCAGCACCCAACCCCGCGTTGTGGAAGCGCTTTGACACCGCCTGCAACCGCGCCCACGAAGTGGTGGATGCTTGGCTCAAAGAAGCTCGCGCACAAACCACCGCGCACAAAGCCCAGCGCTTGGCCTTGATTGAAGAAGTCAAAGCTTGGACGGTTGCACATGCCAGCGGCCCCGATTGGAAAGGTGTGGCTCGCCAGTTGCATCAGTTCGCCCAACGCTGGCGCGAGAGCGGCCACCTGAGCGAAAAAATGTTTGCCGAATTGCAGCCCGTTTGGAAAGCTGCCATTCACGCCGCGCACGAGCCGCTCGAAAACGCACAAAAAGCCAGCCTGGCCCGTCGCCAAGCGCTGATTGCAGAAGCCCAAGCTTTAGGGGCTGCGCCTTCGTTGCGTGTGGATGCTGTGAAAGCGTTGCAACAACGCTGGCAAGAAGAAGCCCACGCTGTGGTGCTCGATCGCAAACAAGAACAAAAACTGTGGGATGCTTTCCGTCAACCGATTGACGAAGCCTTTGCCCGCAAGTCATCGGTGCGCGAACAGTCGCAAGCTGCGCTGACACCGCACGACAAAGCGGTGCTGGATGCCGCCAAGGCTTTGGATTCAGCCACGGCCAAAGGTGATGCCGCTGCTATTCGCGCGGCGATGCAAGCGCTGGAACAAATTGCCCGCGGTGAAGTGGTGGCTACAGCTGCCCCAGCTGCTGCTGAGCCTGTTGCTACACCTGCGCAAGAAGCACCCGCAACTTCAGAGTCTGCGGACGTCGCTGCGGAAGATGCAAACGAAGTACCAGCCGCAGAGGCTTCAGATTCTGAAGTGCCAGCAGAGCCTGTGGCAGAAGTTACTCCCGTCAAACCCAAAGCTGCACCACGCCCCGTTGTGGCGGTGCGCGGTGATGACCGCCCAGGTCAAAAACGCACGGAAGTTGCGCCTGCTGGCCGTGGCCGCGATGGCAAGCCCGGTAGCAAGTTTGGCGACAAGCCAGGCTTTGGCCGTGATGGCAAACCAGGCCGAGATGGTGGACGTGACGGTGGCCGTGAAGGCTTTGCACCACGTGGCCCACGTTTGGGTGATGCGGCTTTCCGCGCCCAACGCCATGCTTTGGAATCTGCGCAAGATGCCTTGCGTCGTTTGGCTTCACAAGCGCACGGCGAAGTGTTGACCCAGCTGATGCATGCCTGGGAAAAGCGCGACGCCACCCAAGTGCCTGCCGCGCAAGCGATTGGCAGCAAGCTCAACCCCGCTCAGCGCACGCAGTGGACGCAAGCCGTGTCAGCCGAACCCAAAGGCGAGGTGGTGACACCGTTGCTGCGTTTGGAAGTGGCGGCCGATTTGCCCACGCCTGCCGCACACATGGATGCGCGCCGTGCTTTGCAGCTCCAAATGCTGACGCGTCGCAATGACCCATTGCCTCAAATGACGTGGGCTGCTGATGCGGCTCAGGTGTTGGGTGGGTCTTATGACGAAGCAGCTGCTCGCCGTTTGCAAGCGGCGTTGAAGGTGTTGCTCAAGCGTTAAATCAAACACTAAGCCGCGTTCAGCGGCAATCGACAAAGCCCCCTTGTGGGGCTTTGTGCGTTTTGGCGCAACCAGCTCAGCACTTCGAGTCGCGGCGGTGTGCTGTCCGCATGCCAATCACTCAGCACCCAGCGGCTCAAACCCTCGCCTAGGTCGTGCACTGCCGGCTTGTGGGTGTGGCCATGCAGCAGCACTTGAGCGTCCGTGGCTTTGAGCCACGCGATGGCGGCTTGGCTGTCTACGTCGGCATAACCGGTGAAGTCTGGGTGAGTGGTGTGGCTGCGTTTGAGTGCTTCGCTTCTGTTTCGCACGTCTCGCGCATAGGCTTGGCGCTCGGCCAAAGGTTTGGCTAAGAAAGCCGCTTGCCATTCGGGCTGGCGCACTTGGGCGCGAAACGCCAAATAGTCGCGGTCGTCCAAACACAAAGCATCGCCGTGGCTGAGCAAGAGGCGTGTGGGCTGGGCGTCGTCAGTGGCACCAAGGTCTAAAACGGTGGGGTCGTCTAACCCGTGCATGCCGGTGGCATTGAGCAGGTCAGTTCCCACCAAAAAATCGCGGTTGCCGCACATGAAGTACACGGGCAATCGTTGTGCTGTGGCTTTGAGTACAGCGATGCACTGCTGTGCAAACGGGTCTGGGTTGTCGTCGCCCACCCACACTTCAAACAAATCACCCAAGATAAACAGGGCGTCTGCAGGTGTGTGTGCCATGTGCTGTGCCCACGCGTCAAACGTGGCACTCTCATGGGCGTCTAGGTGCAGGTCAGAGATGAAGTCCACGCGCTGCCAATGCAGCGGCGCTTGTACGCTAGGCACAGGCTGGGGCAGCAGAGGTGGCGTGGACATAGACGAAGCAGCCTGAAGTCAGTGCGAATGAGAGAGCAACGTGACTTCAGGCCAGTGGGTGCAAAGCAGGTGCGGCTTAGAGCGCAACAGCTTTTTCGATGACCACGTCTTCTTTTGGCACGTCGTCATGGAAGCCTTTGCGGCCCGTTTTGACGGCAGCGATTTTGTCGACCACGTCATTGCCGCTCACGACTTTGCCAAACACGGCATAGCCCCAGCCTTGCATGCTGGGTGCTTTGTGGTTCAAAAAGTCGTTGTCTGCCACGTTGATGAAAAACTGGGCGGTGGCCGAGTGTGGGTCAGACGTGCGGGCCATGGCCAGCGTGTAGTGGTTGTTCTTGAGGCCGTTGTTGGCTTCGTTCTCAATCGGGGCATCGCATTCTTTTTGTGTCATGCCTGGCTCAAAACCGCCGCCTTGCACCATGAAGCCTGGAATCACGCGGTGAAAAATGGTTTTGTCGTAGTGACCTTTGTTCACATAGTGCAAAAAGTTTTCAGTGCACTTCGGTGCTTTTTCAGCGTCGAGTTCAATGGTGATGATGCCGAGGTCCAAGATGTGCAGTTCGACTTGAGGGTTGCTCATGGTGTGTTTCCTTAAATTGAAAAAGAAGCCCAGGCTTGCTTAGAGCAAGCTGGCAGATTGGATAACGATGGGCGTGCGTGGCACATCCGATGGGAAGGGGCCGCCAAAGCTGGTGGGGGTGCTTTTGATCTTGGTGATGGTTTCCATGCCCGAGACCACTTTGCCAAACACGGTGTAGCCGGGTTGTTGAGGTGTGGGATCAAGGAAGGCGTTGTCCATCACGTTGATGAAAAATTGGGACGTCGCTGAGTTGGGCACATTGGTGCGCGCCATCGCAATGGTGCCCACGGTGTTGCGTGGACCGCCTTTGGCCAAGGCTTCTCGGCCTTCGTGCTCAACCGGTGAGCGCGTGCGGCGCTCGATGTAGCGTTGGTCATAGCCCCCACCTTGCACCATGAAGTTGCCAATCACGCGGTGAAAGATGGTGCCGTCATAGTGCTTGTCACGCACATATTGCAAAAAGTTATCCACGGTTTTGGGGGCTTTGTCGGGGTAGACCTCGACCACAAATTCGCCCGCATTGGTGACGAACTTCACACGAGGGGCCTCTTGTGCAATGGCTGATTGAGTCAAGCCAATGCAGGCGAGTGTGAAAAAACTGGCCTTGCAAAGTGCGCGGCGGGTCGCAGATGAGAGTGTCATGGTTTGTCTTGGGTGAGGTCGAGGACAGGTTTGAGGCGTTCGATTTTTTGCGCGATGCCACGCTGTTTGGGGTCAATGCTCAACGACTGCTCATACGCTTGGCGAGCCATGTTGATCAGCAAATCGCCCATGTTTTCGTGGGCTGCCGCGTACTTGGGATTAGCGCGCAGTGCGTTATCGAGTGCCGCTTTGGCATTGGGGTAATCGCCTTTGGCAGCATAGATCACACCTAAGTTGTTGAACGGCTCTGCCAGCTCTGGGTATTCACGTGTCAGATCCAAGTAGACCTGCAGTGCCATGTCGGGCTGGCCCAGTTGTTCAAAAATGAAGGCTTGCCAAAACCGCATTTGTGGATCGCGTGGGTTGGTGGTCAATGATTTGTTCACCAAGAGCAAGGCCTGTGCGTACTTGGCTTGGCGCAGCAGTTTGCGCACATCGTTGTGCGGCGTGCTGATTACCAGTTTTGTCGTCATGGATTGGCCGGGTTGCCATTCCAGGGCTTCGACGCTTTGAGCTTGCGTTGCGCCACAAAAGGCAAAACTCAGCGCCAAGCCAGCGGCGCACACCGCCGCCCAGCGGGTTTTAGCGAGGGACCGTCGTGCAAAGGCAGGCGTCAACGGCTGGGCTGGGGAGGGGGCGTGAGGGTTTGTCATGTGCTTTGTATACTGCAGGCATTGTAAAACAGAGGGTCTGGACGACTCTTTGGCTTTCACCTCATTACCGACCCTTGATTGCGGTCTTCTCTCGATTCACTCATGACGCTTCGCATTCACAACACGCTCACGCGTGCGCTGGAGAACTTTTCGCCGCTGGAACCTGGCCATGTGCGCATGTACGTGTGCGGCATGACCGTCTATGACCTGTGCCATTTGGGCCATGCCCGCTCGATGGTGGCGTTTGATGTGGTGCAGCGTTGGCTCAAAGCCAGTGGCTACCGCGTGACCTATGTGCGCAACATCACCGACATTGACGACAAGATCATCAAACGATCGTTGGAAAACGGCGAAACCGTGCGCGGCTTGACCGATCGCATGATCGACGCCCTGCACCAAGATGCTGACGCTTTGGGTATTGAGCGCCCCACGCACGAACCCCGTGCGATGGACTATGTGCCACAAATGCTCTCGATGATTGGCACGTTGCAGGACAAAGGTTTGGCCTACCAAGCCAGCAACGGCGATGTGAACTATGCCGTGCGCAAGTTCCCTGGTTACGGCAAGCTGTCTGGCAAGTCGTTGGACGAGTTGCAAGCGGGCGAGCGCGTGGCAGTCGATGATGGCAAGCAAGACCCGCTGGACTTTGTGTTGTGGAAATCAGCCAAAGAGACCGAGCCCGATGAAGTGAAATGGGCCAGCCCCTTTGGCGCAGGCCGCCCCGGCTGGCACATCGAATGTTCAGCCATGAGTTGCGAGATGTTGGGCCAAAGCTTTGACATCCACGGCGGTGGCGCTGACTTGCAGTTCCCGCACCACGAAAACGAGATCGCTCAAAGCGAAGGCGCCAACGGCCAAAAGATGGCCAGCGTGTGGATGCACAACGGCTTCATCAACGTGGACAACGAAAAAATGTCCAAGAGCTTGGGCAACTTCTTCACCATCCGTGATGTGCTGAAAGAGTTTGACGCCGAGACGGTGCGTTTCTTTGTGGTGCGCAGCCACTACCGCAGCCAGCTCAATTACAGCGATGTGCATTTGAATGACGCGCGTGGCGCCTTGAAGCGTCTCTACACCGCGTTGGGCACAGTGACGCCTGATGACGTGACGATTGACTGGACCGAGCCGCACGCCGCACGCTTCAAAGCCGCCATGGACGAAGACTTTGGTACACCCGAAGCCGTGGCCGTGTTGTTCGAGCTCGCCAGCGAAGTCAACCGCACGCAGTCGGCACAAACCGCTGGTTTGCTCAAAGCATTGGGTGGCGTGCTGGGCTTGTTGCAAGACGACCCCAAAGCTTTTGCCCAAGCAGGCGCTGGTGTGGATGAAGACGCCATTCAAGCGCAAATCGCCGCACGCGCAGCAGCCAAAGCCGCCAAGAATTTTGCCGAAGCTGACCGCATTCGCCAAGCCTTGGCTGCTGAAGGCATCGTGCTCAAAGATTCGCCCACAGGCACCACGTGGGAGCGTGGCTAACTATGGCCACCACTGAAAAAGTCATCATCGCCACGCCCGAGTATTGGGGCGAGGCCTGTAAACACCTGATGAAAAAAGATCGGGTGATGAAGCGCTTGATTCCACAGTTTGGTGAGGCCTCGTTGCAGTCACGTGGTGACGCGTTTGTCACGCTAGCGCGCAGCATCGTGGGTCAACAGGTGTCGGTCAAGGCCGCGCAAACGGTGTGGGACCGCTTTGCCCAGCTGCCCCGCAAAATCACGCCCGCCAATGTGCTCAAGCTCAAGGTGGACGATATGCGTGCCGCGGGCCTGTCGGCTCGCAAGGTTGAGTACATCGTCGATTTGGCGCTGCACTTTGACAACGGCGCTTTGCATGTGAAGAAATGGTCGGAGATGACGGACGACGCCATCATCGACGAGCTGGTGGCCATTCGCGGCATTGGCCGTTGGACGGCCGAAATGTTTTTGATGTTCCACCTCATGCGTCCCAATGTGTTGCCGCTGGACGATGTGGGTTTGATCAACGGCATCAGCCGCAACTATTTTTCGGGCGAGGCGGTCAGCCGCAGCGAAGCCCGTGAGGTGGCTGCAGCATGGGCGCCATACTGCAGTGTGGCGACTTGGTATATTTGGCGATCGCTAGATCCGCTGCCAGTGTCTTACTGAGCGGCTAAGGAGTAATGAATTTTGGCTAAACGAACTTTTCTCGACTTTGAACAACCGATTGCTGAACTCGAAGGCAAGATCGACGAGCTGCGCTATGTGCAAAGCGAGTCTGCGGTAGATATTTCAGACGAGATTGACCAGCTCAGCAAAAAAAGCTTGCAGCTGACCAAAGATATTTACAGCGACCTCACACCTTGGCAAATCACCAAGATTGCGCGTCATGCAGAGCGCCCCTACACGCTGGACTACATCAACGAGATCTTCACTGACTTCGTGGAAATGCACGGCGACCGCCACTTTGCCGATGACTTGAGCATCGTGGGTGGCTTGGCCCGTTTCAACGGCAATGCATGCATGGTCTTGGGCCAACAAAAAGGCCGTGATACCAAAGAACGCGCTGCGCGCAACTTTGGTATGAGCCGTCCTGAGGGCTACCGCAAAGCTTTGCGTTTGATGAAGACGGCGGAGAAGTTCAAGTTGCCTGTGTTCACCTTTGTGGACACCCCCGGCGCTTACCCTGGCATCGACGCCGAAGAGCGCAGCCAGTCCGAAGCGATTGGCCGCAATATTTTTGAAATGGCGCAACTCGAAGTGCCGATCATCACCACCATCATCGGTGAAGGTGGCTCGGGCGGCGCGTTGGCCATCAGCGTGGCTGACCAAGTGTTGATGTTGCAGTACTCGGTGTACTCGGTCATCAGCCCTGAAGGCTGTGCCTCGATTTTGTGGAAAACCTCTGACCGTGCCGAAGACGCTGCCGAGCAACTGGGCATCACCGCCCATCGCCTGAAAGCCTTGGGGCTGGTCGACAAAATCGTGAACGAGCCTGTGGGTGGCGCACACCGCGACCCCAAGCAAATGGCGGCTCAACTCAAGCGCGGCTTGAACGACGCGTGGCGCCAAGTGACGGACATGAAGGTCAAAGAGCTGCTCGACAAGCGTTACGAGCGTCTGCAAAGCTATGGCCGTTTCACCGACACCAAAGCTGAACGCTAATTTCCCCTCGCTGGACGCGCTCCAGCATTTAGGCTCATTCGCCGTTGCGCTCAGCGGCGGGGCCGATTCCACCGCTTTGCTCATTGCCTGTGCCACCCGATGGCCGGGCAGGGTGCATGCTGTGCATGTGCACCACGGCTTGCAAGCGGCTGCAGATGGTTTTGAAGCGCACTGCGTGGCTTTGTGTGAGCGTATGCATGTGCCATTGGTGGTGCAACGCGTCAATGCTGCGCATGCCGCAGGCGAAAGTCCTGAAGATGCGGCGCGTCAAGCTCGCTACCGTGCGTTGACTGAGGCGTTGCAACACAACTGGGGCGGGCAGATCCAACACATGATCTTGGCTCAACATGCCGACGACCAAGTGGAAACCTTGCTGCTGGCGCTCTCACGTGGTGCGGGCTTGCCTGGTCTGGCGTGTATGCCCGCTGTGGCACAGCGCCAGGGTGTGACTTATCACCGCCCTTGGTTGGATGTGCCGGGTTCGCAACTGCGCGAGGCCTTGCAAGCCGCTGGCGAAGCTTGGGTCGAAGACCCCACCAATACCGACACACGTTACACGCGCAACCGCATCCGTGCGCAGCTGTTGCCAGTGATTGAGCAAGTGTTCCCCTCATTTCGGCAAACCTTTGCACGCAGTGCCTCACACGCAGCGCAAGCGCAAACCTTGCTGCAGGAGGTGGCTGAACAAGATTTACAACAGGTGGGCAACCCGCCAGCTATCAAAGCCTTGCAGCAACTCAGTGAGGCGCGGCAATCGAATGTGTTGCGTCACTGGCTGGCGCTAGAACACTCTCAAGCCAGTGCGGCGCAGTTGCAAGCGCTGTTGGTGCAGGTGAAAGCTTGCACCACACGCGGTCACCACATCGACATCAAGGTGGGGCGTGGGTTTGTGCGGCGCGATGGTGCGGTGCTGCGTTGCTACAATCTGTAGGTTTTTTTGCCCATAACACAACAGTTTTAAAGAAATATGGCATTGATCGTTCACAAATACGGCGGCACGTCGATGGGCTCGACAGAGCGCATTCGCAACGTCGCCAAGCGCGTGGCCAAATGGGCCCGTGCAGGTCACCAAATGGTGGTGGTTCCTTCCGCGATGAGCGGCGAGACCAACCGTTTGCTCGGCCTCGCCAAAGAATTGGCGCCTTCCAAAGCCGACTCGGCTTACAACCGCGAACTCGACATGCTGGCCTCCACAGGCGAGCAAGCATCGTCTGCGCTGTTAGCCATTGCGTTGCAAGCCGAAGGCCAGCCCTCTGTCAGCTATGCGGGTTGGCAAGTGCCGATTCGCACCAACAACGCCTACACCAAAGCGCGCATCGAATCGATCGATGACGTGCGTGTGCGCGCTGACTTGGACGCAGGCAAAGTGGTCATCATCACGGGCTTCCAAGGCAAAGACGAAAACGACAACATCACCACCTTGGGTCGTGGCGGCTCTGACACTTCGGCTGTGGCCGTGGCGGCAGCCCTCAAAGCCAAAGAGTGTTTGATTTACACCGACGTGGACGGCGTGTACACCACTGACCCCCGTGTGGTGCCTGAAGCCCGTCGCTTAGAAACACTGTGTTTCGAAGAAATGCTGGAAATGGCATCGTTGGGTAGCAAAGTTTTGCAAATTCGTTCGGTTGAATTTGCAGGCAAATACAAGGTGCCGCTGCGCGTGTTGTCCAGCTTCACCGCGTGGGATATTGATATCAACGAAGAAGCCAAATCAGGCACGTTGATCACCTTTGAGGAAGACGAAAAAATGGAACAAGCAATCGTATCGGGCATCGCATTCAACCGCGATGAGGCCAAAATTTCTGTGGTCGGCGTGCCCGACAAACCAGGCATCGCGTACCAAATTTTGGGCGCTGTGGCCGAAGCCAACATTGAAGTGGACATGATCATCCAAAACATCAGCAAGGATGGAAAAACCGACTTCAGCTTCACCGTGCACCGCAACGACTACGCACGTACGACTGATTTGTTGAAAGACAAAGTGTTGCCAGCCTTGGGCGCCAGCGATGTGCAAGGCGACACCAAGATTTGCAAAGTGTCTATCGTTGGTATCGGCATGCGTAGCCATGTGGGCGTTGCCAGCAAGATGTTCCGCTCATTGAGCGAAGAGGGCATCAACATCCAAATGATCTCGACGTCTGAAATCAAAACATCCGTCGTGATTGATGAGAAATACATGGAACTCGCGGTACGCGCGTTGCATAAAGCCTTCGACTTGGATCAGCCTGCCGCATAAGTTGGTGCATAATATGCACCTGCTGGAAACGTGACCGAGTGGCCGAAGGTGCTCCCCTGCTAAGGGAGTATGGGGTGTAGAGCCTCATCGAGGGTTCGAATCCCTCCGTTTCCGCCAGCTATCTGTTTGTTGTAGTCCACTAGACTCCTCAAACTACAGTTAAAGCCCCGTAAACACTTGTGTTTCGGGGTTTTTCTGTTTCTGGACGTCCACCAAAGTTTTTCTAAATCCTCCATCTCGTGTTGATAAATACGTTGGTAGACACCCATAGGGGGTGTTGGTATTTGGAGAAAAACAATGGCATTGACAGACATACAGGTAAAAGCGGCTTTCCCTAGAGAGAAGCTTTACAAAATTAGTGATTCAGGCGGGTTGCAACTTCACGTTTCCCCCAGCGGTGGAAAGCTGTGGCGCTACGCATACAGGCACCATGGGCACCAAAAGATCCTTGCGCTTGGGGCATACCCTTTAATCAGCCTCAAAGACGCTAGAGAGAAGCGTGACAACGCCAAAAGAGAGCTTCTTGATGGGAATGATCCATCTGAGCTAAAAAAAGCCAAAAAGAAGAAAGCTCAGTCTTCAGTAGAGACAAGTTTTGAGTCGATAGCGAAGGATTGGCACACGCACTGGAAATCAACCAAAAACAATAGGTATGCTGAATATGTGATTACACGTCTTGAGGCTGACGTGTTTCCAGAGATTGGCCATAGACAAATCGGGGAAATAACTCCCAAGGATTTGGTGGGAATGATCAAGAAGATCGAAGAGCGTGGCTCATTAGAGGTCGCAAAACGAAATTACAACGTATGCGGCCAAGTCTTCAGATACGCCATTGCTCACGGTCATTCAGATAGAAACCCCACAGCTGAGGTTAGATGCAGTGACTTCATGAAGCCTCGGCAAGTCGAAAACTACTCACGCATTGAATATAAGGAATTGCCTGAGTTTTTAACCAAAGTAGAGGCCTATGTTGGATCAAACCTAACCAGGCTGGCGCTCAAGTTGATGGCATTAACGTACATAAGAACGAGTGAATTGATTGGTGCTCGATGGGAAGAGATTGATTTTGAAAATGCTGTCTGGATGGTTCCAGAGTGCCGTATGAAGAAAAAGAAGCGAGGGGCTCATGTTGTGCCGTTAAGCACTCAAGCGATTGAAGTCTTAAAAGCTTTACAGGTACTCACTGGACACAGCAAGTTGGTTTTTCCAGGTGAGCGTGATCATGAAAAACCCATGTCAAACAACACGATTCTTGCTGCCTTGAAAAGGATGGGCTACAAAGGTCGAATGACGGGACATGGCTATAGAGGCTTAGCTTCAACAATTCTTAATGAAGCAGGATTTAACTTTTTTCATGTTGAAGCGCAATTGGCTCACTTACTTAAAAATCAGGTGGCTGGCGCTTATAACCATGCCAAGTACATGGATCAGCGGAAGCAGATGATGCAGTGGTGGGGTGACTATCTCGACATTGCAAGGGGCGGTAAGCCTTACCCCTTTCCTAGTTTGCCTAAAGGATATGCAGGCGTCTGACTAGGACGACACAATTCTTGCGATTTCACTGGCACGCCAGACGGAGACGCGTCCTAACTTATTGGGCTTGGGGTATCGCCCAGATGCGACTCCTGCCCACCAAGCACTTTTGGAAATCGGAATGATGGGTTGAATGGCTGCAGACTTGTCACCAATGATGTCTTTGAGTCTTAAAAATCTGTCTTCTGTCATAAAAGTCTTTCTTCTAGTTGTTGTTAATGCCAATTGGCCTTCTATTTAGGAAAGAAAAACTATGTTGGATCAACGCAGACTATGAAGTCTGACTCCGGTCTTGTCTGCGAGTCGGGTTCTATGTGTCACCAAATATAAAAAGTGCATATAGGCCAAACAAATAATTCGAAAAAAACATTTTTCGAACTGGAGGGCTCTAAATTTTTTTTGGAGGGCAGAACCTCATTAAAGTCGCTTGAGTTTGATGACCCAGATGACGGGGCTGGTCTATTGGTTCATCAAATCTAGGTAGGGCAAATAATGAAAAATCTAGTAAAAAAGACCTTTTATGGGAAATTATTTTTTAAAAGTCAATATCGTCAGTGCTAATTTACCGCTATGCATACCACATTTTTTACTTGACAGTCAATCGAAAACTTGATAAACTCATATCATTACAAAATAAACCTGTAATTTAACTAAATGGAGTATTTTCTATGGAAAACTAAATTAATTAAGAAAAAGAAACTACAACTAACGACGCTCAACTTGTAAATTCTTGACACAAATTGTTGGCTAGAGCACCAACACAACAACTTATGTGTATCAAGGGATTCCAAGGACTGAACAGATGGTCAATTGACCACTACAACTATCAATTATTTATACATCTATGTTGTACCTCTCCCCAATAGATGGGAGACACGAGTCTCAAGATAGACCTAGATTTTGATTTAAACCATTGCTTCATCTAGTTGAAGCAAGCACCTCTAGCCTGACAAAGGCTAATTTATAAAACCTATACATCCTGAAATTGAGCTCGTGAGCTCGATGGGGATAACTTTTTCCGAAAGGAATTGAATTATGCACAAAGAGTGCGGCACGTACCTTTTTAAAGCATCGACTGATGCAATCGTGAACTACCCAGCATTGGTAGACGCTATGAACAATTTTTCATGGGGCCGAGGCTATGGATGTTGGAAAAACCATCAAGGTCAGCTCATGTGGAGCGATGAGATCTGGACGAGTCCTCCTAATGGATGTCCATCAAGAGTCACGCAGTGGTACCAGCGTATCAATGGTGAATTAGTTACTGTTAACGGCGATGGCTACAAGTGTGGCTATGTAGATGAAGCAAGCGAGATTTATTTTGATCCTGATGAGTGTGTAGCACTCGAAGATGACGAGATTGCAAATGAGCTTGCTGTGCACGTCAAGTCCGGATGGATAGAAATAGCAAGCGTCTCAATGGAGTCTGTGAAATACATGCGTTTTACAAAATTGCGAATTTACTCAGACGGCAGGGTTTGTTACTTGGCATCAGACGCTGGACATCACTCAATGGGTAGAAAGTTTGCATCTTTCACCGATTCGAAATTATAAAAAAGGAGATTAAAAATATGGAACTATTTGTAAGTACAGAAACCTACTCAAAAATTGACCTTGTTGGCTTGTGTCAAGCTATGAACAAATATTCATGGGCATACAAGCATTCGTGCTGGGTCACAAACGGCAAAGAACTGAAATTTCAAGACTTAGATCAAAGTGGTGGTGGTGAGTGCATTTTTAAACCAATGCCTACAAAGCCATTGATTTGGTACAACAAGACTCCGAACGGTCTGGAAAAGACCTTTGATCAGCACCTACCGTGTGGAATGATCAGTAGTGAGAGTCAGTTGAGTTTTGATCCGTATGAGTGCATCAATGTGCCAACAGATATCCTCGCAAAGGAGTTCGGAATGCATATCAAAAGAGGAGAAATAAAGATCAACATGTTTTCTGATCTAGATGAAGAAACATGCTCTAGAACCGAGATGCTGTTGACTGCTGAAGGTTCGATGATGAAATTAACGTATGAATTTTTACCCTTCACTGTTGAAGAGGTATTGGAAGAATTCGGGGATCTAGTACTCTAACTTCAATAGAAATTTAACTATTTAAGAAATTATCAACAAGGCTTTTGGAGTTGCAGCGTATGCACTCCATAAGTCAACCTCTAGTGCAACTTAGTCACTAGAACTAATCAAAACCAAACATCTTTTTATTGAGCTTGTTAGCTCGATAGGGATAGCTTTACTCTAAAGGAGAAAAATATGAGTAAAAAGAACGGCATTTATGCCTTTGAAAAATCGACACGTGCAGTTGTTGACTATCCAGTCTTAGTCAATTCAATGAACAAGTATTTTTGGGCTGATACAGATGGCAATTGGCTCTTGAATGGGGAAGATGTTTCCTGGTCAGAAGAACCATGGAAATACGTGCCTGATGGATATCCCTGCAAGGTAGTCGGGTCAAATCGATATGTAGAGGACTCTGAGGGGCAAATGCAAGTGATTGATACCAAAATCTACGAGCGTTGTGATGGTGGGATTGATCCCAGCATTCTGTACTTACAAATTGACAAAGTAGTGGACGTGTCAGAAGAAGAACTGGTCGAAGAAATCGCCATTCATATCAAATCAGGCTGGATAGAACTTGCGTCTGTAATTGTTGGTGAGGTTGATCAATTTTTTTCGCTAAATTTACGAATCCATGCAAGTGGAAAAATCCGTATCGCTGAGTCAGAAGTTGATCAATTCACTATTCAAAGAAGATTTGGTGTGTGTTGCGGATCTGAAGGTCAGAGTGAAACAGGAGGTGATCTATGAACCGTCCTGATGTTTATGACTTCCAAACTTTAGCGACCAACTTCTTGGAAAACAAGATCGGAATGTCAGAGGTTTGGCTGGCTGAGTTATGTATCAGCAAATTTCAAGAACTTATCCGATGGAACACTTCAAACCGAAGTTGGATGATCTTTGATGCGGAATCGGGTCTTTGGGAGATCAAGGATGAAAAACCGATCATTGAAATGATTCGCTTTGTGCTTGATGAAATCCGTCAGTTGGAAGCGCAAATGATCATGAGTCATGGTGTATCCAGAGCTTCTCGAATCAAAGATATCGAACGAGCGTCTCGGTCATCTTTCATTAAAGGTACTCAGACTTTGATGAGTTCCTATTCAATGATTCAGATTAACTCATCTGAGTTTGATGCAAACAAGTTGCTAGTGGGCTTGCAAGATGGTCAATGCTTGGATCTTAAGAATTGTGAAGTCAGAAAAATTCAAGCTGCTGATTTTCTGACTAAGCGTCTTGGATGCACGTTTGATCTAGATGCATCTACTGAGTTCTGGCAAGGCTTAGTCTTGCAGTGGGCAAACGGGGATAGAGAGTTGGTTCAGTTCCTTCAGACCTGGGCTGGCTATTCGCTTAGTGGATTAACAACAGAGCAAGCCTTTTTGTTTTTGTACGGAGCTGGAAACAACGGCAAGAGCGTTTACGTCAACACTCTGTACAAGATCATGGGGGACTATGCGGACTCCTTGAACTCAGACTTTTTGATGCAAAGAACCAACAGCGGCGGTCATTCAACTGAAATTGCAAAATTGATGGGAAAGCGGTTAGTCACTTCAAATGAGCTTTCTGAAGGAAAGTTCTTTGATGAGAAATTGATCAACAACTTAACAGGTGGTGAAGTAGTGACTGCGAGACATGTCTTTGAGCGTGATACAAGTTTTTTTCCACAGCTCAAATTGATCATCTCTGGTAATCACAAACCTATTGTCAGAGGTACATCGGATGGTTTTTGGAGAAGGATGAGACTTGTTCCATTTACGGCATCAATTCTTAGACCTGATCCCAACTTAAATGACAAGTTGAACAATCAATTGTCAGGAGTATTGAACTGGATGATTCAAGGTTGGAAGCAGTATCAAGAAGAAAATTTGATTCCAGTTCCTAACGCAGTGAAAAGTCTGTCACTTCAGTACCGAGATGATATGGATCTGATTCAACAATGGATTAATGAATGCATTGCTGATGATCATGAAGGATGTGTTCCGGCAAGAGATTTATATGGATCATATTGTTCATGGTGTACGAGGTATGGATTTCATCCTAAGTCGAACAACCGCTTCAGTGAAGAGTTCATCAAGAAGACTGGATCTGTGAAGAAAAGATCTAAAGGATCAAACCTGTATCTAGGGTTCAAACTACTTTCTTGAAGTGGCCATGAACAACATGTTCTATTGGATCTGATCCTTGATCTATATGAGTTGGTGTAGGCGGTGTATGCATTTTTATAAAGTCTCTATAGAAATTAATTTATATAGAACTTATGTAATTTGGATACATGCTTACACCAGATAGATCTAGATTGCATTGAATCCTCCGTTGTCGGACTCAATGCCTTCGGTCGCTTTGCTCCCTCGCTGTCTTGTATTTGTAAGTAAAAAAATAGAACGATGAGCATCGAAGATGCGAATGTCTTGGACTGAAAGTACAAGACGTTATAGATAGATCTAGACCCAATCAAACTTCAATAGGACCAACCACAACACATTAAATTAATTTGAAAGAACAATCATGCAAGTTGAAACATTCGTTAAATTCACTCCATTCATGTCAATGAATCCACAAGGCTACATCAAATCTGATCTTGTTAACCAAGGCCCATGGTTTAAAAATCTACTACATTGGATTTCATTGAATGGCTTGTACATGGTGGAGCTTCAAGAGTTAGATGAGCACGTGTGGAGTTACACGTTTTATACAGACTCAAACGCGATACAAGATGTGTCATATGTAAGCGACATTGACGTATTTGAGTCACTGGAGGAAAGTGCTTGCTATGTCGAAATGGGCCTGTACATTGAATCGAAAGATCTGCATCTTGATTCAAAAATTCTTAGTCTTCTTGAACGCTTGAATGGAATTAATAGCAAAATTAAATTTTATATAGATGAAGATAGATTAAGTTGCGTAGTTAAATCGGATTGCAATCCAAATGAGGCTGATGCTGAATACATTAATAAGATGATCTACGACTGCTATGAAGCTATCGAGTCATTAATGCAAGCTCAAGAGTTGGAGCCATGGATTAGTGCTTTAGCGGACTGATACGGATCTTGCGAACTGCACAACTTGACGCAGCTTCAAAAGAATTGATCTGAGATTGATACGGCGCTGTGAGTTTTCTCATTGGCGCTCGTATCGACGCAGCTGTGGTGGTTCGTGTCACTCTTAGTGTGTGTGCGGGATTAAATTATTTCTAGTAGCGGATATTCAAGTTGGAAAACGTTTCACGCATAGAAGATCGCCAAATATGCTTGAATCAGGCTTAGTTCTTGGTCAGTTTCGGTGCCACAGCTACCGGTATTAACGATCTGTGTCTGACTAAACTAGAGCTAATGAAAAAAATCGATTCAACCTGTTCTAACTGTTGCTTCCATATTAAGGATGGACGAGCTTTTCGCTGTGGGTTCGACTACTACCAAGTTCCTGCTTCTCAACGTCGCACACCTAAGCTGACTAGCTTTCCTAATGTAGCTGCTAGTCACAGCTGCCCACGTTGGGATCGAAACGGTACAAGCGTGTTGAAACACTCTGCGGAGTCTGGTTCACCTCAAAAGTCTGAAACTGTTTACTACCTCCCGGGTTGGGGCGGGTTGATTAGTACTGGGTTAGGGCAGGCTTTGCTAGATAAAGGCTATGACGTCACTGGGCGTGAGACGGTAGGGGAGTTCAAGTCCGCAGGTTTCACTCGCCAAGTTGAAATCGTTGCCAACGACCTTAAAGATTACTTCTGGCGAGAAGATGCACATGTGATTTGCAACTCCTTTGGCGGATACCTCTTTCTCCACGCTCAGGCTTTGATTGGCGATCCCTATATCGGGAACGTGATCCTCTTGGCTCCGATTGTTGGAGAGTTTGCAGACGATGATGAGCTTCGGCCCATGAACTTCATTCCACCTCAACCTGAAAAGCTGCTTGATCTGGCCAATGCTGGAAAGTTTCCTGTTCCACTCAAATGCGAGATTCATGTGGGATTGGAAGATTGGCAAAGCTGCCCAAATGCGGTTGGCTTTGGTGAGTTGGTCGGTATGAAGGTGAACGTCGTTGATGGGGCAGGGCATGCATTGCCAAAAAGGTATGTGAGCAAATTGCTTGACGAGTGGAGTAAATAATCCTTCCCCCTGCTAGGAGGACTAATCACCAAAGGGTTCATTTGGGAGGAGCTCTCGGCAGAGATTGATAATGTCGAAAAATGGATCAACAAACACTCGCATACTACACCGCGAACGCTCAGGATCTGGCTCAGAGGTACGAGTCGGCGACGAGCTCTTTAGCCGTGCACTTTCCCTCTGCCTTTGTTCCTGGTGGAAGGGTGCTAGACATCGGGTGCGGATCTGGTCGAGACTTAGCCGAACTGCATAAGCTTGGATTCCAGCCATACGGTTTGGATGGAACAACTGAACTTGTGGGGTTGGCTCAGACGCTTCATCCCGAATTAAAGGGTAGGGTGGTTCAAGGGCTTCTGCCTGAATTTGAAGTCCCGTTTGGTGGAGAGTTTGACGGAGTGGTCTGCTGTGCAGTGTTGATGCACATTGATTCCACGGAACTGTTCAACGCAGCGCTGGCCATAAAGCGGTGCCTAAAGGTTAATGGTCGACTACTGATTTCTGTGCCAAGTCAGCGTTCGGACACGGATGAAACTGAACGTGACGCCAATGGCCGTTTGTTCAAAACCTACGCTCCTGGATTCCTGCAATTGATCTTTGAGCGGCTTGGCTTCTCGCTCATCAATCAATGGGGTAACTCTGATGCGATGAGTCGGCAGGGGATTGAGTGGGTATCTTTGCTGTTCCAGCTCAAGTCGGCGGCAAACACCAGATCTATAGACCAGATTGAAGGCATCCTTAACCACGACAAGAAAAGTGCAACTTACAAGTTCGCCTTGTTCAGGGCCCTCTCAGAACTAGCAACTCAGAGTCCAAATAGCGTTAGTTGGTTGGCTGATGGCAAGGTTGGTCTGCAGGTTAGGTTCGTCAGCGAGAAATGGCTCCAGTACTACTGGCCACTTCTTGAGTCTGAGAAATTTATCCCTCAGCTCAACGGTGAGCAGCAGGGGAGTGGTAAGCCGATCAAGTTCCGGACCAATCTAAACATCCTGATTGATCAGTACCGAACGCTTGGTGGCTACAGCGCGTTTCGCATTGATCGCAACAAAGGGACTTTGTCAGCCGCCAATCAGAGGTTGTTGAAATCCGTTATTGCCGATATTGAGCACGCAATTGTCAAGGGGCCCGTTGTTTATTCTGGGGGTGCACTGATCACTGGCCGGGTGTTTGAATACGATGCAAAGACCAAGCAGATCATCATTCCTAAAGACTTGTGGATCGAGCTGAGCCACCTCGGATATTGGGTAAGTCAGGCCGTCATCATGCAGTGGGCTGAGAAAACCACTAAGTTGGGAGATGGAATTGATGTGGCTTCAGTGATCAACCTGCTCCTAGATAAGGAAGATGAGCGTTCAACAGTTGAAGCACGAAAGATCTACTCTGGACTTCCCGATTTGGAGTGTGTCTGGACAGGCGCAAGTCTCAAGAGCGCCTTCGATGTGGATCACGTTATCCCATTTGATCTCTGGCACAACAACGATTCCTGGAATCTGCTTCCTGCCTCAAAGGCCGCTAACGGTAGTAAGAGCAACAAGCTCCCCTCAACAGACATCCTGAAAAAGCGAAAGGATGCGGTTGTCGGTTACTGGGAAATTCTTCGAAACCTAAGTCCAGCCCGTTTCGACAAGGAGGCTGAAACTTTGGCCCCCGTGCAGGGAAGTAATTGGCAAAGTCAGTTGTACGGGCAGATGTGTAATGCGATTGAGGTCACGGCGCTGCAGCGTGGAGTTGGGCGTTGGCCTGCCTAGTACCGAAGTGCAAGTTACAAAGCGAGACACATGCCTGCAAAACTAAAAATTGGGGATGTAGTCGCTCGATTAGCTGAGCGTGGATTTACCCTGGTTGGTGAATACGTTAATGCCAATACTCACACGCTGATCCGGTGCTCGAAAGGGCATGAATGGAGTGCTCAGACCCGATACATCATTAACGCAGGGTGGGGGTGCCCTCATTGTGCAGGGAACTTTAAATTAACAAAGGCGGACATCGAGCGGCGTTTAGAAGGTCGTGGAATTAGATTGATTGGTGAACAGACCGGTCTTCGGAATAAAAGTACCTTTGCTTGCGAGTACGGACATGAATGGATAGCAGAAATAAACACTGTTCTGAACCATCAATCAGGATGTCCACATTGCGCTAAGAATGCAAAACTTGACGAAGAAACCATCAATGAGAGACTGAAACTCAGAGGTATTCAAATGATTGGTCCCTATATGGGGACAAGGAAGAACTCGTTGTTTAGATGCTTAGTTGGCCACGAATGGAATGTTGGTTTAGCAAGCGTACTGGGTGGAAATGCTTGTCCCACCTGTAATGTGGATAGGCAAAGGTTCACGACACAAGAATTCATTGAACTAGCTAAAGCTATACATGGTGATACATACGACTATTCGCGAGTTAATTATCTGAATGCAAAGAAGAAGGTTGAAATCATTTGTAAGAAACATGGTCCCTTTTGGCAGTTGCCACAAGGACATACTAATGGGCACAAAAGTGGATGTAGGCAATGTGCAGTTGATCAGCTCCGTCTAACTCTCGCGGAGTTCATTGACAAATCAAAGAAAAAGCATGGTGATAAGTATGACTATTCACGAGTTAGATACAAAACCAATCACGACAAAGTTGAGCTGATTTGCAATGATCATGGTTCGTTTTGGCAACTACCAATGAATCATATTCAAGGTACTGGGTGTCCTGGTTGTGCTGTTACTGGATTCGATCAAACTAAGCCAGGACTTCTTTATTACTTGGCAGTTCAGACAGATGACGATGAAACGCTATACAAAATCGGCATTACAAATCTCACCGTTAAGAAACGCTTCCCGAATGCTGACTTATTGAGGATTCGAGAGATCAAGACATGGTCCTTTGATCAAGGTGCTGAGGCTGCAAAACGTGAAATAGCAATCCTGCGAGAGTATGCAGATGATCTGTATACGGGCGAAGATGTATTGCTTGGAGCGGGGAACACGGAGCTTTTTGTCCGTGATGTTCTAGGGCTTGACACAGAAGCTGGATTGCAGGCAGTTGAGCAGCGGCGGCAGCACCGCTTGTTTTAATGTAAATTCAATGTATTTGTAATACTAAAATGGGGAAAAACATGTACCTGAGTGGTAAATACATCGTCTTATACGTAGGTGCCGGAGTTGCAACTGGATACTTTTCTAAAGGTGATCGAAATACTGCACTTATTGGCCTAGGGATTTCTGCTCTGATAGGTGCTTCGTTCGGAATCGGTTATGCCTTAATCAGCTCAATTGAGTTTGCAATTGGCCTAGGTTTGGCATCTGTTCTTCTCAAAAAAAAGGATCCCGAGCAATAGTTTATTAACCAAGCTTTGGTTTATTGCTTACTGGCGCATATGTGATCCAGCAAACTTTCAAACAATGTGCCGGGCATAACAGTGGTCCACTTAGACTCACCACTTGCATCACTTAATTTTTCACCGCGACCATATTTTTCGGTGAAGGTTGACACCCTGACCATTTTGAATAGTCGCTGTTTACAGTCAAACTCTCTAAGACTGACGGAGGACGCTGCTTGTGCATCCTTATCGTAATTGCCCAGAATCCAAACACCAATATTGCCTTCGTTTGTAATTGAGGGCTTCCCAAGATACACAAACAATTGGGCTTGGTTGTTGGCTGTTACAGGTGCCCATTTCTTCAATGAAGTTTGGTAACCATCGGCAGCCTTGTAGTCCTTTTCAAAAGCTAGAAGGATTGGAGTGCCGATGGGCAATTCAAATCCACCGAAATTCATTTTTTCATTACATTGTGCGCTAGCAATTTTTTCTGCCGTCGCAACATCTAGCACTTCATCCATTTGTTTTGCAAATGTTTGAAATGTATGCGCGTTAGCACATGTAAATATGAACTTGGTTCCTCTCATCAACTTGTATATTTTGAAAACATCCGATATGTCTTGCTTCTCGAAATAGCTATATTTGCCACTCATTGTCTTAGGTAACTCATCCCATATCGTCTTTTCTGCGTGCGCTTCAAATGCCATGAGCGCAGAAAAATAGACGGCACTAAATGCAATCACTAATTTCATAATCGATTGATGCGACTTCATTTAGGTAGTTACTTACCACTGTATTGGGCTGCTTTGAACATCCCTTCAGAATAGAGAGTCGACCTTCTGGATTCAACTTGACCGTTGACAGTTGTCATTGTCTGCTGTCGATACTTAAAACTACCGCACCTACTGTTGTAATGTTGAATAGCGCTGTTGAAGCTGTTTACAGAATAATCGGAGTACGAATTCACTTGTGACTCCCAGCCATCCAGTCGAATCTTCTGAGATAAGCAATACCTCAATTGGCTTTCAGTCAGTACATGATCAGTACCGATTGGTGGCACATCTTCAGTTGTAGAAGATTCATAAGTTGGAGGAGGCGTGTAGGTTGGTGGTGTGTACGCAGGTGGTGAATAACTGGGATAAGCAGGCTCAGGTGGCGTGTAACTCGGTGGCGGTGTGTAACTTGGGCTGGGGGCGTAACTTGGTGTGTTTGAATATGTCGAGCTCGGCACTTCTTTTTTGCTGCTGAATGCGCCGATTACTACTAAGGTGGCAAAAATGCCACCAACCCATTTCACCCATGGTTTACTCCAAAACGGTATCTCAGGAGTTGGGGCTGGCACATTGAACTTCAGGGGCGAACCGCGTTTCGGTACATTTTCTTGAGGCGTTTCTTCGACCTCCGCTGGCTTAGTCGGCTCGGGAACATCGATAACAGAGACCATGCTGCTAAGGCCGGCAAATCCGCGTTTTGACTTCCCTGATTCTTCTGTCATTTTCCAATCCTGTTTAAGTGCGCATGTCAACGCAAATGGCGTGATCTCTCAATTTTTATCGTTGCTGAAATTCTGTGGACTATGATAAGCGACCAGATTAGTGACGAGGATGTTGTATGTCAAGCGGAGACCAAAAAGTCAAAAGAAGAGCAAACTCTTCTTCAATCAATGCCTTAAAGGCAACTCCGTTTGGCTTACTTAAGGCGAGCACCCGCGATGATCGTTCTAAGATCGTTTCACTTGCGGAAGAACAAAGCCTTTTCTTTGATCAAGAACTATGTTCTAAGGCCCGGCAAGATTTAACAAATCCAAGAAATAGATTGCAGGCAGAGGTGGCTTGGTTGCCAGGATTGGCACCACGTAAGGCTGAAAAGTATGTAGAACTTTTGGACGATGAGCTTAGCGAATACATTCACAGTCTTCGTTCTGAACAACCAGTTGTTAAAGCTAACTTAATCTCCGCTGCCCTGGATGTTCTTTCCGAAGATGAATCTAATTCCTTATGGGTTGAATTGATTATTGAACTAGCCTTTGCAGCAGATCAAATCGATGCTAGCGTTCTATTGCGACAGATCAATGAAGATCGGCAACTGGCTGGATTCTCAGAAATTCAAGGCGTTGAAGCGTTAGATGAACCGTTTGAGATACAAAAGAAACTCTATCGAGAGTCAGTAAAAGCTGCTCTCGATCGAATGGATAGCGAAAAATTGCTTGATATCGTTGGGCTAGTCGCATCAGAATCTACTGAGAACGGAACTAAACATGCGCCCCTCTTGATTGATGAAATCATTGATAGTTATCGATTAGAGGTGTCTAGTTTTTTAGAAGCCGAATCTCAAAACATTTTTAAAGTAGTCGATGCAATCAAGAGTTGCACGGAACATAGCTCTGAAAATTTCCCACAGTATTTTGAGCAGTTAGAAAAGCTTGTTCGCAACTGGAGTCGAGTTGCTCTACCGATCCAGTTGAGCATGAAGTCCCGTGGAATGGAACACGATTTAAGTCATAACACTGGATATGCAATTCGTGGTGCAGGATTGAAGCTGTTCAATGAACATGACTTGATGTCTGAAACGAAAGCTATCACTGGGCTTTTAAAAAAATATTTTCAACACTTTCCTGAGCTTGCTGAAAAAGCTGAGGACGATTCGCAAGCCTTGTCAGATATCGAAAGGACAAGATCTTTTGCGGAGTTGCTCAAGCCATTCAAAAATAGGCTAACTGAAGATTTGGCGTTTATAGACACCAATCCCGCTAAAGCAGAACAAGTGGCGAATAAATTAGTGCTGGATTTACCAAAATTGTCCGCAGCTGCGAGAGCAGCAGGCGTGCCAGATGACTTAATTAAGGATGAAGAAGATAACGCTGCTCAAGTACTAGTTAGCTGTGCCGTTACCTATGGCAATCACAGTGAAAATTGGCAGGCCTGCATCGAAATTATTGAAAAAGCCAAAAAATATGCCAGCTCCAATACCACCATAGAGCGAGTTAACAACAACTTGCAAACAGTCACTAGGAATGCAACACTGTTCAAAGGACTGACTCCTATAAAGTCTGCACCAACACTGCAAACAATTAATGGTTGCGGATTTACTCTGTATGGTTCGTCGGATATTGACCACGAAACGGGCTCATACATGACGACTTACTATTTCGTAATGATCTTTGTACCAATCTTTCCAATTTGTCGATACAGAGTTATTGCATCGGGCGGAAATAGTTATAGGTTCCTAGGAAAAGGTCCACTTCGTGACTTTGATAAATGGCACTTAGGTATTGCAATCGTAGTGTTGTTATATATGTTCTTCGGGAGGTGATTAGAAGAAGCCCATTTTGCTATGGGACTCTTCTCCTCTAGCCGGGCTAGATGCAAGAGCATTCTCAAAATATTTCATTTCTACGTGGGTGAGACCAGCTCTAGCAGCCAATCGCGCTCCCTCTCGCACTACAAATGAAACGTCTGACAACGGCCTATTTGTAAGTTTTTTTGCTAGAAAGTTGGTGTCGATAGCCCCATTTTTTGGTAAATTTTCTATCAGTTTATCGAGGAGTGCTTTCACTTCGTCTTCTGAAGCTGGTCCAACTTCTATGATGTGATCAAAGCGCCCGCGTCTAAGAATTGCTGGGTCGATCATCTCAATTCTGTTTGTCATTGCAACAATCAGCACTTGATTTTTGACGGCTTCAGGAATCCGTCTTAAGAACTCGGCAACCTCTTCTACCCTGTGTTGACTTGAGCCCGCACCTGATTCTCTGTCAGCTAGGAAAGACTCCATTTCATCAATAACAAGCACTGACGGTGCATTGTTAATTGCATTTTCAAATACTTCGGCTACCTTCCTGCTTGTTTCGTGAATGTATGGACTGCCAACACTCGAAGCATCAATCTGGTAGTTGGGCCAACCTAAAAATTCAATTAACTTCTCGACTGCGAATGTTTTTCCACATCCAGGAGGTCCGTGTAAAACCATCGCTGAAGGGAACTCGACCCCAAGTGCTGCGTAACGCTCTTTATTTCTAATTAAATCGACTATGTGTTCGTTGAAAAAATCTTCAAGATATGGTCTTCCTGGCAAGTGGAATGTTTCTGTTGTGTCAATGCCTGCAATTGACGATGACTGTTCATGCGAATCAACGCGACTACTATTGTTTTTAAGTTCTTGGGAAGAATTAAGGTCTGTCTTTACTAAAGCAATGACTCCTGAGGCATTCACCACATCTTTGAGGCTGCTGTCACCCATCCAACTAACGACCCTACTTAATTTTGAAATCGCACCAGCTGAAATTTCAACACCACCACTAAGCCAAGAACCAAGGACTAAATCATCACCTATGTCTTCCGCTTCACTATAGACAGGTAGCAAACGACTAAGTTTTTCCACGTAAATAGCATCATATAAAGAAGACGCTGAATCCAGTTCTCGAGTTGATTTAATTGCCAGTGAAAATGCTAAGGCTTCATTTTTATTGTTAGGCGATCTGCAGTCATAGACTGGAGCAAGTATTTGACTAGGTGAGCTCGACAGAAAGAAAAATTCATCCTCACCAAAGTAAAACTTTCTCATGGAAATCGAGTCAATGAGTCGTGATGTCATCCACTTGTCATGGAGTTCCACCTTCGCCACAAGTGCATGACCACCACCCTCAATGGTCATGAGCTGCCAGTTAGTTCCGCTATGTTTCGGTTTTCCACACTTGCTTCCATCGGGAAACACAAAGCTTATAGGTAGCCAACTATCAATAGTCATTGTCAGCCGATCAAAATATTCGAACTCATTAGCAACTGGTCTTCACCGCCCCAAGAAACACGAGCTGACTGTAGAGTGCTAACTACTTGGCGCAATTTTTCAATATCATTTTCGGATGTTGCTTTCTTTCCTAATCGCACTAACTCGTTGAACTCGCCAGCATTAGGAAATAGATGGGGAGAGTCTGCTAAATTGTTGAAACGGTCGATAACAAACCAATCTTGTCGCCAGAGGATTTCAAACAGTTTGCCGCGTAGTTCACGAATGTGGCTTTCAAAATCACCGCTAGGACTTGAAATCACGCGTTTGGCTGTATTCACCAAATTATCAAAAGAAGTTACCTCGTTGGGTTTCGCATGATCTCTTACGTGGTCATCAAAGAATTTTGTCACTCCATCTAAATCGAGTTGACGAATTACCTTTAAGTTATCTTTTCTGGTGTTTGCAAGTAACTTCTTCGCTTCTTGTAAATCATCCATTGCCTTTTTCGCGGTTTCAGCATCGCTGGCAGTTGATGAGTTTGTTTGTGCTGATGCAATTCGATCTTTGGCCTGCTGAAGTCTTTCATCAACGACTTTGGATGAGACCTCACTAACACGTTCTGAAACTCGATGAGCTTCTTCGTCGATCAACTTCGTGGCGTTTGAGTAGTCGATTTGTCCAGTTTGACGAGAATAAAAGTTTCTCCCACTCTCGAAACTATTTCCAATCGATGGGACTGTAACTTCCATAACAATGTTTCCAGAGTCATGTACTTCATAGTCAACAATAAGGTCTGAACCTTTCGCAATAACGCCATCAGAGAAATCTGAGCCCCGAATTTCGAACATGCCGATGAAACGATTGTCAGACACAGGGTCTTCAATTCCACCTTCCCAAAGTTTGAACTTTATTGAACTTGGCGCGCCTGCGGTTAACGACTCATCTGACTTAAAAGTTCGCTGGCCTTTTTTGGGCAGAGCATCGCCTTCCTTGACCAAATAGTCCAAGATGAACCTGCCGCCTAATTTTTCACGAGCCTCAACTCCAATCGAATGAGAAGCTGGAATCGCATCAATTTGAGCTGCGGTTCGAGAAATTACAATTTTGTCTTGCGGAAGATTAATCGGACCACCAGCGTTATCAAAGACAAAAATTTTGAAAGTGTTTTCACCTGGTTTGGATAAAGGCACCTCAATACCTGCTCCATTTTTAAGAGTAATTTTTCCTGATGACCATCCCGTGTCGAGGCTATCAAGTTGGAATGCTGCTCCTTCTAAGACTTGACCTCCTAGTTTTGCAACAATTTTTGCTTTTGAATCTGGAGTTCTTGATACATATGCAAAGGAGAGATTGAAGTTTGACCCCACAGATATTTCACCTCGCCCAGCTTTACGACTTCGATTGTGTGATGACCAATCAATTGACTCCGCAAAAACAGCCGCACCCTCTGCAACTGCCGTCATAGGATTAACGTCTGTAGATGCGGCTATTCCTAATTCAAATGCGACCTTGTCACGCAGAGGCTTGTACTGAGTTGGGCCGCCGACAAATACGATACGACCGACATCGTGAGCAGTCAGACCTACTTTGGTCATTGTTTCTCTTGTTGCCTCGATTGATTCATGAATTTTTTCTGCGACTAGCTTGTCAAAAGCTTCTCGTGTAATCGGTATATCAACGTAAATGTCTTTGCCCGAGCGATCTTGAACTCGCAACTCGCTGTCATCAAGGCTAATGATTGCTTCATCCTTTGATGAGAGTTCAATTTTTGCTTTTTCTGCGGCCCAAGTCGCCATATAACGTAGGGTTGCGTACTTGTTGTCAGTACTAAAGTCATCAGCCAAGTCGAAATTCGCCAATAGCCATGGTTTAATGATTTGATCCAGAATGATTCTGTCGAAATCACGTCCGCCACACATAGCAATACCACCGTGTGCAAGCAAGCTAACTCGACCATTAATGCTTTCAGCGATAGCAATATCTAGAGTTCCACCGCCAAGGTCGTAGACTAAAAAGGTACCGTCACCCTTACGGTGACGCATGACACTCATTACAGCTGCAACTGGCTCTTGCATAAGCGCAATCTTGCCCATGCCAGCGGCTTCTGCCGCAGAGAGTGTTGCATCTTTTTGCATTTGGTTAAAAGCTGCTGGAACTGTAATGACAGCCCCTGTATCAGGATCATTTCTAACTGACTCAGGAAGGTAGCTGTAAAGCACTTTCAAAATTTCAGCTGAACATTCCTCAGGGGTCATAGTTATATCTACAGCAGACAACTTGATTGGTGTGCTCGTTCCAATAAGTCTTTTGAACAATACTGCTGAATTATTTGGATTTCGTGCTGCGTTGTCGTAGGCCCGCTGGCCCACGTACTTGTTGCCTCGTCTGTCTATGAAAATTGCCGATGGGGTAACGTCGTTTTGTTCTGGGCTTTTGTACAGTTTTACGTTTTCGCCATCAAAAGTAGTAATGGCACTGTTCGTCGTACCTAAATCAATACCTACATACTGTTTCATTTTTAGCTCGCAAGTGTCAGCATTACTGTTGCTGGTTTAACAATTCCGTTTGGTCCCATGATCAATGGCTCAACCATTTGTGCAACAACCAGCTTCTCATCTGGTCCAAAGTCAGCAATGTTCAAAGGGGAGGCCGCCATACCTGGGTCATACAGCTGCCCCTCAAGGTTAACTATCTTCATGTTTATGGCAAGCAAGCTATCGTCTAATCTTTTAAGAAAGTAACGAAGCTGATTTGAGTAGCGACTCGCTTCATTTAAGTCCATCTTCGCCGTGATTCGAGCAAAAAGTTTGGCAAAACGCCAACTTTCGATTGCCAAATCTAGAAATGGTTGCTGTAGCTCTCTATGCTCAACGTTGTTGGGTTGTTCCATATCTAAGCGGACTCTTTCTAGGTTGGAGAGATGATCAGGAATCTTATTGAAATTAAATTTTAAGTCGCTGACACAATTAATTCGAATTAATTCCAAATTGATAGATCTATACCCAACCAATTCGATGCTGTTAATTTATACAGTATCATGGATCTAATGGAAAATTTTTCATCAGATCGACCAGTTTTAGTCGAGGTAAGTCCTATGTCGCTCGATGTCTGCGGCTGGAAAGTCCCTGCAGGCTTTCCTTCGCCAGCTGCTGACCATGCACAAGAGCGGATTGATCTCAACAAGCAGCTCATCCGTAACAAAGAGGCAACATACATCTTTCGGGTCAAGGGCGACTCAATGATCGGGGCAGGGATCTATGAGGGAGATGCTCTGCTCGTGGATCGCAGCATGGATCCAAAGCACAACAACATAGTGATCGCTCAACTAAACAATGAGTTCACAGTCAAGCGGCTATATCGCCGTGGCGGAGTTGTGAAACTGGTTGCCGAGAACAACATTTATCTCCCTCGCTTGATCAAGGAAGAAGATGACTTTGTTGTCTGGGGTGTTGTGACATTCAACTTGCATAAGTTGTGTTGATGGTGACTAAGCGTGGTTGCGCAGATTGCATTGGTGGACTGCAACAACTTCTATGTGAGTTGTGAGAGGGTATTTCGTCCGGACTTGAGAAATGTGCCCGTTGTTGTTCTTTCAAACAACGACGGATGCGCCGTGTCTCGCTCAAAGGAAGCTAAAGCACTTGGCATCAAGATGGGGCAACCTTGGTTCGAATGCAAAGCACTAGCTGAAGAACATGGCATCTTGGCACTGAGCAGCAACTATGCGCTTTACGCGGATATGTCTAATCGTGTCATGTCGATCTTGGCTAGTTACGCACCTAGGCAAGAGGTGTATTCGATCGATGAGAGCTTTCTCGATCTCACAGGTGTCCCAAGGCTTAGAGACCTTAGCTATGAGATGCGTGAGCGGGTGTTGAGATGGACAGGCATCCCGGTGTGCGTTGGCATTGGCCCAACAAAGACACTGGCTAAGTTGGCAAACCATGTTGCCAAGAAGCACCCTAGATCCAAAGGGGTGTTCAACTACAACGATCTAAGCGAAGCACAACAGACAAAGCTACTGAGTCAAATCACGGTTGATGAAGTCTGGGGTGTCGGCAGAAAAATTACAAAGAGGCTGGCGCTGTACGGAATTGATACAGTTCAAGAACTTCGCACAGCGCACACACCTACCTTGCGCTCAGAGTTTGGTGTGGTGATGGAGAAAACTCAACGAGAGCTGCAGGGCATCTCGTGCATCGATCTTGAAGAGCATGTGCCTGATAAGAAGCAAATCATTAGCAGTCGCTCGTTTGGCAAGCCTGTGACAGAGCTGGCAGTGGTGCAGGATGCGTTGAGTGTGTTCGTTGCGAATGCGACAGAGAAGCTAAGAGCGCAGAGCAGTCAAGCTGCATTGGTGCAGGTGTTTCTATTAACGAATCGTTTTAGACCTGAGCAGCCGCAATACAACCCGAGCATGACTGTTCCGTTGCCGCAGCCGACAAATGATAGTCTGGTGATCAATCGCTGGGTGCAGCACTTAGCAGGACTGCTTTGGCGCGATGGCTACAAGTACAAGAAAGCTGGGATCATGTTGGGTGATATTTCACCAATTTCGATAGTCCAAGGTGATTTGCTCGAACCCCTAGTAACCGACGACAACCGTTTGATGAAGGCCATCGATGGACTGAACACCCGTTTTGGCAGAAGCACGATTAAAGTCAGCACAGGCGGCATGCGAAAAGAGTGGGGAATGCGACAAGAGCGTAAGTCACCAAATTACACGACTGACTGGCAAGATCTTCCGGTGGTGTGAAGTGCCGGAGGTCTTTAGAACTAGTTGCAGTCCAGGTGCTCTCGTAAAAGAGTAAGTTGATTGAGGGGATAGTCGAGAGATAAGTTGAACTTTGCGGGGTATCTTCTTTAACATGTATCAATTTAAGATTAATCATCTTGTGCACGAATACAGAGGAGAAAGATGCGCGCATATCACTTTACTAACACAACCTATGGCATCAGTAATTTATCGCTAAAGCGCTTGAGGGTTTCTCGGTTTGATCAATTGAACGATCCGTTTGAGTTATTGGCTGCAGATATGTTGGATCCGAAAGATCGGGACGCACTGATTAAATTTAAGCGTGAACTCGATGACTCCAAGGGCATGATCTGCTTTAGTGGTTCATGGAGTAATCCACTGCTATGGGGGCACTACGCTGAAAAGCACACGGGAATGGTGCTGGGTTTTGATATTCCCGATGAATATGTATTAAAGGTTAAATATACAAAACAGCGGGCAAAAGTCAACTTTGACACAAAGACCAAGAGGATTGTCAATGGAGATCAATTGATAGATAAGCTGATCAGAACCAAATATATTGACTGGCAGTACGAAGATGAGCACCGAATGTTCGTAGAACTAGACCCAGCTTCGCGTGAGGGGGTGAACTATTTTGTGGATTTCTCAAAGAACCTAGTCCTGCGCGAGGTGATTCTTGGCTTGAAGTGTGATCTGCCAATTTCCCGTGTTCGACAGTTGTGTAAGAACGATATGCAGCCCATCAAGGTAATAAAGGCTGGCATGGCTCTACGCAACTTCAAGGTCATTGAAGATCGGTCAACACGTAGCATTGGTGATTGATAAAAAGTGATGGTCAGCGAGGCTGCAAAGAGAGATAAACACGATGCAATTCATTAAGAACGGCCCAGACATTCCGGAGCGACTACTTCAAGCTCATGAAGATGGGCGCGTCGTATTCTTTTGTGGCGCCGGTATCTCATATCCAGCTAAGCTGCCGGACTTCGCAGGACTAGTTAATGGGATCTTCACTAAATTAGCCTACGAACCGACAGAGGTGCAGAAGGCTGCAATTAAGGCGGGCCAATTCGACACGGCGATTGGTCTTTTGGAGGGGGAAATTGTTGGTGGTCGACTAGTTGTTCGCAAAGCTTTGGCGGAAATATTAGAGCCTGATCTTTCCGCACCTGGAGCTTCAGATACGCACCAAGCAATCCTGACTTTGGGGAAATCCAGGCAAGGACAAACTCGTGTGATCACAACGAACTTTGATCGAGTCTTCGAGGAACTAATCCATAGTTCGTCAGTAAAGCTTGAGACTTTCAGTGCCCCCTTCTTGCCCATTCCAAAAAATAGATGGGATGGGCTTGTCTATCTCCATGGGCTATTGAAAAAGAATTCTACGCAAAACGATCTTGATCGATTGGTCGTCTCGAGTGGTGACTTCGGACTGGCATACCTGACTGAGCGTTGGGCATCTAGATTTGTCAGTGAGTTGTTCCGAAACTACATTGTTTGCTTTGTTGGGTACAGCATCAACGATCCTGTGTTGCGCTACATGATGGATGCACTGGCAGCAGATCGCCTTTTAGGCGAGACGCCTCCTGAAATGTTCGCATTTGGAGCTACATCAAAATCGGATCAAGTCAAAAAATTCAATGAATGGCGAGCAAAAAATGTCACACCAATTCTTTACAGAGATCGTTACAAGCATGTTGCTTTGCACAAGACTCTTAGGGCTTGGGCTGCAACATATCGGGATGGAACGCAAGGGAAAGAGCAAATAGTTACGAAGTATGCCAAGACTCATCCAACGGCAAACACTCAGCAGGATGATTTTTCGGGGCGGTTAATGTGGGCTTTGGCGGAACCTGATGGAATGCCTGCAAAGCGATTTGCAGAATTCAATCCAGTTCCTACGTTGAATTGGCTAGAGAAATTCAGTGAGGATCGCTATCGGCATATTGATCTTCCACGCTTTGGTGTTACTCCAAAGCCAAAAGTCGATGAAGATCTTCAGTTCAGTTTGATTCGTAGACCATCGCCGTATCTCATGGCACCTTGGATGACTCTTCTGAATCATGGCGGTGTTGGAAGTCGCTGGGACAAAGTCATGGTTCAGTTAGCGAACTGGTTAGTTCGGCATCTTAATGATCCAGCGTTGTTGTTGTGGCTGACCAAGCGCGGTGGTCAATTACATGAGGATTTTATTTCCATAATTGAGAGGAGATTGGATCAGATCGCCTTGTACAGACAGACTGGAAATCAGATCGAGATTTCTGTGCTCAGAGAGGGGGCGGAAAATTCCATTCCAGTCAAGCCTATGGAAAAGCTATGGCGTTTGCTGCTGGCAGGGCGTATCAAACCTCAGGGGCGTGACTACGATATTTATAGGTGGACTCAGAAGTTTCTGACGGATGGCTTGACACTTGCAGTGCGCGCTGAATTACGTCAATTACTCATGCCATGCATCACTATTAGGGAGGCATTCCGATTTGGATCTTCAAGTCTGAAGCAAGAGGGTGAAGAAAAAATTAGAGACTTTGTTGATTGGGAATTGCAACTGAAGTCAGACTCTGCATATTCACTACTTCAAGATCTTAGATCAAAGGAGATATGGACTTCAAGTCTTCCTGATTTGCTGTCTGATTTAACAAGTCTGCTTCGAGATGCCTTGGATTTGATGCACGAACTTGAAGGTGCAGATGAAAAAAGAGATTCAACCTACATACAGCAACCGTCGATTATTCCGCACTCACAGAACCGCGACTATCGAAATTGGACGGTCTTAATTGAACTAACTCGCGATGCATGGATTGCAACTCTTGATCGGTCAAAAGAACAAGCGATTCGAGTAGCTGAGGCTTGGTGGAGTACACCCTACCCAATTTTCAAGAGATTGGCATTTTTCGCAGCAACCCATATCGAGGTCATTCCCAAAAAACAGTCAGTTAGTTGGATTCTGTCGGATGAAGGCTGGTGGCTATGGTCTGTCGAGACAAGCAGAGAGGTTCATAGACTAATTGCATCTTTGTCCCCAAGCTTAGATGCCGAGTTACAGATTCAACTCGAATTGGCTATCACCAAGGGGCCTTTGAGGACCATGTTTAAGGCAGACATAGAGTCAGATCGGTGGGAGAAGTTGTGCGAGTGGGAAGTCTGGCTACGCTTGGCAAAAATGGTCGAGAGTGGTGCAGTGCTTGGGGAAGTAGCAGGAGCTAAATTTAAGGAGTTAGGAAATAAAAATCCAAATTGGAAATTAGCGCCCAATCAGAGTGATGAGTTCCCCTACTGGATCGGTTCAGGAAGCGATTTCAGGACCTTTGTGGTTATTCCAAAGAGACGGCGCGATCTGGCTTCTTGGCTCAAGACTAATTCAGAGACGGATCACTGGCGAGATGACGATTGGCGGGATCGTTGTAGGACGAATTTCGCAACAATTTCATGCACTTTGTATGAGCTTTCCCTAGAGAGAGTTTGGCCAATAAGTCGCTGGAGTGAAGCGCTGCAGGTATGGTCAGATGGCCGAAACTTGCTTCGCTCTTGGCAGTATCTTGGTCCAGTTCTTCTCAAGGCAGATGAGTCTGTACTTAAAGAGCTCTCATCTAGCATTGGCTGGTGGATGCAAGCGTTGGGTAAAAAAGTTGACCCGAATGATCTTCTGTTTTACGAACTCATTAAGAAAATCTTGATCTTGAATTCTGAGGACATTCCTTCTCAGGATGACCTCACATCAGCTGCAATCAATCACCCAATTGGACTTGTAACTGAAGCGTTGCTGCGAGCCTGGTACAGAACTTCTCCTAACGATGGGGATCTTTTTCCAGGTGAATTTAAAGTAATTCTCACAACGCTTTGCGACCCGAGCATTGATGGCTACAGGTATGGAAGACATTTACTTTCTACTCATCTGATATCGCTTTTCCGAGTTGATCCTGAATGGACAAAGAAATTTTTGCTACCTTTCTTCGATTGGGAGACGTCGAGACAGGAAGCTCGTTCTTCATGGCAAGGTTTTTTATGGTCTCCACGCTTTTATGGGCCATTGTTTGAAGTTCTCGGCGCAATCTTCCTCAAGACATCGCAGCACTACCTGCTTTTGGATAAGCTTGGCTCACAATACGCAGGTCTGTTGACGTATGTAGCCTTGGAACACGGTGAATTTCTTAGCAACCAAGGTCTTGCGAATGCCACTCGTGCACTACCTCATGATGGGTTACGCGAGGCTGCTCACGCGCTTGTGAATGCCCTTGACGGCTCAGGTGACCAACACGCTGTCTACTGGGCGAATAGGGTTGTTCCATACCTGCAAAAAATCTGGCCGAAATCTTCAGCAAATATTTCAACAGAGATTGCAGATCAGCTCGCACAGGTTTGTATCGCTGCTAAAGATGAATTTCCTTCCGCATACAGCTTATTACAGCCATGGTTACAAGCTTTAAAACGGCCAGACTATGTTGTGCATCGCCTTAAAGAGTCAGATGTCTGTAGCAAGTTTCCCCAAATTGCTTTGGAATACCTAAGTGTCGTGATTGGGGAGAATTTGCGATGGCCGCCGACAGAGCTAAGCAACTGCTTGGCTCAGATTCGGAGGGCAGAACCCATGCTGGAAAAAACCAATCAATATCGGCGATTGCAAGACTATCTCCGAGCCTATAAGGAGGAGGGATAGAGTGGTGTGCGTCAAGAGCGTAAGTCACCTAATTACACGACTGATTGGAATCAGATGCCAAACGCATGAATGATCTATGTTAGAAACGAACACAGCCTTTACGTAAGTATCAAATTAAGAGACAATCAAAAATAAGAAGATTAAGCGAAAAATGTGAGGTAATTTTGGTTGGTACTCTCGATTGAGTGAATTCAAAAAACCGAGTGTTTAAGGTGCTTTTGGCTGAAGATGAGAATCCCTCCGTTTCCGCCAGCAAAATTGAAAACCCTGATTCACAATGTGCGTCGGGGTTTTTTCTTAAAGAAAGCACACCCCTCTGGGGCGCTTGAATTTACTGAGTTTTTCCTGCTTGGCCCGCTTAAAAGCTGGCCTACTGCAGTCCTTCACTTACTTACTGCGTTTGAATCATTCCCTTTGCTTAACCGCTGAGGGGTCGTTTTGCTGTCTTCTTGGGTGCGCATGCGTGTCCATAAAGCCGGTGGTTCATGTGGGTAACAGAAGGGGTAAAAGCGGTCGATACCCGCAGAGCTCTCAGCTGTTACCCGCAAATCGGAGTAAATATGCTGACAGACGTCCAAACCAAACGGGCCAAGCCTTCCGCAAGCCATTACAAACTGCCAGACGAGCGTGGGCTTCATCTTCTGGTCAAATCCAACGGTTCAAAACTTTGGCAACTTCGCTATAGGTACCAAGGTAAAGAAAAAACCGCTTCACTGGGGCAGTACCCTGATGTCAGTCTTGCTGAGGCGCGTGAAAAGCGTGAAGCACTCAGAAAGCTGATAGCCAAGGGTGTCGATCCCGTATTGGCCAAGCAGGCTGATAAAGAAGCACAGAGGGTGGCAAACCTGAGCACCTTCGAGGTCGTTGCCCGACAGTGGTACCCACATTGGAGTGCCAATAAGCATGAACGGCATGCGGGCTACGTCCTAGCCCGGCTCGAGGCTGATGTCTTTCCTGTCATTGGCCATCGGCCCATTTCGCAGATTCAGGCCCCCGAACTTGTTGCCATGGTCAAAAAGATTGAGGCTCGCGGAGCCCTTGACATTGCTAAGCGGTCGCTCCAAACGACTGGGCAGGTGTTTAGATATGCCATCGCGCATGGACTTGGCGGTGCAATCCGAAATCCAGCGACTGATATCAAACCATTAGACGTTCTAACCCCACGTCGCAAGCAAAACTACGCTCGTCTTGATCCAAAAGAGTTTCCAGCCTTGCTGAGAAAAATTGAAGCCTACAACGGGTCACCCATCACTAGACTGGCCATGAAGCTGATGTCACTGACCTTTGTGCGTACAGGGGAGCTGATCAATGCAAAGTGGTCTGAGTTCGACCTAGAAGGAGGTCGTTGGGATATTCCAGCGTCACGAATGAAGATGCGGACGGCGCATATCGTGCCCCTTTCCAGTCAAGCTGTTCAGGTCCTGTTGGTGCTGAAAGAGATTTCAGGTCATCGTGAGTACCTGTTCACAAGCGAACGTGACTACTCCAAACCAATGAGTAACAACACTATTTTGGGTGCGCTCAAACGTATGGGTTACGCAGGGCAGATGACTGGACATGGTTTTCGTGGGCTTGCATCAACGCTTTTGCACGAGCAGGGTTACGACCATCAGCACGTTGAGCTGCAACTGGCTCACCAAGAGCGCAACTCCGTTTCTGCTGCGTACAACCACGCGACGTATTTGTCTCAAAGGACACGCATGATGCAGGACTGGGGTGATTTCATTGAAAAACAAGCTAAAGGTAATGTTCACCTTCTTCAGCGAGGTGTTGCATGAATCGCGCGGACATGTATAAAAGAATTTTAGAAATGGTTAATGCTGGCTTCCGCCAGGGGGCAAGCAAAATTGGCCGCAAAACCGATGATGTGGAGCGTAACGAGTTCCTGCGAAAAATGCGCATCTTTAAAGATGCGTTGGCGAAGTTTTCACCGGCTGATCGAAGGCTGTGGCAAGAGCAAGTGGAGGCATTCAACGAAGACCTCATTGCTTTGTCTAAGCGCGAGTCGACAGCAGCTCGAACTGCTTCTTGGAGAAAAACCTGTGCTGGACGTGTGCCAAATCGTCAAATTCAACAGGCCACAGAGAAGCGCAAACGCTTAGAGGCTATCCGGAAAATCGTGGATGAACTTGAAACTAGGAAGCTAAGCGTCACCGCAAAGGTGGTTAATAAAGAGCTGAGGGAAAGCTATAAGAACCTAGCACCCGTGGAGACGGACACTGTTAGAAAAGAATTACGTTCTTTAAAAGCGGCACGCCAGTCTGACGGTTAAAAGTTCAAAATTATCTTTGGGGCTTCATCAACTCATGGAGTCCCATATGAACGAAAAAATATCACATGATTCAAACCGTAGCGCTTCGCTGTATGCGTTACCAGACCTGCTGCCAAAAGGGAATTTTTCTAAATCCCATGTCTACAACCTCATGGCACGCAATTGCTTCCCAAAGCCAACGCTTGTCTTAGGTCCCCGGTTCACTAGGTGGTCAGCAGAAGAGTGCGACCAATGGTTTGCCAATCCAACGCAATGGATTGAGTCGCAGAAAAAAAATGGGTCAAAGGTGGCATGATGGACACGCTTACCTTTTTCAAAACAATCTTGCCGGAAGATGGGTATAAGTTCGTTGGCCTGAGTCGTGCTGGCAACCCCGGCATCGCCCACAAGGCGTATGAATCTTTAGAGACGATGGCTGCGGCCATCGCTTCCTACGACAAGCAAACTAACTTAACTGTCTACCACGCATGCGCTGCGTACAAAGAAGCCAGCTACGAAGTCGTGGTCAATGGCAAAACGAAAAGGAAATATCGTGGCCAGAAAAACTGGTTCAAGGCTAAAGCGCTGTGGTGCGATATCGACTGCGGTGAGACGAAAGCTGCAGAGGGCAAGGGTTACACCACCAAAGGCGAAGCTGCCAAGGCTATCCGTAGTTTCTGTGCTGAGAAGGGTCTGCCCGACCCCATGATCGTAGACTCAGGTGGCGGCATCCATTGCTACTGGCCGCTGACTAAAACGGTAGGGCCGAGGACGTGGAACTTGATGGCCACGATGCTCAAGGCTGCGTTCAAGGAAGCTGGACTGCTGGTCGATCCGACACGTACTGCTGATATGTCATCGGTGCTGCGTCCTGTAGGTTCTCACAACCGCAAGCCTGGCCGTGTGGTGCGCGAGGTTAGTGCGAAAAACGTCCCAACGTTCGCGGTGCCAGAAGATCTGTTCAAGCTGCTAAAGGAAATTACTCAGTTCGTCGAGCTGCCACAGATTAACATTTATGCCGCGCATGTAGGACTTAACGATGACTTGACCGCGCACCTGGCAACGATGGCTGAGGCTTCGGCCGACTTTGAACTTATCAAAGCAGGCTGCAACGTTGTGTCTTGGGCGTCAGACCCCGGCAATCAAAACAATGTTGAAGAGCCTCTGTGGCGAGGGCTTCTCGGTGTGGTGAAATTTTGTGCGGGGGCAAGTCAGCTCGCGAATCAAGTCAGTGCGCATCACAGAAAATATGACGCTGACGAGACTGAGCAGAAGCTCGAAGGCTGGACAGCAGGTCCCACGACCTGTGGCTATTTCGCAAGCTACAAGCCTGACTTGTGCCGCGCCTGCAGACACATTGAAACGGTGGCAGCATGATGTTGCCATCCTTCAAGTCACCTGTCTTGCTGGGCCTGAGCAGAACTGCATCCAACGAGCAACGCACAATATTTGGCTCACGAAATCAGCATGCCTTCACGCGTGCCGATCTTGAGAGAGAACTTCCAGACTGGTCTGTGCGAGTTGTCACGGAACAGGACGGTTCTACCTGTCTCAGAAAACTCAGGCCATACAACACCACGGCAAATATAGAGGCCGTGATCAGGCTGTACGGTTGGGTTGTTCGCTTCAACATCATGACCAAGCGTACAGAGTTAACGCGGCATGGCGTTGTGATTCCTGGTGACGACATCGAAAATACTGCGTTGATTCTGCTGGGTGATCATGTGGTCTTGGCTGGGTTAACGCGTGAAGGCCTCAACAAGCTGGTAGATGCTGTTGCTGTTAAAAGTAGTTATCACCCAGTCTTGGATTGGATCAAATTCAAACCTTGGGATGGGGTTTCCCGTTTGCACCTGTTTCATCAAACCCTGCACCTAGTACAACCTACTAAGGCTTTGCTGCGAGCAAAGCTCATGGACTGTTGGGCATTACAGGTGATAGGCGCAATGATGGAGCCGAATGGCATCGCAGCAGCCGGTGCGTTGGTTCTGTCAGGGCCACAAAGCTGCGGCAAGAGCTATTGGGTTATGCACTTGTGTCCAGTCCCTGGAGCCATCGGAACTGGGTTGCACCTTGACCCCGCCCAAAAGGATAGTGTCTTGGCATCCTTGCGGTACCTGATGACCGAACTTGGCGAAATCGATAGCACCACCAGTCGAAGCCATACCGGCATGCTTAAGGCTTTTTTGACCAATGGTAAAGACGTTATCCGTCTTCCCTATGCGACGAAGGATACCGAGTACCCACGACGAACTGTGTTCGTTGGCACGGTAAATGGCACAGGCTTCCTGGTAGATGACACTGGGAACAGGCGGTTCTGGGTCCTGGAAGTAGATCGCTGTGATGTCCTTTCGCCGGCTGACATGCAGCAGGTCTGGGCAGAGTACATGCGCATGTACGAGCAGGGTGAACGATGGCATCTTGATCAAGCCACCTTGGCGGAGTTGAATGCATCCAACGTTGACCACACTCGCATTGATCCACTTCGCGAGCAGATAGCCACCTATTTCGACTGGAGAAGCGTCAAATGGGACACAGTGACCCCGTCCAACTGGCAAGCATTCCCCGAAGTGAAGTGGCTGACGGCCACGGATGTGTGTATCTCGGCAGGGCGGGATCGGACTAGTCGTGCTGATAGCACCCGCGCTGGGACTATCGTGCGTGAACTGCAATCGGCTAACGCTGGCGCTACTGGTGTCGTTAGCTTTAAGCCGGTCCTTCGGAAATCAAACGGAGCCACTTTGCTTGGGGTGCCAGCCAAAACCTTGGTAAAGGGGGCGCTATGACCAAAAAAATACAAAAGCAGGGTGACCATGGGGTGACCTGCTGTGATCAATTTGGGGTGGATACCCTGAAGGTTACCCTGCCCGAAAACGGCATTTCTCACAGGGGAATCCCTTTGCCTAGTCCATTCAGGGTAACCCAGGGTAACCACTTTTCAAAAAATGGGGGAAGTAATACCAAGGCGGTTGGAGTGCTGCCTCAGTTGGACGCTGACGAAATCGAGCCCTTTATAGGAAGTGGTCACCCTAGGTGCCCTGGTCACCCTGTGGGAGCCGAGTCGAGTCCATTGCAGCCACCAGTGATTGGGGCAACCCTACGCGAGTCTGTCAACCGTCTTGTTCGTGAAGCAACAGCCACAACCTCCATGTCACCAGATACACATGTTGCCACTGGACCCATTGCGGATGGCTATGTCACTCAGATCACGAACTGGACCCAGCGTTTGACACCGGTCCAGCTTGGTCGCTGCTTCTCCATGGAAGAGGTAATGGCGCTTGCAGGCTTGAAAGGCCGATATCGCGACCACGCATCGGTAAGGTACACAGGCGAAGCACTTCGCCTGTGTGGCTTCAAACAAAAACGCGACTGGACGGCAGCTGGTCGCAACAAACGTTACTGGGTAAAGGAAACACTGTGAAAACTCACACCGAACAAAAAGTGGGAATCCAGCATCAACTGGATCAACTAGCAAGTTACATGGCGGTTGTAAATGATGTGGCTATGGACCTTGAAATCGCTTGTGGCTGGTATCACGATTCATCCCCTCAATACGGTGGCCCCCCTAGTGCCGATCAGTTAAAAAATCATGCAGCTCGACTACGAGCGTCATATGGCGGTATGGCCCGCGCTACGGGGGTTGATCCGTGTGAAAAACTTTCTTCTACCATCGAAAGGTTGAATCAGACAAAAGAGGACAAGCTGTGATAGTTGAAGTCGTCATCGGCAACATTGCCAACCAATTAGACATTGAAGCTGTGGTCAATTCGGCCAATGGGAACTTGCGCCTTGGTTCTGGTGTCGCCGGAGCTATCCATACAGCTGCTGGTCGCGAGCTTGAGGAGTACTGTCAGCAATTTGCACCGCTGCCGCATGGCCAAGCGGTCATCACGCCGGGGTTTAAGTTGCCCAACAAGTGGGTGATACACACCCGAGCAGCTAACTACCTACTTGAAGACAACGCTGAACTCATCCTTGAACAATGTTTTGAGTCTGTTTGGAAACTAGCTGTGGAGAACAACATTAAGTCGTTGGCATTTCCAGCTATCGGGACTGGGGTGTTCAAAGTGCCTTTGGCACTTGCCGCATCAACTACAGCTGCATCTTTGAAAGCCCATGAGAATGATGGCGTGCAGCTAGTGCGTATCTGCGTTACGGATACGAAATCACAAAACGCGTTTTGGGATGCGCTTGGCGCATCTAATGTTGCCTACGAACTTTGAGAACATGGAAATCCTTGCGTTGAGTTCTAACTACGCCCTGTAACCAGGATTCGATCCTCTCTAGTTTCCAATTAGGTTCCGGGATCAAGGAAGCTACTTTGGACTAACAACAAGCGAGAACTGCCGTGTTTCAGTGCTAAATCTCAATTCTTGTTTTTAGAGTCAATTTTGTGCAGATGTTGCTGCGTCAGTAAAAAATCCAGTAACGCTGAAATCAGCTTTTTATTTGCATCTGTTAACAATGACCAATCGTGCAAAACTGATTCGGCTAATTGCATTTCCGTGAAGCTTAGATCTACGGGTTGTTTAGAGCGAGCAGATCCTGTAACTAACAAATCATTATTTGGTCCCCATCGTAGCCATTCAGCGGATGTTCCGAGGATTTTTGCAAGGACTTGAATCTTCTCCATTTTTGGCAGAGTGGGGCCATATAACCATTTTCTTGCTGCATTTGTACTAACTGGCGAGCCTCTCCAGCGTAAGTTGAACTCTCGTGCAAGCAGGGTTGGGCTAATAGGCTTCCCCCTCAGTAGAAGCTGACTTTGTAGCCGTTTTGCAAACGAGTTTTGATCTTGGTTCATAGGTGCTTTTGATGGCAACTAATTTACGTCAAAAGCAAATCAAAAAAATAACTATAGTTGCTAATCTATGGAACTGAAGTTACATTTACTTTATGAAATTGACAAAAGAAAACCGCTCCTCACGCAGTTATTTGAACGAGAAAAGTAGGTCCTTTAAATCCGAATCATGCGTGCTTAGACTTTATAACTTGTTGTTTTTAAATGTAATTTTTGGATTATCTGGGCTTAAGTTTTATCCGCTTTTCTCATTAATTTCTATTTTTGCCATTTTTACAGATTTTGGCAATTCAAAGTTGCGAAAACGTAACTAAAGCAACTAATAGTTGCCAATTTACAAACAAAAATACATACAAATATGACAAGTACACCTGAGCTCGTCAAACATCGCTTCTCGGAAGAGTTAAGGCGGTGCTGCGGTAGCCATTACCAAACGATTCCGTCGAATGAACAGTTCGCACGCGACCTGTATCTGTCATCTAAATACGCACTCAAGGTGAGCAGGGAGACTGTACGAAAGTGGTTCAAGGGGGATTCATTTCCAGATTTAGATCACCTGTTGCATCTAATTAGGTGGCTCGGCTTAGATATGGCAAAGGTATTTGTCGATGAGCTGCAACATGAGAAAAACAAAGTTGAGGCATCTCGACTGCAGTACTTAGACATTAGCTCTATTGAGCAGATCACACCGGAACAGATTGACTCCTTTGTTGGGCTTTTGAACTCAATCAAAAACTCAGACTTAGTCAAGAGTCGCAGGCGCTAAAAAGAAAGAATTTGTGGTGAAGAGGGGCTGGATTTTTATAGAAATGTTCCAAGTGAGTCGAACGCTATGGTGGAGATGAATCAAAAGAACGTTCCACAGCATGTGGCTTTCATCATGGATGGCAATGGCCGTTGGGCTCAAAAGCGCTTCTTGCCTAGGTCGGTAGGGCATATCAAAGGAGCGAGCATCGTTCGCCAGTTGGTATTGGATTGCATTCGTAGAGAAATTCCCTGCATCACTCTTTTTGCATTCAGTACTGAAAACTGGAGCCGTCCGAATGATGAGGTTTCCGCTCTGATGAGTCTCTTTTTAGAGCACCTCGAGAAAGAGGTGAACAGCATGAAAACCAAGGGTGTAAAGCTGAACGTGATTGGTGATATCTCACGCTTTCCATTAGCGCTTCAAAACTCCATCATGCATGCGATGGATGTGACTACAGAAAACCGCGTGCTAACTCTAAATATCGCAGCTAACTACGGTGGTCGCAAGGATGTACTTCAAGCGGTTAGTGCTTGGCAAGCAGCGAATCCAAATGTGTCGGTCTCAAATTTAACGGAGTCTGAACTGTCTGCCTACCTTAGTACGGCAGGACTTCCAGATCCTGACTTACTGATTCGTACAGGCGGCGAATTTCGTTTAAGTAATTTCCTGTTATGGCAACTTGCCTATTCCGAAATTTATGTCACCAACACGCTATGGCCAGACTTTGATGGCAAAGAATTTGACAAGGCCCTTGATTGGTTCACAGCGCGCGAGAGACGTTTCGGTGCAGTGACCTGCTAATTCCTCAAAAGATAGATTCAATGAATAAATATCAGCTACTGCTTCGTTCGAGTGTTCATCTTGTTGTGGCATTTACTTTCATAGGCGTTGCGCTTCCATCGTTTGCACAACTTCAAAATATGCCAGACGATTTGCCAATCAGAAACTCAGGTGCAGGCGGTTCCACATTTGGCGGTGGCAGTGGCAGTATCTCCGGTCTTTCTGGTCTTTCTGGTCTTTCTGGCCTCAACATAGGCGGTGCTGGTGGTGTACCTAGCTTGCGAACGATAGATGGCCCTTTGTCATCGTCAGCGCAACAGCCGCAACAGCAAGCATTAGAGCTTCTAAAACCTAACGATTTCCAGCGTTTTGTTTTGGAAACTGCTGGCTACAAATTGCCACTCTATGGGCAGGATTTCTTTGATAACCTGCCATTCAATCCCGTCAGCAACGCCCCCGTGAGCGGGGACTATCCTCTCGGACCGGGCGACCAAGTCCTCGTTCGCGGCTGGGGGTCTTTAGACATTGATGCCCGCCTCGTGGTAGATCGCAACGGTATGGTTTCCATACCGCGTGTTGGCTCTGTAGCTCTTGCTGGAGTTAAAGCCAATCAAGCAGAAGGCGTTATTCGCACATCTGTTGGCAAATACTACAAGGGCTTTGAACTAAGCGTCACTCTTGGCCAATTGCGAGCTATCACCGTCTATGTGGTGGGGCAGGCGCGCCGTCCTGGCAGCTATGCCATAAGCAGCGTGTCAACACTTGCCAGCGGTTTGTTTGCCACTGGAGGGCCCAATGCCTCAGGCTCCATGCGCCGTGTGCAACTCAAGCGCTCAGGCAAAGTCGTTGCAGAACTTGATCTTTATAAATTTTTAGCAAGCGGAAGCGATGCAGCAGAAGTCAAGCTGATTGATGGTGATGTCATCGTCATTCCACCTGCCTACGGCCATATTGCCTTGGTAGGCAAAGTCAACAACCCTGCGGTATATGAAATCAAGTCGGCAGGTGAGACCTTAGACGACATCATTCAAATTGCGGGTGGCTTGCCTGTGGTGGCAGACGCCCGTCGCGTTACTTTAGAGCGACTTGACCCCACCCAAAGCCAGCCTCGCAGCGTGCAAGACTTTGCACTCAATGCCGAGGGCTTAAAAACCGTCCTCAAAAACGGTGACATGCTCACGGTGGCATCGATTGCGCCAGAGCTGAACAACTCCGTCACCCTGCGTGGCAATGTGTCTACCCCCATGCGTGTGTCGTGGCGAGAGGGCATGCGCGTGCGTGACCTGATTCCAAACAAAGAAGTGCTCATCAGTCGCGATTCCATTCGTAGGCAAAACGAGGCTCTTTTTGATGCCAGTCAACGCGAGCGTACACAACGCGACCGCGACCTTAAACCTGATGACTTGGTGAGCGATGCTGAGTTTGGTCGTCGCTCATCTATTGACAAAAGTAGCGATGCTTTTGACATGAAGTCGGCCAATGTGCAGGGCAGCGCCACTACCAAGAGGAAACCAGTTGTTGAAAGTGCATCTCTAGTCATTGAAAGCTTGTCTGAATCAATCGGAAACCTTTACGACGAAATCAACTGGGACTATGCGCTCATTGAGCGCCTCAACCGAAAAGATCTTTCAGTCAGCTTGGTGTCTTTCAACTTAGCCCGCGCTTTGGCGGATGAAAAGTCCACAGACAACCAGTTGATTCAACCGGGTGACATCGTCACAGTTTTCTCAGTCAACGATGTGCGCATACCGCAGGCAAAGCGTCGTGTGATGGTGCGTGTCGAAGGCGAGGTGGCTCAGCCGGGCATTTACCACGTCATGCCTGGTGAAACACTACAAGATGTTTTGAAACGTGCAGGCGGTGTAACGCAAGATGCCTACTTGTTCGGTTCAGCGCTTTACCGTGAAGAAGTCAAAAAAAGTCAGGCTGAAAATTTACGCAAGTTAATTGCCCGGATGGAAAAAGACTCAAGCAATGAAGTTGCACAAATTGGATCATCGGTAGGGGCTACAACAGATACAGCTGCTTTGCAGGTGCGTATGCAAGCGGCGCAACAAGCGCAACGCCAAGCAGTACAAAGCATGCGTCAAATCAAGCCCGAAGGTCGAGTGGCGTTAACCATCCCTGCCGACTTAAAAGCAGCACCTAGCAAATTGCCCGAGCTGCGGATGAGCAATGGTGATCGTTTTGTCATCCCACCCCGTCCCGACTATGTGTACGTCTACGGCGCCGTCAACACAGAGTCAGCGCTTTTGTACGCCCCTGATATGTCTGTGAAGGACTACCTAAAGCAAGCCGGTCTCACTGAGTCTGGCGATCGTGGTGCTGTAGTTTTACTACGGGCCAACGGTGTGGCGCAGTCCGATAACAGTAGCGTTTGGTTTGGCAGTGTGTTGAGCGCCACGGTCATGCCGGGTGACGCTATCTTGGTGCCACAGAAAACTGACCTTGAGCCCATGTGGAGCGCGTTCACGCGAAACACCAAAGACATTACACAAATCTTTTATCAGCTGGGCTTAGGCGCTGCAGCACTCAAAACATTGCGTTAATCCACATGACAAACACAACGCAACTCAACCATCCTGATGAGCAAGATGACGAAATAGATTTGATCGATTTGGCCATCACCCTAGGCGAAGAGAAAAAAATAATCCTTCAAATTGCAGGCGCATTCACTGCCGTAGGCATTGTGGCTAGCTTGGTCATGACACCTATCTACACAGCCAAAACCATCATCATCCCTCCGCAAAGTCAGCAGGGAGGTGGCGCTGCTGCGGCCTTGGCTGGTTTGGGCGCCCTAGCAGGGTTGGGTGGCGCCATAGGCGGCAAGACACCTGATGAGATGTACCTGGCCTACATGCAAAGCGAGAGCGTTCAAAACAGCGTCATCAAATCGCTGGACTTGCAAGAGCGCTATGACAAAAAAACGATGGTCGAGACTCGCGAGCAACTGAAAAATTCAGTCAAGCTGGATGCAGAAAAAAAATCAGGCCTCATCACCCTAGAAGCTGAAGATAAAGACCCAGAATTTGCAGCCAAGTTGGCCAATCAATATGTGGAAGAGTTTCGTGGTGTTATTGATCGGCTGGCGGTGACCGACGCCCAGCAACGTCGCTTCTTCTTTGAGCAGCAAATTAAAAAAGTACAACACGCACTGGCGACGGCAGAACTAGTTTTTCGAGAGGCTAGAGAAAAGTCGGGCATGCAAGTCACCGCTGTCCTAGCTGAAACAGGCGTTAAGGCCAGTGCTGAAATGCGAGGCCAAATTGCCGCCAAAGAGGTGCAGCTGCAAGCCATGAGTCGCTTTGCTACCCCGGAAAATCCAGACGTGCAACGCACAGCCAGCGAGCTAGGGGCCTTGCGTGCACAGCTTAATAAGTTTGAGCGTGGCTCTGGCCACTCGGATGCATCACCTTTACAAAAAGAGGCGGTCAACGCCTACCGCGATGTCAAGGTGCAAGAGGCCGTGCTAGAGGTGTTGATCAAGCAGTACGAAATGGCCCGAGTGGAAGAGGCAAAAGAGGGCGCCTTGGTTCAGCAAATTGATGTGGCGACACCGCCAGAAAAACGTTCTAAGCCCAAACGAACCCTCATTGTGGTGTTGTCAGCCATGTCTGGTTTGTTGTTAGGTGTATTTGCAGCTTTTATACGCAGTGCTATGCGAGGCATAGCCGCCTTGCCTGAAAAGGCGCAACAAATTCAAAAGCTCAAGCGCGTATGGGCTTGGCGTAGTCAGCCTAAATAAAAACCTTCATGGATATTTTTAGCATTGATTGGCAGCCCTTCATTGTGAGTTTTTCTGTGGCTTTCTCCGTCAGCTTGCTGCTGGTTTTGACCAAGGATTGGCATGTTGGCCTTACGTCAGATACGCACTCGGGTGTGCAAAAAGTACACACGGTTGCTACACCTCGGGTGGGCGGCTCCGCTATTTTTTTTGGTGCGCTGCTAGGTTGGTATGCGGCTGAGCCCAATTTTTTCGGGGGCTTATTTTGGACTTTGCTTGTCGCCAGTATTCCCGCCTTTTTCTTTGGCTTACTTGAAGACCTTACCAAACAGATCAGCGTGCATGCCCGATTGTTAGCCACCATGGTTTGCAGCATTTTGGGTTATGTATTGACTGATTTTTCTATCTCCGACCTCAACGTGTATGTGCTGGATTGGTTCATGCAATTTACTTTGGTTTCATTGCTGTTCACAGCATTTGCTGTCGCCGGTGTGGCGAACTCTTTCAACATCATTGATGGAGTGAATGGGCTTTCAACGGGCACCGCACTGATCATTTCTGCTGCGTTTTACTGCATCAGCATAGAAGTTGGGGATATTCAAATTGCGTATGTTTGCATTTTGATTTTCTCAAGCGTTTTAGGTTGCTTCTTGGTTAATTGGCCTTGGGGAAAAATCTTCATTGGTGACGGCGGCGCTTACTTCGTGGGCTTTGCAATTGCTTGGATTGCCGTTATTTTGATGGAGCGGCACGCAGAAGTATCGGCTTGGGGCGCAATGTTGGTGTGTGGCTATCCCGTGTTTGAAGTTATTTTTAGTATGTTGCGTCGCTATCGACGGGGCCTCAAATTAGGGGCGCCAGACCGCTTGCATCTGCACAGTTTGGTCATGCGTCGCGTAACGAGACGCTTGTTTCCAAGCGCTAGCAAATTGGCTCAAAACTCAATCACTGGGGGAGCCATGTTACTTTGCAACATTCCACCGGTTTTGATTGCGCTCAACTGGTACACAAACACACCAATTCTGATTGTTGGTTTTGTATTTGCTGTGTTTTTGTACTCTGCTTTGTATGCGCGGTTGACGCAATTTGTTTGGTGTTTTAGTGCGGTGACCACCCGCGAAGTTAATGTCGTTCAAATATAAAAAATAGATATGCAGTTACACGAAATCAAGTTGGCCATCATCGGACTAGGCTATGTCGGCCTTCCGTTAGCCGTCGAATTTGGTAAGCAGCGTTCCGTCGTTGGTTTTGACATCAACCCCAAGCGCATTGACCAGCTTAAAGCTGGACACGACTTTACGCTGGAAACCGAGGTTAAAGAATTACAAGCAGCCAAGCATCTGCAATTCACCACCAGCTTAGATGACCTGCGCACATGCAACGTTTTTATCGTTACGGTGCCCACTCCCATCGATGAGCACAAGCGCCCAGACCTCACGCCACTTATCAAAGCCAGCGAAACCGTGGGCAAGGTAATGAAGGCAGGTGACATCGTCATTTATGAATCTACCGTTTACCCAGGTTGCACCGAAGATGATTGCGTGCCGGTTCTGGAGAAGTTCAGCGGTCTTAAATTCAACCAAAACTTTTTTTGTGGCTACAGCCCTGAGCGCATTAACCCTGGCGACAAAGAGCATCGCGTCACCACTATCAAAAAGGTCACTTCTGGCTCTACGCCTGAGGTGGCAGACTTGGTAGACGCGCTTTATAACCAAATCATCACCGCTGGCACCCACAAAGCCAGCAGCATCAAGGTGGCCGAAGCCGCTAAGGTTATTGAAAACACCCAACGCGACCTCAACATTGCCCTCATCAACGAACTGGCCGTCATCTTCAAAAAGATGGGCATTGACACCGAGGCCGTGCTGCAAGCTGCCGGTAGCAAGTGGAATTTTTTGCCGTTTCGTCCTGGCTTGGTCGGCGGGCACTGCATCGGCGTGGATCCTTACTACCTCACCCACAAAGCCCAGAGCATGGGCTATCACCCCGAGATCATTCTGGCTGGCCGCCGCCTGAACGATGCCATGGGCGCCTATGCCGCTGGCCAGCTCATCAAGGCCATGAACAAACGCCGCCTGCATGTGGACGGCGCACGAGTCTTGGTTATGGGCTTGGCCTTTAAAGAAAACTGCCCAGACATTCGCAACACCCGCGTGGTGGACATCGTGGCCGAGCTGCAAGACTACAACTGCCAAGTAGATGTGTTTGACCCTTGGGTATCGGCGGATGAAGCCGAACACGAATACGGCATCACGCTTGTACAGCAGCCAGCGCTAGCCACCTACGACGCCATCATCGTTGCCGTGGCGCACCGGCAGTTCCGCGACATGGGCGCAAACGCTATTCGCACATTTGGCAACCTCGCCCATGTTCTGTTCGACATGAAATACCTGTTCCCAGTGCATGCCTCGGACCTGCGGCTATGAGCACGCCCATGACCGCATACGAACACCTCTTGTCAGTGCTGCCCAAGGTACCCAAGACGTGGCTGATCACCGGCGTGGCCGGCTTCATAGGCAGCAACCTGCTCGAAGCCCTGCTCAAGCTCAACCAACGAGTCGTAGGCCTAGACAACTTTGCAACCGGCCTTCAACGCAACCTAGATGAAGTGCAAACACTCATCTCCAAAGAGCAGTGGCAAAACTTCAACTTCATTCAAGGCGACATACGCAACTTGGCAGACTGTCAAAAGGCAAGCCAGGGCGTTGACTACGTATTGCACCAAGCCGCCCTGGGCTCCGTCCCCCGCAGCGTAGAAGACCCCATCACCACCAACGCCACCAACATCACTGGCTTCTTGAACATGCTGGTAGCCGCAAGAGACGCCAATTCTGGCAAGGGTGTGCAGCGCTTTGTGTACGCCGCAAGCAGCAGCACCTATGGCGACCACCCTGGCCTGCCCAAGGTAGAAGACCAAATAGGCAAGCCGCTTAGCCCCTACGCCGTGACTAAATACGTCAACGAGCTGTATGCCGACGTGTTTGCCAAGACCTACGGCCTGAAAAGCATAGGGCTGCGCTACTTCAATGTGTTTGGCCCCCGTCAAGACCCCAATGGCGCCTACGCCGCCGTCATCCCCAAATGGATAGCCAGCATGCTCAAAGGCGAACCTATCTACATCAACGGTGACGGCGAAACCAGTCGCGACTTTTGCTACGTAGCCAACGCGGTGCAGGCAAACCTGCTGGCAGCAACTGCCCCCGAGCCAGTCATTGCGAGCGAAGCGTGGCAAGTCATCCACGAATCGAAGGTCTACAACATCGCCCTTGGCGACCGCACCACCCTAAACCAGCTTTATCACCTCCTGCGCGACAACCTCTCTCCCCTGGTCATTGCGAGCAATGCGCGGCAATCCATCCCCGAGCCCATCTACCGCGATTTCAGAGCAGGCGATGTACGTCACAGTTTGGCCGATATCAGTAAGGCACAAACCCAGCTGGGCTATGGGCCCACACATCGCATTGCTCAAGGCCTGTCATTAGCTATACCTTGGTACTTATCGCAGGAGAAAAAGTAATGGATATGACGCTAGGAAGCCGCTGCAAGTCGAAAAACCCATCTACGTCACTCAGCCCTTCTTGCGGCCACTCGAAGAGTTAATTCCCTACTTGCAGAAAATATGGGACAAGAAGATCCTCACCAACGGTGGGCCATTTCACCAGCAGCTGGAAAAAGAGCTGTGCGACTACCTCGGTTCAAGCACATCAGCTTGCTTGTTCACCAACTGCACCATCGGGTTAGTCACAGCGCTGCAGGCACTGCGCATTACGGGCGAGGTCATCACCACGCCTTAATCGTTTGTAGCAATGGCGCACTCACTGCTGTGGAACGGCATCAAGCCCGTGTTTGTGGGTGAATAACGTTTGTTTAAAAAATCTATCATCTATTTTCTAATTCGCGCCATCAACGGTGTGTTTGCGTTGGCGATGATCTATATCTTGACTCGAATATTGTCTGCCGAGCAGTATGGTGTTTATGCATTGGGCATGGCCAGCATTGGTTTGATTGCATCGGTGTCATTTCAGTGGATCAGCGTTTCCGTTTTGCGCTTCTACTCCGTGCATTTAGCGAAACCTGACGTACTGCTCGCTGCGGCTACCCTGCTCTTCATAAGAGTTGCTACAGCTGTAATAGTTGCAACTGTGGGTTTCTCTTTGTGGCAACCAATACAAGCTGTTACATCTATGTTGGCGTGGGCCATTGGCATCGGAGCGATCGTAATGGGATGGCACAGTTTGAGCATTCAGGTTGCCAATGCAAGAGGGCAACCTTTTCGCTACGGCCTACTGACGGTCTCGCGTGGTGCGCTGGCCTTGTTAGTAGCGGTCGCATTTGTAAAAGCTGGTATGGGCGGTGTTGGGGCCGTGTTTGGTTTCACACTTGCTTGCTTAGTTTCTATCTTTATTTTTGGCATCCATCGACCAACTAAAGTTGAACTCAGCAGCCCAAAATTGCGCCAGCAAATCATATTTTATGGCTTGCCAATGAGCTTGACATACCTCGCCACCATGGTTTTGGATCTGTCCGACCGCTTCATGATTAGCTGGTGGCTAGGTCCTTCTGCTGTTGCTGTGTATGCGGCCTCATATGACCTTACGCAGCTTTCTGTGGGCACTGCTCTAAATGTGTTCTTCTTAGCTAGCTATCCGCACATCACAACAGCTTGGGAGGCCGGTGGTGCGCCAGCAGCGCGACAAGCCATGCTTCCTTTGGCGCGCGCTATGTTGCTTGCAACACCCGTAGTGGTAGGTATTTTTGTTGGGATGGCTTCTGACATATCTCGGTTCTTTTTGGGTGCTGGCTTACGGGCAGACGCGGTATTGGTTATCCAATGGGTAGCCGTTGCTATCGCTATTGGTTGCCTAAAAAGTTTTTTTTTAGATATCGCTTTTCAACTTGGCAAAGTGACATATGTACAGTTGCGCATCACAGTGCTAATGGGGGTGCTGAATGTGGCGTTGAACCTTACATTGATACCCAAATTCGGCGTGTTAGGTGCCGCTATGTCGACAGCCGCAGCCTTCTCGATGGGCGCAGTCATGAGTTGGTGGTTCGGCCGGCGTTTGCGTGTGTATCCACTCGGCATGCGTGAATTATTTAGTATGGTTTTATCGTTGCTTGCCATCATCTTTATTGTGAAATCGATGCCAACCATAACCGATGACGGCTTGTTTGAAGCCAGCCTCCGTCTGATTGCTGGTTTGACTGCCTTTACTGTTGTAGCGTTGCTCACAAATCTTGCTGGGGCTAGATGTGTGCTGTTACAAAAATTACGCAGCATATTGATTAGAGGTGTGCAATGAATTCGCCCCTGTTTACTGTTTTTACCCCAACTTACAACCGGGCCCATACCTTGGGGCGCGTCTACCAAAGCCTCTTGTCTCAGACCTTGAGTGATTTTGAGTGGATCATTGTGGACGATGGCTCCACAGATGAAACCGCTGCACTTGTGAATGGTTTTGTTGAAGAAGGAAAAATCTTTATAAGGTATTTCTATCAACCAAATCGCGGCAAACACGTGGCATTTAATCGTGGTGTGCGAGAAGCACGTGGTGAGTTTTTTTTACCGCTGGACTCTGACGATGCTTGCGTGAATAATGCCCTGGATCGATTTAATTCCAATTGGCTATCTATTCCAAAAAATCTACGAGCCAATTTTTCTGGAATCACCTGTTTATGCAAGAACGAGTGTGGTGAAGTGGTTGGTAGCGCACTGCCTGAACATTTTTTGTATGGACACCCCTACGAGATAACTAGTCGTTATCATCTAACTGGTGAAAAATGGGGGTTTCATCTCACAAAAATACTCAAAGATTTCCCATTCCCAATATTTAAAGGTGAACGTTTTGTTCCAGAGGGCTTAATTTGGAATAGGATTGGAAAGGTCTATAAAATTCGATTTGTCAATGAGGCACTCCGCCTTTATCATGACTCCGTAGATGGATTAAGTGCTTCATCATTAAAAATAAGAACCTCAAATCCGCGTGCAACCTGTCTTTATTATTCAGAGGCAATGTGCTTACCTATTAGGCTCATTGATCGTATGAAGGCTGCCTCCAACTTTTGGAGATTTTCTTTGCAAAACATGCAATGTTGGCATGAGTTGATAATAAATCAGAGCTACCTTATGTTGATTACTAGATTTTTACCTGGCATAGGCCTTGCATTCTTGGATCGTGTCGCAAAAAGGGGCTGAAAATTAGGAGGTATACATATATTATCGCGGCGGCATTTTTTGGACTATTTTTTCCAAGTTCGATATCAGGCGCAATTTATCCTTGGTTGGCGATGAGTGGTTATATCGTGCCAACTCTATTTCTTATATTCTCCTTGAATTTTAATAGATGGCAACAGAGTCGATTGGCTTATGTATTTTTATTGATTTCCCTGCTTTTGATTTTTACAATAGTGTCGCCATTTTCCTATGTGGCATGGGGAGGTTTGCCCTCATATTTTCTACTTTTAATATTATTTCTTACCGATTTTAGCGAGTTGAAAAATTTGCACGTAATAAAATTTGATCGTTTTTTACTTCAAGCTATTTTTATAATTAACTGTGTTATTTTGGTTGCTGGTTTTGGAATTGTGATTAATGAACGATTTACACTTGGACTGATAGAGGGGTATTACCAAGCTATAAGCAGTGATCTCTATGAGCAAATGATTGTTTGGTACGCAAAACCAGTGACAGTCTTTGGATCACACTCAACAGCGGCATTAGCCTATTTCTCTCTTTTTATTTTAAATTTTAAAATCTCATCTAGTATTTGTCTTTCGGTTTTTTGGAGGCTTACGTACTTGATGTTCTCGGCATTGTTTGCCATCTTGAATGTGTTTTTATTTTCAAATACATCCTTAATGATGAGTATTTTCATGATAATTTTTATTGCATCTAGATGTAAATTATATTTTTCATATCGCGCGAATATTATTTTGCTTATTTTATTTCTGATTTGTGCATTTTTTGTCTTTGTGGAATTTGGTTTATTAAAAATAATATTTGGCGGCAGCAGTGGGAATGGTTTTTTATCTAGATACACTTCAGGCGGCCGACTTCAGGTGACGTATAATTATTTGACCGATAACTACTTTCTTCCAATTGGACTTACATATTCAACTAAAATCTCTTTAGGTGACAATTTCATTGCCGAATATGTAATTAAGCTATCTATATTTGGTTATTTTTTAATATTATATTATATGTGGGGATGGTTACGTCGGCATCTCGCTTTTTCCGTAGCTATGGGGTTTTTCTGTTTTTTTATAGTAGCCGATTTTGCTTATCCGTTGCTTGTTTACTATCGCATTGCGGCGGCTCTTCCTTTTTATGCATTGGTTTGGTGCAGACTGGAGTCTAATTATTTTTTAAAGCGAGCTGATAAGGCTGGGAATAGTGCCATGACGAATCGTTCAATGCTCGTTCAGTCATGAATTGCCGTGTATCGACATTGGTTGGCATAACGCAAGGCGCGCGAATTCCAAGCACCAGATTCCGGTGGTCACAATATGTTGAGTGTTTAGGAGAATTTGGCTTCGATGTATCAGAATCGGGTAGTACTTTAGGTGCCTATGCCCCCGCCTCTCAAATTCGACGGCCCGCTTGGCTGGCTGCGACCGTAGCTGAGAGCTTGATGCGCGCGCTGCGTGCAAATCGCTATGACCTTCGCTTCCTGCAGCGGAATTTGACAGCGACTTTATGCACTTGGGAGCCCTTGCTACGTGAGCCATTTGTTTTTGATGTGGACGACGCAATATTCCTGGGGCCGCGTGGCGCTAGCGCTGACCGAATCGCACGGTCAGCTTCTCTCATTATTTGCGGTAACAATTTTTTGGCAGACCATTTCTCCAAATTTGGACCTGTGGTTGTGTTGCCAACCGCTGTTGACGCCAATCGTTTCGTACCGTGGACGGGCCCGCCGATCGAAAGGCCGGTGATTGGCTGGTCAGGTTCTTCTTCCGGCTTTAAGTATCTGTATGGCATTGAGGTGGCTATTAAGAGGTTGCTTCACATGCATCCGGAGGCTCTTTTTAAAGTCGTATCGGACAAGGCGCCTGTCTTTAAAACTTTGCCATCTGACCAAGTGATTTATGAGCCATGGAGTCCGGATCGTGAGGGAGCTGTTTTGCACGAATTTACTGTTGGGGTAATGCCGCTAGAAGATGACCTTTGGGCGCGCGGCAAGTGCAGTTTCAAGATGTTGACCTACATGGCTGCAGGCCTGCCCGTGGTGGTGTCACCGGTTGGTATGAACGTGGAAATACTGGCCCAAAAGCCCTGTGGCTTTGGTGCCAAGACGCCAGACGATTGGGTGGATGCAATTTCATGCCTGCTATCAGAGCCAGCGCTAGCGGCCGAGATGGGTCGAAAAGGACGAGAAATTATTGAACAGCGATATGCGCGCAGTGTGATTGCGCCGCAACTGGCGCAGTTGCTTAAGGAGCAGCTGTGAGCCAAATATCAGTTGTTCATGTGTGCCATATCATCGTTGGCTTAAAAGTTGGGGGGGCAGAATTAATGCTAAAACGGTTAGTCGAATCACATAATTGCAACCCAAATTATCGGCACACCGTTATGTCGCTAACCGGTATTGGCACATTAGGGCTGCAACTTCAAGCTCTTGGCGTTGACGTCCACACATTGGGCATGCGGTCCGTGCTGGATATCCTGCGGGTCATGTGGCGTCTGATGCGCTTGATCCGCACTACACGCCCCGATGTCGTGCAAACCTGGATGTACCACGCTGACCTGCTAGGGGGGGTAGCTGCGCGACTGGCGGGCAACCGTAACGTCATCTGGGGTATTCGCACCACGGATGTAACGGCGGGCGGTAACCCCGCCACTGCATTTGTCCGGCAATTGTGTGCCTGGCTCTCGCGCACGGTGCCACACACCATTGTCTGTGCGGCGGATGCGTCGCGCCGGGCTCACATTGCGGTTGGCTACGATGCCGCGCGCATGGTGGTGGTGCCCAATGGCTTTGACCTTACACGTTTGGTTGCCACACCAGCTCAGCGCAATTCGCTGCGCTTGCAATCCGGTTTCGAACAAGAGCTTGTGGTAGTAGGTTATTTGGGACGGTTTCATCCAGCCAAGGATCAGGCTAACTTTGTTCGTGCAGCAGGTTTGGTGGCGCGGCAGTTCGGCAACGCACGTTTTCTGATGGTGGGGCGCGGCCTGGATGCCAACAATGTGCAGTTGGCCCAATGGATACGCGCCACGAGATGCGCTGACCGCTTTGTGTTGTTGGGCGAACGTGCGGATGTGCCAGTTTGCCTGGCAGCGATGGACCTGTTTTGCCTGTCTTCCCGCACCGAAGGTTTTCCCAATGTGGTGGCCGAGGCGATGGCGATGGGTTTACCTTGTGTTATTACTGATGTGGGCGATGCCGCCATGTTGGTTGCAGATACCGGTGTAGTTGTACCCAAAGAAGATTCGGCGGCGTTGGCGTTTGGGTTGGGGCAGCTGTTGGCCATGACGCCGGATGCGCGGCAACAGCTGGGCCAAAAAGCAAAGGCTCGTATTCATGCAGAGTTCTCTATTGACCGAGCCCGTGAGCGGTTTGAGTCCATCTATCAGCGCATAACAAGAAAAGAGCTTTTCTAATGTGCGGTTTCGTTGGCTTTTTGGGTGGACTTGCAGCGCAAGGTCAGCTTGGGGATGAGGCCATGCTCAAGCTTATGGCCAACACGATTGCCAACCGGGGACCTGATGACGCAGGTTTCTGGACTGATGCGGAGCAGCGGGTTGGCTTTGGCCATCGGCGCTTGTCTATTGTGGATTTGTCGCCAGCTGGGCATCAGCCAATGGCCTCTGACAGCGGGCGGTACGTGATTGCTTTCAATGGCGAGATTTATAACCACATGGATTGTCGCGCTGCGCTCGCCATGACCGGCGCAGGCTGGCGGGGGCATTCGGATACGGAGACGCTGCTGGCTGGATTTGATGCCTGGGGCATTCAGGGCACGTTGGAGCGCTGCAACGGTATGTTCGCTTTTGCTGTGTGGGACAAGCAGACCCGTGCGCTAACGCTGGGACGTGACCGCTTGGGTGAAAAGCCGCTGTATTACGGCTGGCAGGGCCAGGGGCAACACGCCACGTTTTTGTTCGGCTCAGAGCTGAAGGCGCTTAAAAGTTACCCGACTTTTGCGGCAGGCATTGACCGTAATGCGCTGTGTTTGCTAATGCGCCACAACTACATTCCGGCGCCTTACTCAATTTATGAGGGTATTGCCAAGCTGGAGCCGGGCTGCCTATTAACGGTGTCGTTGGCGCAGCCTGAGCCTGCGGTGGTGCGTTATTGGTCAGCCGCTGCGGTGGCGGTGGCTGGATGCGCTACGCCTTTTGCCGGCACGCCCGAGCAGGCGGTGGATGCGCTGGAGGTGTCGCTTAAATCTGCGGTGCAGCAGCAAATGATGGCCGATGTGCCGCTGGGGGCGTTTTTGTCGGGGGGGATTGATTCATCTACCATCGTGGCATTAATGCAGGCGCAGTCGGTTCGGCCGGTCAAAACATTCGCGATTGGTTTTAACGAGGCGGGCTACAACGAGGCGGTGCATGCCAAGGCGGTGGCAGGGCATTTGGGTACCGATCACACCGAGCTGTATGTCACGCCACAGCAGGCGTTAGATGTGATTCCACGTTTGCCCACGCTGTATTGCGAACCATTTTCTGATGCGTCGCAGATCCCTACTTTTTTGGTGTCGCAGTTGGCGCGTCAGCAGGTGGCGGTGTCGCTTTCGGGCGACGGGGGGGATGAGCTGTTTTGTGGTTACAACCGTTACTCGATGACCCATAAGTGGTGGCAAAAGCTCTCTGTGATGCCTGCAGGTAGTCGCCGATTGGCAGCGCGTGGACTGACCGCCTTGGCTCCGTCAAGGTGGAATGCCTTGTTGGGGCCTGTGCAGGGTTTGCTACCGGGCTCACTACGTCAGGTCAACTTGGGCGACAAGTTGCACAAGGCTGCCGGTGTATTGGCGTCAAGCAGTGTGGACGCGCTTTACCTAAGCTTAGTGTCGCATTGGGATGACCCGGCGAGTGTGGTGATTGGGGGTACAGAGCCGCTCACTTTGCTAACCGGCAATCCACCGCAATTCACGGGGCTGGATGAGATCCAACGAATGATGGCTTTGGACACGCTCACCTATCTGCCAGACGATATTTTGGTGAAGGTAGACCGGGCTGCGATGGGGAATTCTTTAGAGGGGCGCGTGCCGTTTTTAGACCACCGTGTGGTGGAATTTGCCTGGAGCCTGCCGCAGCGCATGAAGCTGCGTGATGGTGTTGGCAAGTGGGTGCTGCGCGAGGTGCTGTACCGGTATGTGCCCAAGGCGCTGATAGAGCGGCCCAAGATGGGCTTTAGCGTGCCCATTGGCGACTGGCTGCGTGGGCCTTTGCGGGACTGGGCTGAAACCTTGTTGGGCGAAGAGCGCCTGCAGCGCGAAGGCTATTTTCACCCCGCACCGATTCGCCAAAAGTGGGTGGAGCATTTGTCTGGTACGCGCAATTGGGAGTACCACCTGTGGGATGTGTTGATGTTCCAGGCTTGGTTGGCAGAAAACGAGACTTGAATTAATGAAAATTACCATTTGTCTAAACACCGCTTGGAACTTGGTGAATTTTCGCTCCGGCTTGATTCGCGCTTTGGTGGCTGCAGGTTATGAAGTGGTGGCGGTAGCACCTAACGACAAATACAGCGATGGCTTAAAAATGCTGGGGTGTCGGTTCGTGCCTTTGCACATGGATAACGGGGGCACCAACCCTTTAAAAGACGTCTTATTGCTGTGGCAGTTTCTCCGCTTGTTTGCCACAGAGCGGCCAGATGTTTTTCTTGGATACACGGTGAAGCCCAATGTATATGGTTCTTTAGCTGCCCGCTGGCTTCACATACCAGTGATCAATAACATTGCCGGCTTGGGTGCCGCGTTTATCAGCGGAGGGATGGTGATGCGGATAGTTCGGTGGCTCTACCGCACAGCTTTAAGACGCTCAGCCCAGGTTTTTTTTCAGAACGACGATGACAGGCAATTGTTCGTCAGCGGGGGGTTAGTGCCTGCCGATAAGACGGCTTTGTTGCCTGGTTCAGGCATTGATTTGGATCGCTTTGTTTCTACACCCATGCCAGCGATAGGGAGTGGCTGCACAAGGTTTCGTTTTTTGTTAGTGGCCCGGATGTTGCGCGACAAAGGTGTGGTCGAGTATGTAGAGGCAGCCAGGTTGCTGCGCAAGCGCTCGCCACAAGTTGAATTTTGTTTGTTGGGGTTTTTGGATGTAAAAAACCCCGCGGCGATTTTGCGTGCAGAGATGGACGCCTGGGTTACCGAAGGTGTAGTGACTTATTTAGGCGAAAGTGATGATGTCCGCAGCCAAATAGCCGCAGCTACTTGCGTTGTATTGCCCTCTTATCGGGAGGGAACTCCTCGCTCGCTGCTGGAAGCTGCAGCTATGGGTCGACCCATCATCACTACAGACGCCGTTGGTTGTCGTGAGGTGGTGGATGACGGCGTGAATGGCCTTTTATGCCGCACAAAGGATGCTGCGGACCTAGCGGACAAGATGACACGAATGATTGTCATGCCTCACTCAGAGCTTGAGGCTATGGGGCGGCGCGGAAGGGTGAAAGTTGAACGGGAATTTGACGAGAAGATCGTAATCGACAAATACCTAACGGCAATAAAAGAAGTCGTAAAAAAATCTTCTTAAATGCCAGTAGAGAACTTGCTATTGCATTTGTTGGCGCAGCAGATACCGAAATTAAATAACGTTCAACAAACACGCAAACTGCTGAAGTTCAGTGCCACGCAATATCAAACGTATTGCATGGTGGTGAATTTGGTGTTGATGGGATGCGAACGACTACTTTTATTGGTTTTTGGAGATTGTATAGTGGCTTATTTAAACTTTATAAAATTTAAACATACGATAACTGATCAGTTCAGTAGCATATTTTTAATAAATGACCGTGAGCTTCTACTGTTAGAAATAATAGAGCTGAAGCACTTAGCAAAAGAAGAGTTGACAATTACCGAAGCTATGAAAATATCTAAGTGTGGTTCACCAGCTACGATCAATCGATCTTTAAGGGTACTTGTTGATGCAGGTTTGATAGACGTTTTCTTCAAAGGGAAAAATCGCCGTACAAAGTACTTGGCAATTACTGAAAAGACCACTCAATATTTTTCCTCACTTGGTGCAGCATTGATTCAATCTACAAACCAAAAATAGTTTTAAATCAACTCAATAACCGCGCGCAGCTGCGCAGGGCTGCTGTAAAGATATGCGGCGGTCGTTTGGATGCTGCGGTGCCCGGCAAGAGTTTTGAGCAAGTGTATTGCTGTACCTTTGTTAGCAAGGTTTGTGAGGAACGTTCTGCGTCCGCTGTGGCTGCTAGCGCCTTCGTAAAGCAGGGCAATTGTTTGCGACAAGCTGTTAGCACTAAATCCAGCTTTGATGCTCTTTTCGCTAGCAAAGAATGGGTAGCTGCGGTCCACGCACTTGGCTTGCTCTGCATAAGCTTGCAATTCAGATTTCTTAAGTAAGGCTGCGTTTACTGAAGTGTGGCAAACATACACACCTCCTTAAAAATTGACCTCGCGTTATGCGTCATATCTAGAGCACCCCTAGGGGTGCTTTTCTTTTGGTCCACCCCCGTACCCTCCATACCCCACTGATGTCGCGTCAATACCTGTAGTGACTAGCCGCAAACCCACCGTGCCGGCTATATGTATCACTAACAGGAGTTGACCATGAGCCGCAAACATTTCATTTTGATCGCACAAGCAATTCGCAACAACATCCCAGACAGAGAGCTGCGCCAAATTCTGGCAGAGTCATTGATCACTGGACTAGCTGCATGCAATCCGAACTTCAGCGCTTCTCGGTTTTTGGAGGCTGCGGTGGGGGAGTGATGGTTTGAAATATTGTGGTCGGCCCCTAAGGGCCGACTTTCCTTTTTGCGCTTGTGTGTCTGCTAGCTCTCATAGGTCTTTTTTTGTGTAGCTGCTGTAAGATTAACCAGCCCCACAGTGCCTCATTTAGGTTTGCGGGTATCAATTCGGGTAATGAGTTGAAGGAAATTTGCCAAGGTGGTCTCAATTGTTGAGCTGTGACGGATGATGTGAATCCCTCCGTTCCGCCAAGCTATATAAATCAAGGACTTAGATAAGTTTTTAACGAATTTTGACCTGTTCCTTGACGCATTCAACTGCTTACAAATACCCATCAAAACTCACTTCCCTGTGGGTTTTTGGTGGGTTTTTTGTTTTGGGGTCTATTTGTGGAACTTGACGACTACCTAAAAGAGTTGCGCATCCAATTTCCCGGTCAATCTGTGTTGTTTACCAGCGACATTGTGAAAGTTTTGGGAAAAACAAAAAGGTCGATCGAAGGCTTAATTGCCCGTGGTGCGTTGCCTTTCAAGATCCAAAAGCTTGGTGGTCGGTGGTGTGTTGCGTTACTTGATGTCGCTAACTGGTTGTATACGGGTGAGCAAGTCTCAAAAGAACCAACCTCAGTTCAGCCTATTGCAAGTTCAAAACTGCGCAAGCAGCCCGTTAGTACTAGACCCAGTAGGCGATTAAGCGTCAGGGCCGAGCTTGCAAAATTAGAAAGAGCCAGAACTTTCCAAGCGATGTGCAACCGGCTTTCGCTGCTCAGAGACCTCGATGAGCGGGAATTCGTTGCTGAGATGCTCAGTGATGCATATCCAAGAGAAGTTTTGAAGCCGCCCCACTTCGACGATGATGACTATTGGTACAGAGTGGAAGAGGCTGACTTGATTGATGATCAGCTTCTAGTCAGGCGAACTAGCCATTTTTTTGGTGTACCTGACAGCCCAAATGCCACGCCGTTCATGAACAAAAGTGCCGCCATTTTGATTTCTTTTAGTCTCGGCGGCAAAGTGATCGCACACGCATATCGATTGGGTCAAATGAAGTGGATGTTTTCTACAAACTTCCCCAACGCTTCGCTGCACAACGAATGATTCAAGGCCTTAGTCAGCTAAGAGCGATCAGGCCAGCTTCGAACCTGCATTGGAGTTCTACAGACTATTTTTAATCTGTGGCGAGCGCTTATTTTTGTTTTGATCAGCTTGTATCATCTTCTTGACTTACGCACAGATCAAAAACAATGAGGTAAAAGGATGACGCAATCAAGGTGGGCAGATGAGTTTTCCCGACATCCCTTTCAGTCAATTTGGGCAAACATCAAGAACGAATTGGCAAGCGCGGAAGTAGATGATCAGACTGTCATAACTGCAGTGACTGAATTGGCTCGACTTAAACGAGTCATCAGCTACCTTGATGAGATCATAAGCACAGTCGATCCTGACCTGACGCCGCGATCCGTGTGGAGCAACTTCCAGTCGCAGGCGGATGCTTGCTTGCAACAGACTAAAGCATATACGTCCAACAAAAATATTTCCCATATTCAGCAGGCGAATGAACACGCGGACAATTTGCTGACATATGTACGACCATATATGGTTCTTCCGAAAGAGGCTGTAAGCGCTCTTCAAAAATCTGCGCAGATCTACGCATCACAGCTCGAAAGCCATGTAGTTTCGTTTCGTAATAGTTCTGAAACCCTCCTAAAGGAAATCAGAAAAGATCGTGATGGAGCTGCTGCACGTCTTCGCGGGCTTGAAAAAGCAAGCGACAAAATCGACGCGCTGAGCAAAGAGCTTTTTGACGGCTCTGAAGGAGTCGTGCCTACTAAAACTCAGATTGATAATTTCGTAACTGACATTAGCGCGAAAACTAAACAAGTTGACGACCTGCATGCCAGACTCTTGATTGACCTTCCCGAAAAGAATTCAATTCAGACTCAGACTAAGAGCGCTGAGATGGATATTCTTGCTAGACGCAAGGACATGACAAAAGCTCTTGAGGACGTTCAGACTCGCATTGATGAATTAGATGAGTTTCACGAAAAGATCTTTGGTAAGCCTGCAAACGAAAAGGGGGAAATCAATGGGGGACTGGAATCTGAACTTGATACCCGATTGATTCAACTGCAGGCCCTTGAAATTGAGCATGAAAAAAAGCACAAGGCTTTGTTTGAGAAAGTTGAATCCCTTTTGCCCGGGGCGACCAGTGCTGGCTTGGCTAGTGCGTACCGATCACTTAAAGAAAGTTTTGACACGCCAATTGCCAACTATACAAAATATTTCTATTGGTCACTTGGACTGATTGCTTTCGGAACTGTGGTGTTTGCAATAGAAAAAGTCTCTTTTTGGCCTCCATCTATTACTTTCGTCGAGATCAAGAATTGGGATGAAATTCTCAGGGGTATCGTTGGAAAGGCTGGATTTTTTATTCCAATGGTTTGGCTCGCTCTTTTCTCAGCCACGCGCCGAAGCCAATATGAACGACTTCAGCAGGAATATGCCCACAAAGAAGCCTTAGCATCATCATATGAAAGCTACAAGGTTCAATTGCAGGATCTCAACGGAGCTTCAGAGGATTTGCAGCGCGAGTTGATTGCTAAAGCTGTCGAGGCCATCGCCTACAACGCGTCTGCGACGCTGGATGGAAAGAACCACAAAGAAAAACCTCCACTACTGCAATTGCTCGATCAAGCAAATATTGAACAATTTCAAAAACTGCTTGAGAGTCTGAAAAGTATCAAATCTACGGTGGACAAGTAACCTAGATCCGCCAAGAATAAACCATAGGAAGTTGAGGATAGTTCTCATTGCAATTACTTGCGGCAGCCGTCTAGGACGGCTGCCGCGGTTCTCAATCTAAAAGCGCTGCCACGCCTTCATTCGTTGGTTTCCATGATCCTGCTGTGTCAGAAATCCATTTCGAACTCCTAACGCTGGTGAACAAGCGTCTCGCTGACATGTCACGTGCTGAATCTGTCTTGCCAGTCAATAAGTCTGCATCTGAAGCCTTTAGCTTCCATGCTGCAAATGAAAGAGAGATAGGACCGATTTCCCCTGTTTCTTCATCGGTTTCAAAGAAGAGTTCAAGTGCCGATTTTGGTTTTGAAGCAGAAACAGGCTTCAAATTCGCTAGCGTCAATGCTCCACCATTCACACGCTCAAGCCAAATGGGATGCATCAGTTCTGGTGGAAGAGAGTTCGCCTTCGTGACTTGCATTCGTACGAAACGATGTCGCTGGGGATCATCTATTTTGAACCCCTTGGCTTCTTTCGGAGTCATCACACGCATTAAGACTTCAAGCCGGAAAGCATCTGTAATTGCGCCACTTCCACGGCTCGCATGAGAGCCGACTTCTTGTTGGTACTGGACAGATTTAGCGGCGTGGCTAATTACGATCACTGCAGCGCCAGTTGAAATGGCGATTTTTTCAACTGTGTTCGCGAGATCTCTCTGAGCAAGCTCGTCTAGTTCTCGTCGGTTACCGCGATAAGAAAGCTTATGACTTGCTGATCCAAAGCGAGTCCGGCTTCCTATCCGTCACAGGTACACCAGACTCACCATCTAAGGCGGGTTGTTCAATCGCTGATATTGCGGCAGGCATGTATGCCTACACCAACATCTTGTCTGCGCTGATTCAGCGACAAAAGACCAACAAGGGCTGCAACATCGATGTGTCGATGCTGGAGAGCATGGTTGAGTGGATGATCCGATGCATCAAGGTGTTAAAGCGTTGGATTACATAAAAGCTGATGGAAATGTAATCTTTGAAATTGAAAAGAACCCATTTGGTTTGACGTTGTTTGGACGTCGTAACGGTGAACCCGATTCTTATTACTGGCGAGTGACTCAATGGTTATTTCCATGGTTCACTTTGATTCCTCCATTTGGGCATCATGCGTTAGGTGGGCACATTTGGGTGCCAATTGACGATCACAGTTGCATGGCATGGAGCATGAACTGGCATCCTGATAAGCCACTATCAGCCGAAGAGCGATCAGCGATGGTGGCCGGCAAAGGCATTCATGTTGAATATGAAGCACCTGGCAGTTTTGTTCCCAAAGCGAATCGCGATAACGACTATCTGATGGATCGAGTAGCGCAAAAAGATACGGTTGATTGCTACATCCGGTCAGAAAAGATTTCCAAGTACACCAACAGTTCCAACATTGATTGAGTCGGGATATCCTGATTTTTTAGCAACGTCTTGGATTGGTTTCTTAACTACAGCTGGCACGCCAAAGCCAGTAATTGATCGATACAACAAAGAGCTTGTAAAAATTTTGAAATCTACGGAAGTTCGCGAAAAACTGGAGTCCATGGAGTTTGAGGTGATCGCTGGATCTCCCGATCAGTTCCGTAATTGGATTGGATCTGAGATACCACGCTGGGGCAAAGTAATCAAAGCTACTGGCGCAAAAGCCGATTGAGGATCATATGAGACTACTTAACAAAACTGCATTGATTACTGGTGGCGGTGCTGGCATAGGTGCTGCAACAGCACATTTATTTTGTCAAGAAGGGGCTTCAGTTGTCATTGTTGACTTTAACCAAGAGGCGCTATTGCGCACATCGGAGTTAATCAGGTCCGTTATTCCAAATGCTCGAATCGCTCAGTACGCTGCAGACGTTCCTATGTCGAATCGCAGCATTCGTAAATGCAAGGATGTGCTTTCGGAATTTGTGTGGATTTTTTATCCATTCGAACGCCGCTACAGAGTTAAGCTGGTAGCAGAAGGTAGTGATCTGCTTGATAGAAGATGTTAGATTCGTGATTGAGCCCAAGACTGTGTTTTAAGCAAGATTGGCAAAAACTTACTAACCATGTCATTGCTGGTCATCCGGTCTGCGCGACTAGAAATACTTAATGCGGCTATTACGTTTTGCTCTGAGTTAATTAAAGGTACAGCTAGTGAACGCACGCCTAATTCAATTTCTTCATTGCTGATGCCATAGCCATTCAATCCACATTCAGTCAAAATTTTTGTCAACTTTGATAAATTGGTTTCTGTGTGAGGCGTCATCTTCAGCAAGGTGCTTTTTTTCAGTATGGCTTCACGTGTTTTGATAGGTTGAGCCGCGAGTAAAACACGGCCTGTCGCTGAACAATGCAAGGGGAGCTCCGACCCAACGCCTAATCCTACGGTCAAGCTGCGTTGGGCGGTAGAGCGCGCTGCGACTAAGACATATTGATTGTGCAGAACGGCAATTGATGCGGATTCACGTGTTCGCTCGCTCAAGGCATCTAAGGCTGGTTGGAGTAAACGTGGTAAACGCGTGGCGGAAGCATAGGCGTAAGCCAACCGAAGAACACCGTGATCGGGCCAGAAATATTTGCCGTCTGTTGCTACATAACCTTGATCGCAAAGCGTCAACAAACTACGACGTGCTGCCGCAGGCGTGATACCCACCAAGCGTGCTGCTTGCGACTGGGTAAGACGGGTGTATGCCCCATTGAAGGCACTTAATATTTGAAGCCCTTTGGCTAAGCCTGCAATGTGGTTTTTATCTTTGGCAGTAGCTTTGGATGAATTCATATGATTGATATGGCTCAATAAATATTCTTCTTATTTGCGATATGCGCAAATTCTAATAGACGCATCTTGCATAGGTTTTCAGAATCTATGCTTTCGATGAAAGAATTAATCAGATGAAAAAACTTTCCAGTTTGTTTGTGGTTGTCCCCATGTTGCTGGGTTCGCATGTAGCACAAGCCGCAGACTTTCCAACCCGTCCGATTCGAATGATCGTTCCTTTCCCTGCAGGAGGCACCGCCGATGTGTTGCCTCGCATCTTGTCAGACAAATTGCGCAAGCGTTTTCCTGAGGGCGTGGTGGTTGAAAACAAAGTAGGAGCCGGGGGGAATATTGGCGCTGAATTTGTTGCCAAGTCTGATCCAGATGGTCACACCTTATTGGTGTCGCCCCCTGGTCCTATCGCCATCAATCAAAGCTTGTACCCCAAGCTCACTTATGACGCTACCAAGTGGGTACCCATCACTGTGTTGGCTGCGGTGCCTAATGTTTTAGCAGTGAGCAACAAACTGCCTGTCAACTCTGTGCAAGAGTTGATTGCGTATGTCAAAGCAAATCCCGGCAAAGTGTCGTACGCCTCGCAGGGCAATGGTTCCACCTCGCACCTGACGGCTAACCTGTTTCAGTCGTTGACCAGCACGCAAATGCTGCACGTTCCCTACAAAGGAACGGCCCCTGCGTTGGCTGACTTAGCAGGTGGACAGGTGGATGTGTTTTTTGACAATCTAAGCTCTTCAGCCGCTTTGCAAAAAGGCGGAAAAATTCGCATTTTGGCTGTAGCCGATACCAAGCGCTCTCCCGCGTTGCCCAACGTGCCATCTTTTAATGAGGCTGGTATCTCTGGCATGGTTGCTGTGACATGGTTTGCGGCAGTGGCGCCTAGCGGTACGCCGCCGTCTGTTGTTCAGACACTCAATGCCGCCATCGTGGAAGCCTTGCGCATGCCTGATGTGCAACAACGTTTTGCAGAGCAGGGCGCTGAAGTGGTGGCCAACACGCCTGAGCAAATGGGTCGTTTTGTGCGCGATGAAGCCGCTAAGTGGCAAAAAGTCATTCGCGATTCCAGCGTCACTGTTGATTAAAAGAAATAAGTATGAGCGACTATCAACCTATTCACTGGTCCACGCCAAGCTACACACGCGTGCCTTATGCGGTGTACCAAAGTCAAGATGTCTTGGCCGAGGAACAAAAAAAGATTTACGAAGGCAATGCTTGGAGTTACCTTTGTCTGGATTCTGAAATTCCAGAGGCAGGAGATTACCGAACAGGCCATGTGGGCAGCGCTCCCGTGGTGGTGGTGAGAGATGACGATGGCGAAATCTACGCCTTTGAAAACCGTTGTTCACATCGCGGTGCTTTGATTTGCTTGGATCGTGCGGGCAAGACGCGTGACTTTCAATGTGTTTATCACGCTTGGACCTATGATCGACAAGGCAATCTCAAGGGCGTAGCCTTTGAGACGGGACTGAACGGTGCGGGCGGCATGCCTGAGCATTTTTGTAAAGAAGATCACTCACCGCGCAAACTCCGCGTGGCCGTTTTTTGTGGTCTGGTGTTTGTGAGTTTCAGCGAGGACGTTGATTCAATCGAAGACTATTTGGGTCCCGAAATTTGTTCTCGTATTGAACGCGTGCTGAACAAACCGGTAGAGGTGATTGGCCGCTTCACCCAAGTGCTACCTAACAACTGGAAACTGTATTTTGAAAACGTCAAGGACAGCTACCACGCCAGTTTGCTGCATCTGTTCTTCACCACCTTCAAACTCAACCGTTTGTCGCAGCGCGGTGCGGTGATCGTGAGCGAATCAGGTGCTCATCACGTCAGTTATTCGATGGTTGATGCGCCTGATCAAGAAGCAGGCAAGCAATATCAAGATCAAGGTTTGCGATCAGACCAAGATGGCTATCGCTTGGCAGATCCTAGCTTGCTACAAGGTTTTAAAGAGTTTGAAGACGGCATCACGCTTCAAATCTTGTCGGTGTTCCCTGGCTTTGTGTTGCAACAAATTCAAAATTGTTTGGCTATTCGCCAAGTGCTACCTAAAGGCGTGGCGTCTACCGATTTGCATTGGACTTACTTAGGTTATGCGAGCGATACACCCGAGCAACGCGAGGTGCGCTTGAAGCAAGCCAACTTGATTGGTCCAGCTGGTTTTGTGTCGATGGAGGACGGTGCCGTGGGTGGTTTTGTGCAACGCGGCATTGCTGCTGCTGGTGATTTGGAGGCCGTGATTGAAATGGGCGGCGAAAGCACCAGCTCCAGCCCCTCGCGCGTGACTGAGGCATCTGTGCGTGGTTTTTGGAAAGCCTATCGTCAACTTATGCAGGCTTAAGAAACATCATGTCAAATCTCTCACTACGCGAACGCATTGCTGACTTTCATGCGGCCTACATTCGTTGCATTGATCAAGATGCTTTGGAGCAATGGCCCGACTTTTTCGACGCGCAATGCCTCTACACCGTCACCACTGCTGAGAACGACCGTGCAGGTTTGGCTGCTGGCCTGATTTGGGCCAACAACCGCAACATGCTTCATGACCGTGTCTCTGCCTTGCGCCATGCCAATATTTATGAGCGTCAAAGCTATCGTCACATCTTGGGTTTGCCGTTTATCACACACAGTACCCATGAGCAAGTCGATGTGGAAACACCGTTTATGGTGGTGCGTATCATGCATGACGGACAAACCGATTTATTTGTCTGCGGCATCTACCGCGATACGTTCATGCTCGACACTGAGAGCCTTAAGCTCAAATCGCGTCGAGTGATTTGCGACAGCAGTCGCATCGATACCTTGCTGGCGGTGCCGCTCTGATGGCTACTCCTCACGCTGTGAAGGTCACGCGGATTGCCCTCCCGATTGGCGACCCCAATGGGATTGGCCCAGAGATCGCCATCAAAACCGCCATCGCTTTGCACCATGATGCGCGTGTTCATCTCACGCTCTTTGGCCCACAAGAGGTGATGGAAGCGACTGCGCAGCAGCTTGGTGTTGAGGAAATTTTCAAAAGTTTGAGTTGCGTTTTCACTGCAGCAATGCCCTTGGGCATGCACCGCCCCGGCGTGGTGTGTGCAGCAGCAGGTGACGCAACCATTGCTGCTGCAACCGAGGCCATCCACGCGACACAGCGTGGCGAGTTTGAGGCGGTGGTGGCAGCGCCGCATCACGAAACTGCGGTGCACCTTGCGGGCATCAAATTCAGTGGATATCCCTCGTTGGTGGCCGCCGTCACGGGGCAGCCTGAAGACTCAGTGTTCATGATGCTGATGGGGGGCGACATGCGCATCGTGCACGTCACCTTGCACGAGGGGGTGCAGACAGCCTTGGATCACATCACACAAGATCGCATTGAGCGAGCTGTGCATGCGGGTGTTCGTGCGTTGCATCGCTTAGGTGTTGCACGTCCGCACATAGGTATGTTTGGGATCAATCCCCATGCAGGCGAAAACGGCTTATTCGGGCAAGAAGATGAATTGATCAGCCGTCCTGCCGCAGAACGGCTGCGCGCACAAGGCTTGCTGGTCGACGGCCCGCAAGGCGCGGACACTTTACTTTCTGCGCGTGAACACGATTTGTATATCGCCATGTTCCATGATCAAGGACATATTCCTATTAAGTTGCTTTATCCGCATCGTGCGAGCGCTTTGTCGATTGGTGCTGACGTGGTGTTGTCGAGCGTGGGCCATGGCAGTGCCATGGACATTGCGGGTCAAGGGATTGCCAATCCCGAGGCGATGATTCGGACGGTGAGTTTGTTGGCTGGGATTCCTTTAGAAAGTCATGTGTGAGTTTCAAGATTCAAATTGAAGGCAGTGAGGCGGCGTTTGACTGCGCTGCAAACGAAAACTTACTGGACGCAGCCATGCGCCAAGGCATTGAAATGCCTTACTCCTGCCGCAAAGGTGTGTGTGGCAACTGCAAAGGCCGTGTGGTGCAAGGTGAGTTAGTGTTAGGCACGCAAGGCGGTTCGCACGAAGCTGGCATCCACCAGCATGATGAGCATCTGTTTTGCAAAGCACAGCCTGCCAGCGATTTATCTATCGCACCTAAAACTTGGCACCGCATTGACCCTACAGCGCGCAAGACCGTGCAAGCTAAGGTGTTCAAGAAGATTCAACTCGCACCTGATGTGACACAGCTACAACTGCGCTTTCCTGCGGGTGTGCGTGTGAAGTTCAAAGCAGGACAGTACCTGCAACTGCTGTTACCCGATGGACAACGACGCAGCTACTCCATGGCCAATGCACCGCACGAAAGTGATGCGGTTCAGCTGCATATTCGCAATTTACCGCAAGGATATTTCAGCGATGCAATGCTGAAAAACATCCAAGTGGGTGATTTTCTCAAACTTGAATTGCCTCACGGTGATTTTTGGTTGCGCGAAGACAGTGAGCGCCCCATGCTCATGGTTGCAGGCGGCACAGGCTTTGCTCCCATCAAATCCATCTTGGACCACATCGTGCGTCAAAAGCTACAACGTACTGTGCATCTGTACTGGGGCGCACGCACACAAGATGGCATTTATGCCGCTGATGTGTTGGCGCGTTGGGCTCAACAGTCCCCAGGTTGGGTGATACATCCCTTGTTGAGCAATGCGACAGATGTCAGCGCATGGACTGGACGCGTAGGCTTTGTTCATGAAGCGGTACGCGCCGACTTTAAAGATTTAAGTGATTGGGATGTGTACGCTTGCGGGGGCATGCCCATGGTCACAGCCCTGCGTGACGTGTGTTCTAAGTTGGGCTTATCCGATGCGAATTTTTACTCAGATGCGTTCGTAGGCTAATTGCAAGCTCTGATTTCTTCAGACGTATTGGATTGTGTCTATGTCCTATATTCTTGTCTAACTGGTTTTTATTTGCCTGTTTCAGTTCGAAAATTCCCTGATAAATTTTCTTTGATTTCAGTGGAAAACCTCTTGAAACCCGCGTTTTTACTTGGATAGGGCATTGTTGTCTCGTTCGATAACGGCGGATGTTGGTTAGATTCCCTGTTAATTACCCTGTTCACGGGAATAGGTAGGCTGATACGGGATAGCCCCAGACTACGTCCACCGCCAGCAAAATTGAAAACCCTGATTCACAATGTGCGTCGGGGTTTTTTCTTAAAGAAAGCACACCCCTCTGGGGCGCTTGAATTTACTGAGTTTTTCCTGCTTGGCCCGCTTAAAAGCTGGCCTACTGCAGTCCTTCACTTACTTACTGCGTTTGAATCATTCCCTTTGCTTAACCGCTGAGGGGTCGTTTTGCTGTCTTCTTGGGTGCGCATGCGTGTCCATAAAGCCGGTGGTTCATGTGGGTAACAGAAGGGGTAAAAGCGGTCGATACCCGCAGAGCTCTCAGCTGTTACCCGCAAATCGGAGTAAATATGCTGACAGACGTCCAAACCAAACGGGCCAAGCCTTCCGCAAGCCATTACAAACTGCCAGACGAGCGTGGGCTTCATCTTCTGGTCAAATCCAACGGTTCAAAACTTTGGCAACTTCGCTATAGGTACCAAGGTAAAGAAAAAACCGCTTCACTGGGGCAGTACCCTGATGTCAGTCTTGCTGAGGCGCGTGAAAAGCGTGAAGCACTCAGAAAGCTGATAGCCAAGGGTGTCGATCCCGTATTGGCCAAGCAGGCTGATAAAGAAGCACAGAGGGTGGCAAACCTGAGCACCTTCGAGGTCGTTGCCCGACAGTGGTACTCCAAGCAGTTTTCTTTGTTCACTCCAGTCTGCTGGGAGCGGCAAATGGCTGATGAGCTTTTTGGCGGTAAGTTGGGGTGGGTGCTCACCCTTGGATATCCGCTCAATGATGTCTGGAGCCAGCATGGCCATCAGCAGCAGCCTAGAGACGTAGTTCACAGTGACTTCCTCCTCTTTAGCAATCATGGCCAAGCTATCTGCATCACCATCTCTGAGACGTTTAAACCAAATGTGACCTCTCGCAATCAACGCGAGCAGCTTCAAGTCTGGTTTGCGAACTTGGTCTTCTGGTCCATTAACGATTAACCGCATGGCCATGCCGCATCGCTTTAGTTCGACAGGTACTGAAATCCAAAATGCCTCGCTACTGCCCTCGGTATCAGTTAGAGCAGAAGGCTCCTGTGGGGTTTTGCCTCAAAACACACACAACTTCGTTGAGCATGTCATTTCCAGCATTCGTGCTCACAATGGCGGCATTTTGTTGATGCATGAAATTCATCACAACACCTTGCATCAGTTGGAGGAAATCATCGTTCAATTGAAAAGCGAAGGATTCGACTTCACAAATATCGAAGATCCCACTTTCACCAGTTCCCTGCGTTGAGATGTCGACTGTCCCATCGGGAGTCTAGGAATAGATTACCTTAACGACATCATGGTTAGTTGCAAATGAGACTGATTCGCATTTATAATGCTGACATTCTCTTCCACTTGTGGAGAGGCACAGTAAGGCGAATCTCATGCGTAAATCAATCGTATCCATGGCCATTATTTGGGCGTTTCTAGCCCCGCTGGCACAGGCTGCCGACGACGAGGTGGTTCTGGTCATCAAAAATCACCAGTTCTCACCTGCTGAAATCAAAGTACCAGCAAACCAACGAATCAAGCTCAGTGTCCATAACCAGGACAGCACACCAGAAGAGTTCGAGAGCCATTCACTCAATCGTGAAAAACTGATTCCCGCTGGAGCCAAGGCTGTGATCTATATCGGTCCGCTCAAATCGGGACGCTACGACTTCTTTGGCGAATTCAACCCAACCACGGCCAAGGGCGTGGTGGTTGTCGAATAAGGCGCATCATGTTTGGAGCAGGACTCATTGTTTTTAGAGAAACGCTGGAAGCAGCGTTATTTGTCGGCATTGTTGCGGCTGCTACGCACTCCGTGACAAACCGTACCCGCTGGCTGATGTTTGGCGCAGGCGCGGGTGTCGTAGGGTCATTGTTGATGGCTGCTGCTATGGAGCAAATCAGCAATTGGGCTAATGGCCTTGGACAAGATCTGGTGAATGTGGTCATCCTTAGCATCGCATTGCTCATGCTGACTTGGCACACCATTTGGGTTAGCACCCATGCACGAGAAATGACTGAAGGTGCTCGACGTCTAGGGGCAGATGCCTCATTAGGCGTAGGCTCGCTATGGGCAGTCGCTTTGGCTGTGGCCATGACGGTTTTACGCGAAGGCGCAGAAACGGTTCTTTTTATTGCAGGACTCGCATCAGGAAGCCCCGAAGGAGTCACCTCTTTGATGCTCGGTGTTACGTTGGGATTCCTACTGGGTGTGGCTGTGGGTTGGTTGATCTATAGCGGACTAGGCCAGGTGCAACCTCGACGCCTTTTTGCAATTACCAATGTATTGATCCTTTTGCTCGCGGGCAATCTCGCTAGTCAGCTAGCCAGAACATTGCAGCAAGCCGACTGGTTGCAATGGTTGAGCGAGATCGCTTGGGATAGCTCGGCATTGGTGACTAACGACAGTTTGGTGGGCATGCTGTTGCACGGCGTGATCGGCTATGACGCCAGCCCGAGCCAATTGCAGGTGCTGTTCTATCTTCTGTCCATATTGCTAATCAGTTGTGCAGCGCGGCAAATGCGCATGCGTTCAACATCTGCTTAATGCAGGTGATTCACTTCTCTTAAATCTCCAAGGAAAAATCATGTTCAAGAAGAAGGCCATTGCGGCCATGGCATCGCTTTGCCTTTTTGCAGCTACTCAAACTCACGCAGGCCCTAACGATTACATCCGAACACCCACTGTGGAATATGGCGAACGCGAAATCGACTTCAAGTCAGGTATTCATAAAAACCGCGATGGCAGCACCGAGTCAGCCAACGCCATAGGCTTTGGTTTCACCCCCACCAACTGGTGGTTCACTGAGGTCTATGCCAAGTACGCCAAGCCAGCGGGTGAGTCAAACAGCTTTGATGCGTGGGAATGGGAAAACCGATTCCAACTCACGGAGACAGGCAAGTATCCAGTTGACGTTGGTTTTTTACTGGAAATCGAGCACCCTAAAGACCGCACTGAAGGGTATGAAATCACATACGGCCCTATGCTTCAAAGTGAATGGGGCAAGCTGCAAGGAAACTTCAACGTGTTCATTCAGAAGCATGTTCGTGCAAGTGCCGCATTCGACACTGAACTGCTCTACCAATTGCAGTTGAAATACCGCAATAGCGAGATGCTCGAATGGGGTGTTCAAGGCTTTGGTAATGTGGGACGTTGGGATGAATGGAACTCTAGTGGCAAGCAACAGTTCAAGATTGGACCGGCACTGTTCGGCAAAATAAAGACTGGCACAAAACAGGCGATCAAGTGGAATGCAGCGATTCTTGCTGGCACCACCAACGCTACGCCTAAGACGACTCTGCGCTCTCAGGTGGAATACGAATTCTGAGGATAGCGTCCCTACTGGCCAGATCCGTCGGCTTGTCCAGTGAGATCTGACCGCAGCTCGTTCTCAGCCGTGGTAATTTCTGTGGTACTTCAAGGCGCTGATCATGATGTTTGATTTGCATCAACCGAATCTTTAATCGCTCTTGTTTGATCCTCTTTTAACGATACTATTTGGTATCAATATTTAACAGGAGGATCGTATGTTTGGTATCACAAAAGAAGACTTCGTTATTCGCGCCGAAAGCTTCAATCTCAAAGACCCATGGAACATTTTGCGTTTCATTTCTGGCGCTTTTATGTTTCCCCATGTTGCAAGTAAATTTGTCGATGGCGCCCTAAATCCAGGGGTAATCGGCTTTTTTGCAAAAGCTGGCTTTGCGCCTCCTGAAGCATGGATGATCCTTGCGGCACTTGTAGAAGCTGGTACGGGCATCGCTCTTGTATTAGGCCTGTGCACTCGCTTTGCAGCGCTTGGAGCCGCTGGTGCGTTGGCGGTTGCCGTCTATGCCTTGCACATGGTCAAGGGATTTGGTTGGACATGGAACACTGGTGGATATGAGTATCCAGTTTTTTGGGGCATTGTCTGTGTTGCTGTGGCCATGAATGCATTCGAGCGCCATGCAGACCGTCAGTAATTGAGGTTTGAAAAATCTCTAGGGGAGGTGGCAAACGCTACCTCCCTTTTTATTGGTTGTTGAAAACATGCTGTTTGTAATGATACTATTCGGTATCGTTTAAATATTGGAAATTCAACATGAATCCAAAGCTATCTGCTACTGCTGCCACCATTCTGTGGGGGTTCACCTACATCATTTCAACAATGTTGTTACCGCATAACCCTTTGCTGATTGGTGCAGTGAGAGCGCTTGGTGGTGCATTGGTGCTCATTGCTTTGTCGCGCAAGATTCCAGCACGAGGGTGGTGGGACAAGTTAATCATTCTTGGCACATTGAATGCGGGTTTATTTTTCGGTCTGTTGTTTGTGGCTGCTATGCGCCTTCCTGGAGGTGTCGCTGCTATTTTTCAGGCGTTAGGGCCGTTGGTGGTTATTTTGATGGGGTGGGTAATACTTCGTCAAAAACCAAGTGTCCTCAAGATCTTCAGTGTTCTGGTCGGAGTGGCAGGTGTCTCATTGGTTGTTCTTCAAGGTGATGCGAGCATCGATCCCATTGGTGTAGCCGCAGCCTTAGGAAGCACACTCTCACTGGCATTGGGCGGAATATTGATTAACAAGTGGGGCAAACCACCCATGCCGATGTTGGCGTTTACGGGTTGGCAATTGCTTGTTGCTGGCGTGGAGTTGACTCTGGTCACACTGATAGCTCAAGACATCCCCGAATCCATCACGGGTATGAACATCATTGGATTTGCAATATTGGCTGTGCTGCTGACAGCTATACCTTTCATGTTGTGGTTTCGCGCGGTATCTATTGCAGGAGCTGTGGTTGTTGCGCCATTTTTTCTGCTGGTTCCAATTACCGCGTTTATCCTCGATGCACTGGTGAAGGGGTTTATTCCTACTGGTTATCAGGTTGCAGGTGCGGTTATCGTTGTTGTAGGGTTGCTCTTGAGTCAATGGACACCCAAGAGCCGTTCAAAATTGACGGGGGATCATCACAATCATCACCCGCATAAGCCACACGCAAAGTAATAGCAGCTATGACACTGAGACAAACTATTGACGCATCTAAGCCAAAGATCGTTCGGACGACATACCGAGGTGTTGCCCGACGAGCCCAGATTTTGGAAGTCGCAACTAATTTGTTTTTAGAGCATGGATATGCAGGCGTCAGCGTTGATGCCATTGTTAACAATGTGGGCGGCTCTAAGACCAATGTGTATAGCCACTTTGGTAATAAAGAAGGCTTGTTCACTGCTGTCGTGACAGAGCTATGCGAGAAGTTTCAACACGATTTCTTAGCTTTGAAGCTCGAAGGGTTGAGTGTTGCCAATGGCTTGCGACTCATTGGTAAAACCTTGCTCAGAAATTTGCTCAAAGAAGGTCACATCGCTTTTCAGCGATTGATCCTAGGCGAATCAGGTCGTTATCCTGCTTTAGCAGAAGTTTGGTTTGAGGCTGGACCGCATCGTTCTAGATCACGAATCGCAGAGTTTCTTGAAACTAAGCGGCAACAGGGTGAATTCAAGCAACAGGACTCATTGGTTTGTGCAGAAATGTTTCATAGCATGCTGGTCTTTGATCCCGTTCATTTGATGATGATAGGACGACCCTTTAACGCAAAGGCCGTGGATCAACACATTGAACATTGCATCGAAGTCCTTTTGAAATAAACGCGACGCGCTATAGGTTGACATTGTGATCAGCGATCTAGACAACAAACTTTTTACGAAACTTGAAATTGGTGATGAGTTTTCGTATGTGACGTATGACAGTGCGTTGGATATAAAACGGACTCTCAAATTAAAGGTGGGCTTGAAGCCGCTGGTGAGAGATGTGCTTAAGCATTCGCCACCGACGCCCCTTGAACTTGAAACGGCTATTGCGCTGATCGAGGATGAAGTTATGAAACTTCACAAATCATTGCCTTTAAATTCTCAGCTAGTTTCAGCAGATCGGTGCATTGCAAACTTGGCACTTGCGATTGACTCCAATCGCCGAAGTGGCCAAAACATTTCGATAGAAGAGGTTGAGCATTTATTTGACCTGCTCGCTTCTTTTTCCATGGGCAGGCCAGCTGCCATCGCTGGCATTCCTGAGGACTCCTGCTTTTATGCCACGTTGCTTATTCTTCGTGAATTCATGCATCACTTGAATTTCAAATCTATCTACCTATGCAAGTGATGTGCTAGTGACTTATCTGCAGTTGAGCCATCAACTCCTCGAAATTACCAAACAGCAATCGTCCGTCTATTGGCTTGGTCCCCTCCAAATCTGTCACAACGATGGCTGGTACACCTTGGATGCCAAGTGCGTGCATCAAATTTTGAGCTTTGGCTAACTGACGCGTATTCATTTCAAGTAATTCGTTGTCACGCGAAGCCAAGCAATCTGCGGCGCTCGCTAAGTCAAGTTCACGAAGTATTTTTTCAATGTGTTGAGCGTCAGAAGTATCAATACCTTGAACGTAGCGTGCTTCTTGAAATGCGATAAGCGCTTGAACCAAGCTGTCGGGTTGCGTTAATTGCACGGCAGACAACGCGAGCGTCATTGCGCTTGAATCGAAAGAATTGCCTAATTTCCCAAGCACGTTTATTCGATAGTCTTCCGTGAATTTTTGACCCGTCAGTTTTTCAATGCGCACATCGTTGACCCACGCGTACGAAGCAAACGCTGCGTCTATTTTTCGATGCCCGTCAGCAAACAGTCCAGTTGGAATGAGGGTTAAAGCGATGGCTGGATGTTCACTTAACTTTTGGATTGCCGGTGATGCGCCATAGCACCAACCACACAGTGGATCGAAGAGATAAGTGACATCTGTTTTCATGCTTAATCCTTATGGCGTCTAGTCCAGTTATTTGGCCGGCAACATATGTTGGGCGAAGAACGCCTTCAGTTCATTGCGTGCACTGAGTGGGAAGATGCCTGCTACATACTGGTCAGGACGCGCAATGACGATGGCGCCTTCCTTAGAAATTTCGCGATCACGGAAGATGTCCCGCCCGTGGCCTGATGCAAAAATTTGATTCACATCGACGAGGCCAAACGGCGTTTTGATGGGCTTAAATGCATCAGGCACATGGCCAGGCTCCACCTCGGTGTAGTCTTGTTGGTAGATTACTTTGGTGTCGAAGATGGCATCTGTATCGCCACCGTGTGGGGTGTATTTGACGCGGGGTGACTCTGCATCGTTTTGCCACCATTGCGCGAAGTCCGCCGTCAATGTGCCAGAGGTCGCTGGTGCCGCGCCATCTGCAAACACATAAACACGCCAGCGACCATCGGCCTCATGCAAGTGGCCAATCTGACGCCAACGGTTGTCAGCACGGCGTATCACTTCGGTGGACTTGAAGCGTTTGCCTATGGGGAATCCTGCCGCGAGGTGCTGGTGCTCAGTGCCTGCGACGATTTGGTTTTTGGGGTACTGCGTCATGAAGCCCATGGGGAACTCAATGGTTTTCTCGTACCAGCGAGCCAAGTCCTGAGGGTCATCCCATTCTTCGACGGGGCGAGCCATGAGAGTGGACCACTCCTTGTCAAAGTTGATGAGGTCTTGTGCGATCACGCGACGCTCGGACGAATAGGTATCGAGCAGTGATGAGGGGGCGCGGCCTTCAAGCACCGCTGCGAGCTTCCATGACAGGTTCCAGCCGTCCTGAATCGACACGTTCATGCCTTGGCCAGCTTTGGCCGAGTGTGTGTGACACGCATCGCCCATGATGAACGCGCGAGGATGCTGCTGGCCCACGCGTTCAGCGGGCACGTTGTCAAAACCCGTTGTCACGCGGTGGGCTACTTCGTAGACTGACCACCAAGCGACGCTTTTCACATCCAAGGTGTAGGGGTGCAGGATGGCATTGGCGCGACGAATAATTTCGTCGAGACTGGTCTTGCGGATTTCGCCCGCATCGTTTTCGTCGAGGTTGCCGAGGTCAACGTACAGACGTGAGAGGTAGCCACCTTCGCGAGGAATGAGCAGGATGTTGCCTGCGTTGTGTGACTGAATGGAGCACTTGACCTGAAAGTCTGGGAAGTCCGTGTTGACGAGCACGTCGATCACGCCCCACGCATGCAAGGAGGCATCGCCTTCAAGTTTGTGACCGAGTGCTGCCCGCACGTTGCTGCGTGCACCATCGCCACCGACCAAGTATTTCGCACGCACGGTGCGCACTTCGCCTTGGCGTGGGCCTGCAATGTATTTGATACGTGCAGCCACTGGGTATTCATGGCGCTCGTCAATTTCTAAATCAACAAATTCAACGCCGTAATCGGGCGTGACTTTGCCAGCGGACTGTTCTGCATAGCCCAAGAAGTAATCCAAGACGCGCGACTGGTTCACATAGATATGCGGAAATTCGCTCACGCCGTGGGCGTCATCGGGCACGCGCGAGACTCGCACAATGTTTTCTGGGTTCTTTTCGTCGGGTTTCCAAAAACACATCTCAACGTTGCGGTAGGCCTCATCCACGATGGCGTTTGCAAAGCCAAACGCTTGGAAGGTTTCTACCGAGCGGGCTTGAATGCCGTCAGCTTGCCCTTGTGTCAGTCGGCCTTCGCGTCGTTCAATGGCGCGCACATTGATGCTGGGGAAATGCGCGAGCTGCGCCGCAACGGTCACAGCGGCAGGGCCTGTGCCAACGATGAGCACATCCATCTCGTCTGGGATCTCGGTTGGGCGGTTGATGCCGTGGCCAGCTGCTGGCTTGATTCGGGGGTTTTCTGAAACATAACCGCGGTGGTGGAATTGCATTAGGTGCCTCCTTTGTCTCTATAATTGCGACATGCTATCAAATATAGAGATAGTCTAACCGAGGCTTGCAATCAAACGCAAGTCCTCAACGGATGACCCGATGACACAACTTAAAACCGTCAATTCGCGTACGCTTAAAGCGGAGGGGGGCTCTCAGACCTTGGCCCGAGGTCTGCGGGCGCTAGAGATTATTGGGAGTGCGTCTGAGCCCATCAGCGTGGCGGCTCTGTCGCAGCAGTTGGACATTCATCGCTCCATGGGGTATCGCCTTGTCAAGACGCTCGAGCAATGTGGCTTTGTTGAGCGCGATGCAGACGGTGGGCTCATCATCGGCACCAAGCTGGCCATCCTCGCGCGTCGCGTGGCCAAAGACCTGTTGTCGGCGGCGGCACCCGAGTTGGCTGCCATTGCGGAGCAGCTTGAGATGACCGTTTTTTTGGTGACCTACGACGGCGAGTTTGCGGTCACCTTGAGCAGTGCCGAGCCTAAAAACCTCGAGACCACGCTGGGCAAAAAACCTGGCAGTCGGCATGCCATTGGGCAGGGAGCACCCGGAAAAGTGATTCAGTCGCTACTGAATCCAAAGAAGTTTCCGCTGCAACCGTTTGAGGTGAGCGAGAACGAGGTGATACAGGGTATTGCGTCCATCGCAGTGCCGCTGCATCTCTCAAGTGGTCAGCCCGCTGCAATTGCGGTGCTTTATTTGTCGCACAAGGTGAATGAGGCCAAGGTGGCTAAGGTCCTCACTTCAGCCGCGAGCCGCATCGCTGCCGTCATGAGCTAATCGTCACTCGCCTATTTCTTTTGGACGATCAAGGTTTTGTAGCAAGGTGTCGAGGGCGTCATACACCTGTTGCAGTTGTTTGACGCCCACTAATTTTTCAAGTTCTAAATACTCGCGCTCAATGATGGGGGCAAGGCTTTTGCCGAGCTTTTTTGTGGCTGCGGTGACGGTGACTTTGACCCGACGTTGATCGTGCTCCATGCGCTCGCGCTTGATCAGCCCAGCCTCTTCCATTCGCATCAGTACCCCGGCAATGCTTGGACTTGAAATCAAGCATCGCTCGCACAGCTGACGAGGTTCCAAACCATCTTCATCCAGCAGCACGCGAAGAATTCGCCACTGTTGTTCGGTAATGCCGTGTTTGTTGAGAACAGGGCGAAAACGACTCATCAAGGCTTCCCTTGATTGAAGTAAGAGGTGTGGCAAATTTTTATGCCTGAGCGGGCTTTTCATGGCTTTGGATCACTATTTCTAACGGAGACTGTACAGAGTTTCAGGGCTAATCTGCGTCATAGGTTCGACTGAGTTTAGGGATAACACCAATAAAAGTCTATCAAAGGCGCATTGACTTACTAACAAGTGAGTGTTCTAATTACGAACATATTAGCAAAATGTCTGATAGAAAAGAGTTGACGATGTGGAACATTTCTCAAGCGCCCTTCGGTGGCACTGTTTACGGTACGTTATTGAACCATCGTGAAGCCTTGGCGGCTTTGGGCGACCAGGTCAACGCGGCGCCTTACAAAGCGCCGCCTAAGGCGCCGATTTTGTACATCAAACCGCGCAACACATGGGCACACAGTGGTGACTCTGTGGTGGTGCCATCGGATGTCTCAGAGCTTCAAATGGGCGCGACCTTGGGGTTGGTCATTGGGCGTACGGCATCCAAGGTGAGTGTGGCGGATGCAATGAGCTATGTTGCAGGCTATGTTGTGGTGAACGACATCAGTGTGCCGCACGACTCGTTTTACCGTCCCTCCATGCGCTTCAAATGCCGAGATGGTTTTTGTCCAATGGGCACATTTGTGCCACGCGAAGCCGTTGCCAATCCTGATGCGCTTGCGGTGACGGTGGCGATTGATGGCGTGGTGGTGCAACACACCGATACGGCGGGGCGCATCCGATCTGTTGCTCAGTTGATGGCTGATGTCACGGAGTTCATGACCTTGCATCCGGGCGATGTGTTGAGTATTGGCGTGTCTGCGAATAACCCGCTTGCACATGCTGGGCAGCGCGTGACCATCACGATCGCTGGTGTGGGTCAATTGGAAACTGTGTTGATTTCGGAGGAGTCGGTATGAAGCGCGCAAAAGTAGCTTACGGAGGTGCTATTCATGACGCCTACGAACATCCTGCAGGTTTGAAGTTGGCCGATGGTCGCGTGGTGGCTGAAGATGCGGTGGTTTGGTTGGCGCCATTTGAAGTGGGAACCATCATCGCGCTCGGTTTGAACTATGCCGATCACGTCAAAGAACTCTCTAAAGAGTTGACGGTGACCGCACAAGATGAACCCTTGGCTTTTTTGAAAGCGCCCAGTTCTGTGATTGGTCATCGTGCGCAAACGCGCCGTCCCGAAGGCGTCAACTTCATGCACTACGAATGTGAGCTGGCGGTGGTGATAGGCCGCACAGCCAAAAACGTGAAGCGTGCTGATGCTATGGGCTATGTGGCTGGCTATACCGTCGCCAATGACTACGCGATCCGTGACTATTTAGAGAACTATTACCGTCCCAATTTGCGCGTGAAAAACCGCGATGGCGGAACGGTGTTGGGCCCTTGGTTTGTGGATGCCGCCGATGTGCCCGATCCACATGCCTTGAACCTCAGAACTTTGGTCAATGGTGTTGTCACTCAGCAGGGCAGCACGCGCGATTTGATCTCGGATATTCCTGCATTAATTGAATATCTGAGCGGATTCATGACACTCAACCCTGGCGATGTGATCTTGACGGGTACGCCGGATGGCGTGGTCAATGTCAACGTCGGCGATGAAGTTGTGACAGAGATCGACGGCATTGGCCGACTTGTCAACACCATCGTCAGTGATGCCACTTTTGGTCGTTAAATCATTTTCAAAATTTGAATGTAGGAGAGCGTATGCGTATCGAACACTTGATCAACGGTAAAACCGTCGGTGCCAATCAATACTTTGAGACTGTGAACCCAGCGACACAAGATGTATTGGCTGAAGTCGCTAGCGGCACAGCAACCGAAGTCAACGCTGCCGTGCAAGCGGCCAAAGATGCGTTTCCTGCTTGGGCTGGCCGACCCGCCACTGAGCGCGCCAAGATCATGCGCAATTTGGGCGACTTGATTGCCAAGCATGTGCCAGAGATCGCGCAAGCCGAAACCAAAGACACGGGCCAAACCATCAGCCAAACAGGCAAGCAGTTGGTCCCGCGTGCGGCCGATAATTTTTACTACTTCGCTGAAATGTGCACGCGTGTGGATGGCCACACCTACCCAACACCGACACACCTGAACTACACCTTGTTTCACCCCGTCGGTGTGTGCGCATTGATTTCGCCTTGGAACGTGCCGTTCATGACGTCGACATGGAAAGTGGCACCTTGCTTGGCGTTTGGCAATACAGCGGTGTTGAAGATGAGCGAGTTGTCGCCGTTGACTGCTGCTCGTTTGGGTGAGTTGGCTCTAGAGGCCGGTGTGCCTGCGGGTGTGCTGAACATCGTGCATGGCTATGGCAAAGAGGCGGGTGAGCCTTTGTGCGCGCACCCTGATGTGCGTGCCATTTCGTTCACAGGATCGACGGTGACAGGTAACCGCATTGTGCAAGCTGCAGGCTTGAAAAAGTTCAGCATGGAGCTGGGTGGTAAATCGCCATTTGTGATTTTTGAAGACGCTGATTTAGACCGCGCTTTGGATGCCGCCATCTTCATGATCTTCAGCAACAACGGCGAACGCTGCACAGCGGGCAGCCGTATCTTGGTGCAGAAAAGCATCTATGCCGATTTCGCTGCCAAGTTTGCTGAGCGTGCCAAACGCATCGTGGTGGGTGACCCCTTGGATGAAAAAACCACCATCGGCCCCATGATCAGCCAAGCCCATTTGGCCAAGGTGCGCAGCTACATCGAGTTGGGAACGAAAGAGGGCGCGTCCATGTTGTGTGGTGGTTTAGATGCGCCCGACTTGCCAGCGCACTTGCACAAAGGCAACTTCGTTCGCCCAACCGTCTTTGCGGACGTCGACAACCGCATGCGCATTGCGCAAGAGGAAATCTTCGGCCCCGTGGCTTGTTTGATTCCATTCACAGACGAAGCCGATGCCATCCGTCAAGCCAACGACATTGAATACGGTTTGTCTAGCTATGTGTGGACTGAAAACATTGGCAAAGCTCACCGCGTTGCAGCAGCCGTTGAGGCAGGTATGTGTTTTGTGAACAGCCAAAACGTGCGTGATTTGCGTCAACCGTTTGGCGGCACGAAGGCCAGCGGTACAGGGCGTGAAGGCGGCACTTGGAGTTACGAAGTTTTCCTTGAGCCCAAAAACATCGCAGTCTCTATGGGCTCGCACCACATCCCGCATTGGGGCGTGTGAGCGTCAACATCCAAACAAAAATCAAGGAGACAACGATGGGAAAACTCGCACTCGCCGCAAAAATCACCCACGTGCCCAGCATGTACCTGAGTGAGTTGCCAGGCCCGCGTTTTGGCACCCGCCAAGATGCCATCGATGGACACAAAGAAATCAGCCGCCGTTGCCGTGAGTTGGGCGTGGACACCTTGGTGGTGTTTGATACCCACTGGTTGGTCAATGCCAATTACCACATCAACTGCGGCGCGCATTTCAAAGGTACGTACACCAGCAACGAGTTGCCGCATTTCATCAGCAACATGACTTATGAGTCATCTGGTAACCCAGCGTTGGGAAAAATTCTTGCAAAAGCTTGCAATGACTATGGCGTAGAAACCTTGGCGCACGATGCCACCACCTTGCAGCCTGAATACGGCACCTTGGTGCCGCTGCGCTACATGAATGATGACCAACACTTCAAGGTGATTTCTGTGTCTGCCTTGTGCACATCGCACTACTTGAACGACAGCGCACGTTTGGGATGGGCCATGCGTGAAGCGGTGGAAAAACACTACGACGGCACCGTGGCGTTTTTGGCCAGTGGTTCGATGTCACATCGATTTGCACAAAACGGTTTGGCGCCTGAGTTTGCATTCAAGCTCTGGAGTCCATTTTTGGAGCACCTTGACAAGCATGTTCTTGACATGTGGCGCAATCGCGAATGGGCTGATTTCTGTGAAATGCTTCCTGAGTACGCTGCCAAAGGCCATGGCGAAGGTTTCATGCATGACACCGCCATGTTGTTGGGGGCGTTGGGTTGGGGGGCGTATGACGGTGGTGTAGACATCGTCACGCCTTACTTTGGCGCTTCAGGCACTGGGCAGCTCAATGCGGTCTTTGAGGTGACCCCGCAAGATGGTCAAAAAATTCCCCCTGCCATTGCCAGTCAAGCGCAGGGCTACAAAGCCGCAACTCGGTTGTAAGCCATGCCTCATCTCGTCATTCTTTATACCGGTCAACTCGACCACGCCGTGAACATGACGGCGTTGTGCAGACAAATGGCCGATGCCATGCTCACCGTCAACGACGAATCGCGCAAACAAGTGTTTCCCACAGGCGGCACGCGCGTGTTGGCCTACCCCGCACCGCACTACGCTGTGGCCGATGGCGGCACGGCAGGCAGGGCTGCAGGCGGTGATGGTGACTACGCCTTTGTGTATCTGAACTTGCGCATGGGGCGCGGTCGAAGTGAGGCTACGCAAAAGCTAGCAGGTGAGACCTTGCTCAAGGTGGTCAAAACCTTTTTCGGCCCACTCATGGAAGAAAAACAAATGGGCGTGACATTGCAAATCGATGTTGGGCAAGAAGTGTTTGATGCCAAACACAGCAGCCTCCACCCACTCTTCAACAAGGGCTAAGCATGTCAGTTTTTACAGAAGAACAAATCCAAGCGCTCGCTGTCGAGCTCAACAACGCGGAGAAAGCACGCGTTCAGGTGGAACATTTTTCCAAACGTTTTCCAGGCATGACCATCGAAGATGGCTACCGCATCAACCGTGCATGGATGGCATTGAAATACGCAGAAGGCCGCACCGTCATTGGCCACAAAATTGGTTTGACCAGCCGTGCCATGCAGCAGTCCAGCCAAATTGATGAGCCCGATTACGGCACCTTGTTGGACGACATGTTGTTCACCTGCACGCCAGGCGAAGTGTTGGATATTCCATTTCACACATTCATCGCCCCCCGTGTCGAGGTGGAGCTGGCCTTCATTTTGAAGAAAGAACTGCGTGGTCCCAACATCACCTTAGAGGATGTGTTGGACGCCACCGACTACGTGACACCGGCGATTGAAATCATTGACTCACGCATTGAGCAATTCGACCGCCACACCAAAGTCATGCGCAAAGTGTTTGACACCATCAGCGACAACGCTGCCAATGGTGGCATCGTGTTGGGCGCGAACAAGGTCGATCCGAAAACCACCAATCTGCCCTGGTGCGGTGCCATCTTGCGACAAAACGGGGTGGTCGAAGAAACAGGTTTGGCCGCAGGCGTGCAAGGACATCCAGCGATTGGCATTGCATGGTTGGTCAACAAACTGGCACCTTGGGGTGAGCATTTGGCGGCCGGTGAAATTGTGTTGGCTGGATCATTTACCAAACCCGCACCGGCCAAACAGGGTGATGTGTTTGAAGCCGATTACGGCCCGCTCGGTTGCTTGAAATTTAAATTTGCTTAAGAGGCCACAGATGTCCGATGCATTCATCCGTCCACAGCGTTACAGCGAAGCTGAGTGGGACGCTCGGGTCAAGCTGGCCGCGTGCTACCGAATCTTTGCGCATTTGGGTTGGGCTGAGCTGATCTACAACCACATTTCATTGCGTGTGCCCGATGAAGAAGGTCACTTTTTGATCAACCCATTTGGTTTGCACTACACCGAAGTGACGGCTTCGAACTTGGTGAAAGTTGACATCAACGGCCACATCATTGGCCACAGTGACTGGCCTATCAACCCCGCCGGTTTCACTTTCCACGGTGCCATTCACGCCACCATGCCCAATGCGCATTGCGTGATGCACATCCATTCCACACCGACCATGGCGGTGTGCTGTTTGAAAGATGGCCTGTCGTACACCAACTTTTATGCAGCGCAACTGTGGGGCCAAGTCGCGTACCACGACTTTGAAGGCATCACCGTGCACGGCGAAGAGGGCGCTCGCATTTTGGCCAGCTCGGCGGGCAAGCAAGTGTTGTTCTTGCGTAACCACGGGCCCGTGGTCATTGGCACATCTTTGGCCAATGCTTTCAATTTGATGTGGCTGGTGCAACGCGCGTGTGAGGTTCAAGTCGCCAGCCAATCTTTGGGGGCCTTGCAACCCATCTCTGAGCAAGCATTGCAAGGTTGTGTGCGAGATTCCTTGAACTTCAATCCAAAGTTTGGTGCGGGTGAGGATTCATTTGCTGCCATGCAGCGATTGATTGATCGGATAGACCCCAGTTACAGAGCTTGAGACGGCGCTCAGCCGACTTGCGTATTTAAGGAATTGAAATGCAGATCACTGCGAACAAATTTTTAACTGAAATTCGACAAGGCAACGCCCAAATTGGGTGTTGGGTTGGGTTTGCTGACGCCAATGTGGCCGAGGCCTTGGCAGGGTGTGGGTTTGATTGGTTGCTCTTGGATGGCGAGCATGCGCCCAACAATGTGCGCACCGTGCTCGACCAACTGCGTGCGGTGGCCCCGTATGACGTGTCAGCGGTGGTTCGACCTGTGCAAGGTGATGTCGCACTCATTAAGCAATACCTCGATGTGGGCGCGCAGACGCTGTTGGTGCCTATGGTGGACACCCCCGAACATGCGGCCCTTTTGGTGAAGGCCATGCGTTACCCGCCCGATGGCATTCGTGGGGTGGGCGCCGCCTTGGCCAGAGCATCGCGCTGGAACCAAGTTGAAAACTATTTGAACTTGGCGAACGACCAGATGTGTTTGCTGGTACAGGCAGAAACGCCGCTGGCATTGAAAAACATCGATGCCATTGCCAACACAGACGGGGTCGATGGTGTGTTTTTTGGCCCCGCAGATTTGTCAGCCTCGATGGGCTTTCGTGGCCAACCCTCACACCCCGAAGTCAAGCAAGCGATTGTGGATGCGATAGCCAAAGTTCGCGCCGCAGGCAAAGCCGCGGGTATTTTGGTGACCGATCAAAAGCTCGCCCATGAGTACCTCGCGCAAGGGGCCAATTTTGTGGCGGTGGGTGTGGACACCACCTTGCTCGTGCGTGCGGCCACGGATTTGGCAAAGAATTTTAAAAACTCCAAAAACACCTCAGCCACACCGCAGGGTGCAAGCGGTGCCACAGGCACGGCGGGCGGGTACTGACATGCTGTTCCAACATCTCAAAGACCCCAGCCTTGTCAAATCGCTGTGTTTGATTGACGGGCAGTGGGTGGCTGCCGATGACGGCCGCACCAGTCCCGTCATCAATCCTGCCGATGGTTCGCAAATTGCCAGCGTGGCGCATGCAGGTGCTGCCGAAACGCAGCGTGCCATTCGCGCGGCTGATGCGGCTTGGACCGTGTGGCGCGAACACACCGCAGAACATCGAGGCAATTTGCTTCGCAAGTGGTTCGATTTGATGATCGAACACCAAGAAGATTTGGCATTCATCCTCACCGCAGAACAAGGCAAGCCGTTGGCCGAAGCGCGTGCTGAAATTGGCTATGCCGCCTCTTATGTGGCTTGGTATGCGGAGGAGGGTAAGCGCGTGTATGGCGAAACCGTGCCATCACCCTGGGGTGACAAAAAAATCATCGTCACCCGCGAGTCACTGGGTGTCTGCGCGGCCATCACGCCGTGGAACTTTCCCGCCGCGATGATCACGCGCAAAGTCGCGCCCGCATTGGCCGCTGGTTGCACGATGTTGGTCAAGCCCGCACCTCAAACACCGTTGACTGCCTTGGCCATGGCCGAGTTGGCCCAACGTGCAGGCATTCCACCTGGGGTGCTCAGTGTCATCACGGGGGACGCGGTGGGCATTGGTGGTGAATTGACAAGCAGTCCGTTGGTGAAAAAACTGACCTTCACGGGCAGCACTGCTACAGGACGATTGCTGGCGGCGCAATGCGCCCCCACACTCAAGAAGATGTCCTTAGAGCTGGGTGGCAATGCGCCCTTCATCGTGTTTGACGATGCCGATCTGGATGAGGCTGTGGCAGGCGCGATGGCTTCTAAGTTTCGCAACATGGGCCAAACCTGTGTGTGCTCGAATCGCTTCTTGGTGCAAGACGGTGTGTATGACGCATTTGCCGCCAAGTTGCAGCACGCCATCGCACAACTCAAGCTTGGCTCAGGTTTTGAGGCCGACACCACACAAGGCCCGCTGATTGATCGCAACGCTTTAGACAAGGTCGAGCGCTTGGTGTCAGATGCGGTTCACAAAGGCGCTCAGGTGTTGACGGGTGGACAGCACAGCAGCTTGGGTGGCACGTATTACGAACCGACCTTGTTGTTGAATGTGACTCCTCAGATGCACATTGCACAGGAAGAAGTGTTTGGGCCTGTCGCCCCTCTTTTCCGTTTCCAAACCGAAGCGCAAGCCGTGGCGATGGCCAATGACACTGAGTTTGGTCTCGCGGCTTATTTTTATGCCCGCGACATCGGTCGCGTTTGGCGTGTGAGCGGACAGCTGCAATACGGCATGGTGGGCATCAACAGTGGCGTGATCTCCACGGCTGTGGCCCCCTTTGGTGGGGTGAAGCAATCGGGCCAAGGCCGAGAAGGTGGGCATCAAGGCATTGATGCGTATTTGGACAGCAAGTATTTGTGCATGGGCGGCTTGGGCCCCATATAAAAAAGGAGCATTCATGAATCAAAACAAAACGCCATCGTCTGGCGTTGACCGCGTCTTAGAGCGCCTGTGCGATGCCAGCGCCACCATCGGTGGCGTGGTGCTCGTCGCCATCGCTTCTGTCAC